>ERZ1066119.501-NODE-501-length-27093-cov-13.247540_pt1 | contig 27093 bp, 23 predicted proteins | sample MGYA00382766_ERZ1066119 | MGnify/ENA primary metagenome ERZ1066119 (study PRJEB33369, sample SAMEA5778349) | biofilm metagenome | biome: Industrial cooling water; feature: Water cooling tower basin; material: Biofilm | place: United Arab Emirates | collected...
GCCCGTGTCCTGGCCGAACTCGACGCGGATGTGATCGTCACCACGGCTGGCGCATCGGTCGGCGAGCACGATCATGTCCGCAGCGCTCTCGACGATGCCGGCTGGGAGTTCGCGTTCTGGCGCGTTGCGATCCGCCCGGGCAAGCCGCTGCTGGTGGCGCGTCGCGGCCAGCGGATCGTGCTCGGTTTGCCGGGCAATCCCGCCTCCAGCTTTGTGACGGCTTTCCTGTTCTTGCTGCCGCTGCTGCGCGTGATGCAGGGGGCGGCCCGTTCCTTGCCCACCGCCATCCCGCTGCCGCTGGGTGAGGCCCTGTCGGCGGGGGAGGATCGGCGTGAGTTCCGCCGTGCCAAGTTTGTCGACGGCCGCGCCCTGCCGCTCGCAGAGCGCGACAGCAGCGCGCTGCGCACTTTGGGTGCCGCGGACCTGCTCATTGATCGGCCGACCGACGCGTCGGCGGCAGCAGTCGGCACACATGTTCCATGCTACTGGATCGGAAGTGGCGGGATTGCTTGACTTCGTACTAAAAGTTTCCTAATTGTTCCGTATTCGTTCACCATCCGCCCACCGCGGCGCGATCTGGCGACAGGGAGTAATCCGGGATGCTGACTGCCAAGCAGCACGAACTTATCCGCTTCATCCAGCGCAAGCTGGAGGAAACGGGCATTTCGCCATCCTTCGAAGAGATGAAGGAAGCGCTCGATCTCAAGAGCAAGTCGGGCGTGCATCGCTTGATCTCGGCCTTGGAAGAGCGCGGCTTCATCCGTCGCCTGCCAAATCGCGCGCGTGCTCTAGAGGTTCTCAAGGGACCGGAGGACGCGCTGGCGACGCCGCGCGCTGCCCGGCCCGCCAACGACGTGGGCGCGGCGGGGCGAACCATGCCCAAGGCGCCGCCTGCTCCCGCCAACGACATTATCGAACTGCCACTGCATGGCCGCATTGCCGCCGGCGCTCCGATCGAGGCTCTCGAGGGGCAGACCAGCCTCCCGGTCCCGGCGGCGCTGCTTGGCCCAGGCGAACATTACGCACTCGAGGTTTCGGGAGACTCGATGATCGAGGCAGGCATTTTCGATGGCGACTATGCGCTGGTGCGGCGCACCGACAGCGCGCGCGATGGGGAGATCGTGGTCGCGCTCGTCGACAACGAAGAAGCGACGCTCAAATATCTGCGGCGCGAGAACGGCATGATCCGGCTCGATCCGGCCAACGGCGCCTATGATCCGCAGATCTATGCGCCCAACCGCGTTGCCGTGCAGGGCAAGCTCGCGGGGCTGCTGCGCCGCTATCACTGAGTTCGTGCCCAGCATTTTCTCCAAGTTCCCAGTCCCGCCGGCCGCGGCGACGCTGGGCTGGCGTCTGATCAGCGCCGACGAGCAGACCGGCGCGCTGACCGTGCAATTCGATGCAAAACACGAGTTCTGTAATCCTGGCGGCAATATCCCGGGTGGCTTCTGGCCGCGATGCTGGATGACACGCTGGACCCCACGGTACTCGTCCGCACGGATGGCGCATTCTACACCGCGACAATCAACCTCAGCATGAGCTACCTCGCGCCGGCCAAGCGGGGAACGCTCACCGGGCATGGGCGCGTCGTTCAAATGGGCAGGACCGCGGCCTATCTAGAGGGCGAATTGCTCGACGAGGCGGACACCTGCGTCGCACGTGCCACCACAAGCGGTCGGGTCGTGCCATCCGCAGGGCTGCTCAAGAAGGCCTGAGTATCATCGCGGCCTTGCCACCAGCCATGCTCGCCCTGGCTTTCACCCACGGTGACAAGACGCGCAGTCCCATCGAGGTAAAGCGCCATCCCGCCATGCTCGGCGAGAAAGCGCCGGTCGGCTTTGAGCCAGCGCGGCGCACAGCTACGCGGCATCGTCCGCGCGGCGATCACGATATCCGCCGCGGCACAGGCCGCGATCAGCCGCTCCTCTTCGACGTAATGCTTGCTCCGCGCGATCAGCAGCGACCACGTCCGGCCTTCGCGCCGCACCTCCAGCGCGCAGAAGTCGGCACTACATCGCGCGCCCGGCGCCCGCTCGATCGCAAGCGGCTCGCCTTCGACCGCCGCCACCTCACGCATGCTGTCGAGAGCATAGCCCTCACCCTCCCTCAGCACGAACAGCCGCCCGCCCTCGCCCGCCACCGCGATCTGCCGCCCGTCGCGCGCGATCAGCACATCGGGCGCAGGCGTGGCGAGCATCAGCATGACTGCACCCGCGGCTGGCACCAGCCCAAGCAACCGCACGCGCCCGCGCCACAGCGCCAGCCACAGCATCCCGCCGACATAGAGCAGAATGGTCCCGATCCCGATCTGCGGCAGGAGCCGAACCGCGCCCGGCTGCGCCGCGACGAAATGCGCAATGCCAACCAGCAGCTCAAGCGACTGTCCCGCCAACCACCACACGGGCGCGCCCAGCCCGACCAAATCGAACAGCAGGGCGAGCGCGATCAGAGGCATCGCGACAAAGGTGACCAATGGGATCGCGAGCAGATTGGCAAAGGCGCCATAGGCCCCGGCCCGATGGAAGTGAAACAGCACGATCGGCGTCAGCACTGCCTCGATCACCAGACCGGTCGCAAACAGCATCGCGATCCGCCTACCGATCCGCGCGAACCAGCTTTCCTCGCGCGGCGCCAGGAAGGCACGCACCGGTGCAGCACCATGCAACGCCACGATCGCCAGCACGGCCGCAAAGCTCATCTGGAAGCTCGGCCCAACGAGCGATTCCGGCCACAGAACCAGCACCACGCCCGCCACCACCGCGACCATGCGCAGCGACAAGGGCTCGCGCCCCAAAGCCAGCGCCAGCAGCACCAGCACGGCGCCGAGGCAGCTTCGCACCGTCGGGACCTCCGCGCCGGTCAACAGCGTGTACGCCGCGCCCGCCAGTGCCGCGAGCCCGGCCGCAAGCACCGGCAACCGCACTCGCAGCACCAGCCATGGCCACAGCGCCAGCAGCCGGATCGCCAGCAGATAGACGCAAGCAACCACCGCGCTCACATGCAGCCCGCTGATCGATAGCAGATGCGTCAGCCCCGAATCGCGCATTGCGATATCGTCCGCCTCGGCGATGGCGCCCCGGTCGCCGCTGGCGAAGGCCGCCGCCAGCGCGCCTGGCGTCCCGTCAAGCTGGCTTCGGACATGCGCCGACAGTTGTCGCTGCAGCCTTGCGAGGGCCCCGCCCTCCTCGCCCGGCGCCAACACTGCGATCGGGCCGTAACTCGCCCCGGTAGCCGCCAGCCCGTCGAACCAGGCGCGCCGCGCAAAATCGTATGCGCCCGGCACGAGCGGCGGCGCCGGGGGCAGGAGCCGGGCGCCGGTGCGGATCAGCGCGCCCTCCACCAGGTCCGGCCGATCATCGGCAACCGGCACATTCAGGCGGACCTTCACCGCGCGCGCCGTATCCGGCTCGCGCACCGCAAGTGTCAGCCGCACGCGACCCTCGGCCGGCTGCTCCTCGCGCACCAGGATCCGCCCCTCGATCTGTCCAATGCTCGGCCGCGCGAAAGGCGCTGTCCCGACAGTTGCGGAGCGCGCGAATATTGTGGCAATTCCCAGCACGAAGACGAGAGCAACCGATACGGCGGCCAGACGCAGCAGCGCCCTGTCCTCCCGGTCGCGACAGTGAAGCCAGGCGAGCAGTCCCAATGCACCAATGGTCCCGGCCGCCCGCATCCAAGAACCGGCATCAGGCAGCGCAAACCAGGCGCCAATCCCCGCAGCAAATGCCACGGCGAGCCAGGGCCCGCGATCATGCCCGGCTCGGCTCAGGAACCCTTCCGCAGCATCGGCAAAACTGGACAAGCGGGGTCCACGCTGCCAAGGGCGCTGCGACGCAGCCTGGGACGGCACATCGTCCTGTCCCAGCGGCACGAGGGGCGCATTTCGCGTCGCCATTGACCCACGTATGGAAAGGAAGCCGTCCGCGATGGCAAGCGAAACCGGGGCACGCATGGCCGGGACCAGTTCCGGCTCTACGGTGGTTACCCGTTTTGCCCCCTCGCCAACGGGTTATCTCCACATAGGCGGCGCCCGCACCGCGCTTTTCAACTGGCTGTTCGCGCGCCATCACGGCGGCAAGGCCCTGCTTCGGATCGAAGACACCGATCGCAAGCGGTCGACCCAGGACGCGATCGATAAGATCATCGACGGACTCGACTGGCTGGGTCTCGATTACGACGCACCGCCGCTGTTCCAGTCGGACCGCGCCAGTCGCCATGCGGAAATCGCCTACGAACTGCTACAGCGCGGCCACGCCTACAAATGCTACGCCACGCCCGAAGAACTCGAAGCGATGCGAGAAGAGCAGCGCGCCAAGAAGCTCCCACTCCGTTACGATCGGCGCTGGCGCGATCGCGATCCTTCCGAGGCGCCGGCCGGGGCAGGCTATACCATCCGCCTGCGCGTTCCCGAGGAAGGCGAGACGGTAATCGATGACGCGGTGCAAGGCCGCGTCACGGTCCGCAATTCCGAGATCGACGATTACATCCTGCTGCGAGCCGACGGCACCCCGACCTATATGCTCGCGGTGGTCGTCGACGATCACGACATGGGGGTGACGCACGTCATCCGCGGCGACGATCATCTCAATAACGCCTTCCGCCAGCTACCGATCATCCGCGCGATGGGTTGGCCGGAGCCGGTCTATGCGCATATTCCGCTGATTCACGGCACCGATGGCGCCAAGCTGTCGAAACGGCACGGCGCCGTAGGCGTGGAGACTTACCGCGACGAGCTTGGCGTGCTGCCGGAGGCGCTGTTCAACTATCTGCTGCGGCTGGGGTGGGGGCATGGCGATCGCGAGGAGATCAGCCGCGACGAGGCGATCAGTCTGTTCGACCTCGCCGGCGTGGGCAAGAGCCCGTCGCGCTTCGATCTCAAAAAGCTGCAGAACCTCAACGGCCACTACATCCGGGAGGCGGACGATGCGCGGCTTGCGCAGCTCGTCGCCGAACGGGTCAACGCCGGGGCCGATGTGTCGCTGCTTACGCGCGCCATGCCGGTCCTGAAGGTGCGCGCGCACGACCTAAACGAGCTTGCCGATGGGGCCCGCTTCCTTTTCGCCCAGCGCCCGCTGACCCTGACCGACAAGGCTGCCGAATTGCTCGATTCAAATGGGCAGGACATTCTCGCCCGCATCTCCAAGATGCTTCACGAGCAGAGCGCTTGGAACGCCGATGCGCTAGAGGCCGCGACGAAGGCTCTGGCCGAGCAGCTTGGCCTGGGCCTGGGCAAGCTCGCCCAGCCGATGCGCGCGGCGCTGACGGGCACCACCACCTCGCCCGGTATTTTCGATGTCCTGATCCTGCTCGGACGCGAGGAATCGCTTGCGCGGATCGATGCCTACGCGGCAACAGCCGCCGAAACGCGGTGACGGCGGCAGCCAGCCCACTAATTTGATCACGGAGACCTTAATGGCCGACAGGCACGCCACTCTCGACATCAACGGCAAGACGGTTACCTATCCGGTCATGGCCGGCAGCTGCGGCCCCGATGTCGTGGATATCCGCAAGCTTTTCGGCGATACCGGCGCCTTCACCTACGACCCCGGCTACAAATCCACCGCCTCCTGCGAGAGCGCGCTGACCTATATCGATGGCGACGAAGGCGTGCTGCTTCACCGCGGCTATCCCATCGGCCAGCTTGCCGAGCATTCGAGCTTCATGGAGGTCTGCTATCTGCTGCTCAATGGCGAATTGCCGCAGCAGGCCGAGCTCGACTCCTTCACCTACACCATCACGCGCCACACGATGCTGCATGAACAGCTTGCGCAGTTCTATCGCGGTTTCCGGCGTGATGCCCATCCCATGGCGATCATGTGCGGCGTGGTGGGCGCCTTATCGGCTTTCTATCACGACAGCACCGATATTTCGGACCCGGAACACCGCAAGATCAGCTCGCACCGGCTGATCGCCAAGATGCCGACCATCGCCGCGATGGCGTACAAATATTCGGTGGGCCAGCCCTTCGTATATCCCAAGAACGACCTGTCCTACACCGCCAACTTCATGCGGATGACCTTCGGCGTTCCGGCCGAGGACTACGAAATTCATCCTGCGGTCGAAAAGGCGATGGATCGCATTTTCATCCTTCACGCCGATCACGAGCAGAATGCGTCTACGTCGACCGTGCGACTGGCCGGTTCCTCGGGCGCGAACCCTTTCGCCTGCATCGCCGCGGGCATCGCCTGCCTATGGGGTCCGGCGCATGGGGGCGCCAACGAGGCAGCGCTCAACATGCTGCACGAGATCGGCACGCCCGACCGCATCCCGCATTACATCGAGCGCGCGAAGGACAAGAACGACCCGTTCCGCCTGATGGGCTTCGGCCATCGCGTCTACAAGAACTACGATCCGCGCGCGACGGTGATGCAGAAGACCGTGCGCGAAGTCTTCGAGGCGCTGAAGGTCACCGATCCCGTGTTCGAGACCGCTCTCCAGCTCGAAGAGATCGCGCTGAATGACGATTACTTCCGCGAGAAGAAGCTCTTCCCCAACGTGGACTTCTACTCGGGCATCATCCTGTCGGCCATTGGCTTCCCGACCACCATGTTCACCGCCCTGTTCGCGCTGGCGCGCACCGTGGGCTGGGTGGCGCAGTGGAACGAGATGATCTCCGATCCTGCGCAGGTCATCGGCCGTCCGCGCCAGCTCTACACGGGCCCGACCGAGCGCGATTACGTGCCGATCGGGCAGCGCTGATATGGGCCGCCGCATCATCTTCGCCATCGGCGTGCTGCTGATCCTCGCCGGTGCGCTCTGGGCGCTGCAAGGCGCGGGCATGGTGATGTGGCCGGCTTCCAGCTTTATGCTGCAGCAGCAGGAATGGGTCACTTACGGCGTAGTAACGGCGCTGGTGGGTCTGGCGCTGATCGGTCTCTCGCGCCGGCGGCGCTGAGCGTTCAGTCGAGCGCCGGCAAGAGCAAGCGGAAGCGAGCGCCTTGCCCTGGTGCGCTCTCGACGGTCAGCGTACCCTCCAAGGCCCGCGCCAGGCGCGACGAGATATAGAGACCCAAACCGCTTCCACCGTCCCCGCTGCGCCCCAACCGTTCGAACTTGTCGAATACGCGCAGCTGTTCCGCCTCGCTAAGGCCGCGCCCCTGGTCGGCTACCGTGACGCTGGCCTCGCGGCCCTCCCGGTCGAGACGGACCCAGACCTGGCTCTCTTCCGGCGAATAGGCGATCGCATTGCCAATCAGATTGATGAGTATCTGAAGCACGCGCCGGAACTCACCCCGGGCCCACTGGTGCTCACCCGGCGGGGGCGGCACCAGCGCGATGCTGCGTTCCTGCGCACGCGAGCCCAGAATGCCGCAGGCCTGCCGCGCTGCCTCGCCCAGGTCGATGCGGTCGAGCTCGACCTTGAACCCTGCAGTCTCGACGCCCTCGAGATCGGCAATGTCCTCAATCAGCGCGAGCAGATGCTCGCCGGCATCGACCATATCGCCGGCATATCCGGCATAGATATCGGCCAGCGGGCCGGCGAGTTTGGTCCTGATCGTTTCCGCATGGGCGATGACGCGGTTGATGGGCCGCCGCAGCGCTGGGGCAAGCTCCTCGCCCAGCGATGGCAGTAGCTCGCTCCCTACTTCCTCGTCCACAGCCGGGGGAGTCATGACTTCGTCCGACATCAGGGTCAGCACGAAGCCGCCGGCGCCGGGTTCGATCGTCCCAAGTGGATCGAGCCATGCCGTCCAGCGCCGGGCCGATCCCTCCACCTCCACGGGCGCGCCATCCAGTAATCGCCAATGGAGCGGTTGATCGTTGGTGCTTGTCGTTACGCGCAAATAATCGGTCCATGGCCTGCCGGGCCGCTGCATGATCCGGCGCGCCAACGAGACGAGATCGGGAGCGCTGGAGTGCGATGTCAGGATATTCTGGCTAGCGTCGAGACGCGCCGAAAATTCCGGAAAGGCGCGATTGAGTTCGCGGCGAACGTGCGCCACCTGACTGTCTGCCTCGCTGGATCCTAACGGCTCAGCATGCCACCGCAGGATCCCAAGCTCGCATCCGCCATCCTCGGTCGGGGTTGCCTCGGCCCAGCCGGTGATGCGCGAGTCATCGCCTAAGGCGTTAAAGGGGCGTGAGAGTTTAAGCCCATAGGCTTTTGCCTTGCTGACGATCTCGCGCAACTCGGGTACCGCGAGCGCTCCCCCAGACACGCCGCCACAGCTCGCCTGCAGAGAAGCGAGCGGTTCGCTCGCTTCGGCCAGCCTGCCGTCACTATCCACGCGGCCGCGCGTTATATAGGGCGCAGTCGAGAAAGTCATTTTTGCGCTGCAGCCAACCATTGCGCGGCTTCGCGCGTGCCGACATCATGCAAACCTCGAGGCAGGACAGCATCGGGTTGCGCGCGCAAGGCCTGCCGCTCGGCGTCCGCGGGAGCGACCCCCACGGCGCGTAGCGTGAGCAGCAAGCGCCCAAGCGACGGATCGGCAACTGCGCAAGCGGTGCGATCGCGTGGCTCACCCGAACGCCCCGCCATGGTGCTCAGCCATAGCGCGACCCCTGCGTCCTCAATCGGTGGCATTGGCGCCGGAATCCCGGTCGCGACGCTAACGAGCCGGGCAAACAGGGACAACCGACCGGCGCCCTCGTCATAAGCCGCCCTGAGCCGCGCCTCTGCTTGATCCCAATCCTTGCAGTTACCTGCCAGCACCTCGCGCGCCGCTAGCATCACGGCGTGAAATAGCTCGGCGGATAGCTCAGCGAGAGGAAGCTGCATGCGCCGTTGGGCTTGAGCGAACCGAGCCTGAGCAGTGAGCGCCGCCATTGCCAGCGAGCCGACGCCTGGATCCGTGTCAGCCACTAACGATTGAAGCAGGGGCGTGAGAACGGGATCCACGGCCATCTCGGTTTCCAGACGCACCGCCAGTCGCCATTCCAGCGCGAGTGCCTGGCAATGGGCCCGCAAGCCGTCGATGGCGACCAAGCCCTCGATCAAGCGATCCTGCGCTGGCTCGCGGTCTGAGATCGACACTTGCTCGATCAGCTGATGAGCCAGGTCTCGCACCATGCCGCCGACCTGCGCAACGACAGCCTCATTGATCAACGAGTACTCTTGCGTCGCAAGCAGATGCTGCAGGGCCGGCCCGCTGCGCGCACGCAGAGCGTCCCCGCGCGCCAAGGCAACGCGCAGGGGATGCTCGGTGGGATCCGGCGGGATCGGGGCGCGCAAGCCGGTCATGAACGCCATTCTTACCACTGCGCAGTTAACCCGCCGTTATCTGACCCTGGCCCGCCCGACTAGCCCACAGCATCCCCCCAATCGCCATCAGGGTGATCGCCACAACGATTGATGCCGCCCAGCCTTGAGAGGCGCCCGCCAACAATACTGCCAGCAAGACGACCCGGTCCGAGTGCAAAGCGCGCAGCCCCACCGCCGAGTTCCGTGCTCCCAGTCGCAATGCTGCAATCATCATCAACGGCAGCGCGAGCCGCAGCCATTCTGGCGTCGTGTCAAGGACTAGGGTCAACAGAACCACCAACAGTGCATCGATGATCCCCGGCCCCGCGGACATTGCAGATCGCGGCTTGCGTGGAGGGGCACCGAGCGTTTCGATACGGTCGAACACTTTGCTGACTGCAAAGGCGAAGCTCGCCACAAGCAGCAGCCCCAGCCCGGGCAATGGCCAAGACATCACCCCCGCAATCACCGCTGCCGCACCCAGGGCCACCGCGATAAGATGGGGCGCCCGAGCCCACCGTGCAGCCCCAGCATCCTGCGCCCACCGCATCGCCATGCGATCGGCTAGCGCGAGCCCTGGGGCGGTGAACGGAGCGGGCTGGACTTGGCGATTGAGCCAGCGCTTCTCCAGGTCGGCAGCAGCGTGTCGCTGGACGTGACGCTGCCATGTCCCCTCTGCGAGCCGCGCCTGGTCGATCGTGACAACCCGAACGCCGGCTTGAAGAGCGATGCGGAGCAGCGAGGAGGCGAGATCGCAATCCGGGGGAAGGTCAGCAAGGCTAGCGACGTGCGCGCCGCGCATTCGCAATGCCCCGCTCCAGGCTCGATCGGCATCGATCCGTTCGAACCCCAGCCCTATAGCTGGCTCGGCGGCGAAGGCAGCGACGCCAGGCCGCTCACCCAGTGCCGCGTGCAGCGCCGGGCAATCGGGCAACAAGCCATCTGCAAGTACGATGACGTCATCGTCTGCCGTCACTGCGCCGACCAGCCGCAGGAGATTTTCCGCGACTTCGAAACGGAGGCCCGCACGTACCGCATAACCCCGCGCCCCGGCCATGTCGGGACCCGATGCGCCCGACAGGCAGATTATGCGTTCGCAGCCGAGATGCGCGGCGCAGTCGATCTGGTGGTATAGAACACTCTTGCCGGCGAACCGGCGAAAGGCGGGCCGCTCGCCAGCGCTCGCTTCCGCTTGGCCGACCGATTCAGCGAGTGCGGAAAGGATGGCGATGCGCAATAGTGGCGGTCCGGTTGGGCAAGCGGGGCGGCTGCGCTGGGATTAACGCGCACTCCACCATCGTATCAAACCGCTTGCAGCTTAGACCGAAATCTGTCCCCCGATTTCATCGAGCCGCGCGCCGATTTTGCGCACGGCGCTGGGATCCCCGGGCGCGCCTGCCATCGCTTCTTTGGCGGCTTGCTCAAGGACCGGATCGTGGAAGCTGGCTGCTATCCCTTGCAGGCGCATGGCCGCCATTCGCCAATTCGCGTCGCACCGGGATCGACGCAACAGATCGAGCTGGCGCGACGCGCTCTCGAGAAAGGCCAAACGAAGCTCCGCGAACAAGGCGAAATCCTCGCCCGCCGCAGCAGCCAAGGCAGTTTCGAAAGAGCCGGATTCATAAGCCATGCCCATCCGCATAACTGGCGTGGGTTAAAGCGGGTTTAACCTTCCCCTCGTCCGCGATATGCTGACGCTATGAACACTGGCAGCCACATCCGCGCGATCGCCAACAGGACCGCAGCTAGCGATCCGGCTGAAGTGGCCGACATCACCACACCCAACGACACGGCGGCGGCTGAAGAGGAAGCGGTGTGGTGGGATGACGGATCAAACGAGGCGGAGGCGGAGAGCCGCCGGTGGCCCACAGTTTTGGCGGTTCTGATTGTGCTGAGTTGGACCGGAGTCTTTGCCTGGAGTAACGCACAGGCGATCTCCCAAGGCGCCCTCGCAGCGCAATGGATCGAATGGATACCCCAATGGGCGACGCCCATTCTTCTCGTGGCGGTCGTGTGGCTCATCGCCATGCGGAGTTCCAGCCGCGAAGCGTCGCGGTTCGGGGACGCGGCCCGGCTCTTGGCGACTGAATCCGCGCAACTCGAAAATCGTCTCGTGACGGTCAATCGGGAGCTTAGCCTCGCTAGGGAATTTCTGGCCGCGCAGTCTCGGGAACTGGATTATCTTGGCCGTGCCGCCGCCGAGCGTATTTCGGAACATGCAGACAAATTGCAGGCTCTGGTGGCCGACAACGGCGCCCAGGTGAATGCGATTGCGGGGGTCAGCGTTACGGCGCTCGATAATATGACCCAGCTGCGCGACCATTTGCCCGTTATCGCGAACGCTGCGCGCGACGTCACCAATCAGATCGGGGGCGCCGGCCGCGCTGCCAGCGATCGTCTCGGGGAGCTTGTTGCTGGTTTCGAGCGCTTGAACGAGTTCGGGGAGGCAAGCGAACGCCAAGTGATTTCGCTGCGCCAACGGATCGAGCGAGCCTTGGAGGAATTGGGCGCCTTCGTCGCGGACCTCGATGCAGGCAATTCCGCGCGGTTTGCCGCGATGAGCGAGCAGGGCGAGGCGCTTCATCGCGAACTTGAGACACGCGAAAACGAAGTCCTGGCAGCGATCCGTCTGCGCGGGACCGCCTTGCGCGAAGAACTAGTCGCGGCGCAGGATGCTAGCCAGCTCGAAGAGGCTGCCGCCTTGGCCGCGATGCGAGGGCGTGTTTCCAACTTCACGCGTGACGCTCATGAGGCGGCGGCGGCCGTCCGGGCAGCCGAGCGCGCCGCGAGGGAGGCCTGGGAAGGCCAGATCGCCGAGCTGCGCCAGCGGCTCGAAACTGCGCTCGAGGAGATTGCCAGCTTGGATCGCCAAGCGCTCGACACGGCTCGGCAAAAGCTGACGGAGTTGAGTGCTGAAGCGGAAGCGGTCGACAGCCGCTTGGCCGAGCGCGATCGAGGCTTTCAAGAGCGTGTGGCCAGACGCCGGGGCGAGATTGAAAACGCGGAAGAGCTCGCGATGGTCCGACTGACGCAACAGTCGGAAGCCTTCGATCGTGAACTGGCGTTGCGGCTTGAGGCGCAGTCTGAACGTGTTGGAGCGCTAGCTCAGCAATCGGAAGCTCTGGCGGCGCGCATGGCGGAAATCGACGCGCACATTTCACGGATTGCCGAACGGAGCAGCGATACGGAGCGCGCTTTGACTGCCAGCGCCGGCAGGTTTGCCGACGTCGTCGGCGATAATGCGGTGGACCTCGCAGACACCGAAGAGGCTCTGGCTCGCCTTACTGACGCGAGTGTGCGACTGCTCGAGCTTATTCAAGGCGCCGCGGCGCACAGCCGGAGCGAGCTGCCGGCCTCGATCGCCGACTTCGAACAGCGGTTAGCGGCCGCGCGCGGCAGCAGCTTGGAGATACGCGGGGCACTCGACGAGGCGCGGCAGCTCGGCACACAAGTCGACGAAAAACTCGCAGGCCTTCAGAACGCCAGCGCTGAAGCGATGAGTGATCTCGACAAGTTTCGAGATGGCCTTTCCGGCACAGCGGACGAACAGCTTGCTACTCTGGGCAAACTGCGCGAGCAGATCACTACAGCCCGAGAAGAGAACAGTGCGCTTGCCGAGAGTGTGGCCAGCGAACTTGCCGATGCCATCGAACAACTGCGGCTAGCCAGCGCCAGCGTGCTACGCGACCTTGAGGATGCGCAAATCCACCGCATCAAAGCTCTGGCGGAGCGGATAGGCGACGAAAGCGCCGTGGCGATCGACCGCGCAATCACAGAGCGCACGGAAGCTGCGGTGTCCCACCTTGACGAAGCGACTGCGAAATCCGCTGAGGTATCGCGGGAGGCGATGGCCAACCTTCGCGATCAGCTGGCTCGCGTTCATGAGCTGACCTCGAACCTCGAGACACGCGCCGCGCGGGCACGTGAACAGGTTGAGGAGCAGGTCGATAACGATTTCTCCCGGCGCATGGCGCTGATCACAGAGAGCCTGAACTCTCACGCCATCGACATTGCGCGGGCGCTTTCGACCGAAGTCACCGACATTGCATGGGCGTCTTACCTCAAGGGGGACCGCGGGGTGTTCACCCGCCGCGCCGTCCGATTAGTCGACAGCGGAGAAGCGCGTGCGATTTCCGAGCTGTTCGAAAGTGATCATGAGTTTCGCGCTCATGTCAGCCGCTACATCCACGATTTCGAGGCGATGCTGCGGCAGATGCTCTCCACTCGCGACGGGCATGCCTTGGGTGTCACCTTGCTTTCAAGCGACATGGGCAAGCTCTATGTCGCATTGGCGCAGGCCATCCAGCGGCTTCGGCAGTAAAAAACTCAGTCGAACAGCCGGGTTACATCTAAATCCGCAACGCCGATCCACCCCTGCGTGTAATTGAGAACGTACAGGGCCGTCACTGCAGCAGCAATGACGGTCGCTCGGAGGGCAACCCGCCCAGGGCGGAAGTTGGCGGGGGCGCTGTCGGCCTGACCAGGTACCCTCGCCTCTCCCGCTTCCTCATGCGTCTTCACACCGAATGGCAGCAGAACGAAGGCGGCCATCACCCAGAACAGGAAATAGATCGCGAGGATCGAGGTCCATTCCATCGGCCGTCAAGTCCCCGGCAGGATTACACGGACCTGCGGCCGCTTGCCCGACCAACGCGTGGCCGCTCGCCGCGCGGCAAGGCGGGCCGCCTCCACGATCTCGGCATCGTTGCGCCGGGCCTCGCCCTTGAGCTTCGTCAGCGCGTCTGCAATATCCTGCTTGGCTTCCGCGATGAAGGCTTCGTAGTCCTCATCGAGCGGCAGGCCCATCCCCTCGACATGCGCCGTTCCATCGCGCCCGAGGACGAGGATAACCAGCCCGTCACGGCTAAGGCGGCGGCGCATGGTGATGGCATCGCCATCCGCAGGCACGATGATGTCGCCGTCCAGCACCAGACGTCCTGCCCTGACCTCGGCAATCTTACCCGGCGTGCCAGGCGCCAGCTGCACCAGATCGCCATTCTGCTGAACGACAGCATCGGGTATGCCCGCCCCTAGGCCAAGCCGGGCCTGTTCCTGCATATGCCGCATTTCGCCATGAACCGGCACGAGGATCTCCGGCCGCAGCCAGCCATAAAGGGCCTCGAGTTCGGGCCGCCCTGGGTGTCCGGAGACGTGGATTTCGCTCTGACGGTCGGTCACCATGGTGATCCCTCGCGCCGCCAGACGGTTCTGGACCAGACCAATGGCAAGCTCATTGCCAGGGATTTGGCGGCTGGAGAACAATACGACATCGCCGCGGGCCAGCTCGATCGGGTGGTTGTCCTCGGCGATCCGCGCCAGCGCCGCGCGCGGCTCGCCCTGGCCACCCGTGGCAAGGATGAGGACCTCGCCGCGCGGCAGCCCCATGGCGGTGTCGAAATCGACCGGCTGCGGAAAATCGGCGAGATAGCCGTTGTCTTGGGCAACCTCGATAATGCGGTCTAGACTGCGCCCTGCTATGCATAGCTGCCGCCCCGTTTCTTTCGCCACGTCGCCCAAGGTCTGCAAGCGCGCGACATTGCTGGCGAAGGTCGTGACTAACACACGCTTGCCCGCGTGGCGCTGCACCTCTTCCAGCAGCCCGCGATGCACCGCCCCCTCCGATCCGCTGGGCGCGGGGTTGAAGACATTGGTGCTATCGCAGACCAGGGCCAGGACGCCGTCATTGCCGATCTCGATCAGCTCTTCTTCGGTCGTGGGCGTGCCGATGATCGGATCCTCATCGAGCTTCCAATCGCCGGTGTGGAACACGCGTCCGAATGGGGTCTCAATCAGCAGCGCATTTCCTTCGGCAATGGAATGGGCGAGAGGGATGTAGGTGATCGTGAAAGGCCCGACCGTTAGTTGGCCATGGTCCTCGTCAATCACGATCAGCTCGACCTCGTTGGTGAGCCCCGCTTCCTCGAGCTTGCGCGCCACCAGATCAGCCGTGAACGGCGTGGCATAGAGCGGCACGCCAAGATCGGCAGCGAAATAGGGCACCGCGCCGATGTGGTCTTCATGTGCATGGGTTAGTACGATGCCATCGAGAGTGTCGGCGCGCTCCTCGATGAACTCCAGGTCAGCGAACACCAGGTCCACTCCCGGGTATTCACCGCCCGAAAAGCTCATGCCGAGATCAACCATCAGCCACCGTCCGCGGCAGCCGTAGAGGTTGACGTTCATGCCGATCTCGCCCGAGCCACCGAGCGCGAGAAACAGCAGTTCGTCTTCGGGAGTGAAGTCCTTCTTCACGTTGCGAAGGCCCGACGCGCAGCGCGTTCGGCGAGGATCGCCAGGCCATCAAGGGTGAGATCGCTGTCCACATGATCGAACAGTTGGGTGTGCTCGTCGAACAGGATGGCCAAGCCCCCGGTAGCCACGACTTTCGCCGGGCGGCCGATCTCTGCCCGCATCCGCGCAGTCAGCCCTTCCATCATCGCGCAATAACCCCAGAACACGCCGATCAGCATCTGGTCCTCGGTATTGGTCCCAATCACGCTGTTCGAGCGCGGCGCCTCGATGGCTATCCGCGGCAGCTTGGCTGTGTTCCCGACCAGCGCATCGAGCGACAGATTGATCCCCGGCGCAATGATCCCGCCCTTATAGGCGCCGTTGAAGTCGACGGCATCGAAGGTGGTAGCGGTGCCGAAGTCGATGACGATCAGATCGCCTGCATATTTCTCATGCGCCGCGATGGCATTCAGCGCGCGATCGGCGCCGAGAGACCTCGGCTCGTCGACATCCACCGAGATGCCCCACGCCGCTTGGCCCTGACCTGCTATCAGCGGCTCCACGCCGAAGTACTTCTGAGCCAGCACGGTGAGGTTGTGCACGGCGCGAGGGACAACCGAGCCCAAGATGATCTGAGTGACATCCTCCCGCCCGAACCCTTCGATCTGCATCAACTGCAGCAGCCAGACGGCGTATTCATCCCCGGTTCGCCGTGGGTCGGTGGCGATGCGCCAGCGGGTCTTGATCGTTCGCCCGTCGTATAGCGCGAAAACGACATTGGTGTTGCCGACATCGGCGACCAGCAGCATTGGCTCAGCCCTTCTCGTGCAGTGGAGCGTTTGCGAAGAAGACGTCGCCCGCGTGGATGACACGGCAAACGCCGTCCGCCAAGCGCAGCCGCAGGGCGCCGTCCTGCGTTAGCCCATCGTAATGCCCCATCAAGGGCGGTTCGCCGGGAGGCGACACGCTCAGCGAGGTTCCAAGCGGATGGGCAGCGGCTTGCCAGCGGCGAACCAAGGGCTCGAGCCCGTAATCGCGCCAACGTCTCAGCTCGAGCGCGAATGTTGCCGCCAGTGCCCGGGCGAAAAGATCCCGATCCGGCGCGGGAACAAGTTCTGCAAGGGCCAGTGTCGCGCGGCCCTCAATGACAGGAGCCTTTGCGAGGTTGACTCCGATCCCGACGACGAGTGCCTCCCCCTCGCGCTCCAGCAGGATGCCCGCGAGCTTGGCGCCAGCGAAGGTAAGGTCGTTCGGCCATTTCAGGCGCAAGGCAGATGGGTCGGGCAAGAGGGGAATGACCGCTTCATAGACCGCAAGCGCTGCTGTCAGGGCGAAGCTGGCCGCAGGTGGATCGGCCGGGCTGAGGCGAACCAGGGTCGAACCCATGAAATTGCCGGCGCCATCGAACCATTCGCGCCCCTGGCGTCCACGGCCTGCCGTCTGACGAAGAGCGACGAGCCAATCGCCCTCGGCAACCCGCTCGCCGCCCCGCAGTGCCGCCAGCAGGTCGGCGTTGGTCGAGCCAGTTTCAGGAACCGTGCGGATCAAGCTAGGACGAAAAGTGAAGCGGCTGCCTGGCCCGTAACATCGCTCAGCCAGGGCGTTGCGAGATAGGCGAGAGGCGAGATCGCCAACACGCAAACTGTCAGCACCGCCCAGTGCTCGGCAGGGCTGTGCCTCTCAGGCGCCCGTGATGCATCGCTCGGCGGCTCGTCGAAAAACATCACCTTCACGACCTTGATATAGTAGAAAGCGCCGATCACGCTTGCCGCTATGCCGATGGCCGCGAGCGCCACGAGGTCGGCTTCCACCGCTGCCTGAAAGACTACGAACTTGGCCCAGAACCCGAACAGCGGAGGTATTCCCGCCAGACTGAACATCAGCGCCGCGAGGCACCAGGCAAGGGCCTTGCGAGTGACCGCCAGCCCGGCGATGTCGCCCAATGTTTCGAGCGGTCTGCTTTCGGCATCGCGCAGCATCAGCAGTACGACGAAGCTGCCCAGCGTCATTGCGACATAGATCGCCATGTACTGCGCTACCGCGCTAGCGCCCGCTGGCGTCGCACAGGCGAGACCGATCAGAAGGAAGCCGATGTTGTTGATCGAGCTATAGGCCATCAGCCGCTTCAGGTTCTGCTGGCCGATAGCGCCCAATGCACCGAGCACGATTGACGCCAGCGATGCAAATATCACGATCTGGCGCCAGGCCTCCGCCTCGCTGCCGAAGGGGCCGAGCGCCATTCTCAGCAGCATGCCGACCGCTGCGATCTTTGGTGCGCTGGCAAAGAAAGCCGTGACCGGCGTTGGGGCGCCTTCGTAAACGTCGGGTGTCCACATGTGGAACGGAACGGCGGCGACCTTGAAGGCCAGGCCCGCCAGCACGAACACGACCCCGAACAGGGCGCCCATCGGGAAACTCGCCTCAAAGGCGGCCCGGATGCCCACATAGTCCGTGGTTCCTGCGAAGCCGTAGACGAGGCTCATCCCGTAAAGAATGATCCCGGAGGCGAGCGCGCCGAGGATGAAGTATTTGAGACCCGCCTCGTTCGACCGCCAGTCGCTCCTAAGGAAGCTGGCAAAGATGTAGCTCGAAAGACTCGACATTTCGAGCCCAATGTAGAGCGTCATCAGATCGGTTGCCGAGACCATCAGCCCTGCGCCCACGGCGCTGAACAGCATGAGCACCGGATATTCGCCGCGATAAGCGCCATGCGCCGCGAAGAATTTGGGCGTCACCATCAGGCAGGCGATGGTGGCCAGATAGATCAGGATCTTGGCGAAGCTGCCGAAGGCATCGACGCGGTAGAGTCCGCCAAAGGCGTCACCATTGGGCGATGACAGCGGGAAGAGGTCCACGGCGGTGAAGATTACCGCCCCGAAAAGCGCGGCTACCGCAGCGATAGTGATGGCGCGGGCAGCTTTCGCGCTCGACCAAGCAGTCACGAGCAGCAAGATGAGCCCGGTCAGGGAGAGGCCGATTTCAGCCCCAGTCAGATAAAGGTAGGAGGCGAAGTCCATCAGTGCGCCCCCTCGGCAGCCGCGCCATGATCAGCCGCGCCAGCGTGGTCTGCCATGGCGTTCGCGGACTGACCACGCGGGGCGCCTACGGCAAGCCGCGCATCGCCCATGGGTTCAGCAGCGGCGAGCCGCGCATCGAGAACAGCGATGTCCTTGCGCATCGGCGCCAGGAAGCTCTCGGGGTAAACGCCCATCCACAGGACGGCGGCGGCGATCGGCGCCAGCATCAGCCACTCGCGGCGGTTCAAATCGGGCATGGCTGCCGCGTCGGCGTGCTTGTGCACTCCGAATGCGACGCGCCAGTAAAGGTAAAGCATATAGGCTGCGCCAAAAATGATGCCGGTGGTCAAGATCAGGGTTGCGAAGCTCGAGATTTGGTAGACGCCGGCGAGGCTCAGGAACTCGGCGACGAAACCGCTTGTCCCGGGCAAGCCGATGCTTGCCATTGTGAAAAGCAGGAAAAATAGCGCGTATTTCGGCATGTTGATGGAAAGGCCGCCGTAGCGGTCGATTTCGCGCGTATGCAACCGGTCGTAGATGACGCCAACGCACAGGAACAGCGCGCCCGAAACCAGGCCGTGGCTCAGCATCATCACCATCGCACCTTCGAGCCCCTGGACGTTGAAGGCGAACAGGCCGGCGGTGACGATCGCCATGTGTGCGACCGATGAGTAGGCTATCAGCTTCTTCATATCGTGCTGGACCAGCGCGATCAGGCTCGTGACGACAACTGCCGCCATGCTGAGCCCGAAAATCAACCACATGAACTGAGCGCTCGCCTCCGGAAACATCGGCAGGCTAAAGCGGATGAAGCCATAGCCACCCATCTTCAGCAGCACACCGGCCAGGATTACCGAACCGGCGGTCGGTGCCTGAACATGCGCATCGGGCAGCCAGGTGTGGACGGGCCACATCGGCATCTTGACCGCGAAGCTGGCGAAGAAAGCGAGCCACAGCCAGGTCTGCGCCTGCGGCGAGAAATCGTACTGCATCAACGCCGGGATGCTGGTGGTGCCCGCCTCGTTCACCATCCACAGCATCGCGATCAGCATCAGCACCGAGCCGAGCAAGGTGTAGAGGAAGAACTTGTAGCTGGCGTAAATGCGGTTCGCGCCGCCCCACACGCCGATTATGAGATACATCGGGATCAGGCCAGCTTCGAACATGATGTAGAACAGGAACAGGTCCTGGGCCGCGAACACGCCGATCATGAGCGTTTCCATCAGCAGGAACGCGGCCATGTATTCGCCCACGCGCTTGTCGATGCTTTCCCAACTCGCCAGGATGCAGATCGGCATCAGGAAGACGCTGAGCACGATCAGCATCAGCGCGATGCCGTCGATGCCGAGCGCATATTGGAAGCCCGCAAAAAGAGCGGCGCGCTCGGTGAACTGCCACTGCGCGCCGCCGATATCGTAGTTCGCCCATAGCACGATGCCGAGCGCGAGGTCGATCAGCGTTGCCGCGAGCGCCAGCATCCGGGCGGCCGGGGCTGAAAGGAACAGGCAGGCGATTGCCGCAACCAGCGGCACTGCCAGCATGACCGAAAGGATCGGGAAGCCGATCTGGAACCCCATCAGAACAGCACCCAGGTTATCGCGGCGACAACGCCCAGCAGCATGATCAGCGCATAGCTGGTGACATATCCCGACTGGAACCGCTTGGCAGCGCCAGCGCCCTGCGCCACCGCCCAGGCCGCGCCATCGGGGCCGAAGCGGTCGATCAGGCCAACATCGCCGCGCTGCCAGAATTGCCGGCCGAACCAGAAGGCTGGGCGCACGAAGAGCACGTGATAGAGTTCATCGAAGTACCACTTGTTGAGGAACAGCCGGTAAACCGGGCCAAGCTGCTCCGCCGCACGCTCCGGCAAGGAGGTGTCGCGGATATAGGCCATATAGGCTGCCAGCAGGCCAAAGAGCATGGCTACAGTCGCCGTCAGCTTCACCCACAGCGGCACGGCGTGCATCGCGTGAATTAAAGCTTCATTGTAGTAGAGCGACCCGCCCCAGAACTCAGCATCGTCCAGGAAGGTGTGGCTGAACGCCCAGCCCGCGAACACCGCGCCCAAGGTCAACACGCCCAGCGGAACCAACATCGATAACGGGCTCTCGTGCGGGTGATATCCCGCAGTGCCATCTCCATGCGCGGGATCGGGCACGTGATGCGCGACGTCGTGACCGGCATGCTCCTGCCGCGGCGGATTGGCGTGTTCGGAATCGTCGTGGCCCGCGTGCACGGCATGCTGAATGTGCTCACTCTGAGCCCAGCGAGGCTTGCCGAAGAAGGTGAGGAATATGAGCCGCCAACTATAGAAGCTGGTGAGCAGCGCAGCCAGAGCGCCCATGACGAAGGCAAACTGCCCGCTCTCGGTCCCACGCGCGAAGGCAACCTCAAGGATCGCATCCTTCGAATGGAAGCCTGCAAAACCGGCATGGAGCCAATAGATCCCGACGCCGGTGATCGCCAGCGTGCCGGCCATCATCGCCCAGAAGGTCAGTGGAATGTGTTTCCGCAACGCGCCGTAGTAACGCATGTCCTGCTCGTGGTGCATTGCATGAATGACTGACCCGGCGCCAAGAAACAGCAGTGCCTTGAAAAAGGCGTGCGTGAACAAATGGAACATCGCCGCGCCATAGGCGCCCACGCCCGCGGCGAAGAACATATAGCCGAGCTGCGAGCAGGTCGAATAAGCGATCACCCGCTTGATGTCCCACTGCGTCGTGCCGACTGTCGCGGCGAAAATGCAGGTTGCCGCGCCAATGATGGTGACCACCGCCAGCGCCACGGGTGCGGCCTCGAACATCGGCGAAAGGCGGCAGACCATGAAGACACCCGCAGTCACCATGGTCGCGGCGTGGATCAGCGCGGAGACCGGGGTCGGCCCCTCCATTGCGTCCGGTAGCCAGGTATGCAGGCCGAGCTGTGCTGACTTCCCCATCGCGCCGATAAACAGCAGGATGCATAGCACATCCATGGTTGCCACGCGGTAGCCGAGGAAGCCGATCGTCGCCCCACTCATGCTTGGCGCCGCCTCGAGAATTTCGGGAATAGAGACCGTGCCGAACACGAGGAAAGTGCCGAAGATGCCGAGCATGAAGCCCAGATCGCCGACGCGGTTGACCACGAAGGCCTTGATCGCGGCGGCATTTGCGCTGGGCTTCCTGAACCAGAAGCCGATCAGCAGATAGCTCGCGAGCCCCACACCTTCCCAGCCGAAGAACATCTGGACGAGGTTGTCCGCCGTCACCAGCATCAGCATGGCGAAGGTGAACAGCGAGAGATAAGCGAAGAACCGCGGCTGATCCGGGTCTTCAGCCATGTAACCCCAGCTGTAGAGGTGCACCAGCGCCGAGACCGTGGTGATCACGACCAGCATCACAGCAGTCAACGCATCCACACGCAGCGACCAGTCGAACACCAGATCGCCCGACCGCACCCAGTCGAGAACCGGGACAACACTCGCTTCGGCGCCGCCATTCACAAACGCAAGGAAGATCGGCCAGCTCAGCGCCGCCGACAGAAACAATGCGCCGGTCGTAACGGATTTGACGACCGTGTTACCGAGCATGCGATTGCCCAGCCCGCCGATAATGGCGGCCAGCAGCGGCGCGAATACGATGATTAGGATGGACTGCACGGCTTATCCCTTGAGCCGGTCGACGCTGTCGACGGCGATCGTGCCGCGCCCGCGGAAGTAGATGACCAAAATGGCCAGGCCAATCGCTGCCTCACCCGCCGCCACGGTTAGGACGAACATGGCGAAGACCTGGCCCGTGAGGTCGCCGAGGAAGGCGCTGAACGCGACGAGGTTGAGGTTCACCGCCAGCAAGATCAGCTCGATCGCCATCAGAATCACGATGATGTTCTTGCGGTTGAGGAAAATGCCCAGCACGCCGATGACGAACAGGATGGCGCTGACGACGATGTAATGCTCGATGCCGATCACAGCTCGATCCCCTCGCCCACCTTGGGCTGGCGCAGCACCGTGGCTTCATCCGGCCGGCGTGCCACTTGGCGCGCGATATTCTGCTGCCCGCGCGCGGCGCGGCGTTCCCGGTGGGTGAGCACAATCGCGCCGACCATTGCCACCAGCAAAATTAGCCCCGCAGCTTCGAACAGGAACAAATAGTCGCGATAGAGCACCGCTCCCAGGCTCTCGATATTGCTCGCGCCAACCACGGGTGCCCCGGTGCCTTGGGGGGTGCCAAGATCGACGCCGCCGACGTTGTATGCGCCGATACCCAGGACAAGCTCCGCGAGCAGGATCAGCGCTATCAGCATGCCGAGCGGGAAGTTTTTCACGAACCCGGCCCGCAGCTCCGCGAAATCGATGTCGAGCATCATGACCACGAACAGGAACAGCACCGCGACCGCGCCGACATAGACGATCACCAGCAGCATGGCGATGAACTCCGCCCCCACCAGCACCATAAGTCCGGCGGCGTTGAAGAACGCGAGGATCAACCAAAGCACCGAATGCACCGGGTTGCGCGCAGTGATAACAAGCACTGCGGACAGCACGACAAGTCCGGCAAACAGGTAAAAGGCGATGGTCTGGATCATGGTGCCCCGGAGTCTGCCGCGCGCCTAGCGATAGGGCGCATTGGCTTCAAGGTTTGCGGCGAGCGCCCGCTCCCACTTGTCCCCGTTGGCCAGCAATTTCGCTTTATCGTAGAGCAGTTCCTCGCGCGTTTCGGTGGTGAATTCGAGGTTCGGCCCCTCGACGATGGCATCGACCGGACAGGCTTCCTGGCAGAAGCCGCAGTAGATGCACTTGGTCATGTCGATGTCGTAGCGGGTGGTGCGGCGGCTGCCATCCTCGCGCGGCTCGGCCTCGATGGTGATCGCCTGCGCCGGGCAGACCGCCTCGCACAGCTTGCAGGCGATGCAGCGCTCCTCGCCATTGGGGTAGCGGCGCAGAGCATGCTCGCCGCGAAAGCGCGGGCTGATCGGGTTCTTTTCGAAGGGATAGTTGATCGTTGCTTTGGGCTTGAAGAAATACTTCAACGTGAGAGCGTGCGCCTTCACGAACTCCCACAGGGTGAACGACTTGATGAGCTGGGCGACGGTCATGCGAAATGTCCCGTGGCCATCAGATAGCCACTGATGAGAACGACAAAGAATAAGCTGAGGGGCAAGAACACTTTCCACCCCAAGCGCATGAGTTGGTCATAGCGGAAGCGCGGAACCGTCGCCTTGATCCATGAGAAGATGAAGAAGAAGAACAGGATCTTGGCAAACAGCCAGAAGGCTGCGGTCAGCCCCTCGGTGAATAGGAAATTGTAGAGGACCGGGATATCAAGCGGTGGCAGCCAGCCGCCGAAGAACAGGATGGCGTTGAGCGCGCACATCAGGATGACGTTCGCATATTCGCCGAGCCAGAACAGCGCGAAGCTCATGCTCGAATATTCGGTCTGGAACCCGGCGACGAGCTCGCTTTCGGCCTCGGTCAGATCGAAGGGCGCGCGCGCGGTTTCGGCCAGCGCGCTGATCAGGAACATCACCCAAAGCGGGAACAGCAGCGGGTTGAACACGAAGCCGTTGAGCAGCCCGAAGATGTGCCCCTGCTGCGCCATGATGATGGCGTTCATGTTGAACGTGCCGGCCCACAGCACCACACAGATCAGGATGAAGCCGATCGAGACTTCATAAGAAATCATCTGAGCCGCAGCGCGCATCGCGCTGAAAAACGGGTATTTCGAGTTTGACGCCCAGCCGCTCATCACCACGCCGTAAACGCCCAGGCTGCTGATCGCGAGAATGTAGAGCAGGCCGACATTGATGTCCGCCAGCACCGCGCCCGGCCCGAACGGCACCACCGCCCAGGCGAGCAGCGCCACGGTGAAGGTAACGATTGGCGCGATCAGGAAAATGCCCTTGTTCGCTGCGCTTGGGATGATGGTTTCCTGGAGGAAAACCTTCAGCCCGTCGGCGAAACTCTGAAGCAGGCCGAACGGCCCGACCACATTGGGTCCCCGGCGCAGCGCGATCGCCGCCCAGATCTTGCGGTCGGCATAGATGATCATCGCCACCGCCAGCATCAGGGGCAGCGCGATGAGGAGGATGCCCGCGACGGTGGCCAAGGCCCACGACCATTCATAGGTCATGCCCAGATTGGTCTGGAAAAACTCCGTCATTCTGCCGCCTCCAGCACCTGGCCGTGGACGAGCTCGGCCGAGCATTCCTGCATCACCACGCTGGCGCGGGCGATCGGGTTGGTGAGGTAGAAGTCTTGAATCGGATAGCTGGCGATGCGGCCGTCCGCCCTGGTCTCGCCCGGCTTGGGCAGGGCGCCAAGTGACACGATGCCCTCCTCGCCCAGCGCCGCCACTTCGGCGATCATGGCCGACTGAAGCTGGGCGAAGCTGTCGAAGCCGACGCTGACGCCCAACGCGTCGGCCAGCGCGCGCAGGATCGTCCAGTCTTCGCGCGCATCGCCCGGCGGGAAGACCGCACGCTCTGCGAATTGCACCCGGCCCTCGGTGTTGACGTAGGTGCCGTCCTTTTCGCTATAGGCCGCGGCAGGCAAGATGATGTCCGCCGCATGCGCGCCCTTGTCGCCGTGATGGCCGATATAAACCTTAAGGCCGCCGAACAGCGACCAATCCATCTCGTCCGCGCCTAGCCCCAGAACCACCGTCGGCGCGGCCGCGGCGATGTCCGTGATGCCGCCGGGCCGCGCATAGCCCAGCATCAAGGAGCCCATGCGGCTGGCAGCCATGTGCAGGACATTGAATCCGTTCCAGCCCGGCCGCTGGTGATCGAGCGCCAGGGCGGCGTCGAAAGCACCCGCAGCGAGCCCAGCCCCGCCGATGACAACGGCCGGACGCTCTGCATTTGCAAAGGCGTCGGTAACGTGGCTCGGGAGGCGGTGAAGTATGCCAACCTCATCGCCGAGGAACTCGGCCGGATAGGTCGGCTCCCAGCGCGGGCCGACGATGAAGACCTTGGCGCCGCGCTTCACTGCCTTGCGCAGGCGTACGTTGACCAGCGGCGCTTCCCAGCGAACATGGCTGCCCACGATCAGAATCGCATCGGCCGTTTCGATACCTGCGAAAGTCGAATTGAATGCCACGCCAGCGAGACTGCCGGTCGGATAGTTCAGCCCGGTCTGCCGTCCCTCCAGAAGGTTGGAGCCAAGCGCGTTCACCAGCCTCTTGGCCGCGAACATCGTTTCGCAATCGACTAAGTCGCCAGCGATCGCGGCGATGCTCCCCTGCGGCTTGGCGCGGGCGATCGCCTTGAAAGCCTCGTCCCAGCTTGCGGGCTGGAGCTTGCCCTTCTTATCGCGGATCCACACCCGGTCGAGGCGGCGGCGGGTCAGCCCGTCCACCATGTAGCGGCCCTTATCGCTGAGCCATTCCTCGTTCACCTCGTCGTTGATTCGCGGAAGCGCGCGCAGGACGTGGCGGCCGCGGCTGTCGAGCCTGATGTTGCTGCCGACCGCGTCGCTGACATCGATGCTCAGCGTCTTGCGAAGCTCCCAAGGCCGCGCCTCGAACGCGTAAGGGCGCGAAGTCAACGCGCCCACCGGGCACAGGTCGATCACATTCGCGCTAAGCTCATGCTCCGCCGCCTGCTCGAGGTAGGTGGTGATCTGCATCTCCTCGCCGCGATAGAGCGCGCCGATCTCGTCCACGCCGGCGATCTCTTCGGAGAAGCGCACGCAGCGGGTGCAGTGAATGCAGCGGGTCATCACCGTCTTGATCAGCGGGCCCATGTATTTCTCGGTCACGGCGCGCTTGTTCTCGTGATAGCGCGAGGCCCCGCGGCCGTAATACATCGACTGGTCTTGAAGGTCGCATTCCCCGCCCTGATCGCAGATCGGGCAGTCGAGCGGATGGTTGATGAGGAGGAACTCCATCACCCCTTCGCGCGCCTTCTGCACCATCTCGGTATTGGTGCGGATTTCCTGGCCATCCGTGGCCGGCAGCGCGCAGCTCGCCTGCGGCTTGGGCGGACCAGGCTTCACTTCTACCAGGCACATCCGGCAGTTACCGGCGATACTTAAGCGCTCGTGGTAACAGAAACGCGGGATCTCCTTGCCCGCAAGCTCGCACGCCTGCAGCACTGTCGCCCCGTTGGGGACCTCGATCTCCTGACCGTCTACGGTGACTTTAGGCATCGCTCAGCTTTCCTGCGCGGCCAGCAGGCGGAATGAAGCGGTAGCGAGCATGGACCGCATACCCAGCGGGGTCGCCTCCAATCGACGACCGTCCGCCGAGCAACCTCGCAAGGTCGGCCCCAGCGCTGCCAGCGCATTACTTTCTTCGGGGCCGTTGATCGCTGTCGCAAATAGCGCAGCGGTCTGAATTGGGGCCGCACGCGCCGTGCACATCGCAATGGCGTCGCTCGGCGCATATGTTGCCGGAGTGCGGCCGGCCGCCGCACGTACCAGGCGTTCGCGAAGCGGCGCCGCATCCTGTTCGATCAGGCGCTCGGCCAAACCGCCGGCGAAGGGAAGCCCGCCAAGCTCGATCCGGCGATAGTCACCTGGCATGGCGTTGAAGCACCGGCCAGAGACACGTGTCTTAGCCAGTGCGAGCATCTCGGATCGATACTCGCGCGATGTGAAATCTCGCGCGAGCGTGCGCGCCACCTTGTCACGGTTCTCATCCGCGATGCAGGCCGTCCATGCCTCCACTGCCGCGCGCTGCTTGG
>ERZ1066119.504-NODE-504-length-26932-cov-19.252856_pt1 | contig 26932 bp, 21 predicted proteins | sample MGYA00382766_ERZ1066119 | MGnify/ENA primary metagenome ERZ1066119 (study PRJEB33369, sample SAMEA5778349) | biofilm metagenome | biome: Industrial cooling water; feature: Water cooling tower basin; material: Biofilm | place: United Arab Emirates | collected...
GGCTCGCGGCGCTGCTCCTGGGGGGCCGCCGGCGCGGCTTCGGGGCCGCCGCCCTCCTCGCCGCCGGCGCCGCCGCGCTCGCCAAGGTGGCGGCCGACGCCCTGGGCGCCGCCCGCGCCGAGGCGCCCAGCGACGAGGACGCCGAGGCCCGCGCCCGCACGCTCCTCTTCGCCATGGTCTCGGCCGCCAAGGCCGACGGCCACGTGGACGAGGAGGAGGAGAGCGCCATCGAGGCCGAGCTCGACGACCTGCCCCCGTCCGTGCGCGGCCTCCTCCAGGAGGCCCTGGCCGCGCCCGCCGACCCCGAGGCCGTCGCCGCCCGCGCCCGCGAGGACGGCGAGCGGCGCGAGGTCTACGCGGCCTCCGCGCTCATGTGCGGCCGCGACCACCCGGCCGAGATGGACTACCTCGACCGGCTCGCCCGCGCCCTGGGCCTGGAGGAGGGCGAGGCGCGGCGCATCGAGCGCGGGCTCCTGGCCCCCGACCCGTCTTGATCCCGGGCGGGTGCGGGACTAGAGGGAGGGACGGCGGAGGGGTATAGCTCAGCTGGTAGAGCGACGGTCTCCAAAACCGTAGGTCGCGGGTTCGAAACCTGCTGCCCCTGCCACCGCCCTCCACGGCCGCCGCTCGCAGGGTCTCGGCCCGGCACCGCCACGTGGTCGCCCCAGGCCTGGGCCGTCAGCGCCAGCGGGCGCGCCCTGCCCACCGCCACGAGCCCCCCGAGCCCGTCGCCGAGGAGCAGCCCCGCGCCCGAGGGCGCCGCGCCGCGGACCTAGGGGCGGGCCACCGCGCCCGGGTAGCGGCCGGCGGCGTCAAAGCGCTTCGCCCGGCCTCCCACCTGCGAGGTGATCGCGACCTCCCCCCGTCCCCCGACCAGGCCTCCGACCTGGCGTAGCCCGCCATGAGCCTCGCCTCGACCTCGGGCACGGAGGCGAGCGCGAGCGGCCCGAGGCCCCCCATCGCCATCTCCCCCCTCCGGCGGTAGCCCTCGGTGTCCCGGAGCCCCAGGACGCCCTCGGAGGTCTGCGCGACCTGCTCGGAGGTGACGAGGACGGCGCAGTCGGCCAGCGCGGCGCCGTGGCCGTCGAGCGGGCGGTCCTCCGGCGGGCTCGGGCGGTGCGGCACGACGCCCGAAACGCAGTCCAGGACCAGGGCGCAGGCCTCGGGGCCGTCCCGGTCCAGGAGCTTGTCGAGCCCCGCGAGGCCGCGCGCCACCATGGGCTCCGGGGCGCGGCCCTTGGGCGGGCCACCCAGCAGCCCCGCCAGCGCCCGGGGGCCCGCGTCGCGCTCTTCGGGCCGGCCCTCCTCGGCCCTCATGGCGGCGGCGCGGCAGGCCGCGTCGTTCGCGCCTCGGTCGCCGTGGCCGTCGGGGAGGACCGAGGGAGGGAGCCCCATGTCGCCCGAGAGGGCGCTCGCCGCCTGCTCGCGGATCGTGGCCGCGTCGGCCTTCCGGCCGAAGCGGCCCAGCATGGGCGGGCCGAACTCGCGGTCTCGCCGCCCGAGAGCGTGACGGCCTCCTCCTCTCGGCTGACGCCGGCCCCGGCCTCGGCCGCCTGGCCCTGGATGCCGAAGCCTTGGACCTGGCCGCCGCAACGCGGGCCGGGGCCGAGCGTGCCGTCGGCCCGGGGCACGGAGAGCCGCACGAGGAGCGGCACGGCCTCCTCGCCCGGGGCCGAGGGTGGCCGCGCCCGTCGAGCAGGTGGCAGGACCGGCAGGCCCGCGCGTCGAAGGCGGGCCGAGCCCGTCAGCGGCCTGGGTGCTCGCGGGCGCCGACAGCCAGTCGCGGCGGGAGAGGGCGTCGCCGAGCTCGAGGTCCGGCTCGCGCTCGAAGCCGATGGTGGCCGAGGGCTGGGAGGAGGCGTCCGCGCCGGGCCGCGCGCCCGGCGCCGCCGCCCGGGCGGGCCTCGCAGGGCTCGGGCGCCGAGGCGTCGGCGGCGCGCAGCGCCAGGCCCAGGGCGGCCTCCGCCCGCCCCCGCGTCACGCGCCCTGCGGCGTGTCCGCCTTGTCCATGGGCTCGGCGTTGAGGAGCTCGAAGCGCTCCGGCCCGATGCGGTCGAGAAGGTCGAGCTGCGTCTCCAGGAAGTCCACGTGGCCCTCCTCGTCCTTGAGCGCCTCCTCGAAGAGCGTCTTGGAGACGTAGTCGCCCACCTTGTCGCAGTGGGCATAGGCCTCGCGGTAGAGCTGGACGGCCTCGCGCTCGGCCGCGAGGTCGGCCTCGAGGGTCTCGCGGGCGGTCTGGCCGATGCGCAGGGGGTCGAGGCGCTGGAGGTTGGGGTGGCCTTCGAGGAAGATCACGCGGGCGATGAACATGTCCGCGTGGCGCATCTCCTCGATGCTCTCCTCGCGCGACTTCCTCGCCATCCTCTGCAACCCCCAGTCCTCCTGGAGCCGATAGTGCAGCCAGTACTGGTTGACCGCCGTCAGCTCGGCCCGGATCGCCCGGTTGAGATACTCGATGACCCCGTCGTCGCCCTTCATGCCGTCCTCGCCCCCATGCGCGGGATGACCGGCGTGGCCACCCCCAGGTTGGGATTAGCCGCCATGGCCTCCAGGAACAACGGCAGGCAGCCGCCGCAATCGGGCCGCTTGCCCAGGGCGCGATAGACCTTGCCCGGCGTGATGAGCGCGGTGGCGTCGGCCGCGCGCATCCAGTCCACCGCGCGGGCGATGTCGTCGTCGGTGATGCGCTGGCAGTGGCAGACGATCATGGAAACGCCACGCCAGGGGAGGCGCCGGGGCCGAACGCCTCGGTGTCGTCGAGGCTGTCGGACCCCTCGAAGGCCACGCCCTCCAGCCCCAGCGCCGCCAGGGCGCGCTCGATGGATCGGGTCTGGTCAACGAGCCGGTCCACCGCCCCGCCGATCAGCCGCTCGCCCCCCGGGTTGCCGGGGGCCAGCAGCACGTCGCGGGCCGTCCCCGCCTCCCTGGCCGCCACGATCTCGCGGAGGGCCGCGACGGAGGCGTCGAGCTTCGCCCTCGGCTCGGCGTCCAGAGCGGGGTCGGCGGCCGGGTTGTCGTCGGTCGCGAAGGTGTCCGACGAGACATGGTGGATCAGCCCCTCGTCGAGCGGCCAAGCGTTCACGCGCCCCTCCCAGTCGTCCACGGTCGGGTTGCCGAGGCGGAACGCCTCGGTCTGCTGGGTCACGCGCGCCGCCACCCAGGCCGCGCGCGCCGCCAGGCGGCCCGCCTCCGAGGGCGCGGCAAGGAAGCTCTCGACCGCCGCCTGGAGGTCGCGGGCCGCCGCGTGGCTGTCACCGTAGGCCGCCTCCACGATGTCGGCGCAGGTGTCCACGACCTCGGCAGGCGTGGCGGCCCGGGCGGCCAGGGGGAGCGCCGCGAGCGGCAGGACGAAAAGGCGCATCGGGTCTCCGGGGACTGCGGCGGAGGCATTCCTGAGCATTTCCCTCGGGGCTGTCAATCCCGACCGAAACGCTCGGGCGCGGATCCGGCGCCGCAGGGGGGCGGGGCGCCCTGGCTCGTGGCGCGGCGCCTGCCCCTCGCCTGGCGCCGTCTCCCCGCCACGCTCGTGGAGGTCGCCTGGGAGGCGGCCGGCCTCGGCCTCGCTGGCCATCGTCCCGGGCTTCGAGGCCCTGACGGTGGCGCTGATCCGCGACGGCCTCGCGCTCGACGTCTTGATGCTCCTGTGGCCCCCGCCTGACGCCGCGCCCCCGGTTGCGCGGGCCGCCCGGCCCCGCCACAAGGGCCGAGGACCGGGGAGGGCTGACGGCATGAGGCTTCGCGCGGCGCTCCTGGTCCTCCTCGCCCTCGCGGCCTGCGGGACGCCCACGGGGCGCGGCGCCCCTCCGCCGGGCGAGGTGGCCCCGCCCCGCTTCGGCGACAGCGACCCGGTGGACTGGCCGGGCCGCCCGCCGTCCGCCTACCCCGTCCACGGCATAGACCTGTCGCGCTTCCAGGGCGCCGTGGACTGGCGCGCGGCCCGCGCGGCCGGCGTCAGCTTCGCCTTCATCAAGGCCACGGAAGGGACGGACAACCGCGACCCTGCCTTCCGCGACTACTGGGAGGGGGCCCGCGCCGCCGGCGTCCCGCGCGGCGCCTACCACTTCTTCTACTTCTGCGCCCCCGCCGCCGAGCAGGCCGAGAACTTCATCGCGACCGTCCCGCGCGAGAGGGGCGCGCTCCCCCCCGTGGTGGACCTCGAATGGAACCCGCTCAGCCCCACCTGCACCTATCGGCCGCCCCCCGAGGTGGTGCGCGCCGAGGCCCTCCGCTTCATGGACGCCCTCGAGCGCCACTACGGCCAGCGCCCCCTTGTCTACACCGACCCCGCCTTCTGGGAGCGCAACGAGCTGTGGCGCCTCGCCGGCGAGGAGGTCTGGCTGCGCGCCACCGCCGAGCACCCCAGCGAAGCCTACCGCGTCACGGGCTGGACCTTCTGGCAGTATTCCGGCACGGGCCTCGTGCCCGGCATCGGCGCGGAGGTGGACCTCAACGCCTTTGGCGGCTCCGAGGCCGAATGGCGCGCCTGGCTCGCCGCGAGGGCCGGCTGAACCCGGGTGGCCCCTCGGGCGTTCGGAGGGCATGACCACACCCGACCGCATCGCCGAGGCCGTGGACGAGGCCACCGGCACCCGCGCCGTGGAGAAGGCCGACGTGCGCCTCGCCATGGCCGCCGCGCGCCAACGCGACCACCCCGCCGCGCGGGCCCTGGGCCATCTGAGCGAGGTCGCCGACCAGCCGCCCGCGCTCGCCCTCGGCGGGGCCGCGATGCTGCTGGGCTGGGCGGCGGGCGACCGGCGGCTCGCCGCAACGGGCGCGCGGGCCCTGCTCGCCGTGGCGCTGGCCACGGCCGCCAAGAGCGCCGTGAAGCTCGCGGTGGCGCGCACGCGGCCCAGCCACGCCATCGAGAGGGGCGCCTACGAGGCGCGCCTCCTGGGGCCGCAGGAGGGGCCCTGGAAGTCGTTCCCCTCCGGGCACACGGCCGACGCGGTCGCCGCCGCCCACGCCGTCGCCCGGGGCTACCCGGGCGCGGCCGGCGCGGCCTGGGGCCTGGCCGGGGCCATCGGCGCGGCCCAGGTGGCCCGGGCCGCCCACTACCCCATGGACGTGGCCGCCGGCGCCCTCCTGGGCTGGGCCGCGGGAGCGGCCGCCGGCGCGATCCTCGACCGGGCGGCCGAGCGGCTGCCGCCCGCCCTGCGCCACCGCCTGCCGCTCTGACCGGGACGCATGGCGGGCCTGCGCGGGAGGCGCGGCCCGGGCGCCTCGGTCCCCTCGCGCCCGCGGCTCCTGGAGGCTAGATGGAGGGCGCGAGGTCGAGGTGCGGCGGCGCGACCGGGCGTGAGGCCTCAGGGCGCCGGCGGGTCCCTCCCCAGCGTCGCCCAAGCGAGTGCCATCGTGACATCCCACCCCTCCCCCCTCCGCCGGGCCTCATGGCTCCTGGCGCCGCTCCTCGTCGCCGCGCCGGGCGCGGCCGTCGCGCACGTCAAGTGGTTCGCTCCCTACATCGTGGGCGCCCCGCCGCAGCCCATCGGGGCGACGCTCGCCAACCCCTGGTTCTGGTCCGGCATCGCCCTGGTCCTCGCCTTCTTCCTGCTCACGCGGCTCGTGGAGGTCTCGGCTCTCGGGTCCCGGCTCCTCCACGGGCTCGACCAGCTCACCGCGCCGCTCTGGGGCCGGGCCGACGACTTCATGCGCGCCGTCACGGCCGGCTTCTTCGTCGCGGTCTTCGCGGTCGGCGGCGTCTACCTCACCCCGGATCTCCGGACCCCTTCCGAGCTCGTGTCCTGGGCGCAGCTCCTGATCGCCGTCCTGATCTTCTGGCGCCGGACCCAGGCGCTCGCGGCGCTCGGCATCGTCGGGCTCTGGGCGCTGGCCCTGCGGGACTACGACGTCTTCCACCTGCTCGATTACCTCGCCTTGGGGATCGGGGTGGCCGGCTACCTGGTGCTGGAGGCGTCCGGCGACGAGTCCTGGCGGCGCCACCGCTTCGAGGTGCTGCGCTGGGGCGTGGCCATCGCCCTGATGTGGTCGTCCCTGGAGAAGTTCGCCTACCCCGACTGGTTCGGCCCCCTCGTGGAGGAGCGGCCCTTCCTGACCTTCGGGATGCCCGAGGCGGTCTTCGTGCCCATGGCGGGCGTCGCCGAGTTCACCCTGGGCTTCGGCCTGCTGTGGACGGCGCTGGTGCGCCGGCTCTCGGCGGTGGCGCTCCTCGTCATCTTCGTGGCGGCCGTCTATCCCTTCGGGCGCATGGACCTCGTGGGCCACGCGCTGATCATGGCGACCATCGTGCTGATCGCCGCCGACCCCGAGCGCGAGGCCCACTTCCTGCCTTGGGCCAAGAGGCGCCTCCTGATGGTGCCGGCCAGCCTCGCGGCGGCGCTGGTGGTCTTCGTGGCGGGCTACTGGGGCACGCACCTCGCGCTCTACGGGCCGGAGGGCTCGCCCGAGGCGCGGGCGGCCCTGTCCACCCACGCCCCCGACCCCGCGCGCCCGCACGACGCCGCCGGCGGCGAGGGGGACGGCGAAGTGGGCGCGGAGCCCACCGAGCGGGACGCCGCGCCCTGAGCGCGGGCGAGGCGTCAGCCGCGCAGGCGGGCGACGGCCTCGCGCGCGAGGGGGTGCAGGCCCTCGCCGCCCTCGTCCACGTGGGCGTAGAGGCGAAGGAGCATCCGGGGCTCCCAGAAGGCCTTGAGGTGGCCCGCCACGTCGGCCGCCTGGGTCTGCCCCGGCTGGGTGGCGAAGAAGGTGGCGATCTGGTTGGCCATGCGCACGAGCTTCTGCGCGCCCTGCGCCTCGGCGTCAGCGGACGACACGGGGCCTCCCGTCATGGCGCAGGCTGACCCGGCGCGGGTGGGTGAAGACGTGGACCTCCCCGCGCGAGGTGGAGGCCAGCGTGAGGTTCGCCTCCTCGGCGATCCTGACCGCGTGGGCGGTGGGGGCGGAGACGGCGCAGAGGAGGGGCACGCCGGCCATCGCGGCCTTCTGCACCATCTCGACCGAGAGGCGCGAGGTGAGGGCCACGGCGCCCGAGGCGGGGTCGAGGCCCGCGCGCAGGACGGCGCCGAGGAGCTTGTCCAGCGCGTTGTGCCGCCCCACGTCCTCGCGGGCGAGGAGGATGCCGTCGCCGGGGCGCCAGAAGCCGGCGGCGTGCACCGCGCGCGTCTCGTCGTGCAGCGGCTGCCAGTCGCGCAGCTCGGCCAGCGCGAAGCGCACGTCGGCCACCGAGAGCCGCACGTCGCCCGCGACGCGAGGCACCGCGCGCACGGCCTGCGCGATGCTGTCTATGCCGCAGAGGCCGCAGCCGACGGGGCCGACGGAGGCGCGGCGGCGGCTCGCGAGGCGGGTCTCGGCCTCGGCGGGGAGCCACATGCGGGCCTCGATGCCGCTCTCGTGGGCGACGACCTCGACCTCGGGCAGGGCGCCCCTGGGGGCGATGCCCTCCGTCAGCGTGAAGCCCGTGGCGAAGTCCACGATGTCGGCGGGGGTCGCCATCATCACGGCCTGCGTGCCGCCGTTGTAGACCAGCGCCACGGGCGTCTCCTCGGGGAGCGAGCGGAGCGCGTCGCCGAGGCCCGGGGCGGTGGCCCGGACGCGATGGGTGGGGGCGGATGCGGGGACCATGGCGGCTCTCCGATGCTCCCCTTGACCCTGCGTTCTCACTCGGCCGCCGGCAAGACGCGGCGCGACAGCCCGGCCTGCTCGGCGTAGCTGGTCTGCCACTCCGAGGGGCCGTTCGACAGGTGCACCTGAACGGCCGTCACCTTGTACTCGGGGCAGTTGGTGGCCCAGTCGGAGTAGTCCGTGGTGATGACGTTGGCCTGCGTGTCGGGGTGGTGGAAGGTGGTGTAGACCACGCCGGGCGACACGCGGTCGGTGATGACGGCCCGGAGCGACGTCTCGCCCGCGCGGGAGGCGAGGCGGACCCAGTCGCGGTCCTTGATGCCGCGCACCTCCGCGTCGTGGGGGTGGATCTCCAGCACGTCCTCCTGGTGCCAGACCACGTTGGCGGTGCGCCGCGTCTGGGCGCCCACGTTGTACTGCGACAGGATGCGCCCCGTGGTGAGCAGGAGCGGGAAGCGCGGGCCGGTCCTCTCGTCGGTGGCGACGTACTCGGTGACCATGAAGCGGCCCTTGCCGCGCACGAAGCCGTCCACGTGCATGAGGGGCGTGCCCTCGGGCGCGGCCTCGTTGCAGGGCCACTGGACGGAGCCGAGCGTCTCCAGCTTCTCGTAGCTGACGCCCGCGAAGGAGGGCGTCGTCGCGGCGATCTCGTCCATGATCTGGGAGGGGTGCGTGTAGGTCCAGCCCGCTCCCATGGCGTTGGCCAGCGCCTGCGTGGCCTCCCAGTCGGCGTAGCGGGCCTTGGGCATGGTCACGCGGCGGACGCGGTTGATGCGGCGCTCGGCGTTGGTGAAGGTGCCGTCCTTCTCCAGGAAGGTGCTCCCGGGCAGGAAGACGTGGGCGTAGTTGGCGGTCTCGTTGAGGAAGAGGTCGTGGACGATCACGCAGTCCATGGCCGCGAGGCCCGCCGAGACGTGCCTGGTGTCCGGGTCGCTCTGGAGGATGTCCTCGCCCTGGACGTAGAGGCCCCGAAAAGTGCCTTCGACGGCGGCGTCGAGCATGTTGGGGATGCGCAGCCCGGGCTCCTTGTCGATGACGGTGCCCCAGAGCCTCTCGAAGACCTCGCGGGTGGCGTCCTGCGACACGTGGCGGTAGCCGGGCAGCTCGTGGGGGAAGCTGCCCATGTCGCAGGACCCTTGGACGTTGTTCTGGCCGCGCAGGGGGTTCACGCCCACGCCGGGGCGGCCGATGTTGCCCGTGAGCATGGCGAGGTTGGCGATGGCCATGACGGTGGTCGAGCCCTGGGAGTGCTCGGTGACGCCCAGGCCGTAGTAGATGGCGCCGTTGCCGCCCTTGGCGAAGAGGCGGGCGGCGGCGCGCAGTTCCTGGGCGGGGACGCCGGTGAGGAGGGCGGTGGCCTCCGGGCTGTGGCGGGCGTCCGAGACGAACTCGGCGTAGTGCAGGAACTCGTCCCAGTCGCAGCGGTCGCGGATGAAGCCCTCGTCGTGGAGCCCCTCGGTGACGATCACGTGGGCGAGCGACGTGACCACGGCCACGTTGGTGCCGGGGCGCAGGGGGAGGTGGTGGGCGGCCTCGACGTGGGGGGAGCGCACGAGGTCTATGCGGCGGGGGTCTATGACGATGAGTTGGGCCCCGGCGCGCAGGCGCTTCTTGAGGCGGGAGGCGAAGACCGGGTGGCCGTCCGTGGGGTTGGCGCCGATGACGATGACCACGTCCGTGTGCTCGACCGAGTCGAAGTCCTGGGTGCCGGCGGAGGTCCCGTAGGTCTTGCCCAGGCCGTAGCCGGTGGGGGAGTGGCAGACGCGCGCGCAGGTGTCGGTGTTGTTGTTGCCGAAGACGCTGCGGATCATCTTCTGGACCAGATACGTCTCCTCGTTGGTGCAGCGGGACGAGGTGATGCCGCCGATGCTGCGCACGCCGTGCGTGTCCTGGATGGCGCGGAGCCTCGCGGCGGCGAAGGCGATGGCCTCCTCCCAGGAGACCTCCTTCCAGGGGTCCTGGATGGAGTCCCGGATCATCGGGCTCAGGATGCGGTCCTGGTGGTTGGCGTAGCCCCAGGCGAAGCGGCCCTTGACGCAGCTGTGGCCGCGGTTGGCCTTGCCGTGCTTCCAGGGGGTCATGCGGACCACCTGGTCGCCGCGCAGCTCGGCCTCGAAGGAGCAGCCGACGCCGCAGTAGGCGCAGGTCGTCACCACCTTGCGCTCGGGGGTGCCGATCTCGATGACCGACTTCTCCTGCAGGGTCGCCGTGGGGCAGGCCTGGACGCAGGCGCCGCAGGACACGCAGTCGGAGGACAGGAACGTGTCGCCGAGCATCCCGGCCGACACGCGGGAGCCGAAGCCCCGGCCCTCGATGGTCAGGGCGAAGGTCCCCTGGACCTCCTCGCAGGCGCGCACGCAGCGCGAGCAGACGATGCACTTGCTGGGGTCGTAGGTGAAGTAGGGATTCGAGTCGTCCTTGGGGAGCCAGTCGGGGTTCTGGACGCCGTCCGTCTTGCGCAGGAAATGGTTGGCGAGGGGGGCCTCCGGGGGGGCCTCGTAGCGGACGTCGCGCAGGCCGACCGCGCCGGCCATGTCCTGAAGCTCGCAGTCGCCGTTGGCCGCGCAGGTCAGGCAGTCGAGCGGGTGGTCGGAGATGTAGAGCTCCATGACGCCGCGGCGCAGCTTGCGGAGCTTGTCGGTCTGGGTGCGCACGACCATGCCGGGGGCGACGGGAGTGGTGCAGGAGGCGGGGGTGCCGCGCCTCCCCTCGATCTCCACGAGGCAGAGGCGGCAGGAGCCCCAGGCCTCCATGTTGTCGGTGGCGCAGAGCTTTGGCACGGCGATGCCAGCCTCGTTGGAGGCGCGCATGACGCTGGTGCCTTCGGGGACCGTGACCTCGAAGCCGTCGATGGTGAGCGTCACCATGGTCTGGGAGGCGCGCGCGGGGGTGCCGTAGTCGCGGTCGGAGAAGCTGGGCGCTCCGAAGAGGCCGGGGATCACGAAGTCCTTCACGATGCGGCCTCCTGGAGCCTGGGGTTGCTGGTTTGGGGGAGATTCGCAGGGAATGGTTGACGAAGCGTAACGGCACCGAGCGTTGCGTGTTGCGTCATTCGGCGGCCTCCTTGAGCGCGAAGTCGTCGGGGAAGTGCGTCACGGCGGACATGACCGGGTAGGGGGTGAACCCGCCGAGCGCGCAGAGCGATCCGTCGCGCATGGTGTCGCAGAGGTCCTTGAGGAGCGGCAGCGCCTTGGGGTCGCCGGCGCGCACCCTGTCGAGGGTCTCCACGCCCCTCTGGGCGCCCAGCCGGCAGGGGGTGCACTTGCCGCAGGATTCGACGGCGCAGAACTCCATGGCGAAGCGGGCCTGGGCGAGCATGTCGGCGCTGTCGTCGAAGACGGCGAGGCCGGCGTGGCCGATGAGGCCGCCCGCGCCGTCGAACTCCTCATAGCCGAAGGGGGTGTCGAACTTGGAGGGGGGGAAGTAGGCGCCCAAGGGGCCGCCGACCTGGACGGCCTTGACGGGCCTCCCCGTGCGGGTGCCGCCCGCGAGGGCCACGATGTCGCCGAGCGTCATGCCGAAGGCGGCCTCGTAGAGCCCGCCGTGGCGGACGTTGCCGGCGATCTGGAGGGGGATCGTGCCCTTGGAGCGGCCGATGCCGTGGGCGGCGTAGGCGGGGGCGCCGTGGGCCAGGATCCAGGGGACGGTGGCCAGCGAGATGACGTTGTTGACCACCGTGGGCCTGCCGAAGAGGCCCTGGAGGGCGGGCAGGGGGGGCTTCGCGCGCACCGTGCCGCGCTTGCCCTCGAGGGAGTTGAGCAGCGAGGTCTCCTCGCCGCAGACGTAGGCGCCGGCGCCCACGCGGACCTCCAGGTCGAAGGCGGGGCCTTCGCCCAGCAGCGAGGGGCCGAGGAGGCCGTGGGCCTGGGCCACGCGGAGGGCGGCCTGCATGGTGGCGACCGCGTCGGGGTACTCGCTGCGGATGTAGACGAAGCCCTTGGTGGCGCCCGTGGCGGCGCCGGCTATCGCCATGCCCTCCATGAGGCAGAGGGGGTCGCCCTCCATGAGCATGCGGTCGGCGAAGGTGCCCGAGTCGCCCTCGTCGGCGTTGCAGACGACGTACTTCAGGGGGCCGGCGGCGGTGCGGACGGTCTCCCACTTGATGCCGGTGGGGAAGCCGGCGCCGCCCCTCCCGCGCAGGCCGCTGGCCTTGACCTCGGCGACCGTGGCCTCGGGGCCGAGGCGCAGGGCGGCGCGGAGGCCCTCCGTGCCGCCGTGGGCGAGGTAGTCGTCCCAGGAGAGCGGGTCGGTGAGGCCCACGCGGGCGAAGGTCAGGCGGGTCTGGCCCTTGAGCCAGGCGATGTCCTCGGTGGGGCCCAGCGCCTTGGGGTGCCTGGCGGGGCTCTTGAGGAGCGCGGGCACGTCCGAGGGCGCGAGGGGGCCGAAGGCGTGGCGGACCCCCCCGATCTCCAGCTCCACCAGCGGCTCCAGCCAGGCCATGCCGCGCGAGCCGTTGCGGATGACGGCGGCGCCCTGGGTGGCGAGGGCGTGGGCGACGGCGTCGGCGCCGACCGCGCGGGCGGAGGCGTCGCGGGGGACGAAGGCCCTCATGCCAGGGCCTCCTTGGCGAGAGACTTGGCGTCGGCGCGGCCGACGAGGCGGCCGTCGAGGAGCGCGGCGGGGCCGGTGGCGCAGAGGCCGAGGCAGTAGATGGGCTCGACGGTCAGGCGGCGGTCGGGGGTCGTGCCCCAGGCGTCGAGCCCGGCGGCCGCGAGGACGGCGTCGCGCAGGGCGCGCGCGCCCTGGGCCTGGCAGGCCTCGGCGGCGCAGAGCTTGAGGTGGGTGCGGCCGGCGGGCTCGCTGCGGAAGTCGTGGTAGAAGGAGACCACGCCGTGGACCTCGGCGCGGCCGAGGTTGAGGGCCTGGGCGATGACGGGGATGGCGGAGGGCGGCACGTGGCCCCACTCGGCCTGCACCGCGTGCAGGATCGGCAGGAGCGGGCCTTCGAGCCCTTGGTGGTCGGCGATGATCTGGGCGAGGCGGTCGCCTAGGGCGCTGTCGAGCATGGGGGCCTCCGTCCCTGGCCCTCTGGCAAGGGCCGATGGGGAAATCAAGATCGGCGAGGCGTGGGGCGATAGGGGTTCCCTATCGGACGGCGAGCTTGCGCGCCTCGGCGAGCAGGGCCGCGACCAGGGGCAGGCGGGGCTCGCGGCGGGGCGCGAGGAGGCCGACCCTGTGGGGGGTCGTGGCGTCGAGGGGGACGGCGCGCAAGGGGCCGCCCTGGAGGAAGACCTCGGCCGCGCCCCGGGGCAGGATCGTGGCCCAGGGGCCGGCCAGGACGTGGGCGACCAGCACGATGGTGGAGTTGGTCTCCACGCGCGGCGGGTCCGTCAGGCCCGCCTCGGCGAGGTGGCCGGACACGATGCGGCGGTTTTGCATGTCGGGGGTCAGCAGGCACAGGTCGAGGCCCCCGAGGTCGGACCAGGCGAGGCGGGGGCGGGCGGCCAAGGGGTGGTCGTCGCGGACGACGAGGGCGTAGGATTCGTCGTAGAGGGGGAGCGCGGAGGCGCGGCCCAAGGCGTCCTCGTCGAGGTAGCTGATGCCGGCGTCCACGGAGAGGCCGTCGAGCCCGTCGAGGATGGCCGCGGAGGTGGCCGAGGCGATGGCCACGCGGGCGCGGGGGTGGGCCGCCGTGAAGGCGGCCGAGAGGCGCGAGGCGAAGGCCAGGGCCGTGGGGATGGCGGCCAGGCGCAGCGTGCCGGTCAGGCCCAGGCGGGCCAGGCGCGCCTCCTCGCGCAGGGCGCGGGCGTCCGCCACGATGCGGCGCGCCCAGAGCAGGGCGCGCTCGCCCTCGGGCGTCAGGCCCTCGTAGCGGGCGCCGCGCCGCACCAGGACCACGCCGAGCGCGGATTCGAGCGAGCGGATGGCGGCCGACAGCGTGGGCTGGGAGACGCCCAGGGACTCGGCGGCGCGGCCGAAGTGGCGCTCGCGCGAGAGCGCCAGGAGCATCTCCAGCTTGTCTATCACGCGGAGAGCCTAGCGCGGCGGCGGGGCGGGGGGCAGGGGCCCGTGACGGGGATCGTGACGGGGGCCGTGACGGGGGGTCACGGCCGCCCGCGGGCCGCTTTCCGCTTGCCAAGGTGCGCGAGGCGCGCCCAAGCATCCCCCAGGGCCGCCGGGAGGGCGGCGCCGCACCAGAGTCCGCGCCGGGAGCCTGGGGAGGGCACGGCGCCCCATCGGGAGGACCCCCCATGTTCCATCGCAGCCTCTGCGCTTCCGCCCTCGCGCTCCTGGCCACGGGCGCCCTGGCCCAGCCCCAGCTCGCCGAGGGCGAGAGCCTCGCGGCCGAGCAGACCTTCTCCTACAACGTCATCGACGAGTTCGTGACGCTCGACCCCGCTCTCATCGAGGTGGTGGACGACAACGACGTGGCGCGCCAGCTCTTCGAGGGGCTGATGAACCAGGACGCCACCGGGCAGGTCGTGCCCGGCGTCGCCACGGGCTACGAGGTCTCGGAGGACGGGCTCACCTACACCTTCGCGCTGCGGCCCGAGGCGGTGTGGTCGGACGGCACGCCCGTGACGGCCGGGGACTTCGTCTATGCCTGGCGCCGCGTGGTGGACCCGGCCACGGCCTCGCCCTATTCGTGGTTCATCGGGCTCGCGGGGGTGGAGAACGCCGACGCGATCGTGGCGGGCGAGATGGCGCCCGACGCGCTGGGGGTGGCGGCGCCCGACGACCGCACGCTGGTCGTCACGCTGACGCGGCCCGCGCCCTTCTTCCCGCAGATGACGGCCAACGCCAACCTGTTCCCGGTGCCGCGCGCGGCCATCGAGGCGAGCGGGGCCGAGTGGACCCAGCCCGGCAACATGATCTCCAACGGCGCCTACGTGCTGAGCGAGCGCGTGCCCCAGGAGCGCATCGTGATGACGCGCAACCCTCTCTACTGGGACGACGCGGGCACCACGCTGGACACGGTCACGGCGCTGGTCATCAACGACGAGAACCAGGCGGTGACGCGCTGGCGCGACGGGGAGCTGGACAAGACGGCCGTGGTGCCCGCCGGGCAGTTCCCCGCGCTCAAGGAGGAGCTGGGCGACGAGACGGTCGCCGTGCCCAACCTGTGCACCTACTACTACCAGTTCAACATGAGGCCGGACGCCACGGCCGCGCTCCAGGACGTGCGGGTGCGCGAGGCGCTGAGCCTGGCGGTGGACCGGGGCGTGATCGTGAACGCCATCCTCGCGGGCGGGCAGCGCGAGGCCTACGGGCTCACGCACTGGGCGACGGCCGGGTGGACGCCGCCCCAGCTTCCGGCGGAGGCCATGACGCAGGAGGAGCGCAACGCCCGCGCCCAGGCGCTGATGGCGGAGGCGGGCTACGGCACCGGGGGCGAGCCCCTGTCGCTGGAGATCATCTTCAACACCAGCGAGTCCCACCAGCAGATCGCGGTGGCGGTCGGGCAGATGTGGAAGCAGACGCTGGGCATAGACACCACGCTCGCCAACCAGGAGTGGCAGACCTTCCTGGACACGCGCAAGCAGGGCAACTTCGAGATCGCCCGCGCCGCCTGGTGCGCGGACTACAACGAGGCGTCCTCCTTCCTGGACATTGCCACGTCCAACTCGGAGGCCAACGACTTCCGATACGTCAACCCGGACTTCGACGCGCTGATCGACAGGGCGCTGACCGTCTCGGACCCCTTGGCCGACTACCAGGCGGCCGAGGAGATGCTGGCGCGCGACGTGCCCATCATCCCCATCTACTTCTACGCGTCCAACTTCCTCCTGAACGACGCGGTGCGGGGCTGGCCGATGGAGAACGCCCAGCAATACTGGTACGCCAAGGACATGTGGCGGGTCGCGGAGCAGTGATGGGCTGACGCCGCGTCGCGGCCCCCGCCCCGCTTGCGGCGGGGGCCGCGCTTCGTCCAAGGGGCCTGCCCATGCTGTCCTTCGTGATCCGCCGCCTCCTGGTGGCCATCCCCACGATGATCGTGCTGGTCGTGGTCAGCTACGTCCTGATGTTCGCGGCGCCGGGCGGGCCGTTCAACTCGGAGAAGCCGCTGCCGCCGGCCGTCATGGCCAATGTCGAGGCGCGCTACGGGCTGGACCGGCCCTACGTGGTGCAGATCGCCACCTACGTGTGGAACATCGTGGCGCGCTGGGACTTCGGGCCGAGCTTCAAGTACCGCGACCAGACCGTGTCGGGGCTGATCGCCCAAGGGTTCCCCGTGACGCTCACCTACGGCTTCTGGGCCTTCGTGGTGGCGGTGGCGGCGGGGGTGTCGCTCGGGGTGGCGGCGGCGGTCAGGCAGAACTCGTGGCTCGACTACGGGGCGGTGGGCTTCGCCATCGGCTCGTCGGTCCTGCCGAACTTCGTGCTGGCGCCGATCCTGGTGCTGGTGTTCACCTTGTGGCTCGACTGGCTGCCGGCCGGGGGGTGGTACGGGGGCGAGGCGCGCTACGTGGTCCTGCCGGTGATCGCGCTGGCCACCTCCTACCTCGCGGCCATCGCGCGCATCACGCGGTCGTCCATGCTGGAGGTGCTGAACTCCGGGTTCATCAGGACGGCGCGGGCCAAGGGGCTGCCCATGCGGCTGATCGTGTGGCGCCACGCGCTCAAGCCCGCGCTCCTGCCCGTCCTGAGCTACCTGGGGCCGGCCTTCGTGGCGATGATCACGGGGTCGGTGGTCATCGACATGTTCTTCTCGACGGGCGGCATCGGGCAGTCCTTCGTCAACTCCGCGCTCAACCGGGACTATTCGGTGATGATGGGCGTGACGATCCTGGTGGGCGCGCTCACCATCGCCTTCAACCTCGTGGTGGACGTGCTCTACGCCTGGATAGACCCCAAGATCAGGTACTGACGATGAGCGGCCTGACGGACCCGGCGATCCTGGGGGCTCCCGAGAGGGACGAGGGCGGCCGCTCGCTCTGGGCGGACGCGCGGCGCAGGTTCGTGCGCAACCGCGCGGCCATGGCGGGGCTCGTGGTGCTGCTTCTCATCGCGCTGTTCGCCTTCGGGGGCGGGCTCCTGGCGCGGCACGACCCGGCCACGGTGAACTTCACGCTGATCGGGGTCAACGCCTACAAGGGCGTGCCCAGCCTCGAGACCGGGTACTACTTCGGCACCGACGCGGAGGGGCGCGACCTCTACGCGAGGACCGTGCAGGGGACGCGGCTGAGCCTGCTCATCGGCCTCGTGGGCAGCCTCGTGGCGGTGGTGGTGGGCACGCTCTACGGGGCGGTGTCGGGCTACCTCGGCGGTCGGGCGGACGGGGCCATGATGCGGCTCGTGGACATCCTGCTCTCCATCCCGTTCATGTTCGTGCTGATCCTGCTCCTGGTCATGTTCGGGCGGTCGCTCCTGGTGATGTTCGTCGGCATCGGGCTCACGTCCTGGCTGAGCATGGCGCGCATCGCGCGGGGGCAGACGCTCAGCATCAAGGGCAAGGAGTTCGTGGAGGCGGCGGTGGCCACGGGCGTGCGGCCGTCGCGGATCGTGCTGCGGCACGTGGTCCCGAACCTCGCGGGCGTGGTGGTGGTCTATGCCACGCTCCTGGTGCCGGAGATGATCCTCTACGAGTCGTTCATCTCCTGGCTGGGCCTGGGCGTGCAGGAGCCCAACACGTCGCTCGGCGCGCTGATCTCGGCGGGGAGCAAGCAGATCCTGGGGCAGTACACCGAGCCCTGGCAGCTCTGGTTCCCCTTGGGCATCTTCGTGGCGATGCTGTTCTCGCTCTACTTCGTGGGGGACGGCTTGCGCGACGCGCTGGACCCCAAGGACCGCTGATGGCGCTCCTGGAGGTGGATGACCTGCGGGTGGCCTTCCGCACCGGGGACGGCGTCGTCCATGCCGTCAACGGGGTGAGCTTCTCCGTCGAGGAGCGCGAGACTCTCGCCATCGTGGGGGAGTCGGGGTCGGGCAAGTCGCAGACGGCCTACGCGGCCATGGGGCTGCTGGCGAGGAACGGGTCGGCCACGGGGAGCGTGCGCTTCGCCGGGCGCGACCTCCTGGGGCTGCCGCAGCGGGAGCTGAACCGGGTGCGCGCCCAGGAGATCGCCATGATCTTCCAGGACCCGATGACCTCGCTCAACCCCTACCTGCGCGTGTCCGACCAGATGGCCGAGGTGCTGACGCTGCACGAGGGGATGGCCAAGCGCGAGGCGGTGGCCGAGGCCGCGCGGATGCTGGACCTCGTGCGCATCCCCGACGCCCGCGCCCGCGTCACGGACTACCCGCACCAGTTCTCGGGGGGGATGCGCCAGCGCATCATGATCGCCATGGCGCTCCTGTGCCGGCCGCGCCTCTTGATCGCGGACGAGCCGACCACGGCGCTGGACGTGACGGTGCAGGCGCAGATCATGCGGCTCCTCGCGGACATCAAGGCGGAGCTGGGCACGGCCATGATCCTCATCACCCACGACCTCGGGCTGGTGGCGGGGGCGGCGGACCGGGTGCTGGTGATGTACGGGGGGCAGGTGATGGAGGAGGGGGCGACGGAGCCGCTCTTCGAGCATCCGACGCAGCCCTACACGGTGGGGCTGCTCAAGGCGATCCCGCGCCTCGACCGGGAGGAGGGGCGGCTCCAGACGATCCCCGGCGAGCCCCCCGACATGAGCCGCCTGCCGCCGGGCTGCCCCTTCACGATGCGCTGCCCCTGGATGCGCGAGGAGGTCTGCCCGCAGGTGCGGCCCGCGCTGCTGCCGGTGCCGGGCGCGGAGCCGGGGCGCGTGAGGGCCTGCCACGCGCCGGTCGAGGAGGTGGCGCCATGAGCCTGCTGTCCGTGACCGACCTGCGCGTGGGCTTCGACGTGCGGCCGCGCGAGGCCTGGCCCTGGACGCCGTCGCGCAGGCTCCATGCGGTCAACGGGGTGAGCTTCGAGCTGGCGCCGGGCGAGGCGCTCGGCATCGTGGGGGAGTCGGGGTCGGGCAAGAGCACGCTCGCGCGCGCGGTCGTGGGGCTGGTGCCGTCCGAGGGGCGCATCGTCTTCGATGGCGAGGAGCTGGGGCGCCTCACGCCCGAGAGGCGGCGCGCGCGCCGGCGCGACGTGCAGATGGTGTTCCAGGACCCGCTCGCGGCGCTCAACCCGCGCATGACGGTGGGCGACATCATCGCGGAGCCCCTGCGGACGCACGAGCCGGGGCTCTCGGGCGCGGAGAGGCGCGCGCGCGTGCGGGCGCTGATGGAGCGGGTGGGGCTCCTGCCCAACCTCATGAGCCGCTACCCGCACGAGTTCTCGGGCGGGCAGTGCCAGCGCATCGGCATCGCCAGGGCGCTGATCCTGGGGCCGAAGCTCCTGATCTGCGACGAGCCCGTGTCGGCGCTCGACGTGTCGGTGCAGGCGCAGGTGGTGAACCTTCTCGCGGACCTGCGGGCGGAGCTGGGCATCGCCATGATGTTCATCGCCCACGACCTGAGCGTGGTCAGGCACGTCAGCGACCGCATCCTCGTCATGTACCTCGGGCGCATGATGGAGGTGGCGCCGGCGCGGGCGCTGGTCAGGGAGCCCCGGCATCCCTACGCGCAGGCGCTGATCGCCTCCGTGCCGATCCCCGATCCGGCGCTGGAGCGGGCGCGGCCGCGGGCCGTGCTGGAGGGCGACCTGCCCTCGCCGCTGGCGCCGCCCTCGGGCTGCGTGTTCCGCACGCGCTGCCCCAAGGCCAGGCCGCCTTGCGCCGAGCGGGTGCCGCCGGCCTTCGAGGTGGGGCCGGGGCACCGGGCGGCCTGCCTCTACTGGGACGAGCCCACCCCGGCCTTGGGGCGGGCGGCGGCGGCGGTGGCGGCGCGCTGAATCGGCCAGCGGGCGGGGATGGCGGCGGCGCGCCTCGGCCATGGCCCGCGCCGGGCCCGTCCGCGCGTCAGTAGTCCCGCGCGAACTCGATGCCCAAGGTCGTCTCGCCCTCGCTGCTCACCCCGGCGCGCACCGTCAGGTCCGGCGTCAGGTCGAGGTTGATCGTGGCCTCGGTCTCCTGCGCGCCGATCTGGACGTCGGTGTAGACGTTCTCGCCGATGTACTGGCCGAGGCGCAGCGCGGGGTTGCCGGCGGCGTCGGTGGTGATGTCGAGGTCGGCCAGGCCCGCGTCGCCGCGCAAGGAGTCGAGGAGGCCGCCGCCGCGCCCCGCCAGCGTGGCCACGGCCGAAGCGAGCTGGACCGCCTGGAAGGGCGAGAGGGACTGGAGGTCCTGGCCGAAGAGGAGCTGGGCCAGCACCTCGTCCTGGGGCAGCTCGGGGCGGGAGCCGAAGGTCACGGTGGGCGCGTTGGCGGGGCCTTCGAGCGTCACCGTGACCAGGACGCCCGCGCGCGAGGTGGTCTCGGCCACCAGGCGCAGGACGGGGACGAAGTCGCCCTGGAGGGTGGCGGTGCCCTCGGTCAGCGTGAAGCGCTGGCCCAGGATGTCGAGCCGGCCGCGCAGCAGGCCGACCTGGCCGATGGGGACCACGGCGCCGGTGGTGCCCGAGAGGCGCAGCGCGCCGCCGAGCTCGGCGTCGAGGCCGCGGCCGCGGACGAAGACGCGGGCGGGGGCGTCCACGGCGATGTCGAGGGCGTAGCCGCCGCCCCCGCCGCCCCCGCCGGTGGCCGCTCCGGCTCCGGCGGCGCCCTCGGCGCCGAGGCCGGCGCGCTCGAGGGTGAGGCGGACGGGGGGCGAGGGGTCCACGTGGCGCACCTCGGGCAGGTCGCCCAGCGCGCCGATGCCGGAGGAGGGCACGCGGATCTCGGCGTTCAGCACGTCCACGGCGCCGGCGACGGTGGCGCCGCCGGCCAGCGGGCCCGAGATCGTGAGGCGGGCGTCGGCGGTGGCCTCGTAGAGCGTGGGGTCGCGCAGCACGAGGCCCGAGGCCGTGACCTGGAGGGAGGCCGGGAAGGGGGCGGCGAGGCCGGCGGTGCCCGTCGCGGCCAGCGTGCCGCCGTCGGAGGCGGCGCCCGAGAGGTCGAGCCGGGCCTGGCCGCCGGCCAGCGCCACGGTGCCCGACACGCCCGCGAGGGCGGTGCCGAGCGCGGGGTCGGTCAGGCGGGCGCCCTGGACGCGGACGGTGCCGGAGAGGGAGGAGGGCGAGAGGGGGCCGCGCAGGGCGAGGTCGAAGCTGGCGGCGCCCTCGACGCGGCGGGGCTCGACGAAGGCGTTGAGGAGGCCGAGGGGGGCGGTGCCGGTGGCGGCGAGGTCGGCGGTGGCGCCCAGGGTGCCGGCGACGCGGGCCTGGATGCCGCCGGGGCCGGCGAGGTCGGCGCTGAGTTGGGTGCCGCGCGGGCCGAGGCGGGCGGTGCCGCGCGCCGTCACGGGGCCGGGGAAGTCGGGCACGAGGAGGGCGAGGTCGGCGAGGCGGGCGTCGAAGGCTATCGCCTGGCCGCCCTCGGTGACGTCCGCGTCCACCGAGAGGTTGGGGAAGCGGGCGCGCAGGCCCTGGGCGCCGAGGCCGCGCGCGTCGCGCAGGAGGCGGCCCTGGACGGTGCCGGTGCCGGCGAGGAGGCGGGCGAGGGTGGGATCGCCCAGGGAGAGGTCGCGGGCGCGGGCGTCCACGGCGAGGTCGAAGCGGGCGAGGTCGGGGGCGAGGGTGCCCTGGAGGCTGGCGTCGAGGCCGCCGGAGAGGGGGCGGCCGGCGAGGCGCGACCAGGGGGAGAGGTCGGCGACGGACAGGTCGGCGCGCCCCGAGACGGCGAGGCCCTGGAGGGGCGGGGCGACGGTGGCGTCCACGCGGGCCGTGGCGCCGGGGGCAGTGGCGTCGGCGGCGACGGCGATGCTGCCGTCGGGCGCCCGCGTGGCGGTGCCGCGCGCGCGCGCGGGGCCTGAGAGGCCGGGGGCCAGGACGGCCACGTCAGGCAGGGCGAGGTCGAAGCGCGCCTCGCCCCCCCCGGCCCTGGGCAGGGTGGCGTCCACGACCGCGCTCCCCTGGGGGGTGGCGGCGTCGAGCGAGAGGGCGAGGCCCGCCTCGTCGCGCCGAGCGGTGGCGTCGAGCCGGCCGGCGCCGCGCAGGAGGGGGTCGAGGGCGGGCAGGCCGAGGCGCAGGTCGCGCGTGGTGCCGGAGAGGGTGGCGTCGAGGGCCGCCAGGTCGGGGCGGACGGTGCCGGTGGCGCCGAGGTCCACGGCCCCGCCCAGGTCGCGGCCGAGGAGCGGGCCGAAGGGGGCGAGGTCGGAGAGGGCGGCGCTGGCCTCTCCGGCGAAGGCATAGCCCTCCTCGGGGGGGGCGAGGACGCCGCGCAGGGCCGCCTGCCCGGTGGGGAGGTCGGCCGCGACGTCGAGGTCGGTGCCGCCGTCCGCGCGCCGCGCGGCGGTGCCCGAGAGGCGGGCCGGCCCCGAGAGGCGGTCGAGGAGGGGGGCGACGTCAATGACGAAGAGGTCGAAGGTTCCCGAGGGCAGGCCGTCCAGGAGGGAGGCGTCGGCGGAGGCCGTCAGGAGGGCGGTGGAGAGGCGCAGGCCCTCCACCGTGAGGTCGGCGGGCCCCGTGCGGGCCAGGCGGCCCGAGAGGGAGCCGGGGCCTGCGAGCAGGGGGTCGAGGCGGGCGATGCCGAGGCCGAGGTCGCGCGTGGCGGCGCGCGCCGCGAGGTCGAAGCGGGAGGCGTCGGGCAGGGCGGTGCCGGCGAGGCTCAGCTCGGCGCGGCCGCGCGGGTCGAGGGCGAGGTCGGGGAGCACCTCGCGCAGCGCGGCGGCGTAGTCCGCGAGGTCGTCGAAGGCGGCGTCGAGGGCGAGCGTGACGGGCTGGGCGACGGGCTCGCCGGCCTCGTCCTCCCCGGCGGCGGGCTGGGAGGCGGTGACGGACAGGGTGGCGCCGGGGAGGGTGGCGTCGGCCTCGGCCCGCAGGAGGCCGATGCTGTCGCGCTCCAGGGCGGCGGAGAGGCGGCCGGGGCCGGAGAGGGTGGGGAAGGACCGCGAGAGGTCGGCGACGGCGAGGTCGAGCCGCGCCCGGCTCGCCCCCGAGGTGAGGGAGGCGTCGGCGTCGAGGTCCACGAGCGGGGTCGTGATGCGCAGGGCGTCGAGGCGGGTGCCGGCCTCGTCGCGGGCGGCCCTGAGGGAGAGCGTGCCGGCGCCGGCCAGGAGGGGGTCGAGCTCGCCGATGCCGAGGCGCAGGTCGTTGGTCGCGCCCGAGAGGGTGAGGTCGAAGATGCCGTCGAGGGGGCGGACGGTGGAGGCGACGGCGAGGTCGGCGGCGCCGGAGAGGCCGTCGAGGCCCGAGAGCCCGGCGAAGCGGGAGAGGTCCTCGGCCGTCAGGTCCAGGGTGCTCTGGACCGAGAGGCCGTCGTCGGTGGAGACGCTGCCCTCGGCGCTGGCCTCCACGCCGGGGCCGGAGAGGGTGAGGCTCTCGATGCGCAGGGGGCCGCCCTCGGCGGGGCGGCGCAAGGCGAGGTCGCCCGCGATGCTGGCGCCGAGCGCGTCGCGCAGCGCCTGGTCGGCGAAGCCGAGGCCCGCGGCCTCGTAGCGGAAGGTTCCGGCGAAGGCGCCGGGGCGGGCGCCCTCGGCGGGCTCGATGGTGCCGTTGCCGTCGAGCAGGAGGCGCTCGATCGTCGTGGCGCCCTGGGCGACGCCCTCGGCCTGGATGGTCGCGGTGAAGCCGCTGCCTTGGGCCGCGTCGTAATCGAGCAGGAGCCGGCCCGAGCGAACCTCGGTGCCGCCGGAGCCCGGCAGGGCGACGGCGCCGCCCGCGGGGTCGCCCAGCGTGCCGTCGAGGCGCAGGCGCTGGGGCCAGCCGTCGGGGCGGATGACGGCCTCGCCCGAGAGGCGCAGCGCGCGGGCCGAGACGTCGAGCGCGTCGAGCGAGAGCGAGCCGTCCGAGCCTTGGGCGGCCTCGGCCGAGACCTGCACGTCGGGGCCGAAGAAGTCCCGCAGGTCGGGGGCCACGAGGGCGGTGACGTCGCCCCGCAGGTCGAGCGCGAGGCGGCGCGCGGCGGCCTCGCCGGCCGTGGCGGGCGCCGTGGTGGTGGCCCGGAGCGAGCCGGACACGCGCGGCTCCCCGTCGGTGGCGAGCGCGAGCGTGGCCTCGTAGGCGTCCACGGGGCCGGTGCCCTGGAGCTGGAGGGAGACGGAGGGGCGGCCGGGCAGGCCCAGGTAGTTGGCGAGGAGGCCGTCGGGCGCCTCCTGGAGATCGAGGTCGAGGCCGAGCACGCGCGTGGCGTTGGAGTAGGCGCCGCGGAAGTCGAGGCTGCCGGTGGTGCCCTCGACGATGTCGGCCGAGAGCGTGGCGGTGCCCTCGCCGCCCTCCAGGTCCACGGCGCCTTCCAGCGTGAGGGCGAGCGGCTCGCCCAGGAAGGCCGCGCCCAGCTCGATGCGGCCGGCGTCCAGGCGGTCCACCTGGAGGGCCACGGGCAGGTCGGGGAGCGCGAAGGGCGTGGCCTCGGGGGCGGGGAGGTCGGGGTCGGGGACGGGCGGGCGCAGCAGCGCGATGGTGCCCGCCGAGAGCTCCTGGACCTCGATGCGCCCCGAGAAGAGCGCCCGGCGGTTCCAGTCGAGCACGAGGTCGCGGGCGTCGAGCCAGACGCCCTCGCCGTCGGCGATGGTGAGGCGGGCGATGGTAGCGCGCGAGGACAGCGCGCCCTGGAAGCCCTCGATGCGGACCTGGCGGGCGGTGGCGGAGAGCTGGTCCTCGATGAGGCCGGTGAGGAAGCCGCGGTCCTCCTCGGCCTGGTCCGGGGGGGCCTGGTCCTGGGCGAGCGCGGGGAGGGGCAGGGCGAGGGCCGCCAAGAGGGGGAGCGCGCGCATCAGAAGGCCTGCCCGATGCCGATGTAGACCTGGAGGGCGCCGAAGGCGTCCTCGCCGGAGGCGGGGGTGGCGAGGTCGAGGCGGATGGGGCCGACGGGCGAGCGGTAGCGCAGGCCGACGCCGGTGCCGGCCTGCCAGGATTCGCCGAAGTCCGGGAAGGCGTCGGGGCCGGTGAGGCCCACGTCGTAGAAGGCGACCGCGCCGATGCGGTCGGTGAGGCCCAGGCGCGCCTCGGCCTGGGCGCCGAGGAAGGAGGCGGCGCCGAGCGTCAGGGAGCGGGAGGGGCCGGGGGAGGGGTCCGGCACCCGCACGCCGAGCGACTGGTAGGGCTGGCCGCGCACCGTGCCGCCGCCGCCCGAGAAGAACAGGAAGTCCTGGGGCACCTCGTCGCGGCCGGCGCCGAGCACGCTGCCGGCCTGGGCGCGCCCGGCGAGCGTGACGCGGCCGAAGCTGAGGTAGCCGCGCGCGTCGCCAAGGAGGCGGGCGCCGCTGCCGGCGTCGCCGGCCACGCCCAGGAAGGGCGTGGCCTCGCCCGCGAGGTAGAAGCCCCGGCGGGCGTCGAGCGGGTCGTCGCGGCGGTCCCAGGCGGCGGTCAGGGGCAGGGTCAGGAGAGCCCGGTCGCTTTGGCCCGCCGCCGTCCGCTCGCGCGAGAGCGAGAGGCCGAGGCCGCCCGAGAGGGTGAGGCGGTCGGTGGCGTAGCGGGTCAGGGTGACGGCGAGGTCGAGGCTGTCGAGGGTGAAGTCGGCGGCGTCCTCGCGGGCGAGGCGGGCCGTCAGGCCCAGGTCGTTGTCGGGGGCGAAGGTGGCGGGGCGCTGGAAGGAGAGCGAGAGGGCGTAGTCGGGGCCGCCGCCGGCGGTGTCGAAGGCCGCGCCCTCGATGCCGGACACCGCGGCCTCCACGCGCAGGCGCTCGGCGCCGCCGAGCAGGTTGCGGTGCAGCCAGAAGGCGGTGGCGGCGACCCCGTCGAGCGAGGAGATCTCGGCCGAGAAGCCGAGGCGGCGGGGAAGGGACTCCACCACCTGGACCTCGATGGGCAGGGTGTCGTTCGGGCCGACGGCGTCGGATTCGACCAGGGTGGCGGCGTCGAAGGCGCCGGTGCGGCGCAGGCGGGTGGCGGCGCGCTCCAGCGCCTCGGGGGAGAAGACGGCTCCCGTGGGGATGCCGGCGATGGCCAGGATGCGCTCGGCGCGGACCCGTTCGTTGCCGGACACGGTGACGGGGCCGAAGGAGAGGCGGGGGCCGGGGGCGATGGCCACGGCGGCGTCGAGGCGGGACTCCGCGTGCAGCGCGACGATGTCCTGGGAGGCGACGGCGGCCTTGGCGTTGCCTTGCGCGCGCCAGGCGGCGACGGCGGCGCGCACGGCGTCGCGGATGGCCTCGGAGCGGGCGACCTCGCCGGGGGCGAAGCCGGGGGGGAGGGCGGTGGCGGGGGCGAGGGGGCCGATGGCGGCGCGCCCGAAGGTGAAGCGGGGGCCGGGGGTGACGCTCAGGACCACGCGGGCGACGGCGGCGGGGGCGTCGAGGGGCTGGATGGCGGCGGCCTCGCGGCCGTCGAGCGTGATGGAGATGGTGCCGCCGTAGTAGCCTTCGGCGTAGAGGCCGGTGAGCAGGCGGCGGTAGTCGGCGCGGGCGGCGGCGACGTAGTCCTGGGGGTCTGTGAGGCCCTCGGCGTCCAGGGACAGGGTCAGGGAGGCGTTCTCGAGAACCGTGCGCAGGTCGTCGGGGGCGCCGGGGGGCAGCGCCAGCGTGGCCTCCTGGCCGAGCGCGGGGGGGGCGAGCAGCGCGAGCGCGAGGAGCAGGCGGCGGGGCATGGGACCTCGGGCGCGGCGGGGGTGCTTCGGGCCATGGTAGGGCACGGGCGGGGGCAGGGGAAGCTTCGGTCCGCAGCCCTGCGATTCGGCTCACGAATCCGCCAGGGCGAAGGGGTCGGGGTCGTAGGCCACGGCCGTCAGGGTCAGGCCGTGGGCGGGGGCCACGGGGCCGCACAGGGCGCGGTCGCGGGCCTGGAGCGCCTGGAGGGGGCGCGAGGGCGCCCAGGCGCCGCTGCCCACGCGCTCCAGGGTGCCGACGAGAGAGCGGACCTGGTTGTGCAGGAAGGAGCGCGCCTGGGCGGTGACGCGGACCTCGGGGCCGTCCTCGGTCTCCAGGGCCTGCACGGAGAGGGCGTCGAGGGTGCGGACGGGGGAGCGGGCCTGGCAGAGCGCGGCGCGGAAGGTGGTGAAGTCGTGGCGGCCCAGGAGGGGGAGGGCGGCCTCGGCCATGGCCCCCGCGTCGAGGGGGCGGCGGACGTGCCAGGCCTGGCCGGCGCCGAGGGCGAGGGGCGCGCGGCGCGTGGCGATGCGGTAGAGGTAGCGCCGCGAGAGGGCGTCGAAGCGGGCGTGCCAGGCGTCGGGGACGGGGGCGCAGGCGAGGACGGCGACGGGCAGGGGGCGCAGGTGGGCGTTGAGCGCCTCCAGGAGCCGGACGGGGTCCCAGGGGCGGCGGAGGTCGGCGTGGGCGACCTGGCCGCGCGCGTGGACGCCGGCGTCGGTGCGGCCGGCGGCGGCGACGGCGTGGGGGCCGGGGTCGAGGCGCAGGAGCGCGGCCTCGAGCGCGGCCTGCACGGTGGGCTGGCCGGCCTGGCGCTGCCAGCCGGCGAAGGGGGCGCCATGGTGCTCGATGCGGAGGGCGTAGCGGGGCACGCGGGCGCGTTAGCGGCGCGGGGGGCGGGCGGCAAGCGG
>ERZ1066119.506-NODE-506-length-26749-cov-17.498914_pt1 | contig 26749 bp, 25 predicted proteins | sample MGYA00382766_ERZ1066119 | MGnify/ENA primary metagenome ERZ1066119 (study PRJEB33369, sample SAMEA5778349) | biofilm metagenome | biome: Industrial cooling water; feature: Water cooling tower basin; material: Biofilm | place: United Arab Emirates | collected...
CTCACTAGCAAAGACGATCACCTGCCGGCGGAGTTGAGCCCCGCCAGCAGGTAACCGGACCTAGTGCTTCGAATGCCCGTCGGCGGGAGCCGCAGACGTCATGTCATGGCCTGCGTGCGGGTCCGACGAAGACGCGTTGGTGCCGCTGGCGGGCTTGGCCGCCATCTTGTCGCAGCACGCGCACTTTTCCTTCATCTTCTCGCAGCACTCCATCTTCGGCTTCTCCGCGGGAGCAGCCTGAGCGTGTGCGACGCCGGGAAGAGCGATCGCCAGCGCAACCGCAGTCGTCAACTTATTCATGGTCCGAAACTCCGTGAAATCGAGAGAATGACGATTTCACGCGAACCTTGGAGGCGGAGTCGGCAGCTTGGTGAGGAAAGCGCTGTGTTCCGTCGGCACAAGCGCGAATGGCAGAAGGGCATGGTATGCAATGGGTTCAGGCGAGGTCGCACCTAGAGGGGCCACGGCAGAACACATCGCGACACAACACAGCTTCATCGCGCCGGGCTGTTCTTCGCCGCCAGCGCCTCCGCCGCCACAATGACCGGACCTCGCCATATCGCGATGATCCATCGGCATCGCCGCCATAGCCACACCCGACTGCATTGCAACGGGGGCGATGAGCATGGCGAGTGCAGCCAAAATGAGATGGAGTCGCCGAAGCATTATCGACGTGTCCTAGGCCCGGGTTGGAAAGGGGTCAAATTGTCATGTCCCGTTGCAAATGGCCACGGTGGGACCGGAAACGATCTCGAACCATCTCAAGGCGCTTGCCACCCAAAAGCCGGGGCGATGCTATCGTTCCCAACTCATCTATCCAGGTGAACAGGATTGCCTGATCAGCCCAGCCGACCAACGGCGCTTGGAGGGGATGATAACCGGTTCTTCGCGACGATCCCCTGGACCTTGCCAACGTGTCGCATCGTCCGCTTCGCTAACGCCACGCCTTGCCTGGTTGTGTCCCCAACCGCGTATCTCGCGCGGTCGGTCGGCCGACTTTAAGCCGAATTTCGCGCCAGCCGCACTGGCCAAGCGGATCACGACAACCCGAAAATTCGGACGATATGCAGCGCGATGATGTGGGCCGCCATAAGCACGAGCGCGGCCTTGCCCAACAACCCGCCCCAGTTGAAAAACGACAAAAGCCCCAGCACCAAGGAGGCCGAGAGCAACATCTCGTAGGCAAAGTCCTCGCCCAGAATACTGGCTACGATGTTGCTCGACGCAGCGACGAACGCGCCATAGCCCATGATGTCATACGGGTCGAACTGATGGAGTTCTGCTGACAGCGCGTCGTCGCGAAGCGAGGGCACTTCACGCCGTCTTAGGTTCGGTGCGGGACCCATGGTTCGTGTCGGATACCTCGTGACCTTCGGGGCGGACTATATGTGTGGCTTATGTCGGATGTCCAGAACGATCAGTCGGCGTGGAAATTTGTCGCCTGCCCTCAGAAAAGCGGACTGCGTACCGACCAAGGCGATGGCGATCGAGAGGTAGAATGCTCGAGGGAAACATCTCCGGCAACGCGCTGTGACGTTCAAGAAGTGTCCGGGTCAAAGGCCGACACGATCGGGCAGGGCCCAGGCGGGCCTGCGTTGCAAACATCGGCCAGTGAGGCGAGGGCTTTACGCGCCGCGCTGAGTGCGGCGATCTGCTCATCGAGCGATGCGATCCGCTGGTTCGCAAGCGTCTGTATACGGATCCGGTCTGCGGTTGCATCGAGGGACAGTAGGTCATGGATCTCGCTCAAGGAGAAGCCGGCCTTTTGCGCCATCCGGATGAACCGCAATTGGCGAACGTCATCCCCGCCATAACGCCGGACGCCGTTTTGATTGGGGCGCTCTGGTTCAGATAGGAGGCCGCGACGTTGATAGAAACGGACGGTCTCGACCCCCACGCCGCCCGCCTTGGCCAGTGATCCAATGGTAAGGCTATTCACCTCTTGACTCCGCACTATGGTACGGACCCTATATAGTTTGGACGCGTTCACGAGACAACTGGAGCATGATGATGGCAACCGCCCCCACCAAACAAGCGACCCTGCATCGTATGGTCATGACAGATCACGTCTGCCCGTACGGCATTAAGGCGAAGGATCTGCTCGAACGGCAGGGCTTTGCCGTTGAGGACCGATGGCTCACGACGCGTGCAGAAACCGACGCTTTCAAGGCTGAGCATGGTGTCAAGACGACCCCGCAAGTCTTTATCGGCGGTCAGCGGATCGGGGGTTATGACGATCTTCGCCGGTTCTTTGGCAAGCCGGTCCGCGATCCCAACGCTACCAGCTACCGGCCCGTGGTTGCGGTCTTCGCCATGACCGCGCTGATGGCGCTGGCTGCGAGTTACGCGGTCTTCGGATCGCCTTTCACGCTGCGCGCGGGCGAGTGGTTCATTGCTTTCAGCATGTGTGTGCTGGCGCTTTTGAAGTTGCAGGATATCGAAAGCTTTTCGAGCATGTTCCTGAACTACGATCTGCTTGCGAAGCGATGGGTGCCCTACTCCTACGTCTACCCCTTCGCGGAAGGGGGGGCGGGTGTCCTGATGATTGCGGGCGCGCTGACCTGGCTGTCGGTGCCCGTCGCCCTGTTCATCGGGACAATCGGTGCGGTGTCTGTCTTCAAGGCCGTCTATATCGACAAGCGCGACATCAAATGCGCCTGCGTCGGCGGTAGCAGCAAGGTTCCGCTCGGCTTCGTCTCGCTGACCGAGAACATCATGATGGTGGCGATGGCGGTGTGGATGATCGCCGGCCCGGCGCAGGGCCTTGCTCATTGATCCGCGAAAAACGGCTGAACAGGATTTGTGGACGCGCGAGAGCGCGCGGCCGCTGAGGATTTGCCGCCCACCTGGGCGGCACATCCGCCGGTTAGAGTTAGGTCGCGCGGACCAAACGTCGGCTCGAGCCGGGCTTTCTTCTCCGCGATCGCATCGCGCCGCCGACCAGTCCGAAACCGGCAATCAACATTGCCCATGTCGATGGCTCGGGCACAGCAGCAGCGGGCAAAGGCGGATCGTTATCGACGATACCGTAAGTCCTCGCCAGCTCCGCCCGCATCTCCTGGGTTTCCCGCGTTTGGGCGGTCACGATATTCTGGCAATACGAGCGAAGCTCGGCATGGCCTGCTCGGTTGATGCATTCGAGCGATCTCTCGATTGCCGAAACATGATGATCACCGAAGTTCGACAGAAAGGCGATGTTGAACGGGTCTCCGGGGGCGGCTGCCTCGAGCATGTTGATCATCATCTGACCATCGGGCCGGATGTCGAGAGATGCTGTGAGGCCATACCAGTTCTGAAGAAAGGTCTGACCTTCGACGATCTCCATCCCTTGCGCCAGGTTCGCCATCGTCGCCACCGAAAGCACAACGGGGTTCGTGCCTTTGGCCGGGGTGGGCGGGAAACTTGCCGGGTTTCCGGGATAAGGCGCGCTGAACGTCGGCCCGACTACGGCTGTTCCCGCCGCGAGTTCGGTTGCTCTCAACCCTGAATAGTGATGATCCAGGATGAACTGGAGATAGTCGAGCTCGAATGCGCCGGTAGCGCCGGTCATGGGCCCGTCCGCTCGAGCCGGGGGCGCCGAGACAGCGAGAGCGATAATGGCCACGGTCGATAGGCCGAAAGAAATTTTCATGTCACAACTCCCCAGTTTGATCGCGGATGTCCTCCCAAACAGCTCCGGTATGCTTCCGAACGAAAGATCACGTCACGGGGTCCGCGGCTGCTCAATGTTTGCTGCAGTGCAGTCAGCTCGACTTTGATCAGCGCCAAAACGAGGCAACTTTCGGTGAGACGGCGTTCAGAAGGAACACGCCCATCGGCATCTTCCAGGGTGGTGACGGACCAGCGCTTGTAGACGGTTAGAAAGCCCGCAACTGCGGTCATGAACAACGAGTCGACGACGAGATGCGTGATCGGGGCGCGCCGCCGCATCGGCGGGCAGTCCGAGAAATCTTGGCCCGGCGACTCACGGTCATCCGAATTGAAGCCGACTGTCAGGCTGAGTGGCCGTTTGGGGGACCTCCCTGTCATCGCGCGGTGTTAACACGCTGCGAGGACTTGAGACGAGGCCGCGCAATGACAACTCTCAACTGGAGCGCCCAGAGCCGCGCAAGATGCGAGCGAATACTTTCCATTGTCGCGCGAGGTGCTTAGGGGCGCTGGCGAACGCGAACGGCGGACTGGCCATACTGCGTCAGCTAATGTTTAGAACCGCGGCTGGACCGCGCAGGTGTGAAAGGGTGACTGTCCGATGTCCGGCAAAGAGCCGCTGCTGATCTGCGACCTCACCCAGAGCTACTCGCCCCACGGCGGCGGTGGCATCGGCGTCTACCTGGCTGAAAAGCGCCGCTATGTGCGCGAACAGACCGGGCATCGCCTGCTCCAGATCGTGCCCGGACCGGAGGACCGCATCGTCGAGGACGGGCGCATGATCTGGTGCGAGATCGGAGCCGAGCCGGTGCGCGGCAGCCCGAACTATCGCTTCATCCTGCGCAAGGACAAAGTCCGTGAGGTGCTAGCGCATTACAGCCCGGATATCGTCGAATCCATGTGCCCGTGGGTCTTGCCCTGGGTCGCGATCCGCCACCGGCGGGCCTTTCCGGAAACCGCGCTCGTGGCCGGTTATCACACCGATTTCCCCGATGCGCATGTTTATCGCGTTGCCAGCGATTTGATGGGGCGCCAGGCGGGCCGATTCTTCCGTTTCCTCAGCTGTTGCTACGGCGAGATCACTTACCGCGAATTCGACCGGGTCTACTCGGTGGGCAACACCGCGCTGCCGATCCTCGAACGCATGAAGGTCGCCGCAGATGTGTTGTCGCTAGGCGTCGACACGCGCCTGTTCCATCCCGACAAAGCCGATCCCGCCTTCCGTAGTGAGCTGGGGCTGACGCAGACGGGGCCGCTGCTGGTTTATTCGGGACGTCTCGATAACGAGAAGTCGGCCGATGTGTTGGTGGAAATGTTCCGCCTCCTCCCGTCCGAGCTGGACGCGGCGATGGTCATGATCGGTCACGGCAAGCTGGCCGATGAGCTTAAGGCGCGGGCCGCGGGCCTACCGGTCGTGTTCACCGGTTTCATCGAGGATCGCGCGACCCTGGCGCGGACCCTCGCCTCGTGCGACCTCTATGTTTCGGCCATGCCCAGCGAAACTTTCGGCGTTTCCGTGATCGAGGCGCAGGCATGCGGCCTGCCCGTAATCGGCGTTGCCGGGGGCGAGATGACGGCGCGGGTTCCGCCGGGCACCGGGCTGCTTGGCCCGGTGGGCGACCCTGCTGCGATGGCCGCCAATGTCGTGGCCATGTGGCGCGGAGACTGGCAGGCCGCAGGTCGGGCGGGACGCGCCCTGGTCGAAAGCCGGTACGATTGGTCGGCGACCTTCGACCGCCTGTTCGGCGAAATCTACCCGGCGGCGCTGGCAAAAGCGCAAGCCCGTGTCGCCCGAGGACCGGTTCTGATGCCCGTGACGAGGCTGCTGCGCGGCACGGCTTGATTTGTCCGAGCCGTCCGCTTTCGGGCACCGGGGTGCCCGCGGCAGCCGCTCACCACCTTTTTCCTTGCGAAACATTCGCATTCACGGTCCTCGCCGTGTCGGCGACGAGGGGGCTATCTCGGCAAACATGACTGAGCCCATGGGAGGCTCTCATTTCCGCTTCGATGCTTCGCGCAAACGGACAAAAGCAGCTTCGAGATCTTCGACAAGGTTGTCGGTCGACTCGAGCCCGGCATGCAGCCTGATCAGATAGCCTTCCGCAACTTCCGTGTAGCTGCGTACCGGCGGCGGCCAAGCTGGAACCATCAGGCTTTCGAATCCGCCCCAACTCGCCCCCAGCTTGAAGAACGTAAGCTTGTTGAAGAGTGCAGAAATCTCTGCCCTGTTTAGTGGATTAAGCAGGACGCCGAACAAACCACTCGCGCCCGAAAAATCTCGGGCCCAAATGCTATATCCCGGATCATCCCGAAGCGCTGGATAGAGGACGCGCCGCACTTCCGGCTGCGACTGAAACCATTTGATCAGCGCGGCCGCATTTCGCTGGTGTCGTTCGAGGCGGACGTCAAGTGTACGCAGACCGCGATGGACCAGATAGCACTCATCGGGTCCAACGCAGTTGCCCCACTGCCGGGCAGTGTCCTTGAGACGGCGAAAGATTTCCGGGCTTGCGGCGGTCATTGCTCCGAGCATCACGTCCGAATGGCCCGAGAGATACTTCGTTGCGGCCGCAATCGAGACGTCAACCCCGTGTTCGATAGGCCGGAAGAAAAGCGGTGTCGCCCACGTGTTGTCGAGAATGGTCACGATTTCGCGAGCCCGGGCGACGGACGTGATTGCGCCAATGTCGGCCAATTCGAAAGTCAGCGATCCGGGCGTCTCGAGGAGCATCGCGCGCGTGTTGGGTCTGATATATGCTTCGATCCCGCTCCCAACGTCCGGGGGAAAGTAAGACACTTCAACGCCGAAACTCGTCAGGACCTCCTCGCAAAAGCGGCGGGTCGACCGATAAGCGGTGTCGATGACAAGAACATGATCACCGCCTTTGAGAAAAGCGGACAGAGCAAGCGAGATTGCCGCAGTTCCCGAAGACGTGACGACTGTTCGATAGCCTCGCTCTAACTCAGCGATCGCCGCTTCGAGCGCCAGGGTCGTTTCAGTACCGTACAAGCCATAGATTACCTCGTCGTAGATTCGCTTATGGCGATCAACGTAGTCCTCGACGGTGCTGTAGGTGATTGTCGAGGCGCGATGGATGGGTGGATTGAGCAGGCCCGCAGACATTGCCGATGGCGAATTTGAGTGTACCAACTGGGTGACCGCCGAGGCCTCATTGGACTGAGCCCGCGGTTTGGCACCAGACTTATCCTGACTGTTCATTGAGTTTTCCGACGTTGGCAACCGCTCGCAGCATCATGGGATGCCGGCACGAGGATCCTGGAGTTGTGTTGGGTGAAGGGTAGGCGTCCGCGAGGGCGTCGGTACGACGGCCCGCTGGTCTCGCGTGGCGACATCATAGCGCCGGGTTCATTCCTTGTAGTGCCTGTGGCCGCGCGGCCTATAAGCGCCGGGAATGACCAGAAGGTACTCGGATGAATTTGCGCCAACTCGAAGCCTTCCGGGCCGTCATGACCGCGGGTTCGATCACCCACGCGGCCCAAACGATGCACCTCTCGCAACCGGCGGTCAGCAAGCTGGTAGCCGACCTTGAGCATTCGATCGGCTTCAAGCTGTTTGTCAGAACGAAGGGCAGCGCTCTGACGGTGACGCCGGAAGCTGAGCTCTTTTTCCATGAGGTCGAGCGCAGCTTCATCGGTGTGGAGGGTCTGAAACGCGCCGCAGACAGCATTCGCAACCTGGCCACAGGAAGCCTTCACATTGCCTCGCTGCCCGCGCTTTCGTTCAGTTTCCTGCCGGGTGTCATCAGCGATTTCCAAAGGCAGTATCCCGGCGTCTCGATCCGGCTCTACACCTTCAGTTCGTCGACCGTTCGTCAGTGGCTCGCCAATCAGCAGTTCGACGTCGGACTGGCGACGCGGGCCCACGAAATTTCCGGTGTGTCGTCGACGAGCTTTCTCCGCTCGGCTGGGGCCTGCGTGCTCCCGCCAGGCCACCGTCTTGCGGAGCGCCGGGTGATCGAGCCTGCGGACCTTGCCGGGGAGCGATTCATCTCGCTTATGACCGGCGACCTGGCGCGTCGCAGGATTGACCGCGTGTTCGAAGATGCCGGCGTCGAGCGCAAGCTGGTCGTCGAGACTCAATATGCGATGACCGTATGTGGTTTGGTGATGGAGGGCGTCGGCTGTTCGATCATCAACCCTGCCGCCGCGGCAGAGTTCGTCCGGCAAGGGCTCGTCATTCGCCCGTTCGCTCCCCGCATCGAATTCGAGTACATGCTGCACACGCCTTTGCTTCGCCCTCTCTCCCAGACGGCGCTGCGGTTCATTGAGCTGATGTCCCAGAAACGAGACGAGATGATCGCCCAGGGTGCCTTCGGCGAGACGCCGGTAGGGTAGCCTACCGAGACTCGTGCCCATCCTCGGGCACCATGACCTACCACCGTGAGTGAATAAGTCTCCCGGATTTGCGGCCACCATCATGGCGTTATCTCCGCTCCGTCGTTCCTTCGGGTCGACACCCAGAATACCCCGGTCCCGATCAAAACGATCACGGCTGCAATCGAAAAGTTCTCAAAGGTCGAGTGGCTGATCAGCCAGACCGTGAGGAGGAATCCCACTGTCGGGATGGCGAGACCTCCGGGTAGCTTGAACTGGTCCTGCTCTTCCGGAAGCGACTTCTCGATGCGTGGGAGCGATCCGATGCAGAGGAGATAGACCACCAGGCGGATGAACGTGCTCAGAGTGACAAGCCAGACGAAACCTTGACTGATCGCCAAGGCGAAGCACAGCAATCCGCAGAATATGATCGAATTGACGGGAGCACCGGTTCGCTCGCTTACGCGTCCAAACCAGGCCGGCAGACTGCCGTCTCTAGCCAGAGCGAAGGTAAGGCGCGGAGCGGTGACGAAAGACGTCAGGCTTCCCCCACCGACCGAGAAGACCACTCCCAGGCCCAAAGCGATCGCACCAAGGGGGCCCATGAGCCTTTCCGCGAGCTCGACCAAAGGCGCTTCGCTGTCGCCCAGATCAGGACCGACCGAAACCGCAATAAGCTGAATGAGGGTGTAGAAAATCGCCACGGACGCCACGGTCATGACGAGCATCTTGGGTATAGCCGCCTTTGCGTTGCGGGTTTCGCCTGCGTTGATAAGGCTGAATTCGAACCCAATGAACGCGTACATCAGCACAAGCATCGTCTCTCCGAGTGTCCCGGAATCGACGACATCCGCTCCGACGACGAGCCCCCACTCGATCGAAGGAGCCCCTACGAGAACCAGCAGGACGAGCGGCAAGAGCTTCAGGATACTGACCAGATAGACCGCGATCATCCCGGTGCGCACGCCCCCCGCATTCAGGATCGTGGCGAGAAAGACGTAGGCCGCGATTGCCATGATCCGAGGTAGACCACCCGCGAGCGGGCTCCAGATGGCTGCTCCATAGCTGACGATGAGCGTGGCGCTTGCAGCGATGGCGGCAACGCGGCTCACATAGATGAGCAGGCCCGTCTGAAACCCGACGTAGCGACCGAAGGCGTGCGTCGTATAGACGATCGGTCCGCCGGTGATGTCGAAAAAGCTTGCCGCACGCGCGAGCGCAAGAGCGACGCAGATGATGAGAACGCCGCAGAGGATGAATACCCATGGGCTGAAGTAGCCGGCACTGGCGATCGCGACGGCGGGCAGGGCAAAGATACCCGATCCGATCACGCCGTTCATCGCGATGGTGGCGACGCCGACCCGGCCGATCTCCCGCCGCAGCAGGGAGTCTGCGTTCTTCGGGGCGTTCACGACCAGCCCCCGCCCTTGGGTACATCCTTGTACCCGTTCGAAGTGATCAGCAGGGCGACGGTCTCGTCGCTGGAAACTCCGCCTTGCGCCCGCAGTCGCTCCAGCGCGGTCAGGCTAGCCGACGAGGAAGACTCCGCAAAGCAACCGTGGTGTGCGAGACGTGTTTGGTCGCGCGCAACCGCCCCGTCATCGACGACCACCGCGCCGCCTCCGCTCGCACGGATCGCCGTCACCGCCTGGTAGGTCACGGTCGAGCCACCGATGGATGCAAGCTGTGTGGTCCCTGGAAAATACCCGGTCACCGGCGCCCCTGCCAGCACTTCGCTGATCCGTGCAAACGGCTCAACTGCATAGAGGCGAGGGATCGCTCGCGTCAGGCCTAGCGCCCTGAGATCGCGGAACCCCTCGTATAGGCCCCAGATCAAATCTCCTCTCGAGGTGGGGACCAGGATCGCATCCACCAGAGCGGGACCGAGCTCTTCGAACATCTCGTAAGCGACCGTTTTCAACCCATCGAGGCCAAAGTGGTTGCTGCCGACGGGCGGGTTGAGATAGTTCGTCGCCGCGAACCACCCCTCGTTTCTCGACAGATCCGCCACCCGGCGCCATCGGTCCAGACTGTCGGACACCTCAAGGATTTCGGCTCCGGTGGCGGTTATCGCCCGCCGGAAGATTGGCGAAAGCGTGGGGGTCACAACGATGCGACAGCGCAGTCCCGCAGCCGCGGCGTAGAGCGCAAGCGAGGCGCCACCGTTACCGCTTGACGCGGCAACGATCCCGGCCGCGCCAATGTGGAGGGCGCGAGTTACCGCTAGACAGTTCGTGCGGTCCTTGTGCGAGCCGCTCGGATTGAGCCCTTCGTTTTTGATGTGGATCGCGCCAACCCGCAGTTCTTCCGCAAGGGCCGGAAAGCTGGTGCAGGGCGTTCCCCCTTCGCCCAGCGAGATCCATGCGGCGTACGGCATCCACGCTTCATACCGCTGCATCCGCTGGCGGGATGGGTCGGCCACTTCGGTTGGCTGACTGCGGAATCGTGACCTCACGGTGGACGGCTCGCCGCGCGCCAGGCAGGCCGGACATCCTTCGGGGAAATCGCGAATTTCGAGCACGAGGTTGCAGCTGATGCACTCGAAGCCCGAGAGTTCGGGATTGAGCGCAAAGCGATGCTGCGATTGGGGCGGTGTCGTGAGGGCCACTGTAGTCATGTCTGGGAGGGAGAGCCTGTTCATTTCGCGGAGAGGCCTCGCGGACTGCGCGAGCCGTGACCGGTACGCGGAAGTTCGCCCGAGCCATGGTTAGGATCGCAGCGTGCGCTTCCGACGTTCCAAGTCGTCCGCGCACGCCACGTTCTGCGGCACGAGTTAGAACGTTGCCGTTCCGCGCACGTACCAGAACCCGCCGTTGAAGCCGATGGGCGAGAAGCGAAGGTATTTGAACCCGTTGATCAGCTGGGACGCGCGCACCTCGCGATCCGGATAATTGTCGAAGATATTGCTGCCGCCAACCGCAAGAGTGAAGGTTTCGGCCAACCGGTACGACACCTCCGCATCGACGAGGATCTCGGCGCTTCCGGTCTGATCGTTTGCTAGGTTGGGGCCAAAGTCGGTCCATTTCCCGTAGTAGCTAGCCGTCGTCGAGAAGCCCAAGCGCTCTCCCTTGTAGTCGAATGCCAGGTTCCCCTTCCAGTCGGGGACGAAGTCCTCCAGCTCGAGCAGACGCTCGCGGTCACCCGTGATCAGCGGCCCGGCGCGGGTCACCTGGGTCTTCGTGTAGTTGGCGTTGGCGCTGATAGTTGCACTTCCGTCGAGGAAGTTGAAGCCATAGGTCAGCACGGCGTCGACCCCTTGGCTGCGGCTGTCGAACGCATTTCCAAAGAACTGAATGGTCGTAAAATCGCCGCCGCCTTGAATGCCGGCGGCGACCAGCTGATCGCGTTGAGCCTGCGTCAGCGTAAACCCGCCGGACAGGCCGATGCGGTCCTCCACCTTGATATTGAAGTAATCGATCGTAAGGGTAAGCCGGTTGGCAGGAGTCAGCACAACGCCGGCAGCGATGTTGAAGGATTCCTCAGGCCTCAGAGGCTGGGCTCCGAATAGGAGCGCCACCGGGTTGGTCGGAGCGACAATGCCGGTGATGAACGGCTGGCCAGTCAGGGCGTTAATATTTGCGAACGTGGACGAGACATTGGCCTGTCCCGGCGTGGGCGCCCGAAAGCCGGTGTTCACCGAGCCTCGGACCGCGATCGCATCCGAGAACTCCGCCCGGGCGTTGACCTTCCACGTGAACTTGGAACCGAAATCAGAGAAGTCTTCAAAGCGCCCAGCAAGACCAAAGCTCAGCCAGTCGGTGATGTCGCCTTCGAGCGCAGTATAGGCCGCCCAGTTACTGCGCGAGAATGTCCCCGCCTGTGATGGGCCAAGACCGGGAAATCCGCTCGATCCCGCGGGGAGCCCCACTCGGTCGGTGGGATTGGGCGTATCGGGCTCGAGAACCGAAGCGAATGGCCCAACTTGGTAGGACGCGAGCTCGCCGGGGGTCACTTCCCAGGTTTCGCGGCGCCACTCCAAGCCGCCGGCGAGATTGAGCGGCTTGGCTAAGCCGACCTCGATTGGATAAGCCAAATCGATGTTGAAGTTAAGTTCGCGCTGCTCCAGCTCACCCGTCCGGAATTCGGTAGGAGAATTCGGACCGAGCGACGGGTTGACCGTGTTGGAGATCCGATAGACCACGTTGTTGCGGCCGTGCGAAGCGCTCACGTCGTAGGTGAGATCACCCACCAGGTTTCCGCGCAGACCGCCGACCAGTGAAGCGTCGCGTATGGTTGCATGGAAGTCGGGCGAGAACCCGCCCGGAAACAGCGTCCGGAAGCTAAAGCGCGGTCCGCCGGGCGTCTGGGTGAGGGGAACGCTGTTGAAGAGCGAGTTGGTGGGGAAGGGAAACGGCGGGTTGGTGCCCGGATAGCGATAGAAGAAGGCGGTTGTCCCGGCGCTCCAGCTATAGTTGCCGAAAGCGTAGAACTTCATCGTATCCGCGAGGTCGAGCCCGGCATTGACGAACAGCCGCGCGGCCTCGGCCTCTGGGTTCCCGGTGCGCTGCGCGGGCACCGGAACGCCCTGCACCCCGGCGTCGATCAGCGCTTGCGCATCGGGACGCTGGTTCTGCCGGGAGGTGATCGCCGAGTTTGTGTACTCACCGCTGATGTTGACAAAACCGCCTGCAGTGAATGGCAACCCGATATTGCCCTGAAGCAGGTAGTCCTCTCCATCCCCCTCGTAGAATTGACCGTATCGGGCGATGATGGTCGCCCCGTCCCTGTCGTCGCGCAGGCGGAAGTTTAATACCCCGGCGATGGCGTCCGATCCGTAGTTCGCTGACGCGCCGTCGCGCAGCACCTCGAGCTGCCCAATCGCGATCGACGGGATGGTTGCAAGATCGGGACCCTGCGACCCCCGGATATAGGGAATGTTGGACAGTTGAACCGTCGCGCCGCGATGGCGCCTTTTCCCGTTGACCAGGACCAGGGTTTGATCGGGCGGGAGCCCTCGAAGGCTGTAGGGCCGGGTAAAGACCGAACCGTCGTTGCTGGTGAATCGCTGGACGTTGAGCGCCGGCACCTGCTGACGCAGAATATCATTTACGTCCGAAGACCCCTGATTGAGCAACTCAGCAGAGCTTATGATATCGATCGGGATGGGCGATTCAGCCGCTGTCAGATCATTGCGGCGCGTGCCGGTCACGATGATCGCTTCGCCTTCATCGGCGGTGGCGCTGGGTTGTCCAGCTTGAACCGGGTCGGCTTGTTGCGCGAGCCCAGGCGTTGCGAGTCCAAGCGAGCCAATCGAAGCCGTGGCCAAGATCGCTGCTTTGCGTGCGTTGCGCGTCATCATCGAGCTTCCCCTCTCGTGATGCGTCATCTGCGAGCGATGACGCGAGCCCATTCCCACGATGAGAGTACCTTTGGAACTGTGTTTGCCTAGAATAAATCCAGCGGCATATCATTTTTCGAAAAGGTCATAAGCAAATGTGATAGGTTTAGCACAAGCTGCCGCGTATCACGCTTGTTGGAGCAGTTGCACGGAATCCATCCACCCGCCATGGAAGCCCCTGTGGACGGGGACCTCACGGAGACTACCGATGCACAAAACCGATCCCGACATGAAAGCGTGCATGGACGCTTGCCACGAATGCCACGTGACCTGCCTTACTATGGCGATGAATCATTGCCTTGAAATGGGCGGACGGCACGCCGCGCCAGAGCATATGAAGATCATGGCTGATTGCGCGCAAATTTGCGCAGTAGCGATCGAGTTCATGGCTCGCGAGTCAGCCCATCATCAGCACATTTGTCGCGAATGCGCCGAGATTTGCCGAGCGTGCGCGGCGAGTTGCGAAGGCCTCGACGGGATGGAGGAGTGCGTGACCGCGTGCCGCTCATGCGCCGATGCCTGTGACAAGATGGCTGCATGACTCCATGACGCGGACGGCTCGCCCGTCCGCGTCACCAGCTTGCGGAACACGCCAAGTTCTCGGCGCGGGACTGCTTAGTGCTATGGGACCCAGCGCGACGCCTATGCTTTGCGATCCGCGTTTCTAGCCGGAACGTTCAAGCCAGGCCTCACCTTCCGACCTATCCGAGCAACTCCTTCAGAAAGGAAACCGCTGTGCGCTCGGTCCTCAAAGTAACATATGCGCCGCTGATGCTGCTGGTCTACAATGGTGCGGCAGTGTGGCTCGTGACATTAAAGGCCGCCTGGTTCTGGCTGCTGCCGCTATTGCTCGCCGCGATCGCCACGTCATTCGTGGTCGAGCGTATCATCCCTTACGAGCCTGCCTGGAACCGGGACCGCGGCGATACCGGTCGTGACCTTATCTACGCGGTCGCCTACGAGGCGAGCGTCTATCTGTCGGTGGCGCTTATTCCGCTACTGACGCTGCTTTCGCCCGCCACTGGCCTGTGGCCAAGCATGTGGCCGCTCTGGGGCCAGCTGCTTCTTGCAGTGATGGTCGCGGACTTCGGGATCACGCTTTGTCACTACGCCAGTCACCGGATCGAATGGCTCTGGCGATTCCATGCCCCGCACCACTCGGTCACCCGGATGTACGGCTTCAACGGTCTCATCAAGCACCCCATTCATCAGACGCTCGAGACGGTTGCGGGGACCACGCCGCTGCTGCTCGTCGGTATGCCTGTCGAAATCGGCTTGCTGCTCGGGTTCGCTATCACCGTCCAGCTGCTGCTTCAGCATTCGAACGCCGACATGCGGCTTGGACCGCTTCGGTACGTCCTTGCGCTTGCGCCGCTACATCGCTTTCATCACCAAAAGTGGGCGGGCATTGGGGACGTCAACTTCGGACTGTTCACAAACCTTTGGGACTACATGCTCGGCACGGCGGTCTACGCGCCTCACAAACACTTCTCCAGCGACGATCTCGGAATCGGCAAGCAGCCTGATTACCCGGTCGGGTACGTGGGGCAGTTGCTCGCGCCATTCAGAACCCAGCCGAAACAGTACGGCGTCGCGCGCGCGCCTGCGGAATGATGTCGGTTTTGCGTGGGACGAGCTTCGCGATGACCGTTGGAAGGCTGGACCCCATTTTGTGGCGCACTGGGGGCTGCGGAACCTGCGCGCATGGCTGAAATCAACCGGGAGCCGGGTAAATCTGCTCGCCGTGCGACGGTCGGGGATGAACCCACGGCCGTCCGCACCTTGGCCAGGGCCTTTTGGAGCGATCCATTCCTCGTACATTTTTATCCGGACGAAGCCGTTCGTGCACGGCGAATTAACCTCTTTTTCCAGCTGCTTTGGAAAGTGAGCATGCCGTTGGGGCATGTCGCGGTCACCGAGCGCTGCGAGGCGGTGGCTTTGTGGCGTCCGCCGAACCGCTGGCAAATCGAGCGGCTCACAATCTTCGCCAATCTGCTGGCCATGCTCGAGGCGTATGGCTCGGCAACCGGACGCGTGATCCGCTGCCTCTCCGCTATGGAAAATCACCATCCCCGTCAGCCGCATTGGTATCTAGGGACGGTCGGCACCGATCCCGGGCATCAAGGGCACGGGCTGGCGGGCCGCCTGATCCGGTCAGGTCTGGAACGGTGCGATGCCGCTGGCGAACCTGCCTACCTTGAGGCTGCAGCCGAAAGCTTGGTTCCATTCTACAGCGCAATGGGGTTTAAGCTCCTGAGCGAGGTCACGGTGCGGGGCGGTCCGACCTTCTACCGCATGTGGCGCGAACCAGCCTGACGGCTCGAGACTGTCGAGTTATCGGCTGACCAGAGCTTGGCTCGCGGTCACTCCAAACGTTGATTTGATCGTTCGCGCAAAGTGCGCGGCGTCGGAAAAGCCAGCGGCGTGGGCCGCGGTCGTCACATCTTGGCCCGCCATCAAATGGGTCGTTGCAAGGCGGAGCCGGCGCCACAGGACGTAACGCTTGTAGGACATGCCCATATGGTCCGCGAACAAGTGTCGGAAGCGATCAGCCGAGAGCCGAGCCTGACTGGCTGCGAGCGGCAACGGCACCGGGCCCAAGCCCAGCGAACGTTCGATGAACTCGAGCGCTGCGGCCAGTCTTGGGTCAATTATATCAGCAGCGGGCGGCGGGGACCCAAGCCAGGATGCCCAAAATCCTAGGCCTTCCGGTGTGCTTATCGTTGCAAAGGATCTCGCGGCACGGACGGGGCGTAGAAGCTCCGCCGCATCGACTTCCATTCGTTTGCCGGGCTCGACGTAAATTAGCAGGGCCTCACAGCCGGGCTGCACCCGATGGAGTGTTAGAGGGTCAATGAGAATGCAATCGGCCTCAACGTAACAGCCTAGGGCATGAAACACCCGAACCGGCCGATCAGAAATGATCGCTTGCGCTGCAAAGTGGCGGTGGACCGCACCATCGCCGATGTCGCCACGCCAGGTGGCCCAGCGGTCACCGAGGCGGAGTTGCCCCCGCCATGCTGGAAGGATTGGATCAGCCACCTCACTCATCCCCGACCCGTAAACTCAGGCGCGGCCTGGGCCGCAGCGATTTTCGCAACGGCACAGCAGTGGTCGCAATGTTCCGGCACGACCCCATACCGTGTTAGGACAAGGTGCTCGTACCGCGCCGCCACACTCTTTCGAGAGGCCCGATGCCGAAGCGTGCTGACCAAAGCGGCGAGACGACGAGGATAAGCGCGACAACCGCGAACGCCAGGAAGGTTGCCTCGACGCGGCTCACCGATCCGAACCATCCCAGCCCCCAACTGTAAAACACCGCACCCATCACGACACTCGCACCGACATAGTTCGTGAGCGAAAGGCGTCCCGCCGCAGCAAGACGGCCACCCAGGCGAGTGTGAAGGGTTCCCGCCCCGTACACGGCAAATAACGCTGCGATATAGGCCCACCCGAGCAGGATCGCGAACGGCTGGCTCCAGACGAGCGCGGTGGTCCCGATGACTGGCCCGGCGAAGCCGCTCCAGAAGGCTGCGACGCATAGTCCAATCATCGGCGGTAAGGCGATAAGCGCCATGCGGATCGCGAAGCGTCCCGCGCGATGCTTCTCCCAGTCGCCGCGCAGCAGGCCACTGCGCCAGCTCCAAACCCCCAGCAACATCGCCGCCAGCGTTTGCGGCAGAAAAGCTAGGAAGATGACAAGCGGCCCCTGCCAGTTGAACGCGCGCCGAGCGATTCGCTCGCTCAGGGTCTCGCGACCTTCCGCAAGTCCTCGCTCAAGGGAGGTCGGGTCAACGCCGAACTCGGCTTGCCACATCGACAGCGCTGCGGGATCGCCAAGGCCATGTTGAACGTCCCACCAATAGCGCAGCCAGCCCCCCATGAACCAGCCGAGCCCTCCTAGGTGCAGCGCCGCAAGCAAACCAATCGCGACCAGCAGTCCACGCTGCGAAAGTCGCAGCAGCAGCGGGAGCAAAAGACCCGTCAGCGCATAGAGCCGCAGCACGTCCCCGTTGTTGAGCAGAACCGCGTGTAAATAGCCGATAATCAGCAGCACCAGCATCCGCGCCAGATGCCCGCGCAATGTCGTACCGCGCTCGAAAAGGATCGCGACCCCGGCTCCGAACAGCACTGCGAACACCGCGCGAAAGGCGTCTTGGGCGAGGATCGATTCAACGGCCCAGATCACCATCGTCTCCGGCCCAGTGTAGCCGTAGGCCAATGGGTTGAAATAGGCGGCTGGGGGCATCGAGAAATTGTAGACGTTCAAAAGCACAATGCCGCAGACCGCGAGGCCACGCGCCGCATCTAGGCTATCGATGCGCGATTGCGCTCGGTTGTCTCGATCGATCGTCGTGGCGCTACGCATGTCTCACCCCCCCCTTTGGGGTTCCCAGCTAGACGGCTAAGTACATGCCGGCCAGTCAGCTCGACACAATGACGCCCACCGTCGATCCTCCAGTTGCAGACAAGGAGGGCACTAGGTCATCATCATCGGCGACAACATGCCGAACACCGCCACCAACCCAACGACGACGAACGCGAGTAACAACTCCATCGTCAGACTTCCGCGAAGCGCCGGTAGCGCTGTGGCCTCGCTCGGCTCGACATTCTCGGTCGACGCGGCATCTTCGGTCGGCTCGGCGGCCACGTCCGCGAAAACCATGCGCCGGCTCAGCCGCGCGTTATGCGCGCCGAACGCGAGCATGGCGGCAACAGCCGCGATCTTGACCGCAAGCAGCAGGCCGTAGGTGGTTGTCAGTGTGACGGGGCTATTCTCCAGACCGAAAATCAGCTGGGCGTTGAGCAGCCCCGTGGCCGCGACAGTGGCTACCAAGGCAACCCCGAGCGGGGCGAACCGATGCATGATGGTCAGCAGCGGCATTGCCGAGACATGCCCCGGTTCGCGATGGGCCTCGATGGTCAGATGCAAGAACCAGCCGATGGCGCCGAGCCATAAGCCGGCCGCGAGCAGGTGCACGCCGTTGCTGATACGGTGAAGCGAGCCCAGCGCACCCTCGGTCCCCGCTGCGTGCCCGCTCCAGCCGAGCGTCATTAGCGCCGCGCCGAAACAAAAGGCAGCAGCCGCCAATCCCGTCACTTTGCGCGCGACCAAAATGGCGACAAGACCCGCCAAGAGCAAAGCCGTGCGCACCATGAACGCCCAACCCATGTCGGTGCTGAGCGTCATGGCTTGGATCATCGAGACGTCGAGTGCGGCCAGCGGCTGGCCCATCATCGCTGAGATCGCCGCAAGCATCAGCATTGTAGAGACGACCGGTGCTAGTGCCGCCGCGAGGATCGCAGTTGATCTGCCGCTCCTCTCGGGGACCCAAGTTGCTGCGCGCAAACCGAGGATGCGGAACGCGGCCCAGCCGAACAAACCCAGCAGCAATACATATTGCACGAAGCGCAGCGCAGGCTCCAACCAGTCGATCATTGTGCGGCGATCAGCTGACTGTGAAGCTGACCTTACCCTTCATACGGTGACCGTCGGCACCTGCCGCCTGCCATCGCACATCATAGCTTCCCGCGCGCAGCGGCTGCTTGAGCGAGAGCGTCATCGTTTTATTGCCGTTTGCCCACTTGGTCGTGAAGTTGCGAATTACCATCTCGCCGTGGTTCGCCATGCCCGGCATCGCCGTCATCACGATGCTCGCAGCGGCGGTAGGTGGTAGCAGCGCTTCGTTGAACGTGAGCACGACGCTGCGCGGTGCTTTCACGGTGGCCCCCTGGGTCGGCGTCGAAGCGACGACCTTGGCATGGGCAAAGGCTGCGGTGGGCGCTGTAAGTGGCGCGGCGAGGACAGCAACGGCCGCAAACGTGGAAGCAAATTTCATCATGCTTTTCCTTCTTGTCAAAACCAGAAACGGATACCGACGACATAATTGGTCACGCTCGGATCCTCGCCCGATGCGCGCGCATAGGTCGCGCTTCGTCCCACCTTCCAGCTCTGCTCGACCCCGATATAGGGTGCGAACTCGCGGATGATCTCGTAACGCAGCCTGATGCCGGCCTCGACCTTGTCGATACCGGCTCCGATGCCGAGGCTCGGAATGTTCTGCGCGGCGAGGTTTAGCTCGGCGCGTGGCTGCAGGATCAGGCGTTGCGTGATGCGCTGGTCGAGCTCTGCCTCGACCCTTGCGGTCACGTCGCCGCGATGCGACACGAACAGCGCCGCATCGACCTCGTAAAGATACGGCGCCAGCCCCTGCACACCGATCACGCCATATGTTGTATTCGGTCCCGCCAGGTCCTGCCGCACCCCCGCCTGAAGATCGAAAAAGGGCGTGATCGCGCGCGAATAGAGCGCTTGCAGTTCGACGTCCTCGATGGGTTCGCCGAATGATCCCTCGCCTTCGCTCTTGAACCAAAACCGGCTGGTGGGCGTGCCATAATAACCCTGCAGATCCCAGAGATAGCCATCACGCCCCCTGCGCGCCTGCGCTTCTACCCGGTCGGCCTGGAACCAGAAGACCGGAAAATCCCCATGCGTCCGGCGCAGTTCTTCACGCGCTTCGCTCATTGCGTCGGCACCCCAGATCGCGTCGGCGGCCCGTGGCGGCCCGCTTCCAGCTTCGGGAGGCGGCGGCGTTTCCATCTCGGGTCCTGGAGACAGGTCGTTGCTGGCAGCCATGGTCTCATGGCCCATGGCGCTGTGATCCATGCCCTCCATGGTCTGGCCGGGGTTGGCCGGACCAGCAGGCGAGGCTTCAGGCGCGGCTGGTATGACGTGGCCGGCGTGCGGGTCGCTTGCGGGGGGCTCCGCAGCGGACTCGACAGGCATTGCATGCCCCGCGTGCGGATCCACCGGTGTCGGGGCAGGCGTCGGTACCGGGAGGGGCGTTGGTGCTGGGGAAGGCGTTTGCATGGGCATGGAATGCCCCTGATGCTGCGCCGCTGCCGGTGCCGCGAGCAGCGCAGTGGCCAGCGCGGCGAGCGATAGGGGGGCATTCACACTCATGCCGCGCCCTCCGGCCCGACCACCGTCACCGTCTGCATCATCCCAGCGTGCATGTGATACATGAGGTGGCAGTGAAACGCCCAGTCGCCCGGCTCGTTGGCGGTGAGGTCGAAAGTGGCGCTTGCGCCCGGCTGCACGATGATGACGTTTTTGCGCGGTTGCTGCGCCGGAGCCTGCCCGTTGACGATCTCGAAGAACATCCCGTGCAGGTGGATGGGATGGCCCATCATGGTGTTGTTGACGAGCTTGACCCGAACCCGCTCGTTCCAGGCGAAGCGGATCGGCACATCGCTCACGGCCGAGTACATGCGGCCGTCGAACGACCACATGTAGCGTTCCATGTTACCCGTGAGGTGCAGTTCGAGGAGCCGCGATGGCTCGCGCGTATCCTTGTTCGGCTCCAGGGCGGCGAGCATGCGATAGTTGAGCACGCGGTGGGGGACATCACGCAGTCCCAGGCCCGGATCGCCGGTCTTATCGACCGGAGCCATCGACACCATGTCAATGCCGGGTCCGACCTTGACGTCTGGGGGCAACAACGAAGTATCGCGCATGTTCATGCCGTCCATACTCATCGCACCCATCGCCGCTGCGGCCGTACCCGGCGATCCGCCGTGGCCCATCGCAGCATGATCTGCTGCTACGGCTGCACCAGCACCGGCTGCAGCGGGCGCGCCATGTCCCATCGCGGCGTGATCGACTGTCGCCGCGCTGGCGTCGGTGGCGGTCGTTCCAGGCTGGGTCATGTTCGCATGGCCCATCGCGGAATGGTCCATGCCACCGGATCCGTGGTCCATGCCCATGTCCCCCATCGTCAGCAGCGGCGGATCGCGTAAGGGCGGCACGATCGCCCGAGCGCCGGGACGGCTTGCCAGCATCGCCAGCGCCATCCCCGAGCGATCCATCGACTCACCGACAATGGCGTAGGCCTCGGCGCTACCGGGCTGGAGAATGACGTCGTAGGTCTCGGCGGTGCCGATCTGGAACTCGTCGACTTCAACCGGCCGGACATTCTGACCGTCGGCACCAATGATGGTCATCGGCAGACCCGGAATGCGGACGTTGAAAAAGCTCTGCGCCGAACCGTTGATGACGCGCAGGCGGATGCGCTCGCCGGGGCGGAACAGATATTCAAGACCCTCGGTCGGCCCGCGCCCGTTGGCGAGGAAAGTGTAGGTCGGCGCGCCGATGTCCATGATGTCGGTCGGCGGCATCCGCATTTCGGCCCACATCCGACGCTCGGCACCCGAGAGCTTGTAGCGATCGGTCCAGCTGGTCTGCTGTCGGTTGAAGTACCCCTCGCCGGTCCGAAGGCGGCTCATGATGAAATGCGGGTCGAGTTCGGTAAAGTCGCTGAGCAACAGAATGTAATCGCGGTCGTATTGGACCGGCTCGGCGCCCGCCGGGTCGATGACCAGCGGGCCGTAATGCCCCTGTTGTTCCTGCAGCCCCGAATGGCTGTGATACCAGTAAGTCCCCGCCTGCCGCACGGGGAACTCGTATGCAAAGGTCTGATTCGGCTTGATCCCTGGGAAACTGACGCCGGGGACGCCGTCCATCTGAAACGGCACGAGGAGGCCGTGCCAATGGATCGAAGTGTCCTCGCGCAGGTGGTTAGCGACGTTAAACCTGACGTTCTGACCTTCGCGTAACCGGATCAGCGGGCCCGGTACGCTGCCGTTCACCGCACGACCAATGCTGCGGCGCCCCTCGATGATGCGCAAGCCATCGCGTATTGCAAGATCAATAACCTCGCCCCGCACTTCGTCGAAGCCTGCGCGAATGGTCGCGGCGCCACGTCGCGACATGCCATGCCCACCGATGCTGTGTCCCTGTGCCCAAGCAGGCATCGCGCTGAAAGCCGAAACCGCGCCGAGCCCTGCAATTAGGCGACGCCGTGAAAGGGTAGTATTGCTCATGCTAGCCCTTACGCACGCCGCGCGGTCTTCCCTCAAACTTTTTTCTAGGGTCGATGATACGATGTCGGCGTCACCCCTCGGACCGTCGCCGGCGAAACGATCAGTCATCAAGGCCACCTGACATTTTAAGGTAGCGACACACAGCCCAACGGCACGTTTCTTTCCGCTGGCGTCGAAGGATCGAGGTGACGCGCGCCAGTTCCCTCGCTGCGGGAACCGCCCTGCGCGCCCCGTTCTGAGATTCAGCCCAACTCGGATCGACGCCTGGAGCCCGCGAACAGCAGCGCTGCCACGAGTACCGCCGGAAATGTATGGCCTCGCGGTCCGCCGAAGGGAGGCCAGCGATGCTCGCAACTTTGATCAACATATCTGGGCTGCCGCTCGGCAGGGTGTCACAATCGCCGAGGTACGCTGCTGGCCGGAACCGATGGGGCCCGGGGGCTGATCAACCGCATGTTCGCCTTGCGAGATCTCAGAGTCGCGGCAGCAGCATCTTTTAGATGAGGGGTAGACGACCGAGCCGCGTATATAGATCACCAGGAGACGCGATATGGAACTCGATGATTATCTCGAACGGCTGAAAGCACAGCCGCTCCCCGATCTGTCGGGAATTGACGGATTGGAGCTTGCGATGCGTGCCCGTCGTGAACAGCGGCAGGGACGAACAGCGCTGACGACAGCGGCGGTCGCGGCGCTGATGATCGGGGTGGCGGGCAGTGTGCTAACGCCCACGGCGCCGTCCGCACCGGTTGTGCCGTTTGGTCCGCAAGCATCGCTCACCCCACTCGTGCAGCTGGGCCGGGGATGACCCTGCGGCGCATAGCCCTGATCGCCGTAGTGGCCCTGATCGCCGCGGTGCTGGGTGTCTACATCGGTCGCGCAATGCTGCCCCAGCCAATGCACACGGGGAGCGAACTGCACGCGCTGCTGCATGACCGCCTTGACCTCGACGCGGCGCAGCAAGCCAAGCTCGACGCAATCGAGAAGACCTTTGCCGCCACGCACCAAGCGCGCGAGGCGCAGTTGCGCGCAGACAACGCCCGGCTCGCGGAAGCCATCGCGGCCGAACATGTGTACGGACCGCGCGTGGCCGCTGCGGTCGACGCATCGCATCAGTCGATGGGGGCGGTGCAAAAGGTGACGTTGGAGCACGTCTTTGCGGTGCGAGCGATCCTGCGTCCCGATCAAGCCGCAAAATTCGATGCAGCGGTAAATAGGTCGCTGACCGCCGAAACAAAGTGAGTTCGGCAGAGGACGACCGAACGCTCATTGAGCGTTGCCAGTCTGGCGAAGCTTCGGCCCAGCGGGCGCTTGTCGAGCGGTACCGACCCGCAATTTGGCGGCTGACGCGCAATGCGACCGGCAGCGCGGAGGAGGCATTCGACATCACGCAGGAGACGTTCGTGTCTGCGTTCGGTGCGCTGTCACGCTACGACCCGTCGCGCCCCTTCGGAGCGTGGTTGACGCGCATAGCGGTCAACAAGTGCCGCGATTGGTCGCGACGGCGCGCTGTGCGTCGGATGTTCGAACTCGGTGTACCCGAAGGCCTCGAGGCCGCGGTCCCCGATGATGCCGCATTGCCCGACCGCGTCGCCGAAGCGCGCGCCGAGCTTGCCGCTGTATCGCGCGCCATCGCCGACTTGCCCTTGCGGCTAAAGGAAGTTCTGTTGTTGCGTGCCGTCGAGAGCATGAGCCAAGCAGAAACCGCTGAACTGCTTGGTATCAGCGAAAAGGCGGTCGAGACGCGGTTGGCGCGAGCACGTGAAAAACTTTCCAGTACCTTACGGGCGAGCGACGTGCGCGGCGTATAGGTAGGCGAGGGTGACGCCCATAAGGTCGAACGCACGCGCCGGCTCCGCTCCGCAAGCGCGGCGAGTTGCCGACGACCGCCACCGAACTGAATGCTATTCCCGAACCTGCGATGATCGGGCTCAGCAGGAGACCGAACCATGGGTATCGAACCCGGGCCGCGATCGGACCCCCCGCGGCGTTGAACACGATCGAGAAGAACAGGTTCTGCCGGATGTTCGCCATGGTCGCGCGGCTCGATTTCGCGCGTGAACGATCTTCCCGACGGGCATGGGTTCGCCGCTAATCAGGGATTCCCTGATCGAGCTCCTACCTCACCCGCGAGTCACCTCTTTTTCCAGCGAGCACTGGGGAAGTCGGTGGGCATCGCATCAGCGTGCGCGTGTCCTGGGGTCTGACCGAATGGGGTTCGGCACTTCCGACCGGCGCAAAGACAGTCAGGGCCATCGACATCGCGATTGCCAGGCCCAAGGAGTGCCTCCCCCTATCGGCAGTGCCCGCAGCGGATCAATCCGCCGCGCGGCTTTGCCCCGCCTCAAATGTAAAGGAGGCATTGTTGGTGGTGAAGCGTCCGCCAAGCTCTGTCGGAGGATCCAGCGTGGCAGCCACGAGCATCACCGGCCCCGACATCGCGGCGGGGAGGCGCACCCACCCCTCACTGTCAGTGAGAAGGTTCTGCCGCTTACCACGCGCGGTCCTCATTGTGACGGGATGCGCTGCCAGCGAACGCCCGTTCCGAAGGAGCTGGACCCTCACCGGCGAAGTGCCGGCCGCATCGAACTCCGGGACGAGCTCGACTTCAAGTCCCGCCGCAGCCTGCGTCGGGGGCGTGCAGACCTGGACGCATACGAGCGTCTTAGCCAGCCGGCGCGAGCGAATTTGGAGCGTCTCCCCCTTGGGAAGGAGGCGGCGCACTGTTGCGACCTCCTCGGCTTTGAACGGATGCTCTTCCAGGTACGTGTCAACCATCTCGGGCTTCCAGCTCGACTCACCCCAGATCGTCTGGAGCGTCACCACACCCATTCCCGGCGTATCGCTGGAGACCGCAAGGAGGAGAGATTTGGCGCCCTTTTCTCGCACCTCGACAGCAGCCGAACGGCCGCCGACCACCGCGCGAACCTCGGCGACTCGCGTTGGCGGTGATGCGACGTTCAGCGCCGGAAAGTCCGACGAGGACGTCGCGTGAACAATAAGCGGTCGCCCGCTCGTTCCTACGAACCCCTCTGGCACAAGGAAAAAGTCGTGCGCAGCCGCGCTTCCGGAAAACAGGAGCCCTAGACCCCCGACCGCGACTGTCATCAAAGATCTTCTCATCAGTCTGAACCTTTCATCGAGCTTAGAAGCGTGCGGTTAGACCGACGTAGTAACGGCGGCCGACCAGGTCGTAAGTGGATGGGTCGGTATTGGCGGCGATTGAGGGGGAATACACTGGAGGCTGCTGATCCGTGAGGTTGTTGACCCCAGCCCGAAGCGTCATCAACTCGTTCACCTTCAACGAAGTGTTGAGGTCGAAGTAGTTGACGGCGTTAAGAACCTGGGCACGGTTGTTGAAGTTCTCGACGGAGTCGATGTAGCGCCATCTCACGCCGAGGGTGAAAGGATCGTAGTTCCAGTTCAACCCGGCTAGGAATTTCCACTCTGGTAAAGTCAGGCCAAAGGCATTCGAGATAGTCCCCTTGCGATCGGTGAACGGACCCTCGGGGATATCCTGACGCTGCCACTCCTCCAGCTTCGTGCCTATGAAGTTGAGGGCGAAGGAGCCCCAGTTCGGCCCACCGACGTCTGCCAGCGTGAGGGTCCAATCAACCTGGAAGTCTATGCCGCTAGTCTTCAGCGTGCCTAAGTTTGCGTTTGTCTCGAGCGAACTCGTAATTTGTCCCGAATTCGGATCGCGACCAAACAGCTGACAGAAGAAATTGTTAGGATCGTAGGTCGGATTGGACGTGCCGTTCTCGTTGAAACAGCGACGCAGCTGCTCCGTGGTGGCGAGGGTGCCGACCACCTGCTTGATGGTGATGTCGTAGTAATCGACCGACGCGGACAGACCTGTAAGCCACGGACTGGAGAACGGCGACCTCAACGTTGCGCCGACCGTGAATGAGTCGGCGGTCTCTTCTTTGAGAAGCGGGTTGCCACCGGTGAGCCCGGAAGCCTGCGAGTTCGAAAAGGTGAAGGAATCGACGACTTGGACCGGAACGTTCTGCGCTATGCAAAGGGCTCGTACCTGGCTGGCGTTAGCTGCGCCGGGTGCGCGGTATGCGCCTCTAATGTCGCACGGATCGCCGGAGAACTGGCGAACGCCCGCCGACGAGACGGGCACGCCGATGTTAGGAAAGCTCAGGCTCTGCGGTGCAAACAGCTCGCCAAGCGAAGGCGCGCGAACGGCGCGCTGGATACCGCCCCGCACCCGCAGTCCCTCGAAGATCTCCCAGCTCAGATCCGCCTTGTAGGTGCTAACGCTGCCGATCGTGTCGTAGTCTGAGACGCGGTAGCCAAGGTTCGTTTCCAGGCTGCGTATAAGCGGGAGATTGCGCAGGAGCGGGATCAGGAGTTCACCGTAGACTTCACGCACCTTTTCGGAACCCGAAAGCGGCTGGCTGGATAGGCCCGCCAACTCGGGGCCCGTGACTCCGTTCAGGGTAAAGGTGGCCAACGCCAACGGGTCGGGGACGAAGTTGTAATTCTGTTCGCGATAGGTCGCACCAACCGCCGCCCGGACTTGACCGGCGGGAAGGT
>ERZ1066119.517-NODE-517-length-26135-cov-14.916756_pt1 | contig 26135 bp, 25 predicted proteins | sample MGYA00382766_ERZ1066119 | MGnify/ENA primary metagenome ERZ1066119 (study PRJEB33369, sample SAMEA5778349) | biofilm metagenome | biome: Industrial cooling water; feature: Water cooling tower basin; material: Biofilm | place: United Arab Emirates | collected...
TCGGGCTCTGGCGCAATTACCCCAGTGACCGTCAGGCCGAGAACCAGCGCCGCGCCAATTGCCCCGTGAACTGCGATGACCGCGGCCATGCTGGCGGCGTTAGGCCTGCGCCTTGTATCGAGATAAGCCATTGTGCAACCTCTCTTCCCGGGTCGCTATGTTGCGACTCCGATCAGCAGAATGTTACAACATTACCGGGGACGCAAGTGGTTCGTTGCGGCATACGTTCCGCCAGTCACGGTTCGACAGGCTCACCACGAAGGGGGGGAATTTAAATCCACCTCCGTTCGTTCCGAGCTTATCGGAAGCGCAGCTGGGCCAAGGGCCCAACGACGAGTGGCACAAGCGGCGCGCTCAGCGGATCGGGCAGGCCGGATCGAGGCGGAAGTTGAGGTAGTTGTCCACCGAACGCATCAGGTCTTCCTGCTCGTTCTCGAAGAAATGGTTCGCGCGCGGAATTTCTTCGTGGTGAATGGTGATGTGCCGCTGCGTGCGCAGCTTGTCGACCAGCTTCTGGACCGAATTGGGCTGCACCACCGTATCAGCCGCGCCTTGAATGAAGATGCCGCTGGCGGGGCAGGGGGCGAGGAAGCTGAAATCGTACATGTTGGCGGGCGCGGAGATCGAGATGAAACCGCGGATTTCCGGTCGCCGCATCAACAATTGCATGCCGATCAGCGCGCCGAAGCTGACGCCGGCGACCCAGGTGGTCTGCGCCTCGGGATGGATGGACTGCACCCAATCGAGCGCGCTCGCGGCATCACTGAGCTCGCCGACACCGTTGTCGAAGCTGCCCTGGCTCTTGCCGACGCCGCGGAAGTTGAAGCGCAGCGTCGCAAACCCGCGATCGACGAAAGTCTTGTAGAGCGCCTGCGTAATCCGCTCGTTCATGGTGCCGCCGCCATGGGGGTGCGGATGAAGGATCATCGCAACCGGCGCACGCGGGCGGCGGGCGGGGGCGAAACGGCCTTCGAGGCGGCCTTCCGGGCCGGGAAAGATGACTGAGGGCATCGGCAACCTGTCTGAAAATGGACGGCGCGCTGGGCTGGCTGGCGCGCGCGAAGTGGCGGGCTATATAGGGCGCGCCGCCCAAATCGCAATCATTTGTAAGGCCCTGGTCCCATACCCGAACGCATCTATCTCGACCATGCCGCCACCACCCCGCTGCGGCCGGAGGCTAAAGCCGCGATGGAGGAAGGGTTTCGCATCTGGGCCAATCCGTCGAGCCCGCACGCCGAAGGGCGCAAGGCGCGCGCCATGCTAGAAGACGCCCGCGAGCGGATTAAATCGGCGCTGGGGTGGGATGGCGAGCTGGTCTTCACCAGCGGCGCGAGCGAGGCAGCGGCGCTGGCGCTGGGCCAGGCGCGCGGCGGGCGGCGCATGGTTTCCGCGGTCGAACACGACAGCGTCATCCAGGCGGCCCCCGGGGCAGTGGTGCTGCCGGTGGGCGGCAACGGGCTGATGGACATGGGCGTGCTGGAGCAGGCGCTCAAGGGGCAGGAAACGCCGGTCGTGGCGGTTCAGTCGATCAATTCGGAGACCGGCGCCGGCCAGGATTTTCCCGACGTCTGCGACCTGGTCGACGAGGCCGGCGGCATGTCGATCATCGACGCATCGCAAAGCGCGGGGAAGTTCCGCTTCAAGTTCCATGCTTCCATGGTGATTGTCTCGGCGCACAAGTTCGGCGGGCCCATCGGCGTGGGGGCGCTGCTGCTGTCCGACTGGCATCTGATCGAGCCGACCGGCGGGCATGAGCGCGGCTACCGGCGCGGTACGGAGAATCTGCCGGGGGCACTGGGCATGGCGGCGGCGCTGGAAGCGGGCGGCGAGCCCTATATGCACAACGGCGCATGGAAGCTGATGGCCGAGTTTGCCGCTGAAGTGCGCGCGGTGGGCGGGACTTGGCATTCCGACCGCTTCGACCGGCCGACCTGCTACATCAATGCGATCGCCATGCCGGGGCTGTCCGCCAAGGCGCAGGTGATGCGCTTCGACATGGCGGGCATATCGGTAAGCCAGGGCAGCGCCTGTTCGAGCGGCACGATGAAACCGAGCCGGGTGCTGGAAGCGATGGGCGTGGAGCGCGATGTGGCCGAGCGCACGATCCGCGTGAGCCTGGGCTGGAACACAACGCGCGAGGAGGTTCAGCGGTTCTGCGAGGTGTGGTTGGATATGGCGAAGCGCGCGTGAATGCACCGTTTCTTCTTCGTCGCCCCGGACCTGATCCGGGGTCCCGCTTTTCTTCGGGCGCAGCGCTTCAATTGAGCGGGACCCCGGGTCGAGCCCGGGGCGACGGCTCGGGGGAGCCGTCGTGATCTATCTCGACTATCAAGCCACCACCCCGCTCGCGCCAGAGGCGCGCGAGGCGATGTTGCGCTGGCTGGGCGGGCCCGAGAGCGATGGTTTCGGCAATCCGCATAGCGCGCACCGCATGGGCCGGATGGCGCGCGCGGCGGTGGAGCTGGCGCGCGACCAGGTCGCGGCGCTGATGCCGCCGGGTGGACGGGTGATTTTCACGGGTGGGGCGACGGAAGCGCTTAATCTCGCCATCCGCGGCACAGTACCGAGACCCAGCGAAAGCTGGGGCCTCCCTCGGGATAGCGCTCCCTCGCTGGAGGCCCCAGCCTCCGCTGGGGCGCGCATTGCAATCTCCGCCATCGAGCATTCGGCGGTGGGCGATACGGCTCAAGCCGCCGGCGAGACCAGAGTCATTCCCGTCGACGCTGACGGACTTACCGACGCAGCTTCAAGCCCCGGTGATGGCACGCGATTGGTGGCAGTGATGCAGGTCAACAACGAGATCGGCACGGTGCAACCGGTGGCCGAGTGGCATGCTGTCGCTCGGAACCGCGGCGCGCTGTTTTTGAACGATGCCGTGCAGGCTTACGGCAAACTGCCGGTGGCCGATTCCGATATGATCGCGATCAGCGCGCACAAATTCCATGGGCCCAAGGGCATCGGCGCGCTGTGGGTGCGCGACGGGGTGGAACTGGCCGAGGTCCAGACCGGCGGCGGGCAGGAATTCGGCCTGCGTTCCGGCACGCTGAGCCCGGCGTTGATAGCCGGGATGGGCGCGGCGGCGGAGCTTTGCGCCAGGCGCATGGATGAGGACAAGGAGCATATCGGGAGGTTGTGGAACCGGGCCCGCGAGCTGTTCGCCGGTTGGACGCTCAACGGCAGCGCCGAGCAGCGCTGGCACGGCAATCTCAACATTCGCCGCGATGGTCTCGATGTCGCGAGGCTGATTAGCGATTGCCGCGAGGTGATGTTCTCCGCCGGTAGCGCCTGCGCCAGCGGCTCCGGCCGGCCGAGCCATGTTCTCAAGGCCATCGGCCTCTCCGACGCACAGGCCAAGAGCTCGATCCGCCTCGGCTTCGGCCGTTACACGACGCTTGATGAAATCGAGCGGGCTGCGGCGCAGATCAACGCCGCGGCGGAGGAGCAGGGATTATGAAGGTCCGCTTCACCACCGCCCGGGGCGAGCAGGTCGAGGCCGAGGGTGCTCCCGGCGACAACCTGCTGCGCCTGGCGCAGGCCGTCGGCATGCCGCTGGAAGGCACTTGCGAGGGGCAGATGGCCTGCTCCACTTGCCATGTCCTGGTGGCTGCCGCATGGTTCGACCGCCTGCCGCCCGCGAGCGAGGAGGAGGAAGACATGCTCGACCTCGCCGCCGGGGCCCGCCGCACCAGCCGCCTCGCCTGCCAGATCGTGCTGAGCGAAGAGTTGGACGGGCTGACGGTGACCATTCCGGCAGAGGCGCACGATATGCGGCGGATTTAGGGAAACCCCGGCCCCCGCCGCGGGTTACCGCGTCATGACGATGACCGCCATCCCGCCGGCAGCCGGCCCAATCCGCGCATGACCCCGCGTTGGCCCTCGATCTTGTGGGTGGTTCGCCACGGGCAGAGCGCGGGCAATGTCGCGCGTGACGAGGCCCATGCCGCGGGCGCGCTGCGGATCGCGCTCGACCATCGCGACGTCGATGTGCCGCTCTCCGATCTGGGACGCGAACAGGCGACGGCGCTGGGCAGATGGTTCGCCGGCCGTGAGGTGCGACCCGATGTCATGCTCGCCTCGCCCTATCTCCGGGCGCGAGAAACCGCCGAGCTGTTCCGCGATGCGGGTGGTTGCGCGCCGGACGAACCGATCTGCATCGATGAGCGGCTGCGGGAGAAGGAGTTCGGCATTCTCGACGGGCTGACCACTGCCGGAGTGGCCGAGTTGATCCCCGATCAAGCTGAATTCCGCATGTTGCTGGGCAAATTCTACCATCGTCCGCCGGGCGGGGAGAGCTGGTGCGATGTGATCCTGCGGCTGCGCTCGCTGCTGGATACCGTTTCGCTCCACTATGGCGGCCGCCCGGTGATGATCGTGGCGCATCAGGTGGTGGTGCTGTGCCTACGCTACATCATCGAGAACCTTAGCGAGGAGGAAATCCTGGCCATCGACAAGCAAGGTGATGTCAACAATTGCGGCGTGACCGAATATCGCTTTGATCCCAACACGGGAAAGGCGGGCGCGCTGGTGCTGTCGGCTTACAATGTCACCGCCCCGATGGACGAAGTGGCGACGCCGGTCACCTCCGCGCCCGACGCTCTGGTGGCCGCGCGTGGCTAAGGCGTCCTCAGGCCCCTCGGCGGTCGATGCGGCGTGGTTGTCTGATCATCCCTTGCCCGTGCATGGCGAGGGTACCGACAAGAACAACCGCGGCTCGGTGCTCATTGTGGGAGGATCGCGCAAGGTGGCGGGCGGGCTGCGGCTGACCGCCGAGGCAGCCTTTCGCGCTGGCGCGGGCAAGGTGCAACTTGCGACCGTCGAAAGTGCAGCGCTGAACCTGGGCATGGCCGTGCCCGAGGCTGGTGTGATCGCCCTGTCCGAAACCGACGAGGGCGAGATCGGCGGCCCCATAGAGAACCGGCTGAATGAGGCGCTAGTAAAGTCGGATTGCATGGTGCTGGGCCCGGCGATGACCGACAAGGAAAGCGCGGGTGCCTTGATCGACGCCGTTCTCGGCGCGGAAAAGGTGCCGGATCGCTTTATTCTGGACGCGACCGCCATCTTCGCCGCGCGTGACCGGCAAAAAGCTCTGACGAAATACAGCGGCGCTTTGATAATAACCGCGAACGAGGACGAACTGGCCGCGCTGCTCGACCGCGATGTCGACGCCGAGCCAGAGCGTGCGGTCCGCGAAGTTGCCAAACGGTTCAGCGCCATAGCCATGCTCAAACGCAGCGACACGCTGATCGCCTCGCCTGCCGGCGAACTGCTACGCTATCCTGGTGGCGGCGTGGGCCTGGCCACGGGGGGATCGGGCGATGTGCTGGCCGGCATTCTCGCGGCCCTGCTAGCCCGCGGCGCCGATCCTCTCGGCGCGGCGGCCTGGAGCGTATGGTTGCACGGCGAAGCAGGCCGCCGCCTCTCCGAAACGCTCGGACCGATCGGCCTGCTTGCGCGGGAATTGCCCGCTCTGATCCCGGGGCTGATGCGCGGCGCGAGCTAGCGGCAGTCAGCCCCGGCCAGGTCAGCTCAGGCGCTGGCCATCTCGCCGCCCACCTTGGCACCGAGCTTTTCGATCAGAGCCTTGCTGAAGGCCGGAATGTCATCGGGCTTGCGGCTGGTGATCAGATTGCCGTCCTGAACCACTTCGCGGTCGACGACATCGGCGCCGGCGTTGATCAGATCGGTGTGGATAGACGGCCAGCCGGTGACGGTCTTTCCGTCGACGATGTCGGCTTCCACCAGCAGCCAGGGCGCATGGCAGATGGCTGCAATGGGCTTTCCGGCGGAATCGAAGTCTTTGATGAGTTCGATGACGTCCTCGTTCATTCGCAGGATGTCCGGATTGATCTGGCCCCCGGGTAGGAGGAGAGCGTCGAAGTCATCGGCACGGGCGTCTTCGAGCGTCATGTCGACCTTGACGCTCTTGCCCCAATCCTTCTCGTTCCAGCCCTTGATTTCGCCGTCTTCAAGGCTGACGACGACGGTTTCAATGCCTGCTTGCTCGAGATTTTCCTTGGGCTTGATCAGCTCTGACTGTTCAAAGCCGTCGGTGGCCAAAATCATCACCTTGGTCATGGCTGAAGTCTCCTTTTGGATGGGTCGTCGTCGCAACGCGTGGGGAAAGCGTCGGCTCCCACGTTGCGAGGCGGGGCGGGGCGCTGATAGGGCAGGGCGCGATGGCCGATATCCTGGAAACCGAAAAAGACCCCTTCGACGCCATTGTCGATGCGCCCTTCGATAGCGCGCTGTCTGAGCGCTACCTGGTCTATGCGCTTTCCACGATCACGGCGCGCTCGCTCCCCGACCTGCGCGATGGGCTGAAGCCGGTCCATCGCCGCCTGCTCTGGGCGATGCGGCAGCTGAAGCTCGATCCGAACAGCGCCTTCAAGAAATCCGCCCGGGTGGTCGGCGATGTAATCGGCAAATATCACCCGCATGGCGATGCCTCGGTTTATGACGCCATGGTCCGCCTCGCGCAGGATTTCGCGCTGCGCTATCCGCTGGTCGAGGGGCAGGGGAACTTCGGCAATATCGACGGCGATAATGCCGCCGCCTATCGCTACACCGAAGCGCGGCTGACGAAGACTGCACTGCGCCTGATGGAAGGGCTGGACGAGGGCACCGTCGACTTCGTTCCGACCTATAACGGGGAAGAGGAAGAGCCCGAGATCTTCCCAGGCCTGTTCCCCAACCTCCTCGCCAATGGCGCCAGCGGCATCGCGGTAGGCATGGCCACCAACATCCCAAGCCACAATGTCGCCGAGGTGATCGATGCCACGCTTGAGCTGATCGACAATCCGCATGTCGACCACGCCCGGCTGATGGAGCTGTTCCACGGTCCGGACTTTGCCACCGGCGGGTTGGTGGTGGACAGCGCCGCGACGATCTCGGCCGCTTACGAAACCGGGCGCGGCAGCTTCCGCGTGCGCGGCCGCTTTCATGCGGCAGAAGCGGGTAGTGAGGGGGACCGCGAGGCTGGCATCGAAAGGCTCGGCGGCGGGCAATGGCAGCTCGTGGTCAGCGAGATTCCCTACCAAGTGCAGAAGGGGAAGCTGATCGAGCAGGTCGCCCAGCTTATCGCCGACCGCAAGCTGCCGATCCTCGAGGATGTGCGGGACGAAAGCGACGAGCATATCCGCATCGTGTTCGTGCCCAAGAGCCGCAATGTCGATCCGGAGCTGCTCAAGGAAAGCCTATACAAGCTAACCGATCTGGAGGTTCGCTTCGGGCTCAACCTCAATGTGCTCGACACGCCGCCGGGTGCCGGGCGCACCCCGATGGTCATGGGGCTCAAGGAGCTGCTGACCCATTGGACCGCGAGCCAGATCGACATTCTCCAGCGCCGCAGCCGCCACCGGCTGGAGCAGATCGCGCGGCGGCTGGAGCTGGTCGAAGGCTATATTATCGCCTTCCTCAACCTCGACCGCATCATCGAGATCATCCGCACCGAAGACGAGCCAAAGCCGGTGATGATGGCCGAGTTCACCCTCACCGACCGCCAGGCCGAGGCCATCCTCAACATGCGGCTGCGGTCGTTGCGGAAGCTTGAGGAAATGGAGCTGAGGCAGGAGCGCGACGCGCTGCTGAAGGAGCAGGACGAGCTCAACAAGCTGCTCGAGAGCCCTGCACGCCAGCGCACGCGGCTGAAGCGCGATCTGACGAATTTGCGCCGAGAATATTCGGAGGAGACCGAGCTCGGTCGCCGCCGCACCACCATCGCCGAGGCGGCGCCGAGCGTCGAGTTCAGCATGGACGCGATGATCGAGAAGGCACCGGTGACGGTGATCCTGTCGCAGCGCGGCTGGATCCGCGGCGCCACCGGCCACCTACCGCTCGATCAGGACTGGAAGTTCAAGGAGGGCGACGGGCCCGCCTTCGCGCTCCACGCACAGACGACCGACAAGCTGCTGCTGGCAGCCGCCGACGGGCGCTTCTTCACGCTTGGGGCGGACAAGCTGCCTGGGGCCCGTGGTTTCGGCGAACCGGTGCGCAACACCCTCGACATCGATGCCGAGGCACAGATCGTGGCGGTGATCGTGCACAAGCCGGGGCAGCGCCTGCTGCTTGCCGCCGATACCGGGCGCGGCTTCGTGGCCAAGACCGAGGAACTGCTCGCCGAAACGCGCAAGGGGCGTCAGGTCGTTAACCTGAAGGACAAGGCACGGCTGCTGGTGGTGCGGCCGATTCCGGCGGCGCATGATCATGTCGCAGCGGTGGGCGACAACCGCAAGCTGGTGGTCTTCAACCTCGCCGAACTGCCCGAGATGAGCCGCGGGCAGGGCGTGGCGTTGCAGCGCTACCGCGATGGTGGATTGTCGGACGCGGTGACGTTCACACTCGCCGATGGGTTGAGCTGGGCGATGGGCGGGGAAAGCGGCCGAACCCGGACCGAGCCGGAAATGTGGCAATGGAAGGTCGCGCGCGGCGGGGCCGGCCGGATGCCGCCGCAGGGGTTCCCGCGGAATAATAAGTTTGGGTGATCCTTCCCGGCACGGGGAGGGGAACCAACCGAGAGCTGGTGGAGGGGCACGTCCGGCTAAGAATGCCCTCGTGAAGGTTGGCTTACGGCGCGTGCCCCTCCACCATGCTGCGCATGGTCCCCCTCCCCCGGCGGGGGAGGATTGAGCACCTCGCTCAACAGTTCCTCGATCCGCGCCGCGCCGGGGAAGCCTTCGTCGACCCAACGCCTTTCGACCGCTTGCATGATGCGCGCCACTTCAGGGCCGGCCGCAACGCCCCGTGCGACGATCTGGCCACCCTTCAGCGGGAACTGCGGCGCCTCCCAATCGCGCAGGGCGGTCAAGTCAGCCCCGGCCAGCAGCAGCCGGTCGCGTGCGCAAGCGATGCCCTCACGATAGGCCAGCGCACGAGGATGGTCCGAATCGCCATGTCGGCGCTGGGCGGCACAGATCAGGCGGGCGCGCTGCTGCTTGGACAACCGCAAGCGGGCGGCGACGGTCTCGGCAAGGGTAGGCAGCGCCGGGATCAAAGCGGCAAGGCGGCGCAGCGGATCGCTCTCGACTCGCTGCACCTTTTCCCAGCCTGTCAACCGGTCGAGTGCCGCCATTTGCTCTTCCCGCGCTTCCGGCAACACCATCGCCAGCACGCCGGTTGCGGCCATCAGCCGCACGGTCGCAGCGGGATCGGGTAAGGCCAGCAGCGCCAGCAGCTCGCCGCCGATGCGCTCGCGGCTCAGCCCCTTGAGCGTGGCGGCCAGCGCGCGGCAGGCCGCCAGCCCCTCCGCATCGGGCTCGCTGCCGAAGCGCGCGTGGAAGCGGAAGAAGCGCAGGATGCGCAGATGGTCCTCACGGATGCGCTCTTCAGGGTCGCCGATGAAGCGGACGCGGCGCGCTTCGAGGTCGGCTAGCCCGCCGAACCAGTCGGAAATTTCCAGCGTGTCGGGATGCACATAGAGCGCGTTGATGGTGAAATCGCGCCGTGCCGCATCTTCGCGCCAATCCTCGGAAAATGCGACCGTCGCCCGGCGGCCATCGGTGCTAACATCGCGGCGCAGCGTGGTGACTTCCACCGTTCCATCCTCCAGGATTGCCGTCACCGTGCCGTGGTCGATGCCGGTGGGGACCGTGCGAATGCCGGCTTCCCGGCAGCGGTCGATCACTGTCTCGGGTCGGTGGCGGGTCGCGCAGTCGATGTCCTTGACCGGATGGCCAAGCAGTGTGTCGCGCACCGCGCCGCCGACCCAGCGCATATCATCCGCGCCGAGTGCGCTGGTCAGCAGCGCCAGGCCGGGCCGGCCGGTCCAATCGTTTGTAGGCAATTGCACTACGCTAGATCCGTTCGTGCTGAGCTTGTCGAAGCACCGTTCTTCCTTTCGGGCCTTGCGCTTGGAGAAAAAGCAGGGCTTCGACAAGCTCAGCCCGAACGGGAGTTGGGTGCTAGCGGGATACCCAGCCCAGCCTGCGCGACAGGTTGGCGCAGATCGCAGCGGTTACGCCCCAAATGCGGTAGCCGGCATGGTCCATTTCGTAGAACTGCCGCTCCGCGCCTTTCCAGAACACGGTGTTCGATCGCCAGTTGCGCTCGTCCATCAACAAGTCGAGCGGCGCTTCGAACCAGCTTTCAACCTCGCTGGGATGCGGGGCCAGCGGCAGATCGGGCGGCACGACACCCAGCACCGGCGTGATATCGAAGCCAGTGCCGGTCTTATAGCGATCGAAGGTGCCGATCACGCGGACCAGCGCGGGATCGAGGGCCAGTTCCTCCCAACCTTCGCGCAGTGCCGCCGCGATGGCGCCTTCTCCGGGATCGAGCTTCCCCCCGGGAAAGGCGACCTGCCCCGGATGATCGCGCATGGTGCGCGGCCGCTGGGTGAGGATGACACCCGGTTGGGGGCGGTCCGTGACCGCAATGAGCACCGCGGCATCTGCCGTGCGCTCGACATCGGCAAAGCGTTCGTCCGAGAGCAGCGGGCCGGGGTCCCGAGCGTGGCCCTCACTGAAAAGCTGAGAAAGCCGGTCGAACAGCGCGCTCACGCAGGCAGCAGGGAGAAGGTCGCTTCGCCGCTGGTGACGCTGCTGCCGTCACCCTGCGCCAGCGCGATGTCCGCGAGCTGAAGCCAGGTCGAGCGGTCGAGCCGCGCTTCGCAGCAATGCCGGACCGCGAGATAGACCGCGGGTGCGTCCGTCCTGCCCCGAACGCACAAAGTGTGCTCCGGCCCGGCGATCAAGACCTCGTCGGTATTGATCCTGAAGGCGAGCGCGCAATCGCGCTCCACGCAGTCGACAGCGACGAAGGCGGCATCCTCGACCTCGATGGCGAGCTTCTGCTGCGGGGTCACCAGCCAGTGTTGCCCGGACTTATCGCGCATCAGCAGGGAGGCGAAGGCGCGCACCATGGCCGGGCGCGTGATGCGGCCGCCTTCGTGCCACCAGCTTCCGTCGGCGGCGATGCGCATATGGCTTTCGCCGGTCACGCTGGGCGACCATGTCGAGATGGGCGGGAGCTTGCGCGCCGCGACCGCCTCGGCAATTTCCGCAAGGCTCAGTCCGGCAAGTTCGGGCGGCGCTTCATAGGGCATGGGATCGCACCACATCAGCCGGACTTGCCAACCACGGCCCCAGCATCCCTTCGCGGGGGAGCACTTCGGGGCGCTCGCAGCGGGCCAATAGCCGTTCGGGATCCCATGGCCCCGGGCATCGCCAGCCTGCGGTGTATGCGGCGGTGAAACCCCAGCGGCCGTAATAGTCGGCATCGCCGATCAGCACCTGCGGCAGCGGGGCGGCCGGCTCGATCGCGCCCAGCGCGGTCGCCATCAGCGCCTTGCCAAAGCCTTCGCCCTGCCGACCGGGCATGACCGCCACGGGTCCAACCATCAGCAGCGGATGGGGGCGGCCAGCGGGGTCGGTCAGAGCGACCGGCCAGAGCTGGATAGTGCCGACGAGGTAGTCTTCTTCGTCAAGGGCCGCAAAGCAGAGAGCGGGGAGCCACTCCATTCCGGCGCGGATGCGATACCCGGTGCGCGCGCGCCGCCCTTCGCCGAACGCGGCGTCGAGCAATTGCTCGACGAGCGCGGGCTCGACCGCGGTCAGGGGGACAATAGTAGCCATGGCGGCGCGGCGGTTAAGGCGCGCCGCCATCTGAGTCGACTGGCTTATTGTGGAGTCAGCCGCCAGAGGCGCGATCCATCGCCATCCTCGAGCAATAGGATGGCACCGTCTGGAGCCTCCACGATTTCGCGGATGCGCCGCTCCATCGGATGGCGAGCGACTTCGCGACCGATGCTGCCACCGAAGGCAACGCGGACCAGCACCGTCGGCTTCATTCCGCCGATGATCGCCTGGCCCCGCAGAGCCGGGAACATCCGGCCCGAGTGGATGATGAAATCGCCCGGTGCGATGACCGGGGTCCAGCTGATCGCAGGCGCGGCGAATTCGGGGCGGGAGCTGTGGGGAGGAATGTCCTCGCCACCGTAATGATCGCCTTCGGACACGACGGGCCAGCCATAGTTCTTGCCGCGCTCGATCAGATTGATCTCGTCACCACCGGCCGGGCCGTGTTCGAGGTTCCACAAGCGGCCCGAGCCATCGAACGCCAAGCCGAGCGTGTTACGGTGGCCCCAGCTCCAGATGTCCTGCGCTTGGCCGGCCTGACCGCTGAAGGGATTGCCGGCGGCCGGCGTCCCATCGAGGTTGAGGCGGACGATTGAGCCGATATTGTTCGAGGTATCCTGGGCCGGCGCCATCTTCTGCCGGTCGCCACTGGCGACGAACAGATATTGTCCGTCGGGGCTGATGGCGAGGCGGTGCGAATAATGTCCCCGTCCCGTCACCTTCGGCTGGCGCCAGATCACCTGCAGCCCTTCGATGCGGCAGCTTCCGTTGCTCGCGCAGTTCAGCTGGCCGCGCCCGACAGCGGCACCGCGCGTGTCGTTCGGCCCTGCTTCGGCCCAGCTTAGATAGATCGTGCGCGTGCCGAGGCTGGCATTCGATTCCGCCGGGAGGAACGCGATGTCGCCGAGCCCGCCCTGACCGCCGTAGTCGACCTGAGGTGCGCCGCTGACAATGCCGGAACGCTTGCTGGCGAGATCGAACCATTTGATAGCGCCCGCCTTTTCGGTCACGAACAAAGTCTGGGTGCCAGGCGCGATTGCCGCTGCCCAAGGTTCGTCGAAGCGCGCCAGCTCCTCCGTGGCGAAGGCGACCGCGGTACCGGCCGGCGTGGGGGCAGGAGTGGAAACCGGCGGGCTGTCCCCACCCGATGCGCTGCCGCAGCTTGAAGCCAAAAGGAGAGGCGATAATACCGCAGCCGTGAGCGATGCTTTCTTCATGTTGGCAGGAATGCCTCAAGCCGGACTTGGTGCCAAGACCCTTACGGTGGGCGTGGACGAGGCAGGCAGGGGGCCGCTGGCCGGGCCCGTTGTGGCGGCCGCCGTGGTGCTGTGCCGGCCTTGCGTGTCGGGCCTTGCAGACTCGAAACAGCTCACTCCGGCAGAGCGGGCCGCGCTCGAGCCGCGCATCCGCCGGCGCTGCGCCTTCGGCATCGGCGTGGTCGAGGTGGAGGATATCGATCGGATCAATATCTTCCAGGCCACCATGTGGGCCATGACCAAGGCCCTGTCGCGGCTTGTCGAAGCGCTGGGGTGTGAGCCGGATGCAGTCCTCGTCGATGGCAATCTCACCCCGCACGGCCGCCACCCAGACTGGCGCTGGCCGGCGCGCGCCATCGTGGGCGGCGATGCAAGCGAACGGGCGATCTCGGCCGCCTCGATCCTGGCGAAGGAGCATCGCGACCGGCTGATGCGTGAGTATCATCGGACGCATCCGCATTACGGATGGGAGCGGAACATGGGCTATGGTACGCCCGAACACCTCGTCGCGTTGCGCGAGCATGGACCGACGCCGTATCACCGCAAGAGCTTTGCCCCGGTGGCTCAACTGCAGCTCATCTGATGGTTCGGTGATGGCGTGCCTGGTTCCGAAAGGCTCACCACAAAGGGAAGTCACGTTCTTCCTTTCCCCTGTCTCCTTCTGTCCAGCCTCTGTTCGTCCTGAGCTTGTCGAAGGACGGGGTGGCACTACGTCGCGGCTGAAAAACCGGTTGAGACCTACCAACGTCCGTCACCTTTCGACCAACGACACGCCCGTTAATCCTGGCGACAGCTTGACAGGCGTAGCTGCTCGTTTACAGCCGTAATCGATATTGCGAGCGGCTTGGAGGATAAAATGGCGAAGCGCGACGATGCGATCGGCGAGCGGATTTCCGATGCCGAGCATGCTGTCATGGAGGTGCTGTGGGATGAAAGCCCGCTCACCGCAGCCGACGTCTGCGACCGGGTCTGCGCCGCCCGCGATTGGTCCATGCCGACGGTCAAGACGCTGCTCTCGCGGCTGGTGACGAAAGGCGCGGTCGAGACCGAGGCAGACGGCCGCCGCTTCCTCTATACCCCGACCATCGAGCGCTCCGCTTACGTCGGCCATGAATCGCGCCGCTTGGTGGACCGCTTGTTCGGCGGCAAACCCGCTTCCCTGTTCGCGCAGCTCGCCGAGAGCGAGGCGCTGAGCGACGACGATCTCAAGGAAATCGAACGCCTGCTTAAGGAGCTCAAGCAATGAGTAGCTTCCTTTTGGATACACTGGTGTGGACGGGGGTGCTGATTGCCTTCGTCCTGTTGATCCGCCGCCCGACTGCGCGCTTGCTCGGCGCGAAGGTGGCCTATGCGCTGTGGGCGCTGCCGATGGCCCGGCTGCTGCTTCCGCCGATCGTCCTGCCCGCATGGATGGCCCCTGTGGCGGAGCCGGCCCCCGCCGCTCTGCCACAAGATCCGGCCGGTGCGATGAGCCTCGTGCCCGTCGACACGGCCGCGTTGGCGACGGAGCCGGTTGGTCTCGAAGCCCTTGCCGCGATCGACTGGACGCCTCTGCTGCTGGCGGTCTGGCTGCTCGGTGCAGGCGTGTTCCTCGTCCGCCGCTATGCGCTCTATTTCCAGATGCGCCGAGATTTGCTCGCCCGCTCACGCCCGGTGGGTGAAGCGGGCCGGGTGCGGCTGATCGAAACGCCTGCCGCTGACGGCCCCGTCGCCTTCGGCGTGATCGACAAGGTGGTCGCTTTACCGGCGGGCTTCATGGCCACTCACGATCGCGACGCTCGTGATCTCGCGCTGGCGCATGAATTGGCGCACCACCGCGGCCATGATCTGCTTTGCAATATGCTGGTCCAGCCGCTGTTCGCCCTACATTGGTTCAACCCATTGGCAACGCTTGGCTGGCGGGCGCTTCGCCGCGACCAGGAAGCCGCCTGCGATGCCCGCGTCATGGCCAGCCGGCCGCGCGCGCAGCGTGCTGCCTATGCCGCGGTGATCGCCCGCTTCGCCACCGAAGCGAAATGCGCCCCCCGGCTCGCCCTTGCCGCGCCGATGGCTTGCCCCGTGCTTGGCGATCGCTCGATCGTGCAGCGTCTCAAGAGCCTGACCATGACCGATGTGTCCGCTCGCCGCCGCTGGTCAGGGCGACTGCTGATCGGCGCCGCCGCTCTGGCGCTGCCGCTTACCGGCTCGATCAGCTATGCTCAGGTTGCGCCTGAAGCTCCGGAGGCCCCCGAGGCTCCGGAAGCGGCTGAGGCCCCTGAAGCCCCCGAAGCTCCGGAAGCTCTCGCCGCGCCTCCGGCTCCTCCGGCACCCCCCGCTCCGCCGGTGGAGGTTGTCACCCGTGACGGCAAGACGCGGGTCATCCGGATCGAGCGCCGCCGCGAGGGCGCTGGCGAGGCCAAGGACGAGAACAAGCGGATCGAAAAGCGCATGATCCTGCGTGACGGTTACAAGATGACCGCCGAGGAGCGTGCCGAATTCGAGCGCGACATGGCGGAACACGGCGTCGAGATGGCGGAGCTCGAAAAGGACATGGCCGAGCTACGCAAGGAGTTGGCCGAGAACCAGGTGGAGATCGAGCGTGAGGTCAGACTCGCCATCGCCGATGCTCACAAATCCCGGCCAAAGGTGCGGGTTCGATGTCGCTCTGGACAGCGCGATGTTACCGAAACTGTCTCCGGCCGCGATGGTGATACCATCTACGTGTGCCAGTCCGCAGCCCTTGCCCAGGCTCGTAGCGCTCTCGCCAGCGCACGCGCCGAAATCGCCCGCTCGCGCGACTTGACCGCATCACAGCGCGCCGAGGCACTGCGCTCGATCGAACAGGCGGAAAGAGGAATTCGCGCGGACTGACGGGTGCGCCCCACCTCCAGCCCAGCGCGGCGGCCGGGTGCACCCCTGTGCCCGGCCGTTTGTTTTAACGGCGCGGGGGTGCCAGTCGTCCTTCGACAAGCTCAGGACGAACGGGTGCGGGATCTGGTTCTAACGCCGTTCGTGGTGAGCCTGTCGAACCACGACTGGCGCGACGGCCCGTCCAATTCACCCCACCTGCGTGATCGCGTCGCATTGGCGATCGTCACCCTGCAACCCGATTTGCAGCGCCTGGCTGCGCTGGGCGCTGGTGCCATGGGTAAAGCTTTCGGGGCTGGCCCGCCCGCCGCTCAGCGCATCGTCGCCGATCGCCGCCGCGGCGGTCATGCCCTCCTCGATATCGCCCGGCTCGATCAGATTGCGGTTCCTGCCCGCCCACACGCCGGCATAGCAATCCGCCTGAAGCTCAACGAGCACCTGTAGCTGGTTGGCCGCACGCGGGTTCTGTTGCTGCGCGCTCTGCATCTGGCCGAGCACGCCGGTTATGTTCTGCACGTGATGGCCGTATTCATGCGCGATCACGTAATAGCGCGCGAAATCCCCGCCCGAGCCGGCCAGGCGCTCCAATTCCTGATAGAAATTGACGTCGATGTAGATCGTCTGATCGCCGGGGCAGTAGAACGGCCCCATCCCCACTGAGGCCGGGCCGCAGGCGGTGTTGAAGCGTTGCGCCGTGGCGAAGCGTAGGGTCGGTTGCTGGATTTGGACGCCCTGCTCGGCGAAAATGCGCTCCCAGGTCTGGTTGAGCGATGCGAGCGCATTGCAGGTTTCGGTGGCGAATTCGTTCGAGGTGCAGATGGCCTGCTCGTCTTCACTTCGCGGCGCCGATTGCACGCTGCCCTGCTGCATGCCGGAGATGGTCCCGGCGGTCTGCATCGGATCCAGGCCAAAGAGAAAATAGCCGAGCGCGGCGATGACGATCGTGCCGCAACCCAGGCCGCCGGCCTTGCCCACGCCGCCGGTGGTGCCGACGTTGATATTGCCGGTGTTGAATGGATTGAGACGCATCGCGAGGCCCCCTCATTGACCGCGCCACCCGCTTTGGCGATGGCCCGTTTGTTTGAGAGCTAAACGAGCGGAGGGTCAAATGTTCCTGTCGGGAAAACGTGCGCTGGTCACCGGGTCGACCTCGGGCATCGGTCTCGCCATCGCGCGGGCGCTGCGGGCCGAAGGGGCGGAGGTGGTGCTGAACGGATTTGGCGATCCGGCAGCGATCGCAAAGCTGAAAGAGGAACTCGGCGCCGAGCACAGCGGCGCGGACCTGACCGATGTCGCGCAGATCGAAGCCATGATGGCCGAGGCGGGTCCGATCGACATCCTCGTCAACAACGCTGGCATGCAACATGTCGCGCCCGTAGACGAGTTTCCGGTGGCGAAGTGGGACACGATTATCGCGCTCAATCTCAGCGCCGCCTTCCACACCATGCGCCTGGCGCTGCCGGGCATGAAGCCCAGGGGCTGGGGCAGGGTGATCAACACTGCCAGCGCGCACAGCCTCGTCGCCAGCCCTTTCAAGAGCGCCTATGTCGCCGCCAAGCACGGCATCGCCGGCCTGACCAAGACCGCCGCGCTGGAAGTTGCCGCGCATGGCGTCACCGTGAACGCCATCAGTCCCGGCTATGTCTGGACTCCGCTGGTCGAAAACCAGATTCCCGACACCATGGCCGCCCGCGGCCTCACCCGCGACCAGGTCATCAACGACGTCCTGCTCGCGAAGCAGCCCACCAAGAGCTTCGTCCAGCCTGAGGATATCGGGGCGCTGGCAGTGTTCCTGTGCCGCGAGGAAGCGCGCAACGTGAACGGCGCAAACTGGAGCATGGATGGCGGGTGGACGTCGGAGTGACGGGCGCCTGAGGCGGGGCCAAGAAATGGCTTTCCTACTTCCGGCGATCTGTGGCTTACCCTGCTAAATGCGCGCGCCTCGACTTTTCAAGCCAGCCTGCCGTTGGACACCGCTCAACCGCGCGAGGCGCTGTTCGGCCGTAGTTTTTATTCCCTTGGACCGTGTAACACCCGGTCCATGTCTCCGGCCACGGCACCTTGGGCGCCGCCCTAGCGCCTGTCACGAAGCGTCGTTACATGGGCCGCCACGAATCGCTCCTGGCTCAGGAGCGCGCGCATGAAAGTGGCATTTATGGACATCCCGCTCGGCCTGACCTTTGACGACGTGCTGTTGCGTCCGGCCGAGAGCGACATCCTGCCCTCGATGGCGGATACCGCCACGCTGCTGACCCGCGCCATCCGGCTCAATATCCCGGTGATCTCCGCCGCGATGGACACCGTGACCGAGGCCGACATGGCGATTGCGATGGCGCAATTGGGCGGGATCGGCGTGCTTCACCGCAATATGGAGGTGGAGGAGCAGGCTGCGGCGGTGCGCTCGGTCAAGCGCTACGAGAGCGGCATGGTCGTCAACCCAATCACCATCCAGCCCGACGCCACACTGGGCGAGGCGCAGGCGATCATGGCCGCGAACCGCATCAGCGGCATCCCGATTACCGACGCGGCGGGCAAGCTCTGCGGCATCCTCACCAACCGCGATGTCCGCTTTGCCGAGAACCCGGCCCAGCCGGTGCGCGAACTGATGACCACCGAGAACCTCGCCACCGTGCCGCTTGGCACCGGGCAGGAAGCGGCGCGGCGGCTGCTGCATCAGCGGCGGATCGAGAAGCTGCTGGTCGTGGATGACGAGGGCAAATGCGTCGGACTCATCACGGTCAAGGATATCGAGAAGGCGGTCGCGCATCCCAACGCCACCAAGGACGAGAGTGGCCGGCTGCGCGTGGCAGCAGCCACGACCGTGGGCGACAAGGGCTTCGCTCGCACCGAGGCGCTGATCGACGCCGAGGTGGATGTGGTGGTGATCGACACGGCGCATGGCCACAACCGCGACGTGGCCCGCGCGGTCGAGCGCGTGAAGGCGCTCAGCAATTCGGTGCAGGTGATCGCGGGCAATGTGGCCACGGCCGAGGCGACCAGGGCGCTGGTCGATGCGGGGGCCGATGCGGTCAAGGTCGGGATCGGGCCGGGCTCGATCTGCACCACGCGCGTGGTTGCTGGCGTCGGCGTGCCGCAATTGACCGCGATCATGGAATGCGCGGAAGCTGCCGCAAAGGCGGGCGTGCCGGTGATCGGCGATGGCGGCCTTCGCACCAGTGGCGATGCCGCCAAGGCGCTCGCCGCCGGTGCCAGCTGCGTCATGATTGGATCGATGCTGGCCGGCACCGACGAGGCGCCGGGCGAGATCTTCATCCACCACGGCCGCAGCTACAAGAGCTATCGTGGGATGGGCAGCGTGGGCGCGATGGCTCGCGGGTCCGCCGACCGTTACTTCCAGCAGGACGTCAGCCAGCAGAAGCTGGTGCCCGAGGGTATCGAGGGGCAGGTGCCCTACAAAGGTCCGGCCAGCGCAGTGGTTCATCAGCTCGTCGGCGGCATCAAGGCCGCGATGGGCTATACCGGCAGCGCCACGATCGAAGAACTGCGCCAGCGGGGCAAATTCGTTCGCATCACCAATGCGGGCTTGGCGGAGAGCCACGTCCACGATGTGGCGATCACTCGCGAGGCGCCGAACTATCCGACGAGATGATGCCGCCAGCATCATCTTGCGAGTGCCCGCGCAGGCGGGGGCCTCCCTCGGGATGGCGTTCCCTTGAGGGAGGCCCCAGCCTTCGCTGGGGCTCGATGACGAGATCATGACCCCTTCCGCGCGGGTCCAGTCCGCCATCGACCTCCTCGACCGGGTGATCGACGCGGCGAAAGCGCAAGGCGCGCCCGCCGATCGCATCCTGGCGGACTGGTTCAAAGCCAACCGCTTCGCCGGGTCTAAGGATCGCCGCGCTATCCGCGAGCTGGTCTTCGCCGCGATTCGTGCTTGCGGCCCGGTGCCTTCGAGCGGGCGCGCGGCGATGCTTAGGCTGGCCGAGGAGGATGCGGCGCTCGCCGGGATGTTCGATGGCTCGGGCTATGGACCGGCCGCACGCGAGCCCAGCGAGCCAGTCGCGGGGGGCGGCATCGCCCCGGCCTGGATCGAAGAACGCCTCGCGGCATCGGACATCGCCGGCCCCGAAGCGACCGCATTGCTCGAGCGTGCCCCGCTCGATCTCAGGGTCAATACGTTGAAGGCCGAGCGGGGTACACTCGCGTTGCCGGTTGAGGCGGTCACCACCGCTGCGCCGAGCGGATTGCGCGTTGCTCCGGGCGCCCCGGTTGAGCAATGGGACATTTGGCGTGATGGTCTGATAGAGGTGCAAGACACCGGCTCGCAGCTCGCCTGCCTGGCGGTTGATGCGGAGCCCGGGGAGACAGTGATCGACCTATGCGCTGGCGGCGGCGGCAAGACGCTGGCTCTTGCTGCCATGATGGCAAACCGGGGCCGGCTAATTGCCAGCGATACGGACCGTCAGCGCCTGTCGCGCCTCGCGCCACGGGCCGAGCGGGCAGGGGCGAGCATCATCGAGAGCCGCTTGCTCGATCCGGGCCGCGAAGCCGAAGCGCTCGCCGATCTTGCGGGGGTGGCGGATGCAATTCTGGTCGACGCGCCTTGTTCGGGCACTGGCACCTGGCGTCGCAATCCGGAAGCGCGCTGGCGCTTGACGCCTGCGAATTTGGAACGGCTGGTGGCGGCCCAGGCGCGCTTGCTCGACATCGCGACCGGCCTGCTCCGGCCGGGCGGGCGGCTTGTCTATGTTGTTTGCTCGCTTCTCGACGAGGAGGGGGCTGAGCAATTCGATGCATTGCTTATGCGTCAGCGCAGTCTGAAGGCGCGGCCCATCAGTCTGCCCCTCGGCAAAGCGCGCGGGCAGGGTATTCGCCTGACCCCGTGCCGCGACGGTACGGACGGTTTTTTCATCGCCCGTGCAACTTTCGCATGATAACGGTCGTTACTATGGCTGTCACAATCGACACTGGCCGCTCCTCCCAATTGGAGATTTTGATGCGATCTGCCCCCGCTGCCGCTGCACTTTCCCTGGCCTTTGCCCTGACCGCCAGTGTCGGTTTCGCAGGTCCGCGCCAGGCGGCACCCCAAGCGGCGGTGCTGATTGCGCAAGGCGATGCGGCGCTCCAGTCGGGCAATGTTCAGGCCGCGATCGATGCTTTCGAAGCAGCGCTCACGGCCGATCCGGGCCATACGCCAACCTTGCTGCGGTTGGCGGAGGCCGCTCGTGCCTCTGGCCTTCAGGGCAAGGCGATCCGTTATTATCGGGTCGCTCAAGAGCGTGAGCCTAAGAATCTGGACGCGCTGGCGGGAGAAGGCGCGGCGCTTGCCGAGAAGGGTGCGCTCGCCAAAGCGCGCGAAAAGCTCGTTCAGATCGAAAAGGCTTGCGGCAAGGCCGCGTGCGTTCCCGCGCAGTCGCTGTCGGCAGCCATCGCCCGGGGGCCGGCGGCGCGTATCCAGACGGCTGAGGCCTCAATTCCCGACGCGGCGCAACCTCAGGCCAACTGACGCCTCGGCTCACACCAATTCTCGAAAAGCCTCCACTACAGCGCGATAGACGCGTTTCTTGAAGGGCACGATAAGCTCGGGCAGCTCGTCCGGCTCGACCCATTTCCAGTCGCAGAACTCGGGCGGATCGTGCGCGTCGAGGTTCACGTCTTCGTCGGAGCCGGTGAAGCGCGCGCAGAACCAGACCTGCTCCTGCCCGCGGTATTTGCCGCCCCAAAGCTTGCCGATCAGCTCGTCGGGCAAGTCATAGCGGATCGGATCATCCATCCGTCCGATAATCGATAGATGGCTCTCGCCGATGCCGGTTTCCTCGGCCAGTTCCCGGATGGCGGCAGTCCGCAGATCCTCGCCCTTATCGACGCCGCCCTGCGGCATCTGCCACCAGTCGCCTTCTCGATTGTCGATCCGGCGGCCGACGAAGACGCGGCCCTCGGCATTGACCAGCATGACGCCCACGCAGGGGCGGTAACCCAATTGCTTCATCGCGGTCCCAATAGCCGATTAGCGGCGTCGTTCCAGCATCAGCTTCACCGCGTTCAAGAACGCGTGCAGATCCTGCTGCCCACTCGGGATGGCCTTCCTCAGCGTCGTGAAGCCATGAATGATACCGGGAAACTCCAGATAGACGACTTCGGTCCCCTGCTGAATGAGATGTGCCGCGTAGTTGCGCCCGGAGTCGCGCAAAGGATCCAGCCCAGCGGTGCAGACGACGGTCGGCGGGGTATTGCTGCAATCGCCCACCATCGGCGTGTGGCGCGGGTCGCGGGGGTCGCCGCCATATTGCTCGCTGAACCAGTTCATCGCGGGCCCCGTCAGGAGGAAGCCGTCGAAGAAATCGGTGAAGCTGCGATGTCCGCTCACATCGTCGGCGACGGGGTAAATCGGGGCCTGCACCAGCACCGGCACGTCCGCCGGCTCGTTCACCAGCGCGTTGGTGGTCACGATCGTCAAATTGCCGCCCGCGCTATCGCCGGTGATGACCAGCCCGGTTGCCACTCGCCCTAACGCAGTCGGAGAAGAGGCAATCCAGCGCGCCGCAGCCTCGCAGTCGTCGGGCGCCGCTGGGAAGGGATGCTCGGGCGCGAGCCGATATTCGACCGAGACGACCGGCAGGTCGAGCTGGTGGCATATTTCGGTGCAAAGCGCGTTGTAGACCTCGATATCGCCGATGACGAAACCGCCGCCGTGTATGAAGATAACCACCGGGCCCGGCCCGCGGTGATCGGTGGTGTCGTAGAGTCGCAGGGGGATGTCGCCAGCGGGGCCCGGGCATAGCAGGTCCTTCACCACCGGCAGTTCGCGCGCCTCGGCCTCGGCAATCGAGACCATAGCGCGCATCTGCTGGCGCCCCATCACGGCGCCGACCTGCTCGACCCCTTCGCCGCCGAGCGCTTTCAGCATGTCTAGAAAACCCCGAACATCGTCGCGCACGTAATGTTCGCCCTCGGCCATCGCTCTTCCCCGTTATCAATTCTCGGCGACCGTAACGCGATGCTCGGGGTTTTCCATGCGGCATTTTGGGCGTAGCGAGAAAATCTTGATTGCCGGTCCGCGGGGCGAGTCCTAGCTCGCCGGTCCCGGTCAGGATCCGGATATGGGCGCCTCAAGAGCGCCGCGAAAAGGAACGATAATGGCGACCCAGACGGTCCCGCACGAAGCTATCGACGAACCCGAACATCGGCCTGAAGCAGTAGTGGTGCGCTTCGCGGGCGACTCCGGCGATGGTATGCAGCTTACCGGCGGTCAGTTCACGCTCTCGACCGCGCTGGCCGGCAATGATCTCGCGACGTTTCCCGACTTCCCGGCGGAAATCCGCGCGCCGCAGGGCACGCTGTTCGGCGTCAGCGCATTCCAGATCAACTTCGGCAGCCGGCAGATCGACACTGCCGGTGATGCGCCCGATGTGCTGGTGGCGATGAATCCGGCGGCGCTGAAGGTGAATCTCCAGGCGGTGAAGCCAGGCGGACTGGTGATCGCTGACACCGGCGAGTTCACCAAGCGCAATCTCGAGAAAGCCAAATACGCCAGCAACCCGCTCGAGGATGGCAGCCTGGCCCGTTGGGACGTGCTCGCCTTCGATATTAGCGCGCAGACCATCGAGGCGGTGAAGCCCTTTGGCTTGGGCAACAAGGATGCTCTGCGCTGCAAGAACATGTGGACCCTGGGGCTGGCGCTGTGGATGTTCGGCCGGCCACGCAAGCCCATTCACGATTGGCTGCGCGCCAAATTCAAGGGCAAGCCGGAGCTGGCCGAAGCCAACATTGCCGCGCTTGATGCCGGGCACGCCTATGGCGAGACGGCTGAGCTATCGGGTCCGTTGCACCAATACCACCTGGACCCCGTGCCGACTGCTCCGGGTCTTTATCGGACGATTACTGGCGCCGAAGCCGTGGCGCTGGGCCTGATCGCGGGGGCGCGTTTGCTGCGCCTGCCGCTATTCTTCGGCGGGTATCCGATCACGCCTGCCTCCGCTATCCTGCACCATCTGGCGCGGCTCAAGGAGTTTAGCGTTACCACCTTCCAAGCCGAGGACGAAATTGCCGCGATCTGCGCCGCGATCGGCGCCAGCTATGCGGGCAGTCTGGGCGTTACGTCATCCAGCGGCCCGGGCATTGCGCTCAAGGGCGAGGCGATGGGTCTGGCGATCATGACCGAGCTGCCGCTGGTCATCGTCAACAGCCAGCGGGGCGGACCCTCCACGGGCCTCCCGACCAAGACCGAGCAGAGCGATCTCTACCAGGCGGTTTATGGCCGCAATGGCGATGCGCCCATGCCGGTGATCGCAGCGCGCAGCCCGGCCGACGTCTTTGAATGCGCCATCGAGGCTTGTCGAATCGCGGTGCAATATATGACGCCGGTGATGTTGCTCACCGATGGCTATATCGCCAATGCTGCCGAGCCCTGGCTGGTGCCCGATCCGGAAGCCTTCGAGCGGATGCCGGCGCAGTTCCTGACGCAGAAGAACGCCGGCGATGGATTATTGCCCTATAAGCGCGACGAGCGCGGGGCGCGGCCGTGGATCAAGCCCGGTACGCCGGGACTGATGCATCGCATCGGCGGAATCGAGAAGGCGGTCGATACCGGCCACCTCGATTATTCGCCGGGCAATCACCAGGCGATGACCGATGCGCGTCGTGACAAGATCGCCAATATCCAGGTGCGCGACCAGCAGGTCGAAGTCGGCGAAAAGCGTGGCCGACTTGTCGTGGTGGGCTGGGGCAGCACTTACGGCCCGATCCACCAGGCGGTGTTGCGCGCGCGGCGCAGGGGGATGGACGTGAGCCACATCCACGTCCGCCATGTGTGGCCGCTTCCCGCCAATCTGGGCGATCTGCTGCGCGGGTTCGACAAGGTGCTCGTCCCCGAAATGAACACCGGCCAGTTCAAGACCGTGCTGCGCGACCAGTTCCTGATCGACGCACAGCCGCTCACCAAGGTCAGCGGTCAGCCGTTCCAGATCGCCGAGCTGGAAGCGGCCATCGCAACTTATTTCGACAACATCCCCGGGGACGCGGGCGGAGCGGAGATCGCGCCGAACCTGAGCCAGCTTCCCAGCCCCGTCTCCGGCCACGACGACGGCACCACCCCGCGCGACTTGCGCCTGATGCACGACAGGGACAACTGACGTGAACGACATGACCCCCATCACCACCCTCAAGGACTGGGAGACCGACCAGGAGGTTCGCTGGTGCCCGGGCTGCGGGGACTATGCGATCCTGAAGGCGGTGCAGCGCACGCTGCCGCAGCTCGGCACCGACCCTGCGAACACGGTGTTCGTCAGCGGCATCGGCTGTTCGAGCCGCTTTCCCTATTACATCGAGAGCTACGGCTTCCACACCATCCACGGCCGCGCGCCGGCCTTCGCGACCGGGATCAAGCTCGCCAACCCCGATCTCGACATCTGGCTGGTGACGGGCGACGGCGACGGTCTCAGCATCGGCGGCAATCACCTGATGCATGTCCTGCGCCGCAATGTGAACATGCAGATCATGCTGTTCAACAACGAGATTTACGGCCTCACCAAGGGACAATACTCGCCCACCAGCCGCGAGGGAACGCGCTCGCCTTCCACGCCGCTAGGCTCGGTCGATCATCCGACCAAGCCCTGCGCCTTCGCGCTCGGCGCCGGGGCGCGGTTCGTTGCGCGCGGCTTCGACGTGTCGAAGAACCTGCCCGATGTGCTCAAGGCCGCGCATGCCCACCGCGGCGCCGCCTTTGTGGAGATCTTCCAGAACTGCGTCGTCTATAACAAGGATGTGTTCGAGGATTTCGCCCAGCCCAAGGGGGCGGAGGATCGTCAGCTATGGCTGGAGAACGGCGCGCCGATGCTGTTCGCGAATGGCACCAAGGGCATCACGCTGAACCATGCCTCGCTGCGGCTCGAGGTGGTGGATATCATCGACGGCGACTGGCAGGCGGCCGAGGTCATCGTCCATGACGTCACCAATCGCGCCATCGCACATATGCTCGTGGAGATGCCGTTCGGGCCATTCCCCATGGCGCTAGGCGTGCTTTACGACGATCCGCTGCCGACCTTCGAGGATATGGTGATTGCCGACCGCGAGCGCGCGGTCGCGGGCAAGGAGCCAAACCTCGCGCGGCTGCTCGCCAGCGGTCAGACCTGGACGGTCGAGGAAGGGCCAACCGGCGCGTAGGGTTAGCCCGTCGCCGCGGGCGCATCGTGGTTACCAAATCGTGGACAACTGGCTTAACGGAGTCGGGCGACTCGGGCGAGGCTGGATAATCTCGCCCACATGACCGATACCTTCGTGGCTCTGTCCGACCCGACCCGCCGCACACTGCTCGACCGGCTGAGCGAGCATGGTGGCATGACGCTGACCGAACTCGGCCAGGGGCTGCCGATGACCCGTCAGGCCGTCGCCAAGCACCTGGCAGTTCTGGAGGCAGCCGAGCTCGTCGCCAGCCGCCGCGACGGGCGTTGCAAGCGGCACTATCTCAACCCGCTGCCGCTGGCGAAGATGGCGCGCCGCTGGC
>ERZ1066119.525-NODE-525-length-25748-cov-7.225198_pt1 | contig 25748 bp, 22 predicted proteins | sample MGYA00382766_ERZ1066119 | MGnify/ENA primary metagenome ERZ1066119 (study PRJEB33369, sample SAMEA5778349) | biofilm metagenome | biome: Industrial cooling water; feature: Water cooling tower basin; material: Biofilm | place: United Arab Emirates | collected...
GATCGTGACCATAATGCGATCGTGTTCTTCAGGCGTACAGTTAATTAATTCACCACCGCGATCGGCAATCAAATCTAATAACCACTGAAATGTTGCGTCGTTTCGACCAGAACAAATAACGACTTTTTGACCGGCAAACGATTCGATACTAGGACCAAACATCGGATGTAATCCCATCACGGCTCCAGCGTGATTTGCCAGCATTGCCTGTACGGGTTGGGTTTTAATACTTGTAATGTCAGCTAAAGCTGTCGTTGGCGACAGATACTTGGCTGCACGTTCGATGACAGCTACCGTTCGTTCTATGGGAACGCTGACTATGACAAGTTCTGCTTCACTCAGTAGTTGACTGGCTCGATCCCAGTCTTGGTTTCCCAAAGTGTTGACTTGATGTCCGGCTGTAGAAAGTTGTTGAGTAAAAAACTTACCCATCCTACCCCGTCCACCAATAATTGTTATTTTTCGAGTTCTATTAAAATGTGTCATTGGTCATTTGTTATTGCTTGACCGATCGCTGACCAACTGATTTCATGTCATGGCGAATATTCGTGCTAGTGCGATCGAAATGGGTAGAAGACACAGAACGAGTAAACCATAGGGCAAACTGGCAAAACCAGTAGCAATAGTTGCATCTAGAATGACGAGCGATAGTATGCCCGAGCGCACGGCATTGCGGATCTGTTCTGGGGTGGGTTGGCTTACAGTTTTAATAATGGGTGGCAATAAGTAGCCAGTAAATAGAGCGATCGCGGGTAATGCCTTAAGGATGTGATAATCGGGCAACAGCTCTAATCCGAAAAGTCCGGCAATAACCGCAACAATCAGGAAAAGCGCGATCTTAGGGGTATTACCTTTAGCGCCATGCACTTCACCCTGACTGAGGGTAGTAATTGCAGCAATGTAAATAAGAGAAATAATTGCCAAAAACCAATATTTGCCTACTACTGCAGGCACGGCACTCATACCGAGTAGGAGATTGCCACCACGGCACAACCCCATATTCAGCGCCCCTACTACAGGCTGATGCTTGCCTAAGCTGTCATAAACTACTGCTCCAATTGCAATGCAGATAGCTAAAATCGCACTCAGTAAAGAGACTTGAGCCGCTGTGACGATACCGACAACCAACAGAATGCTAGCTAGTATAGTTGCGCTCTGACGAGATGCTCTCCCACTAGGGATAGGTCTTTCGGGTCGCTCTTTAGCATCTAGTTCGGCATCAAAGATATCATTGAAGACAACGCCACCACCATACAAACCTGTAGTCGCTAACAGCAACCATCCGAGCGATCCTAATTCTAAAGTTCCGGCTTGAATTGCCATAAATCCAGAGACAGCAAAACCAGCGAGAATATCTGCCCAAGAAGTGACGATATTAGCTGGACGCATTAACTGAAGGTATGCCCAAAAGCGGTGGGAATTTAGACTTGTAGCATTCATCAGGATAAGGGAATTTGGTAATGGGTAATTGGTAATTGGTAAGTCAAAAGTTAAAAGTTAAAAGTCAAAAATGAGGAGCCAGGATTCAGGAGTCAGAAGTCATTGTTCTCCCCACACTCCCGACTCCCCACTCCCCACTCACTCAATCAAAATGCATTCTCTGCTCGATTCTACGGTTGGTTCTTGTCCGCGCAGCACCGAGTTACCGTTAAACATCTGTCGCTGGTCGATCGCGTCTGAAGCAAGCCAGTCTGTCTCTTGTATTTGTCCGCTTTGGCTGTAAGCAGCTAGTGCGTTTTTGTAACAAACTGCTCGAATATGAGATTTTGGAATTCCTCGTTCTTTCATGAGTTGGGCGGTTTTGGGTACGGCAAGCGGATCGCTAATGCCCCAGTCAGCACTGCTATCGACGATAATGCGATCGCAGCCATATTGCTTGACAATTTCTACCATACGTGCGTTGCCCATTTTGGTTTGCGGATAAATGGTAAAAGCTGCCCAGAATCCCCGCTCTAAAACTTCCCGTACAGTTTCTTCGTTGTTATGGTCGATAATGACCCGTGCTGGATCTAACCCATGCTCGACGCAAGCATCCATACTGCGGCTCGTCCCTGCTTTTTTGTTGCGATGAGGCGTATGAATTAACACCAGCATATCTAGTTCTTTGGCTAGCTCTAGTTGCAGGTGAAAGTATTTGTCTTCGGCTGGAGTTTGGTCGTCATAACCAATTTCGCCAATTGCTACCACACCTTCTTTGCAAACGTACAGCGGTAACAGTTCCATCACTGCCTCGGCTAGCGCTTCGTTATTAGCCTCTTTTGGGTTAATCCCAATCGTGCAGTAATGTTGAATCCCAAACTGACTCGCTCGAAACCTTTCCCACCCTACCAAACTATTAAAGTAATCTTGAAACGTGCCGACATGGGTGCGGGGTTGTCCTAACCAAAAGGCAGGTTCGATCGTTGCCACAATCCCCGACTCTCGCATAATTAAATAATCATAGGTAGTGCGAGCAGTCATGTGGATATGAGGATCTATATAGAATTCGGAATTGTTCATAAACTATACTCTTTTGTCATTGGTCATTTGTCATTAGGCATTAACTTTGACTTTTAACTTTTGACTTTTGACTTTTTCACTAATTCCCACAATTCAGGAGATATCGAGCGGTTAGCGGCTTTGCGTTCGTTGGCATAATCGACTAACATCTTGGCTAGCTCTGGATTGGCACGGCGATCGAGTCCTTGAATTAAATGCAGCGGACTGCCAACAAATAATGCTTTCAATATCATCTGGTTCCAGGCAAGATTGTCAAAGTACTCGGCTGGATATGGGTTTTGTAAGGCTACAGCATTAAATACATCAGTCATGTTGCTGCGTACCCCTTCAGCCGCCCGCGCTTTCAATCGCTCTGGGTAAGGTAGCAGGGGTAAAGCTTGGTAGAGTGCTACTAACTCCCCTACATCAGCAGCACTAAAGACTTGCTCTAGCGTTTGCAAGTATTTTGACTCGTCATCTTGTGGTAGAGCTAGGACTAGTAGTATCCGCGCAGCTCGATCTGCACTCCAATCTATCGGAAACCAACCCGCCCGCGCGATCGCGGCTGCTTGCAAGTCGGAAGGCATTAACTGCAAGCTTTTTTTGCCCGTATAGCGCGGCACAGCACTGAAAGCCGTAAAAAATACTTTTACAGCAGCTCCCTGAGCAATTTGCGATCGCTTTTCCTCCAAGCAATTCAAACCCGCGCGATCGACATTCCGCTCCAGCCAACTATAAATTAAATCGGTAATGCTAACTTGTGTTGTAGTCATTTGTCATTGGTCATTTGTTGGAGCGGGTTCTTATTCCCCCCTTGTTAAGGGGGGCTAGGGGGGATCTTTCTTACCCCTTACCCCTTACATAGCCTTTTGCCGCAAGTTCTTTTTCAACTTGATAGCAGCAACGCCAGCACCTAAGATAGCTACACCCAAGAAAGCTGAAGGTTCTGGGACTTCGGCAGATGATGAGGAGCTATCTACTACATCTAATGCTTGGACGCGACCTTGGAAGAAGTCGCCTACATAAAGCTTGCCATCTTTGAAATCTGAACCTGCTGTCCAGTTAAACTTACCTGGTTCGAGATCTAAAGGATTGCCATAGGGAGAGGGTGCGCCCAACGCTAAAGGTGGTACGACATTTCCTTCTGCATCAAGGGCAGGTTCGCCAAATGCACTCAGGAAGTTACCATTTTTATCGAATACTTGGACGCGGCTATTGATAGAATCCGTCACGTAGATATTATCTTGCTCGTCCACTTCAACATCGATTGGCTGATTGAACTCTCCCTCTCCAGTGCCTTGTTTACCGAAAGTTAGCAGCGCCTCACCTTCTCGGTCAACCACTTGAATGCGGTTGTTGAACTGGTCAGTCACAACTAAATTTCCATCAGACCTGATTGCTAAGCCTGATGGTCCTTGAAATTGCCCAGGTGCAGTGCCACTGCTGCCAATAGAATCAACTATCTCGCCACCTGAATTAAATTTTAGAATGCGATCGCTACTATAATCACCCACGTATCCATTGCCACCATTATCGAATACAATACCCGATGGTCCAAAAAAAGGTCTGCCTTCAATTAGCCCGCTAAATTGACCTTGAGCAATGGATTTGACATAGTTACCTTGGGAATCGAATACGTTAATACGGTTGTTGTTAACATCACCCGCATATAAATTCCCAGTATTTGGTTCAAATGCGATCGCTGATTGTCCGTCAGATTGTCCAGGTCCGCTACCCGTACCGCCAATGCCTTGAAGGTAATTTCCTTGGGAATCGAAGACCTGGATCTGATCTGTTACGTCATTCGCCACGAAAACATTCCCTGTTTCTTCCTGTACGGCTATACCTTGGGGAATGGCAAGCGTACCTGGAGTGAATGGAGTTTCTCCTGCGGCAAAGTTGGCTGGTCTACCGATATCACCCTCATATTCTAAGGTAATGGAAGCGTTAGCTTGGGTTGTAGTGGCGACGACACATCCAGCAGTAGCGATCGCGATTGAGAAATTTCTAAATAAACTCATCTGTCTGACTCCTCTTGCCGAGTTGTATGGTTGCGTGGTCTAAATCGAGGACTGAGTTAAGATTTCTTCTGGTTCTGGTGCGATCGCCTCTCGACCTTGTTGCTGTTTGCGTTTGAACCACGTACCGCCACCAATAGCACCAAATACGAGCAAGCCCAAGAGAGATGAAGGTTCGGGAACGGCTGCTGCTCCTCCAATACCATCAACTCGCACAACTGACCCTGCTTCTGGACCAACACCGCGATTTGTAACATAGATCTGACCGTCAGGACCGACTACAACTCCGTCAGCCGATTCAAGCCCCTCACCCGCAGCAACGAGAGTTGTGCGAGTTCCATCAGGAGCCACTTGGATTAGAGAACCTGGTAAACTTGCCAAATCGCCCGTTAATTGTGACTCATCGCCAAATTGTAGAACTAGCAAATTGCCTTCTTTATCAAAGGTTAAGTCAGTAATTTGCGTAAACCCATCCAGAAAGACGTCTGGGTTGCCGTCTTCTCCGATTCGGAAGATCCGCGCATTTCCTTCTGGGTAGGGAAAGCCTACATATTCACCAACGTATAAAGCGCCATCGGGACCAACTGCGGCACCTGTAGGTACAGATTGAGACAATACCTGAGAAGGCACTTCCCCTGGTTCCCCTGGAGCTTGCCCTTCTGGTAAGGCACTTGCAGGTATCTCTACTAGTCCAGGAGGTAACTCCTGCCCTGGTGGAAGGGGTGGAAATTCTGGGTTATCGACTAGATTTTTGGGTAATGCAGTCGCCTTGACCTCATTACTGCCGTCAAGTTTGATATTGTATACGGCATTCCCCCCTCCATCAACGACGTATGCATCATTACCACTAATAGTTAACTCATAGGGATTAGTAACTATGTCGCCGCCATCAGGATTATTGGTAATTTCGTACTTACCAAAATCAAAAACCTCTGTCAATTGCTGCGTGTTCAAATCAGCTTTATATAATTTTGCCAGGTTGGGAGTGTTTAATAACCGATCGGGAGAAGAAGGAGGGAAAGTAGCAAGTTGCTCAGGTGGGATTCCGGCAGTATTACCAAGGGCACTTAACTCCGGATCGCGGTTGCCTGGATAACCAGCAAACCCAGTTAGAAGATAAGCACTGCCACTTGAGTCAAATTCTATAGCCTGAGGACCGGCTCCCTGATTGCCGGAGGGTTGTTCTGCTAGAGACTGAAAGTTGTCGAATAAACGCTCTTCCTGACCGTCTGGCGTAACTTTGACCACTGAGCCACTATTACCAGCACAAATAGGCTGAAACAGAGTACTAGGGGATGGCTGGCAATTTCCATCTCCTCCGATACCTGGCTCTCCCACATAAAGATTACCTTCAGAGTCAAAAGAAGCTCCTCGTGCATTGCTAATTCCATCAACAATTGTTGTGAGTGACGCAGCTTCTACAGCTTTCGGTCCAAAGACAATGGCAATACAAACAGTTATAAGTGTAATCGTAAGTTGTTTGAGCTTCATACTTTTGGCAACCAACTGATAAATGAAGTGAAAATTTGTGATACCCCTGATGAAGACACCAAATTCCTTTTCCTCAATTCAAAATCAAAAAGCGATCGCAACTCCGACCGTGTTTTTAAGAAGAAGGTAGAAGATAGCTCATCCCTCTGGCAAAGGTGTCAATATTACCAGCTTTAGCTTCTAGAAAACGCTTGATATTCATACTCTCAGCTCCAAAGTCCTCTAGTTGCAATTTGCCGTGTCGCGGAGCTTTAGCGCTCTCCCAAAAACTGATGCGATGTTGGATGCATCCACGGGCTTCTGAGTTACCAAAGGCGTAAGAACAAGGAATCAGAATCACTGGACTGCGCTGAATGAAATTATATTCAGGATAAAAATAATCCTGTTCTACCAGATAGTAATTCTTTAGATCGTGAGTGCGAAATGCAACTTTTACTTTTTGGTTGTACTCATCCAAAAAATCCCCAGATTCGGCGCTCGCTTCGCCATCAGCTCGCAGTAAATGCGCCCATTCATCTAAGTTTCGTAAATCCCGTAAGTAAGCGATCGCAGTGTCAATTGGTGCGTCAATATAAATCGTATCAGTACCAATCTTGTAACGCCCTTGAGCTACTTCAGTCTCGCCAGCATTACGTTCCAAAATTGCTTTGAGCGATCGACATTCAGATGTATGAACCGTATGAATCCCCTCCATAATCATTGGAGTTCGTCGCGCCGGATCGACAAAACTTAACCAATGAAAATAAACCCCTTTTTCATCCGTTCCTGGCTCTACATATTCAGGTGGAAATAATAGAACGGGATAGACTTGAAAATATTTTTGGTACTCAAAACCACAGTGCCACTCTATACCGTAAAAGAGAGGATTTTCAATCTTTCTAACGTGGTAGAAAAGATCCTGTTGATAGCCAGAAGCAGTTCCTCGCCAGGTATTTTCATCAATTTGTTCGATCATCCGGCTAAAAAGAGTCCACTCATCCAAATTCTTTAAACTACAAAGGTACTCAAAAGCTGTTTCTGGTGAAGTAGCAATATAAGTTGATGTAGCAAACGTGTTTTTTTCCATTCTAATTGAGAATTGGTAATGGGGAAGTCAGCAGTCGGAACTATTTCACGCACCACGCACAACTCTTCTTTATGCTGCGATCGTAAGTTGTCTCGCTTTGGTAATCCGTTCTTCAGCTAGACGTTTAGAAGCATCTTGAGTTGTGATGTTTTCTGTTTTTGATTTGGTGAAAATTTCCAGCAAGGTAGCATGAATACTGTGAATTTGTTTTAAATAACTTGCCTCATCCGAAAATGTAAGCTCGTGGTAAACGTTAATCAAGCCTCCAGAATTAATTACATAATCAGGACAGTAAAGAATTCCTTTTGATTTCAGCATCATGCTGTGAATGTTCTCGTCTTGCAGTTGATTGTTGGCACAGCCTGCAATAATAGAAGCTTGAATTAGGGGGATTGTCTGACTATTAAGAATTGCTCCCATAGCACAAGGAGCAAAAACATCAACGTCAAGCGAATATATTTCTTCAGGCTCTACAACTATTGCCCCATATAAATGCTTGATTTCTTCTGCTCTTTTGCAATTAATATCGGTAACAAAAAGTTTTACACCATGTTTATGCAAATACTCACAAAGATTTCCACCAACATTTCCTAATCCTTGAACTGCGACTTTTAAATCTTTCAGTTCTTGTTTCTTTAATTGGAAAAGAACAGCAGCTTTAATTCCTAGAAACACCCCTAAAGCTGTTGCTAGAGCTGGACCACCAGCTTTTCCTGATAAGCCGACAACATATCTAGTTTCACGACGCATTTCCTGCACGTCTTCAGGACAAATATTCACATCTTGACCTGTAATAAAACGCCCTTGAAGACTATTGACAAAACGTCCATAGGCTCTGAGCATTTTGTCTGTTTTCTGTTCGGGATTGGCAATAATTACTGCCTTACCACCACCTACTGGAATATTGGCACAAGCAGCCTTGTAGGTCATACCGCGACTCAGACGTAAAACATCTCGTAAAGCATCTTCTTCGCTAGCATAAGGAAACAGACGGGTTGCACCCATCGCTCGTCCTAAACTCGTATCGTGGAGCGCAATTATCGCTTTAAAATTCAGCTCTTTATCATGAAAAAATAGGACTTGTTCGTGTCCCATTTCTTTAACGGTCTCAAACAGCTTCACGCATCTATCCTCAAATTATGGGTTAGGGAGAATTTATGTAAAGACGCAAATCGCGTCTCTCCACTATTCGCTAATCATGGGGAATGAAACTTGCTCTTTGGCTGTTGATGTAACCCCTTGCGCTTGTAGGCTCTTGTTGCGTCCGCCAGAGGGTGCGAGTCGCGAGGGATCGATAAGCACATCGACGACAAAGGGAAGGGAAGAGTCGATCGCACATTTTAATGCTGCTTCAATCTCAGACTCTTTTTCAACGCGGATGCCATCAGCTCCCATCCCGCGAGCGATCGCTACAAAATCGACTTGGGGAATCGTTGCATCTGCGCCTTGCAGTTTCAACATCTTCATTCCCTGTTCGCACATGTTGTATCGTCCGTCGTTCAGCACGATCCAGATGGCAGGAAGCTGATATTTAACGGCAGTGTTCAACTCGTTATTCATCAACATCGAACCGTCTCCGGTTATCGCCATGGCTTTACCCTTGCGCCCTACGGCTATGCCAATAACACCCGCTACCATATGACCCATCGAACCAACTCCAGTGCTGACTCGATAGCGATTTGGTTTGTCGATCCGCAACATATGCGTTGCCCAAGTAAACGAGTTCCCAGATTCAGCCGCGATCGCCGCATCACTGCCTTCAACTATCACCTTTTGAATTGCTGCCATCAAGACTTCAGGTCTAATTAAATCGCTCGTGGCAGGGGTAATTGTTTCTGGTTCGGGATGGGGTAGCTTTCTAGTAGCACGACTTTTCAAAGTTGCAAAGCTTTGGGTCTTGTCCAAGTACTTGAGCAGCGATCGCAAGAACGCGCCAATGTCAGCTTGAATTGGCACTGTCTCAGCTGTTGGGTATGCAACTCCTGGGACTACCGGATCGATGTCTACATGAATAAATCCTCTTGCAGGAACCATCGTCTGATTCCAAAATGAGGTGGGTTCTCCTAACCGCGTTCCCAGTACTAAAGTTCGCAAGGGTGGAGATTCCTGCATGTACTTGAAGACTGAGGTATGACCGCCTAAGCCTGTAACGCCAACAAACTGCGGATGGTCTTCGGGAAAGATACCTTTACCACGGGGAGAACACATGACTGCGGCTCCAGTACGTTCGGCTAGCTGGTAGATCTCTGCAGCAGCCGCTCTCGCGCCAAAACCCACCCAGATGGCAAAAGGTGCTTCTGTTAGAAGCTGCACGCAACGGGCGATCGTTTCTTCACTGGGAGTTATGAGAGCGTGGGAGAGATCTAACTGAGGCAATGGTCTGCTTAGGCTGCTAGTCTGTACGCCTGTAGGAATGCTCAAATGAGCGACAAAACCACCAGATTGCGACAATCCGAGGGCGAGTTGGCGTGAAATCTGTGGTAATTGCTCGGCACACTCAACCCTAATCGCATAGTTGAACAATACTCCTGGGGTAAAAATTCCCGCTTGCGGTATGGTATAGCTGCTGGTTTCTTGAATTGCCCAGCGTCCGCGCTGTGCTGCGGTAGTGCAAGCTGAGATTAATATCACCTTTGCGCCTTCTCCCCGTCCGGCTAGCAAGCCCGTTAGCGAGTTCGTTAGTCCTGGTCCGGCGGTGGTAAAGACGACAACAGGGCGATCGCTAGCGAAACACGCTTCTACAGCCGCGAAAGCCGCTCCTCCTTCGTGACGGCAGTGGATCGTCTGGATGCTGCTGTTGGACAAAGCGCCCCAAATGCTTGCCATTGCACCTCCAGCGACTCCGAAGGCATATTTGATGCCCAAGTCTGCTAGCATCTGCGCGATTGCATCTGCGACTGAAAGCGATACAGGTATCTGAGCACTAGTATTGCGATCTAATGGCTCGACTGCGGCATTGTCTGAAGCGCTGGAGCTGTAGTACTTATAGCTGGGATCGAGAGACGAGGCGGATTCTGCGCTACGGATGTTGGGATGAAACGAGGTTTCCGAGTCAATAGAAGGAGACGAACGATTGTGGTTGTCGGTCATTGCCGTTTAAATGATAGAGATTTTCAGTGCGGTCTAGTTGCAACCGAACTTTTAGAACGTAGAGATTCAAACTTGAGAAGAAATTTAGACACGCAATTTGTTTCTAACTTCTGATTAGTGATGGAGAATTTCTTGTTAGTTTTGTGTGGATGAGTGTCAAATTCAATGCCAAAAAATAAGCCACTTTTGAGAGTTATGGTTTAGCCAATTGCCAGTGCTGCGATCGCCGAGCGAATCAAAACTAGAGAGCGATTTAGTCAGCTACTAACCGAAAAGCTTACATAACCCGCCATAGTGGTTCCAATGAGTAATTTTTCGATCGCTTGCCATTTTTTTCGATTTCGCTTAGATCTAGCTTGCAGCAACACGACAACGGTGTTCGTTTCTCCAAGCTTGAGGACTCGTACCGTAGAATTGGCGAAAATAACGACTGAAATGGCAAACATCCTGATAGCCAATAGTTTCAGCAATGTGACCGATAGTTTGCTCGGTTTTTTGCAGCAAACAAATTGCTTGCGCCATTCGGCGTTCTACCAACCAGCGATGAACGCTCTTACCAGTTTGCTGTCTGACTAGGTTAGTCAAATAAGCGGGAGAATAACCAACAGACTGTGCTATGTCGCATAGAGTAATTGGTTGCCAGTAATTCTCTTCAATAAATCGAAACACAGCTGCCATTTGCGTAGAAGCCGGAAAGATCGAGTGTAAAGCTGTCGAGTCTGAAGTATTGGCGATCGCTGCGTCTGAAATAGTTAATTGACTATTAGATGTATACCATTTCTGAAGGGTAGCTCTTTTTTCTAGTTGGACCTCGATCGCTCTGAGCAACTCTTTTAAAGTGCAAGGTTTAGTGAGATAATCATCTGCCCCTAACTCCATGCCTTTACGGATATCATCTCGACCTGTTCTACTAGTGACAAAGATAAATGGAATAACTCCCGTAGTTGGATTTTTGCGGATGGTTGTCAGGATGCCAAAACCATCATATTCTCCGACTCTAGCAATTCCACAAACAATCAGATCGGGTAGCTGCTTTTGTACTTGTTGTATACCAACTGCACCATTTTCAGCACCAATGGCATGAAAACCTTTAGATTCCAAACACTCTAACAATGAATTGCGAGTTTGGACGCTTTCTTCAATTACCAGAATCTTTTTCACCATATCCTCTGCCATGAAAACTTGATTAACATGGGAAGGATTTGTCTGAATGAGACAGATTTTTCAAAAGCATTTTGCAACACTCTTGTCCTTCCATTGAATGCAAGAGTCGTTAAATCCAATCGGTAACAACTTATCTAATTCCAGTCTCAGAGCAGAGTAGTTCGGATGCTACATATGTCCAGTTCAATCTAGCAGGCAATCGTTTACTGTATTAAATATCACTCCAGAAAATACCGTATTAAGCAACGGACTTAACACGGAAATACTTGAGAAATCCTAACAAGTCACTAATCAAGAGCTTAACAAAGATTTTGGTTGGTCGCGAAAGTCGCTATGTCTAGTTTATGTCTGATTTATGTCTAACTTACCTTTTCTTGATTCAGCCAACAAATATCGATAAGTAATTACTATCAGAATGAGAATTCTTGTTTTCAAACAGCCAGTTGTTATGCTGTATACGCAAATAATGTAAATGTATATGCTTGCGCTCGCTTGATATAAATTAGTGTGTTCGATAACACTATAAAATTAATAGAATCTCACGCTTTTGATAGACGCGGCGATAAGAATACTGTAGCTATTCTGTTGCTTGTCGTTTGTTTGCGTGCAATCTTATCTCAAATTCCCTATTAGAGCTAGAATCGCAAATCATTTTTTCCAGAATTATCTATGGCGTTTGCTGTATTAAAAGTCACTCAGATTCAGTTCAAAAAAAATAAGAATTTAGCTCTTCATTTCACTACAAAAACTGGACGTTTTTCTCTAGAATTGTCCATCTACCTAGGCAGTCACTAGAAAAACCAAGTTAGAAGAAGTAACACAGCAAAACAATAGAAATTTTTTTGAACACCTGTCGATTATTTTGTAATTGCGTCGCTCGGCAAGGAGACAGCAGGCAAGAGACAAGTAGCAGGAGCCTTCATCCCTCATCTTCTATCCATCAACAGGAGTCACTCCGTGTTTCAAAATCGCTATGTTAGATAAAAATGAACGGTTTATTAAAATTTGTTAAAATTGCCGCATTTTTCAAAAAACAGTAAAATAGAATACAGAAAGTAAATCGTTCATCTCTACAATTTCTTTAATTTCTGTCTTCTGACAGATGTGATGTGGAGACGGAAGTAGGGAGTCATCCCGAAGGAACGCGCCTCATTCTAGTCAAACTACTAAAAGATTCAACACTAAAAAATTTGAACTATAGAGGCGGAGCAATGAAACTCTCATATCGCGGTGTCAGTTACGAACACAATTCACCCCAACTAGAAATGATGACAGGCGAAGTTGGCGGAAAGTATCGTGGTACAGCATGGAACCATAAATATCTCAGACATATTCCCGTACCTCAGCCCAAAGTTGACTTAAAGTATCGCGGCGTTGCTTATTCTACTGGCGATCCAATTGATGTAGAAGTTGTACGGCTGCGACGAGAATACACGCAAGTCAACGGAGCGACTGCCAACACAACAGCGATCGCGGCTAAACAAATGCTAACTAAGAGCGATCGCCAGCAGGTATTGCAAGAATTACACAGCACTCATCTAGATCACTTGCGTCGTAACTTAGAACGGCGGCTGCAAGTAGCTAGAGAAAAAGGTGACAACCACCTAATTCAACTGCTCGAAGCTGAATCGAGACAATTAGCATAAAGCTGCATCGGTCATCGGTCATTTGTGGTTGGTAATGACTGGCGACCGATGACAATATCATTTATCGGCACGGAATAAGAGAAAGCCAGCCGTGGCAAAACCAAACATATTGGGCAGCCATGCAGCCAACCACGGGGAGAGAACCCCGGATAAACCCAAAGCATCGCATATAAATAACAGCATATAGTAGCTGAAAATGATGATGATGCTAATTCCAAAGCTAGTCGACCGACCTTTACGTTTGGGATTAGTACCTAAAGTCGCGCCTACTAAGCCAAAGACGGTGCAAATAAACGGAAAAGCAATTTTTTCTTGAATCCGCAGACTGTAACGGCGGATTTTTTGTTCGTTACCACTCATCATGGCGACTTGCAATTGTTCGCTGACTTGAGCGATATTCATTTCATCCGAGTCGCGGGTGTTGACAGCAACATCTAGAGGCGTGCGCGGTAGTTGTAACTGTTGGCGCTCAAACCGGACAATATTGCGATAAGAACTATCGGGCGCTACTAGATAGATCGTGCCGTTGTAAAAATCCCACTTATTCTGTTTGGGGTTCCACTCGGCTGAATCTGCTACCACAATTTGATTGAGATCGCCACGGGAGCGATCGATAATTGTCAAACCCCTCATCCGTTGCCCGTCAAACGCATCAGCATAGAACAGGCGCGTTAGTCGCTTAACCTCTCTGCCATCTGCTAGTTCGATTTCCCGATATTCTGGATAGTAAATGTTCTGCTCTTGAAATTGGGGTTTTTCTTCCTTTAGCGCTCTGGTTAAGGTGGTTGTAGCCCGATAGTTGGCAGCTGGGACGACTTGCTCGTTAAACAAAAAAGTCAATCCCATCACGCAGGTACTCAGTACCAATGCAGGCAATACCAGTCTGTAGATACTCACGCCGCAGCTGCGTAGGGCTGTTAGTTCGCTATCGCTAGATAGCCGACTGTACGTCATTAAAGCTGCCAGGAGAGTGGACATGGGAAAGGCAAGCACTACGAAAGACGGTAGCTTTAAGAGAAATACGTTAAACGCGATCGATATCGGTAGTCCCGATTCCACCACCTTCCTCACCAGATCGAACACTGTACCAACTGCTACTAAAACTGAAGAGAAGGCTCCTACACCAAACAGAAACGGTGGAATTAACTCAGCTGCAATGTAGCGATCCATCAGTGCTGGCGTGGGAGCCAGTAGTTGAAAGGACTTGAAGAGTTTGTGTTTGGCAAATGTCATTGGAGTGGAAACTAGGAGGTGGTTGAAAGTAATTGGTAATTGGTAAGAAAGCGTGGTGCGTGGTGTGTGGGGTGTAGGGTGTGGTCGCTGGTCACTACTTACTGCTCGCTTATAACTGAAAATTTTGACCTAAGTAATATTTACGTACTAAAGGGTTGTGATAAAGTTCATCCGCACTACCAGCAGCTAATATTTGTCCTTCTCGCATGATATATGCGCGATCGGTAATAGCTAAAGTTTCGCGAACATTATGATCGGTGACCAGAATACCAATTTGGCGATCGCGTAGCTTTTGTACCATACCCTGAATTTCTGCTACCGCGATCGGGTCAACTCCAGCAAATGGCTCGTCTAAGAATAAAAACTTCGGTCCTTCTGCTCCTGATGCTAAGGCTCTAGCAAGTTCCGTCCTGCGTCTTTCTCCTCCAGAAACGCTAATTCCTTTAGTATGAGCAACTTTTTCTAATCGGAATTCCCGCAAGAGGGTATTGAGTCTGATTTGCCATTCCCGACGCGGCACTTGAGTTTGTTCCAACACCAAGAGAATATTATCTTGTACGGTCAAGTGGCGAAAGATACTAGGTTCCTGGGCTAAATAACCGATCCCTAACCGCGCTCTTTTGTGCATGGATAAGGTAGTAATATCTCGATCGTCCAACCAAACTATGCCGCGATCGGGTTTTTCTATTCCCGTAGCAATATAGAAAGTCGTTGTTTTTCCCGCACCGTTGGGTCCAAGCAACCCAACAACTTCGCCCTGCGAGACAGAAATATCGACGCGATTGACGACAGTACGCTGTTTGTAGGATTTGTAGATATTCTCTAGAGCAAATCTCATGAAGAGGGTGAGGAGTGAGGGGACACGCATAAAAGTCGTCAGTTGTCAGTCGTAGGTAAAACACTACTCACTGCTCGCTGACAACTGACAACATATCATTTCGGAGCAGTTGGGTTACTAGTAGTAGGTTTGGAGCTAGGCTGCTTGGGATTCAAGTTAGGATTAGCTGGAGGTTTTGAGGTGGGCTGTTTGGGGTTAAAGTTGGGAGTAGCTGGGGCTGGAGCAGAGGTTTGAGGATTAGTGTCGTTCACAATATAAGTAGATCTAACTTGTTGATTTGCCTTAGGGGTAGCAATAAAGCGACCTTGGTCGATTAAATAAGTAATGCTTTCTCCTTTGAGACTGTTACCCTGCTGCAACACATTGACGTTACCACTCAACACGATTTTGCGTTCTTTCTGATAGTATTGCGCCTGGGCTGCTGTAGCTTGAATTTGGCGAGCCGGATAAAATATTTGTACGTTACCACGAGCGGTAAAGATGCCACTTTTGGAGTCAGCTTCCTGAATGTCAGAGTTAATTGTTAGGGATTGACCAGCATCTTTTGACGGTGGCGGGGTTTGGCTTTTGGCAATGGATGGGGAGAGAGTGGAAGCGATCGCTAGCGTAGCTGGTACGAGCCAGCGCCAGCAAAGACGAGGACGGCAAAAAGCGGGTACAGAAGGCATCATTTGTAGTGTGGGTAACACGGAGTTGAGTAGTGCATCTTATAGATGGTATCGTCCATCCAAATTTGCTGTATGTAGTGTAACAATCTAGGAGCGTGGCACCTGAACTAGCAGCAGTTGACAGCACGAAATCGGGAATGTGTCAATCTCGACGCACTAAACAAGCTTAAGGTTTCGCCACTCAAATATAACTGGTGGTTGGTAACGGGTAATTGACGATTGGCGATCGGTTGCTAATTGTTGGTTGTTGGTAAGAAGCGAGACGAGCGAATTTTGCTACATTTATGTACTTTATCATTTCTGAATAGAGCTGCACTACTATGTAGATACTAGGAGAAGTAAATTATCAGTAATGACGAGCATATTTGATATTGAAATCAGAGAAAGTGCGGCAGAACTCAAAACATTAGTGAGTAGCCAAACGAATGCCAGAATAAGAGATCGGGTACGGGCGCTGTACTTACGCAAAACAGGTCAAGTAAAAACACGGCGAGAGCTAGCTCAGTTGTTAGGTTGTAATGAATCAACGATCTATCGTTGGTTGTGTACTTATCGAAGTGAAGGATTAGCAGGTTTGTTACTCATCCCAACACCGCCAGGTAAGCCATCAAGATTACCTCCAGAGGCGCTCGAAGGACTACGATTACGGTTACAGGAGCGGCGAGGATTCCAGAGTTATGGTGAGATTCAAGAGTGGTTGGCTACTCAGTATGGCGTGAAAGCTGCATATGCTACAGTGCATGGAATTGTGCGCTACAAACTCAAGTCGAAACTGAAAGCGTCGCGTCCAGTCAGCATAGAAGCTGAGCCACAAGTGCAAGACACTTTTAAAAAAACTCTCTGACATAGTGCAAGTCATCAAGTAGTGCGTAATTATTCAGAAATGGTATAACTGCGGCTTAGTTAATTATCCCCGCCTCTCGCCTGCGATTATCGTCCTCGTCTCTCGCGGCGAAGAGTTGTTATTAGCCCGCGCTCATAGATTTCTACCCCAGATGTACAGTATATTGGCTGGATTTGTCGAACCAGGCGAATCGCTAGAGGAAACGGTAGTGCGAGAAGTGCACGAGGAAGTCGGGATTGAAGTGAAAGACATTCACTATTTTGGTTCCCAACCTTGGCTCTTTCCCAATTCTCTAGTGATTGGGAAAGAGTCACCTATGCTAGCAGTGAAATTGCGATCGAACCAGAAGAGTTAGCAGATGCTAGGTGGTTTAACAAACGCAATTTACCCGAAATACCCCCAAAGTTGAGTATTGCCTGCAAATTAATCGATTGGTTTATCTCGACTCACTAAACCTGGAAAAACGATGCGATCGAGATTTGTATTGTAGAGAAGCTACAAGCAAAATGTTTGACGTATCATCAGAGTATCTACCGATGACGATATTATCTCAATTTAATTATTTTAAAAATAATAAAGATACTTTGGCTGGAGATTACGCTGTGTCCCCAATGCGGAGAGCAGATCGTCGAACATCTGATGATGATAATGCTCGTAACAATCCTATATCTCGGAAAAAAGAACCTGTTTCTTATCATGAGCTACAACAGTTCTTGATGAATGCTCGCGCCGATCGCGATGAATTGAGACAGCGTGTCGTTCATATCCAACAGGAGAGCGAAACTTTTCAACTGAAAGCCAGTGAGTGGGAAGAACGGGCAATCCAGAACAACGAACTTTATCTAGAGGAAAAACAAAATCATCAACAAGCTTTGTGTCTTTACAACGAAGAAAAAGCTAAAGCTAACGAATGGTTTACTAAGTACGAAGAGGCAAATACTCAAAGAGAACAATACCTAATCTTGTACAATGATGAGCAACAAAATCATCAACAAGCTATCTGTCTTTACAACGAAGAAAAAACTAAAGCAATTGAATGGTTGACTAAGTATGAAGAGGCAAATACTCAACGGGAACAGTACCTCACTCTGTACAATGATGCTCGAGAACAGCTTAAGTACGAACGACGCTCAAAGGCAAGTATTAAGGGTTGGGAAACTCGCCGCAAGCGTGACAACGATCGCCTGAAGCAAGAAATAGGTGAAATGACCGTTTTGCTACGCGAATCGCTAGTACGAAAAGATGAAGCAGTGAATAACTTGTACGTTCTTGCCGATCGCATGGATCGAATTCAAAATTTAGTTGATTCTGTTGAAGAAGGAGCGACAAATACACCTATTAGTCTGTTACAAAAACTAAAACGTATTTGGCTTGCTATTAAAGATATCCTTGACGAATAGAGAATAAATTTGTGACTCAAGAACCAACAGCGATCGCACGAACACAACGCAAACAAAAGTTGGGAGATCGAGTTCGCACAATTGCCGATAGCCTCAAACAAGAAACTGAAGTGCAAATCAAAGCAACTTCACGCATCTTGGGTGCTGCGGCACAAATCGCTGAAAATCACGATCGCCTAATTGATGAAGTTGTCGATATGGTCGAGGAAGATATAGACCGACAAACTCACGCACGAAAAACAAATATTTACACCGTTAACCTACTCAAACAACAGTTTAAAACGCTAAGTGAAGCCAAAGATCGCTGCGGAATTAAAGCTAGAAGTTGGGTAGAATTAGTTAGTAAGCTCAATAATTTATCTATTTCCAATTGGTCGTCTGGAAAACAATCTCAAACTTCAGTAACAGACCGCCTTGATATTATTGAAAGCGAACTTAAAATTATGCGTAATCAACTAAGCGAGATAGCGATCCTGCTCAAGCAGCTTCTCGATCGAGAGTAATGCGATCGCTCATTGTTTTGTTTTCTACATCTACTCCCGATCGGACAGCGTTAAACTAGATAACTGGTAGATCGGCTGTAACCCATGACTATTTTCACGCTGCGATCGGTTAAGAAAGACTTTGGCATCAAGGAAATTTTGAAGGATGCTAGCTTTAGCCTAGACGAAGGCGATAAAGTCGGGTTAATTGGAGTGAATGGCTCTGGTAAATCAACGCTACTCAAAGCGATCGCGGGACTAGAACCAATAGATAGCGGTGAGATTTGGGTAAATTCGGGCGCTAAGATTGTCTACCTACCCCAACAGCCAAATTTAGATGAGAATCATACTGTTTTAGAGCAAGTGTTTGCCGATGGTGGCGAACAGATGGCGCTGGTGCGGGAATATGAAGAAATTTCCGATAAACTCGCACACGGACAAGGGGATTTTGACAAGCTAATGGCGCAGCTGTCGCACGTTTCCCAGCAGATTGAAACTATGGGTGCGTGGGAAGTAGAAACCAATGCCAAAGTTATTCTCAGCAAGTTAGGAATTGAAGACTTCGATGCCAAAATTAGCAATCTTTCGGGCGGCTATCGCAAGCGGATCGCCTTAGCAGCAGCTTTATTATCGGAACCAGATGTGTTGTTAATGGACGAACCGACAAACCATTTGGATGCATTGTCTGTTGAGTGGTTGCAGAGTTATTTAACTCGATTTCGTGGCGCGTTGTTTCTTATCACTCACGATCGCTATTTTTTAGATCGAGTCACAAATCGCATTATAGAGATCGATCGCGGCGACCTTTATACTTATTCTGGTAACTATGCCTATTATCTAGAAAAAAAGGCAGAAGCAGAAGAATCTGCCGTCAGCAGTCAGCGCAAGCACGCTGGAGTGTTGCGGCGAGAGTTGGAATGGTTGAAGCGGGGACCAAAAGCCCGTAGCACCAAGCAAAAAGCTAGGATCGATCGCATCCACGATATGCGATCGCGGGAATTTAAGCAAGTGCAGGGCAAGGTAGAAATTTCTACTCCAGGTCGGCGGATTGGGAAAAAGGTGATTGAGTTAGAAAATATTAGTAAGTCTTACGGCGATCGCATTTTGATTAAAGACTTTACGTATACATTCAATCCTGAAGACCGCATTGGCATTATTGGTAGTAACGGTGCGGGTAAATCGACGCTAATGGATATTATTACCGGACGAGTGCAGCCCAACTCCGGTACGGTAGAAATTGGTTCGACGATTCATATTGGTTATTTCGACCAACATTCAGAAGATTTGACGCTGAATGAAAACCAGCGAGTTATCGAATATCTCAAAGATGTAGCAGAGTTGGTAAAAACAGCCGATGGTAGCGTCATTACAGCTTCCCAGATGTTGGAACGATTTTTGTTTCCTCCCAACCAGCAGTATGCACCTATCCACATGCTTTCTGGCGGAGAAAAGCGACGGCTGTTTTTGTTGCGAGTGCTGATGAGCGCGCCTAACGTGTTAATTTTAGACGAACCGACAAACGATTTAGACGTACAAACGCTAGCGGTATTAGAAGAATATTTGGAAGACTTTAACGGTTGCGCGATCGTTGTATCGCACGATCGCTATTTTCTCGATCGCGTGGTAGAAACTATTTTTGCGATCGAACCTGGTGGAAATCTACGTCAATATCCAGGCAACTACTCAGTATATTTAGACTACAAGCAAGCTGAAGAGGAAGAAAAGTCAAAAGTTGAAAGTCAAAAGCCAAAAGCTGAAAGTCGAACTTCACTCCCGACTCCCGCACCCAAATCGCGCAAGCTATCTTTCAAAGAAAAGCGAGAATATGAAACGCTAGAATCTCAAATTCCCGAAATGGAAGCGCAAAAGGAAGAGTTGGAGAAGATTTTTTCTAATAACCCTCCCAGCGACTTTACTGAAATGCAACAGCTATCCGAGCAGCTAGCACAACTGGTACAGGCAATCGATACAGCCACCGAACGCTGGTTGGAACTAGCAGAGCGAGAAAATTAATTAACGGAGAGGGTGAGATTCGAACTCACGGTCCCTTTCAGGACATCCGATTTCAAGTCGGACGCAATCGACCACTCTGCCACCTCTCCAATGTAGCTATTCGTATTTAGCCATTAGCTAGATGAAAAGCTAATAAATAATAGCACATTCTGTTTTCTATGCAGGCTGTACGACTTGACTTTGTTGTTGATAAAGATTTTGCTGCGATATGACTCGATTGTCTTGTACCCAAACAAGAGAAACCTGGGAAACTATCCCAGATTGCAGGTAAACTAAGGAAAAATTACGCTGGCGATCGCTGCCATTTTCAACGATCCTAGGCACGCTAGCAGCATTCAGGTAAACTGTCTCGCGGGCGACATGAACTGGTTTACGCAAGGACTGTTGAGTGTGGCGTAATTTATGGTGCATGTGACCAAATGCGACCAGAGGAATCTTTTTTCCTGTGGCACGAGTTTGGGCGATCGCCTCTGTCAAATCTGGATCGCCAAAATCACCACCTAAAGGTTGCCAATCCTTTCCACAAGGGTCTTCAGGACAATCTCCTAAACCCGATGGTCCGTTATGTCCGAGAAAAATTACTGTCTCGTAGGCGCTGTTAGTAGCTGCCGTGACGATGCGAGCTGTTGATTCCTCAAAGTTGGTGACTCCAAACCGTTCTTGATAAAAATCTTCGTTTTTCCAGACCGATCCACCCCAGGTAAATGGACGACTACCGACAACAGTCAGGTTTAGTGCGGGAAAGTCCAGTTTGCCATAACCAACATGGGCTTCTCCGAATAGATCGATTTGTTCTTGCACCCAGTCTTCTTTTTTCCGGTCGTAAGGACACTTCTGGCGACCCCATGCAGTAGCGGTATACCAAGCATCATGGTTGCCAAACACTGCTGCTTTAGGAATGTCGAGATCGGCGATCGCCTTGACGACATCTACCGATTCATTGCCGTAGTCACCTACGAATAACGCTAGGTCAATACCTAATTTTTGCAATGCTATGCCATCTGCTGCTTCCCATTGGTCGTGAATATCGCCGACAACTGCAATGACGGTCGTTTCATCCTGTCTGGTTTGACTGGTCATGCTTCATTCCTTATCTTCTTTATCCAGCATAGAAAAGCATGATAGCTTTTGGCACTGCCCTCAGACATTGGAACGCTTCCGATTTCACGCTCGTCTATTAGTTTTGTAGAGGCGATCGCTGTTTCTCTGAGCAGCAGCTATTGATACAGAGCCACAATCTCTCATCTTAGCTCTGTTATTTTTGGTAAAAAATACTATAATTGCAGGAGAACCACAAATTGTAAGTTTTACCTATCCGGATTGTGTTTACAACTGCGATCGCCCAAAATAACCAAACCCGTGAAATACCTGTAGACTTGTTTGCAGCAATTCAAGCCTTAAAACAAGAACTGAATGCTATAATTCTGGCGCATTACTATCAAGAGCCAGACATCCAAGATATTGCTGATTACATAGGTGATTCTTTAGGACTGGCTCAACAAGCTGCGAAGACGAATGCTGATGTCATTGTCTTTGCTGGCGTTCATTTTATGGCGGAAACAGCCAAAATTCTCAATCCTAACAAGCTCGTACTTTTACCCGATCTAGCAGCGGGTTGTTCTTTAGCAGATAGTTGTCCTCCTGAAGATTTTGCCGCTTTTAAAGCAGCACACCCCGACCATTTAGTAATTTCTTATATTAACTGTACTGCCGAAATTAAGGCGATGAGCGATATTATTTGCACTAGCTCAAATGCCGTACAGATTGTGCGCCAAATTCCTATAGATAAACCAATTATTTTTGCTCCAGATCGTAATTTAGGGCGATATGTCATGCAACAAACTGGACGAGATATGTTGCTCTGGCAAGGCAGCTGTATCGTCCACGAAACATTTTCAGAAAAGAAGCTCGTCCAATTGAAAATTCAGTGTCCTGAAGCAGAAGTCCTAGCTCACCCTGAATGCGAACCTCCTGTATTGCGTCATGCTAATTATGTTGGTTCTACAACGGCTTTATTAAAATATTGCCAGAAGAGTTCTGCTAATTCTTTTATCGTTGCTACTGAACCAGGTATCATTCATCAAATGCAGAAAGAAGCTCCCCACAAAAGCTTTATGCCTGCACCACCGATGAATAGTAATTGTAATTGCAATGAATGCCCGTATATGCGGTTGAATACTTTGGAAAAGCTTTATTTAGCAATGAGAAACCGTACTCCGGAGATCGCATTATCAGAAGAAATTTGTGCGGCTGCGTTAAAACCACTACAACGTATGCTAGAAATGAGTGTTAAATAAATAGTTTTTGGCGGCTTTTGGTAATTGAGAATCCTAGCCTACCCTGAAACCGAGAATCTACCTTGTCTGAGTGGGCGATCGCCCTCAAAGAGCGCCAGAAGAAAGAATTAGAATTTGCCGTACTGGTCAAATAACTCGTCGCTCTACCATAAAAATGGAGGTTAGCGGACTCGAACCGCTGACATCCTGCTTGCAAAGCAGGCGCTCTACCAACTGAGCTAAACCCCCGACTGCGTACTTTCTTGCTGCCGTTTTTTTTCGACAACTTTGCTATTATAGCTAATCTAAAGCAGTAAGGTCAAGAGCCAAACGAGCAAAATTACCAAAAATATTCCAGAAATTTGTATCAGTTTAAAGCCATGACTCAGGTTGTTGCCACATTTTACAAGTTCGTCAGCTTACCAGATTTTGCCGTAAAACGCGAACCGTTACTATCTTACTGCCTTTCTCACGGGGTGAAAGGGACAATTATACTCGCAGAAGAGGGAATTAACGGCACAATTGCAGCCGCTTCCCGAATGGTAATCGATTCCGTGTTTGCTTTTCTTAGCTCCGATCCACATTTAGCAGACTTAGAGTATAAGTTATCTCATGCTGAAGCACCACCATTCGAGCGGATGAAGGTGAAGTTAAAACGGGAAATCGTCACTATCGGAATACCGGAAGCAAATCCGAGTCAGCAAGTCGGTACTTATATCAATCCTCAAGACTGGAATGCAATAATTAGCGATCCTGAAGTTGTTGTTATTGACACTCGTAACGAATATGAAGTAAAAATCGGAACTTTTCAAGGGGCGCAAAATCCCCAAACGCAATCTTTTCGCCAATTTCCTGAATACGTGCGCCAACACCTCAATCCTGACAAGCATAAAAAGGTAGCGATGTTTTGCACGGGAGGAATTCGTTGCGAAAAAGCCTCTTCATTCATGAGATCTCAGGGATTCCAGGAAGTTTATCACCTCAAAGGTGGAATTTTGAAATATCTAGAGGAAGTTCCATCTGAAGAAAGTTTGTGGCAAGGAGAGTGTTTTGTTTTTGATGAACGAGTAGCCGTGCAACAAGGTTTAGCGCCAGGCAATTATGAAATGTGCTGTAGTTGCGGACATCCAATTTCCGAATCAGATAAACGCTCGGCAAAGTACGAAGAAGGAATTTCCTGTCCTGATTGCTTTGATACTCTGACCGAGGAGAAAAGAAATCGACAAAATCGAAAAAAGGGAGTCGGGAATTGAGGAAGAGGGAATGAGGAGGACAAGGAGGACAAGGAAGCAATTAGCAATTAGCAATCATTACCTTTCTTGCTAAAGTTAAACCATCGCCAATTGGTACTAAACTAAGAGAAATTCGTGAATCTTGGTGAAGTTTTTGATTTAAGGCACGTAATTTCTTGGTGCGATTATCTTGGATTTGCGGATCGGCAACTCGTCCCGACCATAAAACGTTATCAATAGCAATTAATCCACCTGGACGTATAAGTCGGAGCGCTTGTTCGTAGTAAACGTCATAGTTGCTCTTGTCAGCATCAATTAAAGCGAAATCAAACGTTTCAGATGCACCTGTTTCGATTAGTTGGCGAAGAGTTTCTTGAGCAGGCGCAACGTGCAGTTTGATTTTGTCTAACATGCCTGCTTGCTGCCACCAATGATGGGCGATCGCCGCATATTCTTCATTCTTTTCACTAGCTATTACTGTACCATCAGCGGGTAGCGTTAATGCCATTAATAAAGAACTATAACCCATAAATACACCGATATCTAAAGTTTTTTTTGCCTTGATTAATTGCAGCAACAATGCAATGAACTGTCCCTGTTCGGGTGCGATTTGCATTTTACCTAAAGGATGGCGAGCAGTTGCTTGACGTAGTCGTGTCAAAATTGCTGGTTCTCGCAATGAAACAGACAACAAGTAATCATATAAATGTGGTTCTAATCCAAGAGTTTGCCAGGTCATTTTTAAAATATAGATTAAATCGCGATCGGCAATCGACAATAAACTCAAGGTTTAAATAATATCAAAATAAATTGCAAAAATAAAGGTGGCAATGCCACCTCTATGCCTAAAGCTAGTTATATCAGTCAACTAATCTGAAATAATTGTTGAACGTGTTTTTGAAAACCTAATAACCCTGCTTCTGAATTCCAATATGCTTGAAATATGTTCATCTGTTCTAAATCGATAACCTTTCCATCCCTCGGAAAAAAGATTTTTTGACCGAAGACTTGCTCGTAAGTTGGCGGATTGTGCCAGTCATCAGCTATCCAAACTGCTTTTACCATCCGATAAAGACTAAATTCTGTCGCCGTCAATTCTTTATATAACTCGTTATCCAAAACTCGAACAATGTGAGTCACTCTGGCGTGCTGTCTTAAAATAATAAAATCATCTTTTTGAGGCTTGCCAGCATTTTCATATTGATTGTACTTCCAATTTAAACCAAAAATATTTTCAGATGGTTCAATATATTCATTTTTATCTTTATAAGCCCAGTATTTACTGTTTTGGCTTTTGACATTTTTTGTCCATTTCAGTCCGGTCAAATTCATGCTGAATTCCTCTGAGTAATTTTGCTTAGGTTGATAAATTCTCAGGAGTATGAGAAAGCGCAAAGAAAGCTAGTACAACCAACTGGTATAGCTTCTATAGTTAAAATGCCCGACTAGATGACAAAATTCACAGTAAATATCAAAAAATATCAAATTTTTAATCGTAGGTAATTGCTCCTAAAGGTAAGTTCGAGCGATCGCAGACAAAGTTAACATCATCAAACAGTTAAGTCAAGGTTAATTTTTGCTGCTTGACTGTGGATCGAGATTTGTTTAAATTACTGCCGTAAACTCTTTTTTCTCAAGATTACTTCTATATCAATAGCTGCTAGTAGGATAGCGATCGCATCAAATTGAAGCGCGTGAATTGTGCCCGTTCAACAATCTACTTTGACTTGTCGAAAATGAAGTTTTTCGATATTTTTTCAATTTTTCCCTGTCAACTTGAAGGAAAGATTTATGAATTTTAGTCCACGA
>ERZ1066119.530-NODE-530-length-25660-cov-14.194337_pt1 | contig 25660 bp, 20 predicted proteins | sample MGYA00382766_ERZ1066119 | MGnify/ENA primary metagenome ERZ1066119 (study PRJEB33369, sample SAMEA5778349) | biofilm metagenome | biome: Industrial cooling water; feature: Water cooling tower basin; material: Biofilm | place: United Arab Emirates | collected...
CTGCGGGTCCGCGCCGAGGCGGCCGATGAGATGCCGGGCGCGCCGCTCGACCAGCGGTTCACCTTCGACACCTTCGTCGTGGGCAAGCCCAACGAGCTGGCGCACGCCGCCGCGCGCCGCGTGGCCGAGGGCGGGCCGGTGTCGTTCAACCCGCTCTTCCTCTATGGCGGGGTGGGGCTGGGGAAGACCCACCTGATGCATGCCATCGCGCACGAGCTTCAGTCCCGCAGGCCCGAGCTGCGCGTGCTGTACCTCTCCGCCGAGCAGTTCATGTACCGCTTCGTCCAGGCGCTGCGCGAGCGGCAGATCATGGACTTCAAGGAGCTGTTCCGGTCGGTCGACGTGCTGATGGTCGACGACGTCCAGTTCATCGCCGGGAAGGACTCGACGCAGGAGGAGTTCTTCCACACCTTCAACGCGCTGGTGGACCAGCACAAGCAGATCGTCATCTCGGCCGACCGCGCGCCGGGCGAGATCAAGGACCTGGAGGAGCGGATCCGGAGCCGCCTGCAGTGCGGCCTCGTGGTCGACCTGCATCCCACCGACTACGAGCTGCGCCTGGGCGTCCTGCAGACCAAGGCCGAGTTCTACCGGGCGCAGTACCGCGGGCTGGTGATCGCGCCCGGCGTGCTCGAGTTCCTTGCGCACCGGATCACCACCAACGTCCGGGTGCTGGAGGGCGCGCTGACGCGGCTCTTCGCCTTTGCGAGCCTCGTCGGGCGCGAGATCACGCTGGACCTCACGCAGGACTGCCTCGCCGACATCCTGCGGGCGTCCGACCGCAAGGTCACGATCGAGGAGATCCAGAGGAAGGTCGCGGAGCACTACAACATCCGCCTGTCCGACATGATCGGGCCGAAGCGGCTGCGCACGATCGCACGGCCGCGCCAGATCGCGATGTACCTAGCCAAGCAGCTGACGCCGCGGTCGCTGCCCGAGATCGGGCGGCGCTTCGGCGGGCGCGACCACACCACGATCATGCACGGCGTCCGCCGGATCGAGGAGCTGATGGCGACCGACAGCCAGATGTCGGACGACCTGCAGATGCTGCGCCGCCTCCTGCAGGCCTGAGCCGCCGCGGGCGGGGCCGCCAGGCCCCGCCGCCCGGCGCGCCGTCCCATCAATTTCGCTTGTGGTGCCCCGCGAAGCGGCTAGTTTCGTGGTCCCGCCGCCCCCCGGCCCCGACAGACGGAACACCCCGATGAAGATCAGCATCGAACGCGGCACGCTTCTCCGGGCGCTGGCGCAGGCCCAGTCGGTGGTGGAGCGGCGCGCGACGATCCCGATCCTGTCCAACGTCCTGATCGAGGCCGAGGGCGAGGGGGTCAGCTTCCGCGCGACCGACCTCGACATCGAGGTGGTGGACCGCGCGCCCGCCATGGTCGGACGGCCGGGGGCCACGACCGTCTCGGCGGTGATGCTCCACGACATCGTCCGCAAGCTGCCCGACGGCGCGCTGGTGCAGCTGACGGCCGACGCGGCGGCGGGGCGGCTCGGCATCAACGCCGGGCGGTCGAACGTCAGCCTGCCGACGCTGCCGCGCGAGGACTTCCCGGTGATGGCCTCGTCCGAGTACCAGACCAACTTCGGCATCGCGGCCCCGGTGCTGCGGCGGCTGTTCGACAAGGCGAAGTTCGCCATCTCCACCGAGGAGACGCGCTATTACCTGAACGGCGTCTACATGCACGTCGCGGCCGGCGAGGGCGGCCCCGTGATGCGCTGCGTCGCGACCGACGGGCACCGGCTCGCGCGGATCGACGCGCCCCTGCCCGAGGACGCGAAGGGCATGCCCGGCGTGATCGTGCCCCGGAAGACCGTGAACGAGCTTCGGAAGCTTCTGGACGACGACGAGGCGACGATCGCGGTCTCGGTGTCGGAGACCAAGGTGCGCTTCGCCACGCCGCAGATCACGATGACCTCGAAGGTGATCGACGGCACCTTCCCCGACTACGCGCGCGTGATCCCGACCGGCAACACCCGGCGGCTGGAGGTGGATGCGGCCGAGTTCGCCAAGGCCGTCGACTTCGTGGCGACGGTGTCGTCGGAACGCAGCCGCGCGGTCAAGCTCAGCCTCGAGGACGACCGGCTGGTGCTGTCGGTCAACAGCCCCGACAGCGGGGCCGCCGAGGAGGAGCTGGCCGTGGCCTATGCCGACGACCGGCTGGAGATCGGCTTCAACGCGAAGTACCTGCTCGAGATCGCGAACCAGGTCGACCGCGAGAACGCGGTGTTCCTGTTCAACTCGTCGGGCGATCCCACGCTGATGCGCGAGGGGAACGACGCGAGCGCCGTCTACGTCGTCATGCCGATGCGGGTCTGAGGGGCCGCGGGGGGCCGGCCCCCCGCACCCCCCGGCCCGCACCCCCCGGGATGTCTGGAGCAGAAGAGCGCAGAGGTGCCCGGCCCCGCCATAACCGCGCTGAGCCTGTCGCATTTCCGCAGCCACCTCGGCGCGCGGCTGGCCTTCGACGGGCGGGTCGTCACGCTCACGGGGCCGAACGGCGCGGGCAAGACCAACGTGCTCGAGGCCATCTCGCTGCTGTCGCCGGGCCGCGGCCTGCGGCAGGCGCAGGCCGAGGATCTCGCGCGCCGGCCCGAGGGGCGGGGCTGGAAGATCGTCTCGCAGGTGCGCGGCGAGGCGGCGGTCCATGCGCTCGAGACCTGGGCCGAGCCGGGCGGCACGCGGCAGGTGCGGATCGACGGAAAGCCCGCCCCGCAGGTGGCGCTCGGGCGCATCCTGCGGGTGGTCTGGCTGGTGCCGGCGATGGACCGGCTGTGGATCGAGGGGGCCGAGGGACGCCGGCGCTTCCTCGACCGCCTGACGCTCAGCTTCGCGCCCGACCACGCCGAATCGGTGCTGGCCTACGACCGCACGATGCGGGACCGCAACCGCCTGCTGCGCGACCAGGTGACCGACCCGCACTGGTACGCCGCGCTCGAGGCGCAGATGGCCGTGGCCGCGCGCCCGCTGATGGCCGCGCGCGCGGCGGCCGTGGCGCGGCTCCAGACCGCGCAGGGCGAGGACACGGCCTTCCCCCGCGCCACCCTCGCCATCGACCCCGGCGAGGGCGCGTTCGAGGGGGACCTTGCCGAGGCGCTGGCGGCGGGGCGGCGGCGCGACCTCGCCGCGGGGCGCACGCTGACCGGCCCGCACCGGGCGGACCTGTCGGCGGCCTACGCGGCCAAGGGCGTGCCGGCCGCGCAATGCTCCACCGGCGAGCAGAAGGCGCTTCTCATCAGCCTGATCCTCGCCAACGCGCGCGCGCTGGCGGCCGAGCCGGGGGCGCTTCCGGTGCTTCTTCTCGACGAGGTCGCCGCGCATCTTGACGGGGACCGGCGCGCTGCGCTCTACGATGCCTTGTGCGGACTCGACGCGCAGTCGTTCCTGACGGGAACCGAGACCGCGCTGTTCGAGACGCTGGCCGGCCGGGCGCAGAGGCTCGGCGTGACGGAGGAGGGCGGGGTGTCCCGCATCGGGGAGACGACGCCATGACCGCAAAGCCCGCGCCGCGGCGCGCCCTCGGGACCGCCGCCCTGCTCGCGGGCGGGGCCCTGCTCTGGGTGGCGGGCTGGGTGCCGCCGGGGGCGGCCCACAGTCTCCTGCTGCAGCAACTGCGCGTGGCGGTCGCGGTTCCCGCGGACGGCCGCCCGGCGGCCGGTGCGCCCGGCCCGGCGGCGGCGCCCTGGGACGGCTACCGCGGCTACCTGGCCGATCCCGACGGCCATATCTGGTCCGGCCGGCAGGGCTAGGGCGCCCGCGGGCGGGCCGCCGTCGCCGCCTCTATCGTCCTGACGGATCATGCCTTTTTCCGGCCTGCCGGGCGTGACATCGCGGCGCCGAGTGGCTATATCGGGGGCACACCCGGAAAGGTTTTCCCGCATGGCCGACGACGCCAAGAAACCGGACGCCTACGGCGCCGATTCGATCAAGGTTCTCAAGGGGTTGGAGGCTGTCCGCAAGCGCCCCGGCATGTACATCGGCGACACCGACGACGGCTCGGGCCTGCACCACATGGTCTACGAGGTGGTCGACAACGGCATCGACGAGGCGCTGGCCGGGCATGCCACCGCCGTGACCGTGACGATCCACGCCGATTCGAGCGTCTCGGTGCGCGACAACGGGCGCGGCATCCCCGTCGGCATCCACCCCGAGGAGGGGGTCTCGGCGGCCGAGGTCATCATGACCCAGCTTCACGCGGGCGGAAAGTTCAACAACGCCGACGACGCGGGCAACGCCTACAAGGTCTCGGGCGGGCTGCACGGCGTCGGCGTCTCGGTTGTGAACGCGCTGTCGGAATGGCTGGAGCTGACCGTGTGGCGCGACGAGACCGAGTACCGCGCGCGGTTCGAGCACGGCGAATGCGTGACGCCCGTCCACGCGGTCGGCCCCGCGCCGGGCCTGCGGGGGACGGAGGTGCGGTTCCTCGCGGCGGCGCGGACCAGCGACCCGGGCTTCACCTTCTCCAACCTCGACTACAGCTTCCGCACGCTCGAGACGCGGCTTCGCGAGCTTGCCTTCCTCAATTCGGGCGTGCGGATCGTGCTGGAGGACGAGCGTCCCGCCGAGCCCCTGCGGACCGAGCTCTGCTACGACGGCGGCGTGAGGGAGTTCGTGAAGTACCTCGACCGCTCGAAGGCCCCGGTCATGGCCGAGCCGATCTACATGACGGGGACGCGCGGCGGGATCGCCGTCGAGGTCGCGATGTGGTGGAACGACAGCTACAACGAGATGGTGCTGCCCTTCACCAACAACATTCCCCAGCGCGACGGGGGCACGCATCTGGCGGGTTTCCGCGGCGCGCTGACGCGCACGATCAACGCCTATGCGCAGTCCTCGGGGATCGCCCGGCGCGAGAAGGTGGACTTCACCGGCGACGACGCGCGCGAGGGGCTGACCTGCGTGCTGTCGGTGAAGGTGCCGGACCCGAAGTTCTCGAGCCAGACGAAGGACAAGCTCGTCAGCAGCGAGGTGCGCCCGGCGGTCGAGAACCTGGTGAACGAGAAGCTCGCCGAATGGTTCGAGGAGAATCCGGGGCCCGCGAGGGGCATCGTCGGCAAGATCGTGGAGGCGGCGCTGGCGCGCGAGGCGGCGCGCAAGGCGCGCGAGCTGACGCGGCGCAAGACCGCGCTCGACGTGGCCTCGCTGCCCGGCAAGCTCGCCGACTGCCAGGAGCGCGACCCCGCGAAGTCCGAGCTCTTCCTCGTGGAGGGCGACAGCGCCGGCGGGTCGGCCAAGCAGGGCCGCAGCCGGGCCAACCAGGCGGTGCTGCCGCTGCGGGGCAAGATCCTCAACGTGGAGCGCGCGCGGTTCGACCGGATGCTCGGCAGCCAGGAGATCGGCACGCTCATCACCGCGCTGGGGACCGGGATCGGGCGCGACGAGTTCGACGTGAAGAAGCTGCGCTACCACAAGATCGTCATCATGACCGACGCCGACGTGGACGGCGCGCACATCCGCACGCTGCTGCTCACGTTCTTCTTCCGGCAGATGCCCGCGCTGATCGAGGGGGGCTACGTCTACATCGCGCAGCCGCCGCTCTACAAGGTCGCGCGCGGCAAGTCCGAGGTCTACCTGAAGGACCAGGCCGCGCTCGAGGACCATCTGGTCCAGACCGGGATCGAGGGCGCGGTGCTGCGGCTCGGCTCGGGCGAGGAGATCGCGGGCGACGACCTCGCGCGCGTGGTCGAGGGCGCGCGCCAGTTCCGCCGGGTGCTCGACGCCTTCCCGACGCACTACCCGCGCGCGATCCTCGAGCAGGCGGCGCTGGCCGGGGCCTTCGACGCCGGGGCGGAAGACGCGGGCCTTCAGGGGATCGCCGACCGCGTGGCCGCGCGCCTCGATGCCGTGGCCGCCGAATACGAGACGGGCTGGACGGGCCGCCTCACGCAGGACCACGGCATCCGCCTCTCCCGCGTCCTGCGCGGGGTGGAGGAGCTGCGCACGCTGGACGGCGCGGTCCTTCGCTCGGGCGAGGCGCGGCGGCTGGGCCGCACCGCCGCCCCGCAGCGCGCGACCTATGCCGACCCCGCGCGGCTGGTGCGGCGCGACCGCGAGCAGCCGATCCATGGCCCGGTCGCGCTTCTGCGCGCGATCCTGGCCGAGGGCGAGAAGGGGCTGACGCTGCAGCGCTACAAGGGTCTGGGCGAGATGAACCCCGAGCAGCTCTGGGAAACCACGCTCGACCCCGAGGCGCGGACGCTGCTGCGGGTGCGGATCGACGACCTGGCCGAGGCCGACGACATCTTCACCAAGCTCATGGGCGACGTGGTGGAGCCGCGGCGCGAGTTCATCCAGGCCAATGCGCTGAGCGTGGAGAACCTCGACTTCTGACGCGCTGGTGACCCCGGATGGATTCGAACCATCGACCTGCCGCTTAGGAGGCGGCCGCTCTATCCCCTGAGCTACGAGGCCGGCCGCGCCGTGCCCTGCGGGCATAGGCCGAGCCGGGCGCGCTGGCAAGGGCGCCCTTCCCGCGCGGCGCCCGGCGCGCTACGACTGGGGGGCACCAGCCCCGGACGCCTCCCTTGGCCCATACCCGCCCCCGCACCCTGACCCTGCGCGACGTCTCGGACGCCGCCGGCGTCAGCGAGATGACGGTGAGCCGGGTGCTGCGCAACCGCGGCGACGTGTCCGAGGCGACGCGCGCGCGGGTGCTCGCAGCGGCGCGCGGGCTCGGCTACGTCCCGAACAAGATCGCCGGCGCGCTGGCGAGCCAGCGGGTCAACCTCGTCGCGGTGGTGATCCCCTCGCTGTCGAACATGGTCTTCCCCGAGGTGATGGCCGGCATCTCCGCCCGGCTGGAGGGGACGGGGCTGCAGCCCGTGGTGGGCGTCACCGACTACGCCCCCGACCGCGAGGAGGCGGTTCTCTACGAGATGCTGTCCTGGCGCCCCTCGGGCGTGATCGTCGCGGGGCTGGAGCATACGCCCGCCGCGCGCGCGATGCTGGCCGGCGCGGGCGTCCCGATCGTCGAGATCATGGACGTGGACGGCGAGCCGGTGGACAGCTGCGTGGGCATCTCGCACCGCCGCGCCGGGCGGCAGATGGCCGAGGCGATCGTCGCGGCGGGCCATCGGCGGATCGGCTTCCTCGGCACCAAGATGCCCGACGACCACCGCGCGCGCAAACGGCTGGAGGGCTTCGCGCAGGGCCTGGCGCAGGCGGGGGTGGGCCTTGCGGACGCGCAGTTCTACTCGGGCGGCTCGGCGCTCCTGAAGGGGCGCGAGATGACCGAGGCGATCCTCGCGCGCAGCCCCGGGCTCGACTTCCTCTACTACTCGAACGACATGATCGGGGCGGGGGGCCTGCTGTGGTGCCTCGACCGGGGGATCGACGTGCCGGGGCGGCTGGGCCTTGCCGGGTTCAACGGGCTGGAGCTGCTGGAGGGCCTGCCCCGCCGCCTCGCCACGACCGACGCGGGCCGGGCCGAGATCGGGCGGCGCGCGGCCGGCATCGTCGCCGACCGCCTGTCGGGCGTGGTGGAGGAGCTGCTGCCCGTGATGCAGCCCGGCGACACGATCCGGGCTTCACAGCCCCCGGGCGCGCGTTAAGGTCCGGTTCACCGGTCGCGGCGAGGGTCGGACGGCGGGCACGGGGGACGCGGTGAACCACCTTTTCTACGGCGACAACCTGCGGGTGCTGCGGGAGCATATCGCGAGCGAGTCGGTGGACCTGATCTACCTCGACCCGCCGTTCAATTCCAACGCCAGCTACAACGTGCTGTTCCGGGGGCCGCAGGGCACGGGGTCGGCGGCGCAGATCGAGGCGTTCGACGACACCTGGCACTGGAACGACTCCGCCGAGGAGGCGTTCGGCGAGGTCGTCCGGTCGGGCAACGCGGCGGCGGCGACGATGCTGCGCGCGATCCGCAGCTTCCTGGGCGACAACGACATGATGGCCTATCTGGCGATGATGGCGGTGCGGCTGCTGGAGCTGCACCGGGTGCTGAAGCCGACCGGGAGCCTGTACCTGCACTGCGACCCGACGGCGAGCCATTATCTGAAGATCTTGCTGGATGCGGTGTTCGGTCCTGTCTTTTTTAGAAACGAAATAATTTGGCAAAGAACTAGTGCCCATTCAAACGCAACGCAGCGCGTTGCGTCTGTACATGATGTGATATTCTGCTATGGAAAATCAGAACGAGTCACTTTTAACCCAGTTTTTACACCCTACAGCGAGGCTTACGTCAAAGAACACTTTGTTCATCGCGATGCCGATGGTCGAGTATTTAGGCGATCCGATCTTGTCAATCCGGGAGTACGGCCAAACCTTCGCTACGATTTCACAGCAAGCAATGGGATAACTTACAAACCCCATTCCAACGGCTGGAAAGTTTCGTTGGAAGTGATGAAAAAGTTAGACCAAGAAAAGCGACTGTTCTTCCCGGCGAAGGAGGACGCCAGACTCAGAAAGAAAATCTATCTGGATGAGAGTCCAGGAGTTCCTGCAACTGATGTATGGTCTGACCTTCCGCCCATTCATGCGAGTGCTGCTGAACGTCTCGGCTACCCCACCCAAAAACCTGTGGCCCTGCTCGAACGCATCCTGAACGCCTCGTCCAACCCCGGCGACGTGGTGCTCGATCCGTTCTGCGGCTGCGGCACGACCGTCCACGCGGCGCAGAAGCTGGGGCGGCGGTGGGTCGGGATCGACGTCACGCACCTCGCCATCGGGCTGATCGAGAAGCGGCTGCGCGACGCCTTTCCGGGGGTGCAATTCACCACGCATGGCACCCCGCAGGACATCGAGGGCGCGCGCGACCTTGCGGCGCGCGGGCGCGACGATCCGAAGTACTACTTCGAGTTCGAGAAGTGGGCGCTGTCCCTGATCGCCGCCCAGCCCGGCAACCTGTCGCGGAAGGGGGCCGACAAGGGGATCGACGGCAACCTGTGGTTCGGCGCGAAGTCGGAAGGCCGCGCCATCGTCAGCGTCAAGGCGGGCGACAACGTCGGCGTGTCGATGATCCGCGACCTGCGCGGCGTCATCGAGCGCGAGGGGGCGCAGATCGGGGTGTTCCTGACGCTCGCCGCCCCCTCGCGCCCGATGCTGACCGAAGCCGCCGGGGCCGGTCAGTTCGAGATGCCGGGCTTCGCCCCGGTCCCCCGCATCCAGATCGTCACCATCGAGGAGGCGATGCTGCTCCACGACCGCGCCGTCCGCCTGCCCGCGCGGCGGGACGACGGGTTCCGGCGCGCGGCGGTGGAAAAGGACGCGGGCCGGCAGGGGACGCTGGGGCTGTAGAAGGGCAGTCCCTCACGCCGCCAGCCGCCGGCCCGGGACGGGAACGGTCCCGGCCGCCGTCGCCGCGGGACCGTCCGGCGCCGGGCGGCCGCCGCCGATCGGCGGGACCTTGCCGCCCTGCCTTTCCGGCCCCGGTCGCGACCGGCGGCGCGGTCCCCGCGCGATCTTGATGCGCGCTTGGTCCGCACCGATATCCGGCGCGGGCGCGGGGCCGCCGGATGTTGGCGCGGACGGTGGCGGAAGGGCATGTTTCGGCGGCTGATCGGTCGGTTCCTGCTGACGGCCGCCTCGATGGCGCTCCTCTGGGCCGTGCTGAACCGGGGCGACGCAGCGAGCTGAGTCCTGGGCCTGCCGTCGATCCTGATCGGCGCCTGGCTGACCGCGCTCCTGCCGGCGCCGCAGCCCTGGAGGATCTCGCCGGCGGCCGCGCTGGGGTTCGTGCCGTTCTTCCTCTGGAACTCGCTGCGCGGGGCCTGGGACGTGACATGGCGCGCCTTGCGGCCCGGCGTTCCTATCCGGCCCGGCTTCGTGGACTACCGCCTGCGGCTGCCGAGGGGGCCCGCGCGGGTCCTGTTCCTCGACGTGGTCACGCTGCTGCCGGGCACGCTGAGCGCGGATGTCGACGGCGACATCGCGCGGGTGCATGCCATCGACCTGCGCGAGCCGCACGAGGCCGCGCTCGCCGCGCTGGAGCGTCGGGTGGCCCGCCTGTTCGGCCTGCACCTGAAGGAGGCCGCGTGACCGAGGTGGCGCTGGTCGTCGCGGCCCTGCTCGCCCTGATGACGGGCGGAAGCCTCGTGCGGGTCGCGATCGGCCCCACCGACACCGACCGGATGCTCGGCGTCCAGCTTCTGGGCACCAGCCTCGCGGGCCTGTCGCTGGTCCTGGCCGAGGCGCTGGCCATGCCGCGCCTGATCGATCTGGCGCTCGTCTTTGCGGTTCTGGCCGGGGTGACCACGGCGGTGTTCGTGACCGCCTACGCCCCACCCGGTGCCGCGCCCGGGACCGGTGACGCGCCATGACCGGGGTCGAGGTCGTCGCTGCGGCGCTGTTCGCGGCCGGGCTGTTCTTCTTCCTCGGCGGGACGGCGGGTCTGCTGCGGTTTCCCGATACCCACACCCGCCTTCACGCCCTGACCAAGGCCGACAACCTCGGCCTCGGCTTCGTCGCGCTCGGCGCGATGCTTCTGGCCGACGACGGCTGGCAGGTGCTGAAGATCGCCCTGGTCTGGATCGTGGTGATCGCCGGGGGCGCGACCTCCGGCTATCTCGTCGCCCGCCACGCGCGGCGGACCGGGACCGACGGGGAGGCGGCGCCGTGACCGCCATCGCCCTGCCTGCCCTCGACGCGATCCTGTCCGGGTTGGCCCTGGGGCTCGTGATCGCGACGCTCGGAACGCGGGACGCCGCGCGGATGATCATGCTGTTCATCGCCTTCGGGGGCGTCGTCGCGCTGATCTGGGTCCGCCTGCGCGCGCCCGACCTCGCGCTGGCCGAGGCGGCCATCGGCGCGGCGCTGACCGGGGGGCTTTTCCTGCGGATGCGGGCGGTCCTGCCGGCAGGGCCGGCCGAGCCGACGCGCCCGTCGCTGCGGATGGGGGCCGCGGCCGTCGCGGCCGGCGTCGCCGCCGCGCTGGCCTGGGTTCTTCTGTCGCTGGACTGGGGCGCCCGCCCGGATCTCGCCGGGCTGGCCTTCGAGCGGCTGGATCAGAGCGGGGTGACGAACCCGGTCACCGCGGTGCTGCTGAACTACCGGGCCTATGACACCCTGCTCGAGGTAGCGGTGCTGCTTGCCGCCGTGGTCGGGGTCTGGATGCTCGGCCCGCGCGCGCCCGCCCTGGCCCCGCTTCGGGACGACCTGCTGTTCGTGGCGCTGCTGCGGCCGCTGGTGCCGGTCCTCTGCGTGCTGGCGGGCTATCTGCTGTGGCTCGGCTCCTTCGCGCCGGGCGGGGCGTTCCAGGCCGGGGCGGTCCTGTCGGGGGCCTTCGTGTTCCTGCTGCTGTCGGGCATCCCCGACGCACCGGGCCGGGCTGATCGCCCGTGGCTGCGGCTCCTGCTCGTGGCGGGCCTCGTCGTGTTCGTCGGCGTGGCGGCGGGCGTGACCCTTGCGGGCGGCGTGCTGCTGCAGTACCCGCCGGCGCAGGCCAAGACCCTGATCCTCGTGATCGAGGGCACGCTGACCCTCAGCATCGCCCTGACCCTGACCGTGCTCTACCTGGGCGGCCGCCCCGGGGACGGCCGATGACCGTCGGACTCTGGTACGCGCTGCTGGGCGCCGCGCTGATGGGCCTGTCGCTCTACCGACTGATCGTGGCGGGCGACCTGCTGCGCCGGATCGTGGCGGTGAACCTGCTCGGCACCGGACTGTTCCTGATCCTCGTCGCGATCGGGTATCGCGGGCCCGACGCGCCGCCCGACCCGGTTCCGCATGCGCTGGTGCTGACCGGCATCGTCGTCGCGGTCAGCGCGACCGGGCTGGCGCTGGCCCTCGCCCGGCGGGTGCGCGAGCATGGGGAGCGGCCCGAGGATGTCTGACGGGCCGATGGGTCCCGGGCCTGCCGAGGTCGCCGTCCTGCTTCCGCTGCTCGGGGCGGCGCTGGCCTTCGTCGCGCCTTGGCAGGCCCGCGGGATCGGGCTGGCCGCGGGCCTGGCGACGGCGGGGACGGGGGCGTGGCTTCTGGCCCAGGTCGGCGGCGGCGCGCCGGTGTCGCTGCCGCTCGGCGGTTGGGCCGCGCCGCTCGGGATCGGCCTGCGGGCCGACGGGCTTTCGGCGCTGATGGTGGCGATGACCGGGCTCGTCGGTCTGGGCGTGGCGGCGCAGGCGGGCCGCGGCCTGCCGGCGTCGACGCCGGGCGGGGTGGCCGCCCGGGCGTTCTGGCCGCTCTGGATGCTGCTTCTGGGCGGGCTGAACGCGCTCTACCTGTCGGGCGACCTGTTCAACCTCTACGTGACGCTGGAGCTCGTCAGCTTCGCGGCCGTGGGCCTGACCGCGCTGTCGGGCAAGCCCGCGGCCTTCCGGGCCGCCATGCGCTACCTCTTCGTCGGGCTGCTCGCCTCGCTCCTCTACCTGCTCGGGGTGACGCTGCTCTACGCCCGCTACGGCGTCCTCGACATCGCCGCGGCCCGCGCCGCGATGACGCCGGAGCCTGTCGCCGCGCTGGCCATGGCGGCCATGTTCGGCGGCCTCGCGCTCAAGACGGCGCTGGTGCCGCTGCATGTCTGGCTGCCCCCGGCGCATGGCAACGCGATCGCCCCCGCAAGCGCGCTGCTGTCGGCGCTGGTGGTCAAGGCGAGCTTCTACCTCATGCTGCGCCTGTGGTTCGACCTCTTCGCCCCGGCAGGGGTCGCCACCGAGGCGGCGGGCCTCCTCCTCGGGGCGCTGGGCGCGGTGGCGATCCTGTGGGGCTCGGTGCAGGCGATCCTCGCGGACCGGCTGAAGCTCCTCGTGGCCTACTCGACGGTGGCGCAGATCGGCTATTTCTTCCTGGCCTTTCCCCTCGATGGCGTCACGGCCGGCCCCGGCTGGCAGGGCGCGGTCTATCTCGCGCTCGCGCATGCCTTCGCCAAGGCGGCGATGTTCCTGTGCTGCGACCTCGTGCGGGACCGCCTCGGCCACGACCGCATCCGCGACCTGACGAGCTCGCCCAGCCTGCCGCGGGTGACGCAACTCACGCTCGCCCTCGCGGCGGTCAGCCTGATCGGCCTCCCCCCGAGCGGGGGGTTCATCGGCAAGTGGCTTCTGCTGGGCGCAAGCCTCGAGGACGGCTTCTCGGTCTGGACGGCCGTGATCATGGCGGGCACGCTCCTGTCGGCGGCGGCCATGATGCGGGTGCTGGTGCGCTTCTTCGCGGCCCAGCCCGACGGCGAAGGCGCGACGGGCGGCGGCGACCCGTCCGGCACGGCGGCGCGCGGCGTGGACGCCGTGCCCTTCGCGCTCGCGGCGGCGGCGATCGCGCTCGGCTTCGCGGCCGTCTGGATCCTGCCGGTCCTGAACGTCGGAGGCGCGGGATGACCGGGGCCTGGCTGCCTTTCGCGATCCTGGCGACCTCGCTGCTGGTCAGCCCCCTCATCTTCCTGCTGCCGGAGGACCGGGCGCGCACGCGCACGGCCCTGAACATCGGGGCGGCGATCGTCAAGGTCGCGCTCGTCGCCTATCTCGCCTGGCAGGTCGCGTTCGCGGGGGCGGCCTACGAGGCGCGGCTGCCGCTCGTGCCCGGCATCGACCTGGTCCTGCAGGCCGATGCGCTCGCGGTGCTGTTCGTGTCGCTGTCCTCGGTGCTCTGGCTTCTCGCCACCATCTATGCCGTGGGCTACCTCGAGGGCGCGGCCAACCGCAGCCGGTTCTTCGGTTTCTTCAGCCTGTGCGTCGCCGCCACCGTCGGCATCGCCATGGCGGGGAACCTGCTGACCTTCGTCCTCTTCTACGAGATCCTGACGCTCGCCACCTATCCGCTCGTCGTGCACCGCGAGACGGGCGCCGCGCGGCGCGCGGGGCGGATCTACCTCGCCTACACGCTGGCGGGCGGCATGGCGCTCATGGCCGGGACCGCCTGGCTCTGGTCGGCGGCGGGGACGCTCGACTTCGTCTCGCGCGGGATCCTCGCGGAGGCGGGGCTGCCGCAGGGCACGGCGGTCGCGATCTTCGGGCTGCTGGTGGGCGGGCTCGCGGTCAAGGCGGCGATGGTCCCGTTCCACGGCTGGCTTCCCGTCGCCATGGTCGCCCCGGCCCCGGTCAGCGCCCTTCTCCACGCCGTCGCGGTCGTCAAGGCGGGGGCCTTCGGGATCATGCGCGTCGTCTACGAGATCTACGGGATCGAGTATGCCGTGGCGATCGGCGTGGCGGGTCCGCTCGCGGCGCTCGCCGGCTTCACGATCCTCTACGGCTCGTTCCGGGCCCTGGCGCAGGATGACCTCAAGAAGCGTCTCGCCTACTCCACGGTGAGCCAGGTGTCCTACGTCGTGCTGGGCACCGCCCTGCTCAGCCCGCTCGCGGCCATCGGCGGACTCATGCACCTCGTCCATCAGGGGCTGATGAAGATCACGATGTTCATGTGCGCGGGCAACGTCGCCGAGACGCTGCACCTGCACAAGGTCAGCGAGCTCGACGGGATCGGCCAGCGGCTGCCCGCGACCATGGTGGCCTTCACGGTGGCGGCACTCGGCATGATCGGGGTGCCCCCGCTCGCCGGGTTCGTGAGCAAATGGTATCTCGCCGCCGGCGGGCTGCAGGACGGGCAAGCCTGGGTCGTCGCGGTGCTCCTGGGCAGCAGCGCGCTCAATGCGGCCTACTTCCTGCCGATCCTGCACCGCGCCTGGTTCCGCCCGCCCGCCGAGCCGTGGGAGCCCACGCCCCCCGGCGCGCGGCTCGAGGCCCCCCTGATGCTGCTGCTTCCGCCCCTGACGACCGGGGCGCTGGTGGTGGCCGCCGGGATCTTCGCCAGCGCGGCCTTCAGCCCGCTGGGCTGGGCCCGGTTCATCGCGACCGGCGAGATGCCGGACCTGCCGGGGGGACTGGTCCGGTGACCGGGACGGCCGGCCTCTGGCTCATCCTCCTGACCCCCCTCGCCCCGCTTCTGGTGGCGGGGCTGGCAGCCCTTCCCCGGGCGCGGCGCAGGCTGCCCGCGCTGGCCCTCGCCGCGCCGCTGCCGGCGCTCGCGGCCGCGCTGCTGGCCCGGGACGCCGAGGTCGGCCTGCCCTGGCTCCTGCTCGGCACGCAGCTCGGGCTCGACGGGACCGGGCGGGCCTTCCTGCTGCTGTTCGCGGCGCTCTGGACGCTCGGGGGCTGGCACGCCTTCGCCTACCTGCGTCAGGACGCGCGCCGCTCGGCCTTCACCCTGTGGTTCCTGCTTGCCATGGCCGGAAACCTCGGCCTTGCCGTCGCGCAGGACGCGCTCACCTTCTATGTCTTCTTCGCGCTGATGAGCTTTGCGTCCTATGGCCTCGTCGTCCATGACCGCAAGCCCGAGTCGCTGCGCGCCGGCCGCGTCTACATGGGGCTGGTGGTGACGGGGGAGCTGGCGCTGTTCTCGGGCATCGTGCTTGCGGTCGCGGCGGCCGGGGCAGCGTTCGACGCCCCGCGCGCGGTCCCGCCCCTTGCGCTTGCGCTGCTGGCGGTGGGCTTCGGCATCAAGGCGGGGCTCGTGCCGCTTCACGTGTGGCTCCCGCTCGCCCATCCGGCCGCCCCGGTCCCCGCCAGCGCGGTGCTGAGCGGGGCGATGATCAAGGCGGGCCTTCTCGGCGCGCTGCGCTTCCTGCCGCTGCCGGGGCCCGAGGGGGCGGGCGAGGCGCTGGTGCTGGTCGGTGCGGCGAGCGCGCTCTTCGGGGTGGCGGTGGGCGTCGTCCAGACCAACCCCAAGGCGCTCCTGGCCTATTCGAGCATCAGCCAGACGGGCCTCGTCGCCATCGGCCTCGGGCTTGCGCTGCTGGCCGCGGACCCCGGCATCGCCGCCGCGGCGGTCGCGGCGGCGATCCTCTTCGCGCTCCATCACGGCCTTGCGAAGGCGTCGCTCTTCTTCGGCACCGCGATCGCGCCCGGCGGATCGGCGGGGCCCGCGCGGGCGCTTCGTCTGCTGGGCCTCGCCCTGCCCGCCCTCGCCCTTGCGGCGGCGCCCCTGACGAGCGGCGCCATCGCCAAGTCGGCGCTCAAGGCGATCGAGGGCGGCCCCGGGTGGCTCGACCTGTTCCTGTCGCTGAGCAGCGTGGCCACGACCGTGCTCCTTGTCCGCTTCCTCGCCCTGATGGCCGGAAAGACCGCGGTCGAGAGCCGGGGCATCGTCTGGCCCTGGGCGGCGAGCGTCGTCGTCTCGACACTGGCGTTCTGGCTGCTGCCGCAGGCGGCCGACGCCCTGGGCTACGCCCTGACCCGGCCGGCCCTGATCGACAGCCTGTGGCCGGTCCTCGCGGGCCTCGCCCTGGGGACGGCGCTGGCCTGGCGGCTGCGCGCGGCCGGGCGGCCGCTGGTGCCGCCCGGCGATCTCCTCGCGCTGGGGCGCCCCCTCGGATCGCTGGCGTCCCGGGCCGCCCCGGCAACGCGCCCGGCGATCCCCCCGGCGTCGCCCGTTCCGCTGGCCCCGACGATCGGCGCCTGGCTGCGGCGCGTCGAGGAGCGTTCGCACGCCTGGGCGCCCGGCGCCGCCCTGACGGGGCTGGTCGCCTCGCTTCTGGCCGTCAGCCTGCTCTGGCCCTGAGCCGGCGGGGCCGTCCCGAAGGCCCTTCCGCCGTCAGCGGCGCACGCGGCGCGGGGACGATCGCGGCGGCATCGGCCGACGGCCGCCCGGGCGCCGCGCCGCGCGCATCCGACCGCTGGCGCGGGCCAGCAGGGCGTGGATCCCCCGGCGGCAGGGCGACGAATGGCCCGACCGGTGGCGGTCCCGACCCCCGCGCTCGCGCCGTCAGGGACCGGGCCGCCGGGTTCGGACGGGCGGGACCCTCCCGCGCCCGAATCGGGCCGTGCCGCGATCCGGCCCCGGGATCACGGCGCGTCGCCCCGTCAACCGTCTGCACAGGAAACGGTCGCCCGTCGCGCCGCCTCGCGCGCGGATTTCCCATTCTGCAAAGCCGGTTCGCCCCCCGGTTTTGCAAGCGGGGCCCGTCCTGCAACCTCAGATTGTATCCGGGAAAAAATGTCGAAGGTGGGGCAGCGGCCGTCTTGCGTTCGCAACATGGCGGTAGCATGGTCACGGTGAGGCATGGGCGAAAGCCACTGCCATCAGGCGTCGTGCGCAGTTTGCTGCGCCCGTTATGAAAGGAGTTTCGGATGTTCAGCTTTGTAAAGGCTGCCGGTCTGGGCGTTGTGGCAGCCCTGTCCATTGTGGCGACTGCACCGGCCTCGAGTGCGGCCGTTCTTTATGCGACCAGCGTCGATTCGATCACGCCGGGCACGGGCGTCGTCCCGCCGCGCGACGTGGCCGCGAACGCGCTGGGGGCTCCCGACGGCAAGTTCCTGTCGCTTGGCATCGGCGGCAGCGCCGTGTTCAGCTTTGGCCGGAACTTCCAGGCGCCGGGGTCGATGATCGAGGTGACCTGGGGCAACCGGTCGCGCTACATCGAGACGGCCGATGTCTTCGGCCTTGCCGCGGGCGGCGTGCGCACGCTGCTGGGCCAGCTGATCAACACGACGAACGGCGGCGTGATCGCGCTGAACTTCGCCGGCGTGTTCGACCAGCTCGAGGTCGTCGACACCTCGACCGACCCGATGGACCCGCGCGAGGCGCGGGCGCGTGACGGCTGGGACATCGACTCGATCTCGGTCACGCCTGCGCCGATCCCGCTGCCGGCCGGTGGCGTGCTGCTGCTGTCGGCGTTGGGCGGCGTGGCCCTCCTGCGTCGTCGCAAGGCGGCCTGAACCGTCCTCCCGCCCCGCGAGGGGCGGACCCGACCAATGGCAAGGGGGCATCCTTCGGGGTGCCCCCTTCGCATTCCGGCCTGCCCGGGCATGCGGATCGCTGGCGCGGAGCGCGGCGCTGCCAACAGGGGACGGGACGGAGCGGTCTGACATGACCGGATCCTGCCGCACTCTCCGGCCTTGCGCAACCAAAAGTTGCCGAGATAGGCGATAATCAACCTAGACGAGAAATTAGCGCTTGCCTCGGGCAACGTCAGGCGGCACTGCTCGGACAGGGCGTGGCGATCCGGCGGGTCGGCCGCGCCGCATGACCACAGGAGATGTCCATGCCGAGACCTGCACGAACCCTTGCGGCGGCCGCGGTCGCCCTCGCCCTGGCCCTGCCGGCCGGGTCAGCCCGGGCGGCGACCGTTCTCGCCACCAGCGTCGACCAGTATGTCCAGGGGGCGGGTGTCGTGCCAGCCCGCGCCGTCACCGCCAACGCGCTCGGGGCCGCGGACGGCAGGTTCCTGTCGCTCGGCCTCGGCGGATCGGCGACCTTCGGCTTCGGGACGCGGTTCAGCGCGCCCGGCGCCGTGGTCGAGGTCACCTTCGGCGATCCGCGGCGCGCGGTCGAATCGGTCGACATCTACGGCCTCATCGGCGGGGTGCGCTCGCTTCTGGGCAGCCTCACCAACCTCGACGACGGGACCTTCCGGTTCACCGGGGTCTTCGACCAGCTCCAGTTCGTCGACACGACGACGGCAGGCGGCCGGGGACGGGACGGCTACGACATCGATGCGATCAGCGTGACGCCGGCACCCATCCCGCTGCCGGCGGCGGGGTCGATGCTGCTGATCGCGCTGGGCGGACTTGCGCTGATGCGCCGCCGTCGCGCCTGACGGGGGCCGGGCCGCGCGCGTGGCGCGGGCCGCCTAGCGGCGGCCCCCCACCTCGGCCATCAGCGTCGTGGCGAGCCTGCGGGCCTCGGCGTAGTCGGCGGCGCGGCCGGTCGTCGTGTCGCCGGGCCAGGCATCGATGAAGCGCGCGATCTTTCCGTAGAGATTGTCGATCACGACATGCGGCTTGCCCAGCAGGACCGCCATGATGTGCCCGTGCAGCCGGTCGGTGACGACGACCTGGTGCCGGTCGAGCTGCCGGAAGCCGCGCATCACGTTGTCGCGCGCCACGCGGTCGAAGTAGCGGCCGCGCAGGCCCATCAGCCCGGCAAGCCCCGGCAGGTTCGGGGCGCGCCGCATCCCCCTCAGGGCAAGGCGGGCCGCCCGCCAGTAGGTCTGGCCCGGCCGTTCCCAGTCCTCGATCCGGGCCTCGGGAAACAGCGCGGCCGCCCCGGCGGCATCCGCGCGCTGCTCGTGATCCTCGCGGAACAGGCAGCCCAGACCCGCCGGGGCGGGGTTGCGCGGCACGCGCGCCATGTCGATCGCGAAGGCCGAATCCGGCACGAGCATCACGTTGCAGTCGTAGTGCCGTCGCATGAAGTCGAAGCTCTCGTGGTCCCGCGCCATCATGTGAACGTCGGGATGGGCCGCGAAGGCGCGCCGGCTCGACTCGATCCCCTCGGGTGACTGGAAATGCACCGACTGCGGGAGGCAGACGATGCGGTTGTGCCGGTGGCGCGCCAGAATCGCCTCGCGGTATCGCTGGTGCCCTGGCCACAGGTCGCCGAAATTGCCGCCGCCATGCAGGAACACCAGCGCGTCCCCGACGAAGCGGCCGGCCTCGTCCGGATCGGACTGGGCCGTGGAGACGTAGCACGGCCCCCGCCCGTAGATCCGCCGCAGAAGGCTCGCCTCGCCCATCCAGATCGCGCTGTCGCCGATGTTGGGATGGAACGGAAAGTCGAGGAGCGCATAGGCCCCGCGCCCCTGCATGACCGACGCGATCGCCTGGTGGACGGCATCGCCCAGCGACCGGGCATAGGCGGCATCGGTGGTTGTCGGACCCATGGTGCTTCCTTTTCGGCAGCGCCAACCTACAGCCCGAGACCGGATTGTCGAGGTCGGAGGCGGGGCGCGGCGATGCTTTGCGGCCGACAGCCCGCCACGAACGGAAAGGCCCCGCCGGGGCGGGGCCTTCCCATCCGGGCCGCGGCGCCGTCAGCTTTGCAGCGCATCGCCCTGCGGCTGCTGGCCGTCGAGGAACTCGAAACGGTCGCCCAGCCGGAACTCGGAGACATTGCCGTCGAAGAACCGGTTCCAGGCCGTCCCGATGGTCCAGCCCCTGTCGGCGCCCGAGAAGTCGAAGTCGGTGTCCTTGACGTCCAGGACGACCTTGCTGTCGACGATGACCTGCATCCGGTCGCTTTCGGCGTCGACCATGACGGTCGCGCGGTGAAGGTCGGTGTCGGCGAGACCGAGCTTGTCGACCTTGAACTGCTTGAAGCCCTCGTCCTCGGTCATGGCCTGGATGATGATGCCGTCGCCCGCCAGCGTCAGGCCGAGCTTCAGGTGGTTCCACACCAGTCGCGCCGGATCGTCGCCGACCGAGTCGCGGGCGAAGTCGATCGAGAAGGCGATCTGGTCCGACTTCTCGACGCTTGCCACCTTGCCGATCGACACGAAGTCCTTCTCGCCGTCGAGGACGATCGCCTTGCCGGCCTTGGTCTGCAGGGTCGCCGCGTCGTCGATGAACCGCAGGCCCTTGAGGCTGGCGGCGTCGTCCGCGTCGATCACGAGGCCCTTGAAGCCCGCCGCGTGCAGCGGATCGGCCGGGGCCTCGGGCGGCGCCGACGCGATCGGTCCGGCCGGGGCGGGGGTCTGGCGCGGGCCTGGCCCGGGCTGGTAGTCGTCGGCGTCCACGCTCAGCTTGAAGGCCTTCACGTCGCCCTCGAAGTTGTCGCGTCCCCAGGGATTTCCGAAGAGGAGGCCGCCCGTGCCCTCGGTGCTCATCGTTCCGGGCGCGTTGACCGAGACGTTGAGCTTGCCGTCGATGTAGAGCTTCAGCTTGCCGTCGTCGAAGCTGACCTTCACGGCATGCTCCTGCCGGTCGTCGAGGTCGGCGCCCCTGGTCGTGGCGACGACGGTCTTCCCATCGGCCATGACGAGGTTGAACTGCATCTCGCCCGCCGGCGTGACGGCCGCGAAGAAGCTCTTGTTCAGGCGGAAGACCTCGCCCTCGGACCGGTCCGAGTCGGCCTTCAGCGTCATCTCGATCTGGAAGTTGTCCGACACGAGCAGCTCGCGCAGGCTCTCGCGGTCCACGAAGGCGGCGACGCCCTTGGTGTCCAGCTGCAGGCCGGCCTCGGTCGAGGCGTCGCCCGCCTCGACGATGCGGCCCACGCCCTTCTCGAAGGCCATGAACTCGCCCTTCGTCCCCATCTCGAGGATCTTGGGGCCCGCGACGTCGATCCTGGAGACCTGCACGTCGGATTTTCCGTCGGGCAGGCGGACCGTCAGCTTCACCGTGTACGTGCCGCCGTCGGCGAAGGCGTGGCTGACAACGGCCCCGCGGCCGGTCGTGCCGTCGCCGAAGTCCCAGAGGAACTGCGTGCCTGCGGGAAGGGTCTTGAACTGGCTGGAGGTCACGCCCGCGTCGAAGACGCGCACGGCGCCGTTGTCGTCGGGCTCCACCGCGTTGAAGCGCGCCTCGAGCCGGTCGGTGACCTTCTCGTAGGCGGTCCCCTCGGCACCGGCCTTCAGCCGGTCGATCATCCCCCCGGGCAGCGCCACGAATTCGTTGACCCCGCCGTTCGGCGTCAGCGTGGAGGTGATGAAGACATCGGCGTAGTAGCCGGGCTTCAGCGGGTCCTGGTTCTGGACGAAGGCATTCTGCACGACCGTCCAGCCGGGCTGGCCGATCTTTCCGAGGATCCCGGCGACCGCGTTGCCGGTGATCACGACGCCGGTGGAGGCGTCCGCGACGCTGATCTTCGGCGTCTCCACGCCCGCGTCCTTGCCGTCGACCCGCCGCCCGTCGGCCTGGAGCACCGAATTGTTGCGGATCGTCAGCCCGATCGTCTCGCCGACCGAGATGCCGTGCTGGTGGCCGTTGTAGATCACGTTGTCCTCGATGAGGACGTTGCGGTAGAACATCTCCTTGCCTGCCAGGCCCCGGTCGACCACGTCGTTGCGCATGAAGATCGACTGCGTCGCGTCGCCCTCGCCGATGTCGAGCGTGTTGCCGCGGATCACGATGTCGGTGCTGGGCCGGGTGGTCCCGCTCGTGAAGAACTGGATCATGTCCGAATGCTCGTTCGGGTCGGTCGAGCGCCGGAAGTCGTGAAGGTAGTTGTCCTCGATCACGATGCCCTGGACCGCCGCGAAGTTCATGCCGTCCATGCGGATGTCGTAGAACTCGTTGCCCCTGACGACATTGTCCGTCCCGCCGCCCATCACGAGGCCGCGGAAGAAGCCGAAGATCTCGTTGTTCTCGACCACCACGTTGTCCGAGCCCCGGATGCTGAGCCCGATCCCGGAGCCGAGGCCGTCGTCGAAGGCGCCCGGCTTCTTCACGGTGTCGCCGTCGAAGACCGAGTTGCGGATGGTCACGTTCTCGCTGTTCGACACGTCGAACAGCCGGGCATAGAGCGGATGCCCCGGGGCGTACTTGTAGTCGAAGGTCACGCCGTCCAGAGTCAGGTTCGACACGCCGCGCAGGTCGAGGCCGGTGAAGACCGCCGGGTCGCGCGGGTCGGCCGACTTGATGGTGACGTTGCCCGGGAAGTCCAGCTTGAACTTGCTCTGCATGGTCATGGCCAGCGTGCCGTAATTGCCGCCTTCCAGCAGGATCGTCTCGTCGCCCTTCACCTTGCCGAGGGCCGCGTACAATTCCTTGAGGTCGGACACGTAGATCGGTTTCGACATGAGTCCCCACGTTTGTTTTTGGCGGCGGCCCTGTGGCCGGCTCGCCGTCACGGTTGCCCTGCTACATGGCAGCAACGGGTCCGAATTGCGGCACCCAAATGAAAGGTGGAGCTAACGCTGCGGACCCGGGGGCAATTGCCCGCCGGCCCGTGGACAGTCTTCGGGCGCCAATCCGCGCAAAGCGGTCAGTTGACGGAACGTCCGTCTTGCGCCGCCGCCGAGTTGCCCGATCCGAGGCGGACGTTGAGGGCCACGAATCCCAACGATCGCCGGTAGTTGGCCTCGGCGAGCGCGCGTTCCGCCTGCGACAGTTCGTTCTCGGCGTCGATCAGGTCGCCCAGCGTGGCGCTGCCGTTCTCGAACTGGGTCCGCCGCAGGTCGCGGGCCTCGCGGTAGAGCCGGGCCGCCCGCGCCGCCGACTGGACCGAGGCGGTCACCCCCTGGTAGTCGAGGAGGGCGTTCTCCACCTCGACGATCGCGTCGAGCACGGTCCGCCGCCATTCGGCATGGGCCTGGACCACGCGCGATTCGCGGGCCTGCACGCCCGCGCGGGTGGCCCCCGTCGGCAGCGCCGGGAACTGGACCTCGGGGCCAAGGATGTATTCCCCGGCGGTGCGTCCGCCGCGCAGCAGGTTGAGGGTGATCGCCCCGGTCAGCGACAGGCTGGGATAGAGCGCGGCGCGCGCCGCCCCGAGGTCGGCCACGGCGGCGTAGTAGCGGCGCTCGGCGATGCGGATGTCGGGCCGGTTGCGCAGCAGGTCGGCTGGGATCCCCATGTCGGGCGGGAGGTCGGCCCGCGGCTGCGCCGCAGGGGTCGCGAGGTCCACGGGCAGGGTTCCCGGCGCCGTGCCGGCCAGCACCGCGAGCTGGTTGACCTGCGCCGCCACCCGCGCCTCGAGCACCGGCAGCTGCGACTGGATGCTCGCGACCCGCGCCTCGGCCCGCGCCACGTCGAGCCGCGTTGCCGCACTGGCGCCGAGAAGCGTCCGCGTCAGCTCCAGCGTCCGGCGGCCGTTCCCGACCTCCTGCCGCGACAGCGCGAGGATGCGCTGCTGGTAGCGGAGGTCGAGATAGGCGTTGGCGACGTTTAACAGCACCAGAAGCTGCGCGGCATCGGCCTCGGCGTCCGCAACCTCGACCTGCGCGCCGGCCGCCTCCAGCGTCGCCCGCCGCGCGCCGTAGGGATCGAGCATCCAGGTCAGTCCCAGCCGCGCGGCCCCCGCGGTGACCGGCCGGGCCTGGCCCGGCCCATCCGACCGCTGCGCGCTGACCGAGGGCGCGACCGTCAGGGCGCCCGGCACCGCTGCGAGCAGCGCCTGCGCCTCGGTCACCCGTTCGCGCGCGATCGCGATGCTGACGGAGTCGCGCAGCGCAAGGCCGACCAGCCGGTCCAGGACCGGGTCGTCCAGCCGTTGCCACCAGGCGTCGTTCGACAGAAGGACGGGGGCGCCGCCGGGCGCGCCCCTGTAGGCCGGCGCGAAGGGGAAGCCGGGCGCCGTGTAGGCGTCGCCCGCCGCGCAGCCCCCCAGCGCCAGCGCCGCAACCAGCGTCAATCCGCGCCGCGACGCGCCTGCCATCCGATCCACCCGCCATGCCTCAGACCCCCGCCGTTCGCGGCGGTGGGCGCCGCGACCCCGGCCAACGGGCCGGCGGTGCGGCGTTCTGGCGGGCAGGCTGCCAGCCGCGCCGGAGCGGATCAAGCGGGGCCCGTCCGCGGGCGGTCTTTCCGGCGCGACAGTGCCCCGGATACCACGCCTCCGCCTAGTTCTCGCGGAAGGCGTAGCGCAGGTTGGCGACGACGGGCTGGAGCAGGTAGGCCAGGACCGTCCGGTCGCCCGTCTCGAGGAAGGCCTCGACCGGCATCCCCGGCACCACCGCCGCGTCCCCGAGCCGCGCGAGTTCCGCGGGCGGAACGGCGATGCCGATGCGGAAGTAGCTCTGCCCGGTCTTGGGATCGGTGATCGCGTCGGGCGAGACGGTCGTGACCTCGCCCGCGAGCTTCGGCGTCGTGCGCGGATCGAAGGACGACAGCACGACCTGCGCGCGCTGCCCCGGATGCACCTGGTCGATCGCGCGCGGATCGACGCGCAGCTCGAAGTCCACCCCCCGGTCCAGCGGCACCACCTCGAGGATCGTGGCGCCGGGGGCCACCACCCCGCCCACGGTGCCCGCCTGCATCTCGTGCACGACCCCCTCGGCGGGGGCGCGGATCTCGATCCGGTCGAGCTGCTCGGTCCGCGTCACGATCTCGAGGATGAGCTCCTCGGTCTTGGCGGTGGCCTCGCGCAGGTCGGTCACGACCGTCTCCTTGAAGGCGCGCTCGTTCTGGAGCGTGGCAAGCTCGCTTTCGCGCAGGCCGGCGCTGATGCCCGCCCGGTCCGCCTCCAGCGCCGAGATCTGGCCGAGCAGGTCGGCGCGCGCGCGCTGCAGGTCGAGCATCTGGCTTTCCCGCACGAGCCCCTGCTCCGACAGGGCCACGGTGTTCGCGAGGTCCTTTTCGAGGAACGCGAGCTGCTCGCGCTTGGCCGAGACCTGCGCGTCGAGACCCGCGAGCTGCGCGTCGGACTGCGCGCGCTTCTCGGCGAGCTGCTCGCGGTAGCCGCGCAGCACCTCGGCCCGGGCGGCGAAGATCTGGCGCTGGCCGGCCTCGTGCGGGGCGGTCTCGTCCAGCGCGAAGGGCAGCTCGTCGTAGGCGAAGACGGGTTCGGGCAGGCCCTGCTGCTCGGCCTCGAGCCGTTCCTTCAACGCGATGGCGTCCGCCAGCCGGCCCCGCGCGATGTCGAGGTTGATCCGCAGCAGCGTCGGGTCCAGCCGCAGCAGGACCTGCCCCTCGGCCACGCGGTCGCCGTTCTTGACCGCGATCTGGTCGACGATGCCGCCGTCGAGGCTCTGCACGAGCTTGGGCTTGCCGCTGACCACCGCCCGCCCGCTGGCCACCACGGCCCCGGCGATCTCGGTCGTCCCCGACCAGGTGCCGAGCGCGCCGAACAGCAGCGCGAGCCCCGCCACCCCCGCGATCGTGCTGTGGCGCAGATCGGTCTTCGGACGGGGGGCTGCGGAAATCGGGGCGTCGGTCATGGCGTGCTCCGGCGGTCGGGCCTGTCGATCTGGCGGAAGATGCTGGGGCGAAGCTTGGCGGGGCGCACCTGCGGCTGCGGCCCGATCGACGCCGCGACCGACCGGATCCGCCCGGCGACCTTCGCGGGGACGTCCGAGGCCGGCTTCGTCGCGGGCGCGTCGGTCGCGGGCGCGTCGGTCGCGGGCGCGTCGGTCG
>ERZ1066119.538-NODE-538-length-25455-cov-8.812559_pt1 | contig 25455 bp, 21 predicted proteins | sample MGYA00382766_ERZ1066119 | MGnify/ENA primary metagenome ERZ1066119 (study PRJEB33369, sample SAMEA5778349) | biofilm metagenome | biome: Industrial cooling water; feature: Water cooling tower basin; material: Biofilm | place: United Arab Emirates | collected...
TCATTAGGCAGGCCGTCCCGGCGCTCAGCTGTAATCGCGTGGCGACTTCCGTATCGGCGGCAACCGCCGCAATGCGGGTTTCCGCTTCGGTCCAGGGAACGTGCCCGAGCAGCCAGCTGCCCGGTGAAATGCCATCGAACGGCTGGGTCTGGGCCTCGGGCACTGCCGCTAAACTTATTAAGCGCTTTTCGAATGCGAGGGGCAAGCCCTGGGCGACATGGACCCCCTCTAGAGACAGCAGCAGGCCCCGGCCTGCGAATTTCGCTTCTTCGATCGAACCGCGGTCGGCGCACCTTACCAGGCGGTCGACGACGTCGAAACGATACTCCTGTCCTCGTCGCACGACCTCGTGCTGAAGATCGGGAATGTCGAGTACGGTCGCGTGAACACGAGGCCGCGCGACGAAGGACCCCGCGCGCTTGCGGCGATCGATCAGCCCGCTCGTCACCAGGGCGGAAAGGGCCTTGCTGACCGTCATCCGCGAACAGCCGTGTTCACGCATCAGTTCGGCCTCAGTCGGCAACCGGTCGCCAGGCCGCAGATCTCCTGCCCTGATCGCCGATTCGATGTTGCCGCGGATTCGCTCGTGCATCGATCGGTTCATGCCAAGAGTGCCCCAAGCGCCTGGCGGTAGCGAGCCACAATCGCATCGCGTGCGACATGGCGACCTTCGCGCACCACCACCGTGCCACGCCTCCAAACGGTGGAGATCGCTTGTCTTCCGGCCGAGAACAGGAATGAATCGATTATCGAAGCGGAAGCCCGGCCGGCCAGCGAAGCATGACGATCGTCGAGCGCGATCATATCCGCTGACTGCCCGACAGCAATTCCCGAGCCGCATCCCAACGCCTGCGCGCCACCCTTCAATGCGGCCGTGAAAATCGCCTGTCCGGTCGAGCCACCCGCTCCGTCCGCTAGGACATTGCGTGCGCGCAGCGCTAGACGCTGGCCGTATTCGAGCCAGCGCAATTCCTCGGCCATGTCGATCATGACGTTAGAATCGGATCCGACGCCATAGCGACCCTGCTGATCCCGAAAGGCAGCTCCGGGGAAAATCCCATCGCCCAAATTGGCTTCGGTTACTGGACACAGCCCGACAACCGCCTGGCTGTGTGCGATCGCGGCAACCTCGGCATCGGTAACATGGGTGGCATGGACCAGGCACCAGCGCGCATCGACTTGGGCGTGCGCCATCAGCCATTCGACCGGTCGCTGCCCGCTCCAGGCAATGCTGTCCGCCACCTCCCCGGTCTGCTCGGCGATATGGATGTGCACAGGCAGCCCGCTCGCGAACCCGCCCAGCGCCTTTAATTCCGCCTCCGTAACCGCGCGAAGGCTGTGCGGTGCGACTCCAACGATGGCATCGGGCAACCCGGCCGAAGCCGACCGGATCGCGTCGATCAGGCGGGCGTAGCCGTCGAGGTCGGTCACGAAGCGCCGCTGCCCGAAGTTCGGCTCCGCGCCGCCGAAACCGCCGTGCGCGTAGAAGACCGGTAGGTGGGTGATCCCAATCCCGGTCTCTTCCGCGGCCGCGAAGATAGCCTGCGAAAGTTCGGCCGGATCATCATAGGTCATGCCATCCGGTGCATGGTGCAGATAGTGGAATTCGCCGACCCGGGTGAATCCGGCTTCGAGCATTTCCATGTATGCAAGCGCTGCAATTGCGTGGAGCGATGCGGGCTCGAGCTTCTCGACAAAGCGATACATGACATCGCGCCAGGACCAGAAGCTGTCGTGCTGCGGACCGCGAACTTCGGCGAGTCCGGCCATGCCGCGCTGGAATGCGTGCGAATGGAGGTTGGGCATGCCCGGCAGGCCGATGGCATGGGTGCTGTCCCCCACCTGCGGCGGCGTGTCAGAGGTGACCGCCGTGATGGCACCGTCGCCGATTGCGACACGGACATCACCCGCCCATCCCGACGGCAGAAGCGCTTGACGGAAGTGAACTGCCCGGTCGGACGATGGTGCGTGTGCGATAGCGTCAAATCCTCACTCAGATATGTCTATACATTTAGAGCGGGCAGTGCAATAGATCGCGCCAGGGAGGCCGTCAGATGGATTGCGATCGGGTTTGGCGCAACGCGCGGCTGGCAACGATGCAGGGCGCCGATCTGGCCGTTATCGAAAACGGGCTTGTCGCCGCGAAAGGCGACACGATCGTTTTTGCCGGCCGCGAGGAAGCGGCACCCGAACTGAGCGCTGCTGAAACGCGCGATTGCGAGGGGCGCTGGATCACGCCGGGGCTGATCGATTGCCACACGCACCTTGTCCATGCCGGAAACCGGGCGAGAGAGTTCGAACTGCGCCTCGAAGGCGCCAGCTACGAGGAAATCGCCCACGCCGGGGGCGGCATCGTTTCCACCATGCGCGCCACCCGCGGGGCGAGCGAGGACGCGCTCGTCGCAACCGCGCTGCCCCGGCTCGACTCATTGATCGGCGAGGGCGTGACCACAGTGGAGATCAAGTCGGGCTATGGACTCGACCGCGACAGCGAGATCCGGATGCTGAGCGCGGCGCGCCGGCTCGGCCGCGAGCGCGACGTGGACATCCGCACCACCTTCCTCGGCGCGCATGCGGTCCCGCCCGAGTTCAAGGGCGATCCGGACGGCTATCTCGACCAGCTATGCGACGATATCCTGCCCGCGGTTGTCGAGCGTGGCCTCGCTGATGCGGTCGATGCTTTCTGTGAAGGGATCGGCTTCACGCCGGAGCAGACCGAGCGGATGTTCGCAGCTGCGGAGCGCCACGGGTTGCCGGTCAAGCTGCATGCCGAACAGCTTTCCAACCAGCACGGCGCCGCGCTCGCTGCGCGGCATGGCGCGCTGTCGGCGGACCATCTCGAACACCTCGACGAGGCGGGTGTGGCCGCGATGGCCGCTGCGGGCACGGTTGCGACACTGCTGCCCGGTGCCTTCTATTTCACCCGCGAAACGCGGTTGCCGCCGATCGATGCACTGCGCGCTGCGCGCGTCCCCATCGCGATCGCCACCGATTGCAACCCCGGCACCTCGCCGCTTACCTCTCTGCTGCTGGCAATGAACATGGGCGCCACGCTTTTCCGCCTCACCGTGGCTGAGTGCCTGCTCGGCGTCACCTGCAATGCAGCGCGCGCGCTGGGCCTTGCGGATCGCGGCACGCTGGCGGCCGGTCAACGCTGCGACCTGGCGATCTGGGACGTCGAGGAACTGGCCGAAATCGTCTATCGCATGGGGCACAATCCGCTTCATGCCCGCATCTGGAGTGGTCGGTGACCGAAGTTGTTCTGAAGCCCGGCGCCGTGTCGCTAAACGAATGGGGCGCGATCTATCGCGGCGCGAAGGTCGCACTCGATCCGGCCTGCGCGCCGCGCATTGCGGAAAGCGCAGCGGCGGTGGGACGCATTCTGGCAAAGGGTGCGCCGATTTATGGGATCAACACCGGTTTCGGAAAGCTCGCCAGCGTGCGCGTGGGTGATGCCGATCTGGCCAGGCTCCAGCGCAATATCGTGCTCAGCCATGCTGCGGGGACCGGCGCGTCCTCACCGACCGCAGTGGTCCGCCTGATGATGGCGCTCAAGCTGGCCAGTCTCGCGCAGGGCGCCTCGGGTGTGCGGCCCGAAACCGTGGCGCTGCTCGAAGCCATGCTGCGCCTCGGTTTGACGCCAGTGATCCCGTGCCAGGGCTCGGTCGGCGCCAGCGGCGATCTAGCCCCGCTGGCGCATCTGGCGGCGACGATGATCGGGGTAGGCGAGATCGACCTCGAAGGCGATCGGTTGCCGGCGGGCGAGGCGCTTTCGCGCGCTGGACTCGATCCGCTCGAACTCGGCCCCAAGGAAGGGCTCGCGCTGCTCAACGGCACCCAGTTCTCGGCCGCGAACGCGCTTGCGGGACTGTTCGAAACTGAACTGCTGTTCCGCTCCGCCATCGTGACAGGCGCGCTGTCGACCGAGGCTGCCAAGGGCTCCGACACGCCGTTCGATCCGCGCATCCACGCATTGCGCCGCCATCGCGGCCAGATCGAAGTCGCTAATGCGCTCCGCACGCTGATGTCCGGCAGTCGAATCCGCGCCAGCCACCTCGATAACGACAGCCGTGTGCAGGATCCCTATTGCCTGCGTTGCCAGCCGCAAGTGATGGGCGCGGTGCTCGACCTATTGCGCCAGGCCGCCGCGACTTTGGAAATCGAGGCCAACGGCGTCTCCGACAACCCGCTGATCTTTCCAGACACAGACGAGGCCTTGTCGGGTGGCAACTTCCATGCCGAACCAGTGGCTTTCGCCGCCGACATGATCGCGCTAGCGATCTGCGAAATCGGCTCGATCGCCGAGCGGCGAATTGCAATGCTGGTCGATCCCGCGCTGTCGGGATTGCCGGCGTTCCTCTCGCCGCATCCCGGCCTCAACTCGGGTTTCATGATCCCGCAGGTTACCGCTGCCGCGCTGGTCAGCGAGAACAAGCAGCGTGCCTATCCCGCCAGCGTCGATTCGATTCCTACCTCGGCCAACCAGGAAGACCATGTCTCGATGGCCGCGCATGGCGCCCGGCGGCTGCTGGAGATGGCCGCCAATGCGTCCGCGGTGATCGGTATCGAGCTGCTTGCCGCGGCGCAGGGCATGGATTTTCATACCCCCTTGGCCTCGAGCTCCGCACTGGAGGCGGCGCGCGCTGCTCTTCGTGCGGTAGTTCCGCCGCTCGATGACGACCGCCATTTCTATCCCGATATGGAGGCTGCCAACGCTCTGGTCCGCTCTGGCGCGCTCGTGGATGCGACAGCCGCGAAGTTGCCCGCGCTGGGATGAACGACTGGCTGACCATCGAGCGCGGCAGCGCGCCGCTGCTGATCGCCATTCCGCATGCGGGGATCGATCTGGCGGATGTGACGGAGGGCTTTCGTTCGCCCTGGCTGGCGCGCCGCGATGCCGATTGGTGGGTCGACCGGCTCTACGCGATGGCGCACGATCTGGGCGCAACTACGGTGCGCACCGCGATCAGTCGCACCGTGATCGACTGCAACCGCGATCCCTCGGGCGCATCACTCTATCCGGGGCAGGCCACCACCGAGCTGTGTCCGACGACCACGTTCGACGGCGAGCCGCTCTACCCCGGCGTCCCGCCCAGCGCGACGGAGATCGCGCGTCGCCGCGCGCTGTGGTTCGATCCCTATCACCAGGCCATCACCGATGAACTGGGCCGTCTGCGCGCGCGCAACGACCGCGTGGTGCTTTACGACGCCCATTCGATCCGCAGCCATGTCCCGCGCCTGTTCGACGGCGCGCTGCCGCTATTCAATATCGGCACCAACGACGGCGCGACCTGCGCCCCCGAGCTGGAAGACGCAGTAAGCGCCGTCTGCGCCGCCAGCGGCCACAGCTATGTCCGCAACGACCGCTTCAAGGGCGGCTGGACCACACGCCACTATGGCGAACCGCAAGTCGGAATCCATGCCATCCAGATGGAGCTGGCTATGCGCGGGTATATGCGCGAGCCCACCGTGGCGCACGAAGCCAACTGGCCTGCCCCGCTCGATGCCGCGATAGCAGACAATACAATTGCCGTGCTTACCCAGGTCCTGGAGGCCTGCCTCGCCTTCGCTCAACAGAAAGCCTGACCGCCGATGATCCGAAACGACCCCACCCGCGTCATCAAGCCCGCCACGGGCAGCACGCTCAGCGCCAAGTCGTGGCTGACCGAAGCGCCGCTGCGGATGCTGATGAACAACCTTCACCCGGACGTCGCCGAGGCTCCGCACGAGCTGGTGGTCTATGGCGGGATCGGCCGTGCCGCGCGCGACTGGGAAAGCTTCGATCGCATCGTCGAGACTCTGCAGCGGCTAGAGGGCGACGAGACACTGCTGGTCCAGTCGGGCAAGCCGGTAGGCGTGTTCCGAACCCATGCCGATGCCCCGCGGGTGCTCATCGCCAACAGCAATCTCGTCCCTGCCTGGGCGAACTGGGAGCACTTCGACGAGCTCGATCGCAAGGGCCTCGCGATGTACGGCCAGATGACCGCGGGATCCTGGATCTACATCGGCACCCAAGGGATCGTGCAAGGCACCTATGAGACCTTCGTCGAGATGGGTCGCCAGCACTACGGCGGCGATCTGTCTGGCAGATGGCTGCTAACGGCCGGGCTGGGCGGCATGGGCGGGGCCCAACCGCTGGCCGCCGTGATGGCGGGCGCATCGTGCCTGGCCATCGAATGCCAGCAGAGCCGCATCGATATGCGCTTGCGCACGGGCTACCTCGACCGCGCCACCGACAGCCTGGACGAGGCTATCGATATCGTCACCACCGCGACGAAGCCGATTTCGGTCGGACTGCTCGGCAATGCGGCGGAACTGTTGCCCGAAATGTTCGCGCGGGGGATCCGCCCCGACCTGCTCACCGATCAGACTAGCGCACACGATCCGGTAAACGGCTATCTGCCGGCGGGCTGGACCGTCGAGCGCTGGTTGGCGACGCGCGAGCAGAATCCGGCCGCCGTGGCAGAGGCGGCGAAGAATTCGATGGCAGGGCATGTGCGCGCGATGCTCGATTTCCAGGCCGCCGGTGTGCCGACGGTGGATTACGGCAACAACATCCGCCAAGTCGCCAAGGATGAAGGCGTCGAGGACGCCTTCGCCTTTCCCGGCTTCGTGCCCGCCTACATCCGCCCACTGTTCTGCCGCGGCGTCGGCCCGTTCCGCTGGGTCGCGCTGTCGGGCGATCCGGATGACATCTACAAGACCGATGCGAAGGTGAAGGAGCTGTTGCCCGAAGACGCGCACCTCCATCGCTGGCTCGACATGGCGCGCGAGCGTATCCACTTCCAGGGCCTGCCAGCGCGCATCTGCTGGGTCGGACTGGGCGATCGTCACCGTCTCGGCCTGGCCTTCAACGAAATGGTTGCCAGTGGCGAGTTGAAGGCACCGGTGGTGATCGGACGCGACCATCTCGACAGCGGCTCGGTCGCCAGCCCCAACCGCGAGACCGAGGCGATGCGCGACGGCTCAGACGCGGTCAGCGACTGGCCGCTGCTCAACGCGCTGCTCAACACCGCCAGCGGGGCGACCTGGGTATCGCTCCATCACGGGGGCGGTGTGGGCATGGGCTATTCGCAGCACGCCGGGATGGTCATCGTTGCCGACGGCACTCCCGAAGCCGCCCGGCGCCTGGAACGGGTGCTATGGAACGATCCCGCCAGCGGAGTGATGCGCCACGCCGACGCCGGCTATCCAATCGCCATCGAGTGCGCCGCTGAGAAAGGTCTCGACCTCCCGAGCCTGCCCCGCTGAACGCTCCGGCCACACCGCTTGGTGGGTGTTCACCACCAAGCGGCCCTGGCGGAAGGCAGTTTGAAGAGCCGAGAATGCCCCGCCCGCAATTAGACCGGGGGCGCGAAACTGCCTCTCGGTGTTAGCGTGTAGGCACGCAGCTATTTGTTACGTTCTGGCGCCGGGTCACGAGGCTCGACGTCGGGTCCGGCCGGCACACGGAGCAGCAATCTGACGTGCCGGGCAAAAAAAGACGTGCCCGTGATGAGGGGATGGCCTCCCCACTGCGTAGTTGAGCTTGGGGGCCGGGGGCGGCCTAATAACTCGCTAGGGAGCAGTCATTTGGCCGTTATCACATGCCGCAGCCGCATACTCACTTACCGCAGCCGCATCCTGGGCGCATCGATGCTACGGGGCGCGGCGCTACTATCTGCGGCAGCGCTGGTGACTGCACCCGCCGTGGCACAGGATGGGGCGCCTGAAGCGGACCCGCAGACCTCCGCCGAAGCCGAGGGCATCGTGGTCACAGGCTCGCGCATCGCGCGCAAGGACTACCTCGCCAATAGTCCGATCGTCACTGTCACGCAGGAGGACATCAAGGCGACGGGCTCGACGAATATCGAGACACTGATCAACGAACTGCCGCAGTTCACGCCATTGGGCAGCGCGTCGTCGAACAGCCCGAACGTGGCGGGCCAAGCTCAGGTGCAGCTGCGCGGCCTCGGGGCGATCCGCACCCTGGTGCTGCTGAACGGGCGTCGCGTTGTATCCTCGAGCGCGTCTTCGGTGGTCGACCTGAACCTGTTCCCGACAGCTTTGATCTCCAACGTTGAGACTATCACGGGGGGCGCCTCCTCCACCTACGGGTCGGACGCTGTGGCCGGAGTGTTGAACTTCCAGCTCAACAGGAAATTCGAAGGCGTTCAGCTCGACGCGCAGTCCGGCATCTCTGACCGCGGCGACGCGGCGAGCCAGGGCGTCAGCCTGACGGTGGGCCGCGACATCGCGGCCGGCCGCGGCAACGTGGTGCTGTCGCTGGGCTATTCCAACCGCGAATCGGTCCTGAACGCGGCGCGCGAGTTCTCGTTGATCGGTGGCTTCGCCGGCACCTCGCCCCTCGGCTCCACCGTGTTCGACGCCACCAACCTTCCTTCGGCCGCTGCAGTCAGTGCGGCCGTGCCGGGCGCTGCTCGAGGAAACACCTTCGGCTTCAACAACAATGGTACGTTGTTCGCTTACCAAGGGGCCCGCGACTACCTGAGCCCCGGCGGAGTCGGCTACGAGGGTTTCCGGACGCCGGGCCCTTTGCAGCAGACCGATTTCACCTATGCGACGGGTGATCGAAACTACATGATCATACCGCAGCAGCGATACAATGTTTACGCTGCGGCGAACTACGAGATCAGTCCGTTCGCGGAAGTTTATGCGGACTTCCTGTTCTCGCAGTACGACGCGAACAACCAGCTGGCCTCCAACCCCGCCACGGGTCCCACTACCGGCTTCCGTATCCCGGCGGCCAACCCTTTCATCCCGGCCGAACTTCGGGCGGTCCTGAACTCTCGCCCCAATCCGGCCGGAAGTTTCCGTCTCGACAAGCGCTTCAACGAGCTCGGTCCGCGGCGGCAGAACGAGACGTATGACGTCTATCAGATCACGGCGGGCCTTCGGGGCCGAGTGCCGGGCGTTGGCGACTGGACCTACGACGCGTATCTTTCCTACGGCCGCGTTGACAACAGCACGACCTACACGGGCTACCTCTCACGCTCAGCGACCCAGAGGCTACTGGATGCGCCCGATGGAGGAGCATCGCTCTGCGCCGGCGGCTTCAATCCGTTCGGGGAGAACCCGCTGAGTGCGGCCTGTATCGCTTACATCAGCCGGGTGCCGACGAACACCACCGAGAATGATCAGCGCATTGCTGAGATCAACCTCCAGGGTGGGCTCCTCGACCTTCCGGCCGGGCAAGTCCGGGCGGCGGTGGGTGCTACTTATCGCGAACAGAATTACGAGTTCGTTCCCGACGCCATGGCGTTGGCCACGTTCACCCTGAATGGAGTCACGGGTCCGGAGTTGGCGGGCCTCTCCAGCCAGCCGCTTTCGGGGTCCGACAAAGTCCGGGAGGTTTACGGTGAACTCCTGATCCCGCTCCTGCGCGACCTGCCGCTGATACGCAGTCTGGAAACCAATCTCGGCTACCGCGTCTCAGACTACGACACGATCGGCAGCGTCAGCACTTACAAGGCCGATCTGAGCTGGGAGATCTTCGAGGGGCTGCGGGTTCGGGGGGGCATTCAGCGCGCCGTTCGCGCGCCCTCGCTTGGGGAGTTGTTCGCAGCGCAAAGCCTGAGCTTCCCGAACATCGGCGTGCCAGTCTCATCCGCGGGCGTTCGCCAGTTCTCTGGCGATCCGTGCGACATCCGCGGTGCATACCGCGCGCCCGGCGGGGCTAACGCCTCCCAAGTTCGGGCGTTGTGCGTCGCGCAGGGCATTCCTGGCGCAGTTGTCGACTCCTACACCTTCTCGAACTCGCAGGTGTCCGGGCTGACCGGCGGCAACCCGCTCTTGAAAGAAGAAACCGCCGACTCATTCACGGTTGGCGCGACATTGAGATCGCCGTTCTCCAGTCCGTGGCTCAGTGGTCTGTCCGCCTCGGTAGATTACTACAACATCAGCATCGAACAGGTGGTTGGCACCCTAGCCACCACGGAACAGCTGCGCCGCTGCTTCAATGAGAACGGCACCTCGAATCCGACCTACGACCCCAACAACTTCTTCTGTCAGCTGTTCAGTCGCGATCCGAACTCGGGGCAAATCACAAGTACTCTCGAGACGAACGCAAACCTGGGCACACTGAAGACGAGCGGCTTAGACTTCCAGATCGATTGGGCGCTCACGCTGGCAGACGTCGGTGGACCCGACTGGGGCTCGTTCGCCTTCAACTTCATCGGCACGAAGCTGGAGGAGTGGAAGCGTCAGGATATACCCGGGGGTGATTTCACCGATCGCAAGGGAACTATCTCGAACGCGTTCGGCCTGACTTTGCCGGAGTGGAAATTCCTGTCCGCGTTGAACTGGAATTACGATCCTCTAACCGTAGGCATACGGTGGCGCTACGTACGCTCCGTCGAGAACTTCAATAACCGCGACCAGGTTCTCAGCGCCGTCAACTATTTCGACCTCAACACGTCGTTGACGGTCAACGAGGCGATGACGCTTCGCGCTGGGGTGAATAACCTCACGGATGCGCAGCCTCCGGTTTATTCGCCATCGATCGCCGCCAATACCGACCCATCCACCTACGACCTGGTCGGCCGCCGTTACTACGTCGGCATTACCGCCCGCTTCTAAGTTCGATGAAAGGTTCGCACCAATGAGAAGATCCTTATTGACCGTCGCGATGGGGGGGCTTGGGCTCCTTTATGCAGGAAGCGCGGCCGCCCACGATTTCTTCCTTGTTCCAGAGGGGTTCGTGGGGAAGAACGGGCAACCCCTTATCGTTCACGCGACGTCCTCGTCGGACTTTCCGGCGCTGAACGTCGCGTCACCGCCAACGCGAGTCGCCGAGGTTCGAGCGGTGGTCGGCGGCCGTCCAGCTGCCGTCGAGGTACGAGAAAAGGGCGCCAAATCTCTGCTCCTTGCGGTCTCCAGCGATACGCCCGGAATGGGTGTGGTGACGCTCCAGACGATCTGGGGTGAGTCGAGCTGGAAGCCCGACATGGTCGACACGTATCTGGAGGAGCATCCGTTCAAAGCCGAGGAGGTCGCGGCGGTCCGCCGTCTCCTTCCTGAGGGGGCGACCCTCCAAATACGGTCGCGCCGGCTGGCCAAAACTCTCGTATGCGTCCGCGTCTGCACGCCGCCGACGACGGCTGCGGCGGGACTCGAAGTCGAGTTCGTCCCGGAGACGGATGCGGCCGGCACCTCACCGGCGAGGGTCCAACTCCAGCGGAACGGGCGCTCGCTGGCAGCGCACCCCGTCACGGTGAGGACAGCGCATGGTAAGGGGCAGAACCTGCTCACCGACAAGGAGGGGTGGGTGCGCCTCCCCGCCGCGTTGTCGGGGCCGGTGATGCTCGTAGCTGCGACGCTTGATCCTCCGACTGAACCTGGTGGACGCTTCACCACCAACAATGCCTCCCTCACCTTCGAGGCGGGCGAGGCGGCACGCTAGATTGAGATGCGGCAGGTTGCGCGAAGAAAGAACCGATCGCGCATCCGTGTCCAACCAGCGGGATTCTGCGGCCGACGAGAGTGAGGTCTTGGCAACCGGGGCGGCGGAAGCGCCGTCCCAGTTAGCTACTTGCGCGACCTGGTGATATTCGCCGAGCATCCCCGAACGGCAATCGGCTCCCCCCGGCGCATCTGCAGACCTACGCCTTGGCTTCGAGTCCAGCTATCCGTTCGACACACACCTGGTGTACGACGCGGCCGAGCTCCTCGACCTGCTCTCCTAGCCAGTCGAGCTCTTCTTTCGTGATCCGGTAGTGCTTCGAGTAACGGGCCTTGACGTACGCTTCCTTGAGCTTCTCGAACCGGGCGCGATCGCGCTTGGTCTGGCGCGGCCAGACATAAGTCAGCCGCGGATCGATACGCTCGGCCTGGGTGCGGAGGAAGCCGAGATTATGCACGTGGGGCGTGTAGAACGTGCAGACCAGCAATACGCAGTGGTAGAGAAACTCAGCCGCTTGATGGGTATCGAAAGCGGCCTCTTTCAGGCGGCCTTGCCCTGCAGTGTAGCGTGCAGTGTCCAATCGTCCCGCACCGCCTGGAAACCACTCATCGAAATACTCCCGCGCCATCGCCAGCGCCTGCTCGGGCGTCTTGGGCTTGGGCCGGTGCAGTTCGGTGTCGTCAGCTTCGTAGAGCGCGATGCCGTCCTTCGCGACGTCCATGAAGAAGTAGCGGCCGTGGGCGAGGCCGTCGTTCACCTCCTGCAAGGTGTGGACGATGAAGTTGACCGGCGTCTTGAGCGTGCCGGTGACGCCATATTCGCGCATCAGCCGATCATCGAGCTTCGACCAGTATTTGATGCGGTCGGTGAGCCGCTTGTCGTTGACGATGATCAGCAGATCGTAATCCGACTGATAGCCCTTAGCGGTATGCGGTTCGTCGACCCAGCTACCGCGCGCATAGCTGCCGTAGAGGATGACCTTGAGAATGCGGCCGGCCTTCTTCCATTCGTGCTTGGCGAGCGCGAAGGCGTCGTCGAACTCCTCGAACACGAGTTGCACCACGCGCTCGAGCTCGCGCTGCTTCTGGGGCGGCAGATGATCGAGGTCGGTCCGCATTATCCGATCCTAGCAAGGGGTTGGAATGGTTGCACCTGTGCAATGCCGCCGAAATGGCGTCAGCCCAATTCATCACTGGCTGTTGCGAGCCGGACAAGTTCATCCGACAGGCGGCCCCCTGTCTCCACGCGCCGGGCAAGCGCTTCGACGAAGTGGGTGAACCGCTTTTCGACTTCGGCTCTCAACCCCGCATCGATGTCCTCGGGCGCCCGCGTGATCGCCAGCCAGCGGCGCATGAAGAGAGCGAACGCCTCGTTGCCGACCTCGACGTGATAGTCGAGCTTATCGAGCTGGCGTGAGATGCGGTCGAGCCGCCGGCTGAAGGCCGCCTCCATTCGATCAGAGCCGTCGGGAGAGAGAAACGACGCGAGGGCTGCTTCGACTATCGCAGCCTGCGAGACCCGCTTGCGAGCCGCATAGTCGGCAAGTTGCCGCGACAGGTCGGGCGGCAGGCGGAACGTGTGCCTCAGCCGCGTGCCCCCTTTCACAGCTCTATCCCGTCGCCCGGATCGAGTGCCGCGCGCCGGGCATTGGCACGCATCTGGCTCGCGGCGCGCCGATCCTCGGCCGCTTCGTCCTCGTCGAGCGCGTCGCCGAATTCGAACTCGTTGCGCACCGGTCGAGGCGGGGGCGCTATGTCGTCATGCGCAGGCATGTCGGGCTCGCGGCGGATGCCGCCGTCGGCGTCCTCCCTCGCCTCCCCTTCGTCGCGCAACAAGTGCCGCACTTTTGCTTTCGGCGGTGCCGTGACGACCCGCGCTTCCCAGTCGCCGACACATGAGCTGGATTTCGACCGGCTGGTCGTGGGTGCAGGCGCGATCCGCTTGTTCAACCGCGGGTCCGCATAATAGCGCGCCTTCTTCGCCCGGATCGGGCGTGCGCCCGCCAGCATGACGATTTGCTCGCTGTCGGGCAGTTGCATGATCTCGCCCTGGGTCAACAGGGCGCGCGCCGTTTCGGTGCGCGAGACCATGAGATGGCCGAGCCACGGTGACAACCGGTGGCCGGCGTAGTTCTTCATCGCGCGCAGCTCGGTCGCGGTGCCGAGAGATTCGGAGATGCGCTTGGCGGTCCGCTCGTCGTTGGTCGCAAAGCACACCCGCACATGGCAGTTGTCGAGGATCGCGTTGTTGGGCCCGTAGGCTTTCTCGATCTGGTTGAGCGACTGGGCGATGAGAAAGGACTTGATGCCGTAGCCCGCCATGAAGGCGAGTGCGCTCTCGAAGAAGTCGAGCCGCCCGAGCGCGGGAAACTCGTCGAGCATCAACAGCAGGCGTCGGCGCTCCGCGCCCTCGGCAAGGTCTTCGGTAAGACGGCGGCCGAGTTGGTTCAGGATCAGCCGGATCAGCGGCTTGGTCCGGCTGATGTCGGACGGCGGCACGACGAGATAGAGCGTGACCGGGCGTGCGGCATCGACCAGGTCGGCGATCCGCCAGTCGCATTGCCGCGTGACCGCCGCGATGACCGGATCGCGATAAAGCCCGAGGAAGGACATCGCCGTCGAAAGCACCCCGGAGCGTTCATTCTCCGACTTGTTCAGCAGTTCGCGAGCGGCACTCGCGACGACGGGGTGCACGACCTCCTCGCCCAGATGCGGCGTTTGCATCATCGCCGTCAGCGTAGCCTCGATCGAGCGCTTGGGATCGGAGAGGAAGGCGGCAACGCCGGCGAGCGTCTTGTCGGGCTCGGCGTAGAGCACGTGAAGGATGGCGCCCACCAGAAGCGCATGACTGGTTTTTTCCCAGTGGTTGCGCCGCTCGAGCGAGCCTTCCGGATCGACGAGCACATCGGCGATGTTCTGGACGTCGCGCACTTCATTGAGCCCGCGGCGCACCTCCATCAGGGGATTGTAGGCGGCCGAGGACTGATTTGTCGGGTCGAACAACAGCACGCGCGAGAAGCGGGAGCGAAAGCTCGCGGTCAGGCCCCAGTTCTCGCCCTTGATGTCATGGACGATCACAGAGTGCGGCCAGGTCAGCAAAGTCGGAATGACGAGACCGACGCCCTTGCCGCTGCGCGTCGGCGCGAAGCAGAGGACATGCTCGGGGCCATCGTGCCGCAGATACAGGTTGGCGTGGCGTCCGATCACCACACCCTTTCCGTCCAGCAGTCCAGCCTTCGCAATCTCCCCCCGGCTCGCCCAGCGGGCGGAGCCATAGGTGGCGCTGTTGCGGACTTCGCGCGCGCGCCAGACCGACATGGCGATCGCGACCGCCACCGATGCGAGCCCGCCAGACGCGGCGATCAGCCCCGCCGTTTCGAAGATGCGCGGCGCGTAGGCCTCGTAGCTGAACCACCACCAGAAGATCGCGTAAGGCGGGTAGACCGGGTGCCCGGAGAGTGTGAACCAGGCACCGCCGAGCTCGCGCTGGAAGCCGAGCGCGGCGGCGGCCCATTGGGTAGCTGCCCATATGCCGGCCAGGGTGAGCGCGAACACCGCGATGATCTGGCCCCACAGGATCCGCGTCGCCGACATGGCCGCCTCCTTTCCAGGCGCGAACAAGCGGCTAGGCGAGTGGCATTGCAAGGATTGCCGTCGGGGATAGCGGCATGGCGCAGGAAAGAGCGCGGTCGGCTAGATCGTCTCCACGGAAAAGTCCTCCATGCCGGACCAGGTAAGTCGGTACATGGCGCCCTGGACCACCGACTGGACGACATTGGGCCAGAGTGCCGCGATGCAGGTCCCGTTCGAGTGGCGCACAGAGGGATAAATGATGCCGTTGTGCCCTTCGCCGCGCGCCCACGCGGCGAGTGCGTTTCCGGCCGGATAGCCAGCTGTGGGGTTCGGATCGAGACTGGGGTGTGCCGGAACACCGCGCAGGTCGACGAACACACCCGACATGCTGGCAATCATCTCGCTGTAATCGACAACCGCATTGAAATCGCCGGCATCGGCCAGCGCTCTAGTCAGGTGATGGCCGACCTCGGCGAGGCAGGTCTCGACCGCGAGCGCGGCATACCATGCGCCGCGGTCGGCCGGATTGAAGCGATTGGGCTCGCGCGGCTTGGCGTAGGCGAAGCTGGCGTTGATGAACTTGGCATGCGGAACACCGTGGACCAGCTCGTCGGCGGTCAGCCCTCCCAGACCGCGGTCTTCCGCGATCAGGCGTCCGCTGGTGGCACCTTCGATCTCGGCCAGCAGGGCGAGTTCTGCATCATCGTCGGCCAGTGCTGCCATGACCGGATCGCGCAAGCGTGCGCTCGGCACAAGCCGGACGGTCCGTTCGAAGGCCTCGCGAGCGAGCGGAAGTGTAGCCGGCGACTGGTCCGCCGACCCGTCAGAGCCCGCCACGCAGCGCGTCGATGTAGAGCCGCGTCTCGAGCATGCGCGGAATGCCGCCTTCGATCATCGCGTCGACCGGCGACCGCCGGTCGAACAGCGGCGCGCGGTTGGGAAGCTGCGGCCAGCGATCGGCCATGTCGTCGGCAAACAGCAGATGCAGTCCCTTGAACAGTCCGATCAGCGCCGAAGCGCGCGTCAGCTGGTCCTGGCTGAGCGAGCCCTCCCACGTCCCGGCCTTCATCCGGTCCCACGTGCTGGCGGAAACGCCAAGCAGCGCGGCACCTTCCGCGTTGCTCCCCTTCCAGGCCTCAACGAGCCGCAGAACGGCCTTTACTGCGGCACCGGTCAGGCGGCGACGATCATCCTCGGCAGCGAAGGTCTGAACCCCGCTGTCCGCTGTCGTTCGCTCAAGAACCGCGATTACCATGCCGCTTCTCCTGACGCGTATATACGCGTCATGTGGTGCGCATGTCAAGGATTGAAGCATGAGGGTAGTACATTACACCAACAGACTACGCGAGCGGCCGAAGGTCCAATCCACACCGCCGCGGTCATTGATCCGCCCGCTTACCGCCTGCCCCAGGTGCTGTTCCAGATCCTGACGCCAGGGCACGAGCTGGAAACCCAAGGCATTGTCGATCATGGCGAAGCGGCCGGAGGCGAGCGTGATCCGTTCGCGATAGACCCCGGCCACCTGCTCGCCCGGGTCGGCGGACTGGAGGGCGCCGCCATGCTTTGCGGCAAGCCGGCTCGCAGCCTCGGCGATGTCCCGGCCCCTCAGCGTGTCGAGCAGATCGCGCGCGAAGACAACGCGCTGACCCGATCGTCGCGCAAGTCCTTCCGCGGCCAAGACGTCGGCGCGCTTGTCCAAGGCCCCGCGCACTTCCGCGCCAAATGCGCCCTCCAGCGTTTCCGGCCGGGGCGACGTCAGTTGGCGGTCGAGCCACGTGGCCCCCCGAGCTTCGATCTGGCGTGCGAGCGTAAGGTCGGAGCGAACGAGCAGGCTGGTCTGCTGCTTCCCGTTGCGAGCGGTCCAGGTGCTGGTCGAGACGATCGCATTCGGTGCGGCATCGCTCGTGCGCTCAATGTCGGGCAGGCGCAGATGATGCGTACGGCCGTCGAGGCCCTCGATGATCGCATAAGCTTCGCCGGTTAGCTCGTCGTGCAATCCGCGTTCTACCAGGCGGCCGATGATCGGTTGATCGCTCGAGCTGCCATGCAGCGCGAAGCTGCGCGGATCGCTCTCCCGCCCCCGCCCGCTCATCGCGCGATGCATCGTCTTAATGATATCGCCGCGGTCGCCCAGCGCGCGCAGGCTGGACTCGCAGCCGTCGGACAGCGTCCAACTGGCCGGGCCGACCTGGTGCGCCAATCCCATGCGTTGGAGCACGCGGGCGCGGCCGATGAGGAAGATGCGATCCCTGCGGCCCCCTGCGGAAGGCTCAAACCGGAGATCCACCGTGCCGCGCGCGTCGCGCCGAAGGTGGAGCCGACGGTCGAGACTGGTCCAGCGCTCCGCGTCGACCTCTCGCCGCAGCGCGTGACAGATGTCGCGCTCGCTGCGCGGCCCGAGTTCGATCGTCACGCGCTCCTCGGCCCTCGCGCGCAGACCGGCGCTGATGTAGCCGCGGTCGATGACAAGGTCCTTGCCGCCATCGGCAACGCCGCGGACCAGGACGTGGATGTGGGGATTGCCGGTATTCCAGTGATCGACCGCCACCCAGTCGAGTTTGGTCTCGAGGTCACGCGCCATGTCTTGCATCAGCTCTCGCGTGAATGTCCGAAGGTCGACCATCTGGCCGGCATCCTCGGGTGAGACGATAAAACGGAAATGGTGCCGGTCGGCCTCGCAACGCGCAGCAAATGCTCGGCCGTCCGCCTCGTCGGAATGGGCGTCGAACATTTGGCCATCGGACCCGTCGCGCGTCACGCCCTCGCGCTCCAGATAGGCGACATGGCGTGCGAGCGGTGCTGAACGGAACGCTGCGCCCCTGTGACGTACCACACGCGCCTTGATGACCACCCGTCGTCGAAACGCCCTGTGGCGACTCCGGAGCGCGGCACTTCGGCCACGACCGATATGGCCAGTCCCCCGCCCGGTCTTGCCTCGCCCGAGTGCGGTGAAACCCACCTGCCGCGACGCCTGCAAGACACGCCCGACAAGCGTGCCCGCTTTGCGATACGAAGCCGAGCCGCTGTCGCGCGACCTTCCCGGCCGGATCGTGATCTCGTCGTCAGCCATGAACGGGGCGCACGGGCGGCGGCGCGCTTATCGTTGAAAAAGTGTGTAAAATTTCAAAGGGTGACGCAGGAGGGCCTAGCGGCGCGTCGCCCAATATCTTGTAAAACCAACCACCTGCGGCCGAACCGACGGCGCTGCTTTTATCTCGCCATCTTATTTGGCTTCGTTCTGGTGCGAGTATTCGCCATCGTCGTTTCTCCTCCATAGCAGTAATGAGCTGACTATTCGACGCGTCTGTGCGCGGGGCTGCGAAGTAGCGGTTGAGGTCTGATACGCCGCGCAATCTTCCGTGCTCATCGGCGCTGGCATCGCTCTGCATAGAGGCGATGCGCGGGGCGCCGCGGCACATGTCGCTATCGGATTTACGGGGCATCGTCACAGGCAATCAAGCGTGGTCGGCTTGCGCCGCCACAGGCGAGATATCGTGCTTCCCGTCTTCCTGGTCTGTATCATTCCTTCGCCGCTTGCGCGGACCTCCGTGTGTCGTCGAGCCGTCAGCCGGCTGCAGTTGGGGTGTTCGGCATCATGATCTGGCGTAGCTCAGGCGTTGCAGCTTGGCCGCGTTCGCGCTGTCGACCTCCTGTTCCGAAGCGTCGGGATCGCCGGTGTAGAACGTGCCGTCGCGCCACATCGCGTGCATCACGATGGCGAGCTTGCGGGCGACCGCCACGCGCGCCTTGGCGTGGCACTTGGTCTTCGTGAGCTTCAACCCCCAGGCCTTGATCGTGTCGCGGCCCTTGAACCGGGTAAGCATCGCCGAGGCTGCTTCGTAGAGCGCGCGGCGCACGTCGGGATCGCCCGCCTTGCTGATGCGACCCTTCACGTCGATCGAGCTGCCCGACTGCCAGCGGCGCGCGGTCAGCCCGAAGTAGGCCGCGACGTTGCGCGAGCGGCGGAAGCGCGTGGGATCGTCGATCGCGCTCTTGAAGCTCAGCGCGGTCACCGGACCGACACCAGGGATCGCCATGAACCGGCGGCACAGCTCGTCACGCATGGCGAGCTGGGTGACCAGCTTGTGGAGGATAAGATACTCGTCCCACAGCGCCGTGCGCGCTCGGAGCATGCACTCCATCAGCCCGGCGGTCATCGCATCGCCCGCCACCGCCTCGCGCACCGCCTTCGCCATCGAACCGCGGCAGATCGTGCCGAGACGGATCCCGAACACCTTGAGCGAGTGGCGGATCGCGTTCTCGAGATCGAGGAACTTACGCTTGAGGTTGCGCCTCTGCACCAGCAGCAGGCGGATGCGGTAACACTCCTCGGTCTTGATGTGCGCCTGCCGGAACCATCCGGTGCGCATGATGTGGGCGATGCCGAGCGCATCGGCGGCGTCGGTCTTGTTGCGCTGGGCCGACAGCGCGGCGCGCACATGGCGCGTCTCCAGGCAGACGGCGGAAAGGCCCAAGGCAAGCATCCCTGGATGCAGCCACGGCGACAGCGCCCCTGCTTCATGGCCGACCCGGCGCAGGCGTCCGGCATAGCGCTCCAGCGCGTCGGCGATGAGCTGCGGATCGGTTGCGACCGCGGTCTGCAGCACCACCTTCCCATCATCGCCCACGACGCAGATCGCGGTCTCCTCGATCGACACATCGAGGCCTGCAAAGTACTCCATCACCCGACTCCTTCGCTTCCGTCTAACCGGAGCGAGGGGAGCGCCAGGTGCCGCCTCAGTGCAAGCGGAAGGCGTCGCCAAGTGCTCGCCAAATACAGCGGCAATCCTCCCCTCCAGATCCATCCGATCGCCGCATCTCTACACAATCTTTCGCCGGGCAGCGCCATGCCTCGCCCGAGGCGCGGCGACACGATCATCGCGACCTGCCACTCGACAGGGGAGGGAACAGACCATCGGGTGATGCACCAACAGGGCGAGGTGAAGCCAGTGGGGCCACGGCAATGCGATCGAGTGCGCCCTCCGCGACCCGGCCGCGTGCTACAAAGACTGCGCTTTGCGTCCACGATACGCGCGCCCGCTGCAGCCGCAATGCACTGGCGACGACTGCCGATCCGCTGCCGGGTTGCACCAACAGCGCCAGTTTCGCGACATAGGCGCGCGTCTCGGCAGGCAGCGCGCGGCCGCGATCGCGCCAGTCTTCGTAGCGTCCCGGCCCCGCGTTGTAGGCTGCCAGGAAGCCGGGTGCGCCGTAGCGATCGTGCATCTCGCGCAGGTACGATGTGCCCGCAAGAATGTTGTCGCGCGGGTCGAACGGATCGGCCCCGAGCGCGAACCGGGCGCGCTGGCGCGACCAGGTTCCGGGCATCAGCTGCATCAGCCCCATCGCACCGGCGGACGAAACCGCGCGGACGCGGCCCGCACTCTCGGCACGAATGACGGCATAGATCCATTCACCCGGAATGCCGAAGCGCTGCGAGGCTTCGGCAACGTGAGGTGCGATGGCGACGCTAGGTTGCGTCGCCGCGTCAGCGGCAAGTTGCCCGGCGGCGGGCGCTGCACCGAAGATAGCAAGGACGGCAACGGCGTTGCGAAGCAAGCGATGCCTGGGCACGCGTCAGGCCGCCTGCTTGCGCCGGGCGGGGCGCGACCACACCAAAACATGCTGGTTGCCGTCCGCATGGAACAGATTGGCGCGCAGTGGCCGCACAAGCGCGGGATCGTCGATCTGGACCGCCACATAGTCGCCCGCCTTCGCTCCGACGTGCTTCCATCCCGCACCCACTTCGCATGCCCGATCGATGGAACCCGCCAAGACGCGGTAATCGGGTGCGTTTTCGCCGCCGGTCGGCTCGGCCGGAACGAAAGCGAGTTCGATGTCGAGCGTCGCGGTTTGCAGGCGGCCGGAATAGCCGCCGTTCTGCTCGACGAATGTGCCGATGCGCATGGTCATTCTCCTTTGTTGGCGATGGTGGAAGCGTCGTGAGCGCGGGAATCGGCGAACCAGATGGAGTCGCCGCGGCCTGCCTCGTCGGTCCAGACAGGCGTCGCACGGCCGATCACATCGGCCAGTCGCAGCACGCCGAAGTAGCGTCCGTCGAAGCTGTCGGGCGCGGCCGGGCTCATGAAGAACAGCTCGCGCGACCGGAGAACGTGGCAGCCCGACCAGGCGGGCAACAGGCGACCGACGCGGTCGCGCAAGCGGGCCTCGCCGACAAAGTCGCCATCCACGGAGATGCTGCGCCCGGAGCGGCAGACCCGCTGACCGCGCACAGCAGCGACGCGCTTCAAGAGCGGAACGCCTGCCGGCAGATAGCGCCGTTCGGCGAGCAGACGACGCAAGGAGGGCGGCGGCGCGATCGCGACGCGCTCGCCGACATGAAGGCTCGCCTTGCCCCGGATGAGGTAGAGCCCGGTCGGAACCGAAGCAGTCGCGTTCCAAACCGCGTAGTGCGAAACCGGCACCGCGAGCGTCGCCAGTGTTGCCGCGCTCACTGCGCCAGCGAGGGTCAGCGCGGCGCGTCTCACGGCCGTAGTGCTTTGCGCAAGAGCCAGGCACGATGCTGCGACGGACTATACGGCCGCGGGCGCTCCCGGCCCGCCAGCCGGTTATGGACATGCCGCCAGTGCTCCGGCGCGACGTGACAGGGGTCGATGCCCGACGCCTCGATCGCGTCGATCACGCCGAAGACTCGGGCGACCCTGGGCCAGCCTCGAACGAAAAGAAGGAGCTCGCCACCCGGGTCGACCTGCGCAACCGCCGTGCAGCGTTCGCTCGGCGCGACGGCGCGCACAACGGCAACAGTCGACCGGGCCGTGCCGAAATCATTGGATGCCCAGCGAACCAGCGCGAACAGCTGTCCGGCGGCGTAGCACTCGATCCGCCGACGCCGGTCGACGAGGCGTTCCGCGATTGGCTGGCCGAACTTCAGCCAGTCCTCGCGCTCACCCGCCCGCCAAAAGAGCGTGACCTCCGTCAGCGGCAAGACGCGACTCCCTCCGGCGGTCGAAGCCGAAACAGGTGCACGAACGACCGGCGCTGGGAGGCGGCGCGGAGCAGGTAGCAATCTGTCGCCTTGCTCTGCCGACGCGCCGGGCTGCGCGACGCCAGCCGGGAAAGATGACATGGATTGCATTATTTCGCTCAGCGGCGGACCGGGGGAACGTAGCCGTCGAGCCGCTTGGCGGGGTGAACCACCCCATGCCCGGGATCGCTTGTCGATCGTCGAAGGCCCTGCTCCGCCCAGGCGTCCAGATCGGACAGGGCGTAGACGATCCGCCCGCCCAATTTGCGGTATACCGGACCGGTTCCATAACAGCGATGCTTCTCGAGGGTGCGGGCGGAGAGCCCGAGATGCACGGCGGCATCGGGCGTTCGCAAGAATCGGGCGGTTACCAGAGAGGGTCGAGCGTCCATGGGATTGCTCCGGCGAGGATCGGGCGCGGCAGCGCGCTGCCGCTTCGGTTCGCGGGCTATGGCGTCGATACGCGAGCGGCGGGGAGCGACAATCTGCGAGCCTCGAAATTGTCGCCACGAGCCGGCAATGCGCTCAAGATGGCGCTTATGCGGCGAGCGCGGACATGAATAAGCCCCGCCCGGCTGTGCCGGGCGGGGGCTGGTCTGGCGGTCAGTCGCCGTTTGAACGGCGCGCGCGCGACCAGATCAGGTTGTAGCTCTTGCCGTCTTCGTCGTCGAAGAGGTTGGCGAAGATCGGAGCGGTGAAGCTGGGATCGTCGAGCTTGACCGAGAGGTAGTCGCGGCCCTCGTTGGAGCGCTTTGACCAGGCGGCACCGATCTCGGCGCGGCCGACGAAGACCCGGTGGGAAGGCGCGTTCTCGTTCTCGCTGCTTTCGGGAACGATGCGGACGTTCTTCTGCTGCACCGACATGGTGACGATCTCGCCCTTGTATTCGTTGCCGGTCTTGGTGAAAGTTCCGATGTTGGCCATGATAAGTTCCTTCAAGTTGATCGAACCCGCGCCCATCGCGGCCTCGATGGCTGGTTGAAGGCAGGGGCTTGGCCCGCGGCACCCGTAGGGCCGCAACGCAGTGGAGGACGTCGGTCAGGCGTCTTTCTTGTCTCGCGAGGAATGGGCGGCACGCCCAGGGGAAGAAAGTCGGCGCAGGCGGCGTTGCAGCAAGGGATCAAGCGGCGAAGCCATCCCCTGCCAACCAAAGCCATTGAAGAGGCCGCAAGGAGCGCTGGTTGGGCTTGAAGCATGACCCATGCCGTGCCGGAACTTGCCCGACCGAATCCCGATTAGGGCGATTGGAGACGCCGTGCGGCGGCAGGTTGGGTTACGCTCGACCTCACAAAGTTGGGCGAACATGTCGGAAATCTTCCTGGCGGGCGCAGATGAGGCTCGAGCGCGTTGACGCCAAGGCTGGTGCCGACCCTGTGGCCACGACCAGACGCAGGCAGCCTCGCATGATGGTGGCATTCGGGAACCGCGGCCCCCTTGCTGACGCGCACTATCCATGACGGCTGCATTGCGCTAACGAACGCCGCGTGCGTCATTTTATCGCCCTGTTCGGCCTCTTGGCGATGGTCCTTGCCGGTCTCCATTCCGGCTCGGCCGTTGCCCATGAGCGGCATACGGCACACTCGAGCGACTTCGTCGGCCATGGGCACAGCCATGGTTCGCACGATGGCGGCGACCAGGACGACGATCTCGGCGAATCTTCCGCTGACTTTGATGGGGACCAGAGTCACCATCACTGCCCAGCAGCCCCGGCCCCGCACCTGCCGCAGGCCGAATTCGGAGGCGCGTTCGGCCAGCAGATGCTCTTTGCATTCGAAGTTGCGTTCCTGCGACTTGGTACCGCCGCCCCACCGCTAGATCCTCCCAAAGCCTGACACCCCTGCATTCACCGCGTGGCCTTCGCCGCGTGACTTGCATTCGGGCGTCAGGAGACCTCCCCGATGAGATTTAGAATTTTGGCGACCCTCCTCGCGGGGGTGGCAGGGCTTGTCGCATGCCCGTTGGCGGCCGAGCCGCTGACCTTGGATGAAGCCATCCGCCGTTCGCTGACGAGCTCGCCGCAAGGCGAGGCGGCCGCGGCGCGCATCGAAATTCTCGAGGCTGCGCGCGCCGCCGCCGATACCAAGCCCGCCGCGACGATCGATGGCTCGGTGGAGAACATCGGCACCGGCGGCTTTAACGTGGTTCAGGTCGATGCGACCTATAATCTGCGTCTCGAACGCGGCGGCAAACGGCTGGCGCGGATCGCATTGGCCGAAGGCGATATAGGCATTGCCCAGGCCGAGGCGCTGATCCGGCGGCTCGACCTGGCGCAAGATGTGCAGGAACTTTACGTCGAGGCGCAGGCAGCCACGCTGAGGTTCGATTTGGCCAAGAGCCGAGTCGAGATTGCCGAGCGGCTTCAGACCGAAGTGCAGCGCCGCGTCACCAGCGCGCGTGATCCGCTGTTCGCCGGCACCCGCGCGAAAACCCAGCTCGCCGAAGCGAAGGTGGACCTCGAACTTGCCGACCACGCCTTAGCGGCCGCCAAGACCCGGCTGTCGCTGCTCACCGGCGGCGATCCGTCCGTGTTTTCCATCGTGACAGTCGGCTTTCTCGAGACGCCTACGGTGAGCGTCGCCGCGAACGACCTCTCGTCGGTCGACCTCGCACTGTTCGAGGCGCGGCGTCAGCGGGCGGGTGCCAACTATCGCCTTCAGGAAGCCTATGCCAAGCCCGACCCGACGGTTTACGCCGGTCCGCGCGTGTTCGGTACCGGCGATGTCGGGGTGGTGGCCGGGGTTTCGATTCCGCTTTCCAATCGCGCGCTGAACCGGGCCAACATCGCGCGTGCCACCGCCGAACAGCGCCAGATCGAGGCCGACCTGGCGGTCGAGCGTTTTCAGCGGCGGCGCGAGGTAGCGTTGGCCGCCGAGCGCGTCGAGGAAGCGCGGCACGAGGCCGAGGCGATCCAGTCCCGCGTCATTCCCGGCGCGGAGCAGACGCTGCGCGAGGTTCGCGCGGGCTACAACCGCGGCGGGTTCACGTTTCTCGACGTTTCGACGGCGCAATCGGCGCTGCACGAGGCGCGCGTCCGCTTCGTCGAGGCTCTTTCTGAATATCATACGGCGAAGGTCGAGCTCGACCGGCTGACCGGCCAGTTCGTCGACCTTGTTGGGGGTAACTGACTATGCGCAAGACACATTTCATCCTTGCGGCTCTTCTGGCTGCTCCACTGGCCGCCTGCGGGCAGTCCGGCGGCGACGTAGCCGAGACGGAAGCAGGCGAGGTCGCCGCCGGAGACTATGAACGAGGACCGCACGAGGGCCGGATGCTGCGCGACGGCGACTTCGCCATCGAGCTGACGGTGTTCGAGGACGGCGTCCCACCCGAATATCGCCTGTATGCTTATCGCGACAATAAGCCGCTTGCTCCGGACCAGGTGCAGGCGCGGGTGACGATCAAGCGGCTCGACGGTGAAGTGACCGCCTTCAGTTTCCAACCGCAGGAAGATTACCTGCGCGGCAATTCCGTGCTGGTTGAGCCGCACAGCTTCGACG
>ERZ1066119.552-NODE-552-length-24945-cov-14.592487_pt1 | contig 24945 bp, 21 predicted proteins | sample MGYA00382766_ERZ1066119 | MGnify/ENA primary metagenome ERZ1066119 (study PRJEB33369, sample SAMEA5778349) | biofilm metagenome | biome: Industrial cooling water; feature: Water cooling tower basin; material: Biofilm | place: United Arab Emirates | collected...
GCGCCACCACGCGCCACCACGCGCCACCACGCGCCACCACGCGCCACCACGCGCCACCACGCGCCACCACGCGCCACCACGCGCCGAGCGCGGGCCGTTGGGCGCGGTTGGTGGGGGTCAGTACCGGTTGGTATCAGGTCGGCCCTTAAGCGCCGGGCCGCGGGCCGCGCCCCGCGTTAGTCGCCGGGCCGTGCGACGCGAACTGCGCCGTCGCCCCGCCGCCGAACGCGAGCACGGCGTACGGCTCCGCCCGCGGCCCCTCCATCCCCGGCGAGCCCGCCGGCATCCCCGGCACCGCGAGCCCGCGCGCCGGCGCGCCGCCCACCCGCGGCCGCGCGGCCAGGAACCGGCGCACGTCGGCCGCCGGCACGTGCCCCTCCACCACCGCGACCCCCGCCCCACCGCCCGCCCCGGTGCCCACGGTCGCGGTGTGGCAGGAGTGCAGCGCCTCGGGCACGCCGAGGCGCGCCTTCACCGCCGCCAGGTCGCCGACGTCGTGGACCGCGGGCCGGAAGCCGGCGGCGGCCATGTGCGCCACCCACTGCTCGCAGCAGCCGCACTGCGGGTCCTTGTAGACGGTCAGCGCCAGCGGCGCCGGCGCGCCGTCGTTCGGGGCGCCCGGGGCGCCCGCGACGGCCATCGCGACCAGATTCCGCGGGCGGAGCACTGCCCACGCGCCCGTGCCCACGGCCAGGGCACACGCGATCCAGGCGCGACGGGACACCGCCGGACCGGGGGCGGCAGGGAGGACGGTCGGGGGGGCGGGGTGCGGCATCGGTGGGGCGTCGAAGGCGAGAGGGGGACGGGCCCGAGCGTCGGTCACTCGGCGGCCGGCGAGGGGCCGGCGGGGGAATCTGCGCGGGCCGCGCTCGCCGCGCCCGGCGAGGCCACGAGCGCGCGGTCGGCCGGGGTGAGCGGGCGGACCGCGCCGGGCGGCAGGTCGCCGAGCGCGAGCCCGCCGATGGCGACCCGGATCAGGCGCTCCACCTCTACGCCGAGCGCCGCGAGCATGCGGCGGATGTGCCGGTTGCGCCCCTCGTGCAGGACGAGCTCCACCCACCCCGTGCGCGACGCCGTGCGGAGAATCTGTGCCTCCGCGGCCGCGAGCCACTCGCCCGGCGCCTCCGGCCCGCCCGACACGCCGCGGCGCACGGCGTCGAGCAACGCGGCGTCGGGCGCGGGGCGCACCTGGACGTGGTAGCGCTTGGGCACGTGCGCCGCCGGGTCGAGGACGCGGGCCGCCCACCGCGTGTCGTTCGTGAGGAGCAGCAGCCCCTCGCTCGCCTTGTCCAGGCGCCCCACCGCGGCCAGGTGGTGACCGGCGAGCCCGGAGGGCAGCAGGTCGTAGACCGTGGGGGCGCCCCGCTCGCGCACGCGCGACGTCACCACGCCGCGCGGCTTGTGGAGGGCGAGGTAGCGCGGCGCCGCCGGTCGCACGGCCACCCCGTCGAGGCTCAGGCGGTCCCGCCGCGGGTCGACGCGGAGCGCCGGATCGCGCGCCACGCGGCCGTTGACGGTCACGCGCCCCTCGGCGGCGTAGCGCTCCGCGTCGCGCCGGGAGCAGGCCCCGAGCTTGGAGAGCGCCCGCGCGAGACTCACCGCGTCGCCGCCGGGGCGGGGCCCGTCAGGCGGCCGCCGCACCCCGCACCTCCGCACTGTCCTCTCTGACAGACACCTGCCTCGTCACCCTGTGCGCCTGGGGCGACAGCGCGGCCGCGTTGGCGCCCCGACGCGCCCGCCGGCGTCGTCCAACGACGCCCGCCACTCCGCCCGACCGATGGCCGGCGCGACCCGACAATGGAGCGAAGGTGCGACCAATCACCGAGTGCGGAGCTGGGCCGTAAGTCATTGCGCGGGTGGAGCTTGCCGGGAAAAATCTGGCGCCGAAGAACGTCTGACGGCACGCGGTGTGCCTAGGTAGCACGGCGTTCGGCGGCTCGGTGGGCGCCGTACCCCGGTGGAGGTTGCCGCCCGCCTCCGTCCGATTTCGCGACGAACCCTCTTGCACCGTAGCACACCATGACCCGCAACTCGACCTCGCGCGCCGCCGGCGCTGCGCTCACCCTCCTGATCGGTTCCGCCGCCGGCCTGTCGGCCCAGACCGCGCCCGCGGCCCCGACGCAGCCCGACTCGATGCGCGCCGCCGGCCCGGTCACCGGCACCAGCAACGGCACCCTCGCCCGCCCGATGACGGGCATGGCGATGGAGGACTCGACGACGCGCCGCGCCCCCCGGCGCCGCGCCGCCGCCCCGGTCCGCAAGGACGCCACCGGCGGGATGAGCGTGCAGAAGGACATGGCCCCCGCCCCGACCCCGGAGCCGGCGCCCGCCCCGGTGGTCGTGGAGCCCGCGCCGGTCCCCGCGTCGCCCCCGGCCCCCGAGCCCGTCCCGGCCCCGGCGCCCGAGCCGGTCGTGACCACCACGACGACCACGACGACCATCCCCGTCGCCCCGGAGCGCAAGCTCGGCAACGGCTTCTACTTCGGCCTGCAGGGCGGCGCGAACTTCCCGCAGAACAACATCCGCGACGCCTACCGCACGGGCTTCAACGGCGGCATCCAGCTCGGCTACGACCCCGAGACCAGCCCCATCGGCCTGCGCGTCAACGCGCTCTACAACCGCTTCCGCGGCGACAACTCCAACGCCCTGGCCATCCAGCCCAACCGCGCCAGCGACGCCGAGACCTACTCGGCCTTCGCCGACGCCGTGGTGCGGCTGCCCTTCGGCAAGTTCCTCGGCGCCACGAGCGGCCTCTACCTCATCGGCGGCCCCGGCGTGACCTACTTCCGGAACTACCGCGACTTCCAGGCGCAGACCGGCACGCAGGTCAACGCCGGCAACAACTCGCCGATCAACGTCGGCCGGAACAACGCCACGCAGTTCTCGCTCAACGGCGGCGCCGGCATCGAGTACGGGGTGGGCAAGGTCTCGCTGTTCACCGAGGGGCGCTACGTCCGGGTGTTCACCAACGGCCGCGACACCGACTACGTGCCGGTGACCTTCGGCCTCCGCTTCCACCGCTAAGCGACCGCCTAGCGACCGCGAACCTGCGGCCCGCGGCGGGCGCTCCGGCGCCCGCCGCCCGCCCCGGAACGCCGGGGTGTGGCGCGGAAGAAACACCCGTCGCAACTGGAACATCAGTTGCACTTTCAGGGGTCACCGGGCGCCGCCCGGTGGCCCCTTCGCCGTCCCGTCCGAGCGCGCGAGTGTCGCGCCGACGCAACTTCCGCCGTAGAGTGTGGGTAGCATGCCGCAGTCGCCCAACACCGCCCGCCCGATTGCCCGCCTCGCCCCCATCGCCATGCTGAGCCGCCTTGCCCTGTCGGGCCTCTGCGCCACGCTGGCCCTGGCCGCCGGGGCGACCCCGGCCCGCGCCGGCGCCCAGGCGAACGTCCGCCGCCCCACGGTCCCCGTGGTGCCGGTGGCCCACGTGACCGGGCGTGACGGCACCCGCCCGGCGCCCAAGCCGGCCGCTAAATCCGCGGCCCGGTCGGCGGCGAAGCCCGGCGCGAAGCCTGGCGCGAAGCCCGCCGCCACGGCAGCGGCCAAGCCCAAGGCGCAGACGCCCAAGCCTGCCGCCGTCGCGCCCGACACCGCGGGGCTCGACGTCGCCGCCGCGCCGCTCACGGCGGCCGCGGGCGGGGAGGTCGCGGCCCGCCCCGCCGGCTACGCCCGCTACCGCTCGTCGCGCGATAGCGTGGCCGGCGAGATGGCGCGCCTCGGCGCCGAGCGCGCCACCGGGCTCCGGGTCGCCGTCTCGCTCGAGACGCGCGAGCTGGCCGTGCTCGACGGCGCCGACACGCTGCTCGTCGCGCCGGTGGCCATCGGGATGGACACCACGCTCCGCTACGGCTCGCGGTCCTGGACGTTCGACACGCCGCGCGGCAAGCGCACGGTGCTGCGCAAGAACGAGAACCCGATCTGGGTGCCGCCCGACTGGCACTACGCCGAGGTGGCCAACAAGAAGGGGCTGAAGCTCGCGAACCTGCCGGCCGGCAAGGCGGGCGTCGCGCTCGGCGGGGGGCGGCGGCTGGTGGTCCGCAACGGCGTGGCCGGGGTGCTCGAGGGCGGCGTGTTCGAGGCGCTGCCCACGGACGAGGAGATCGTGTTCGGCAACACGCTCTTCATCCCGCCGCTCGGCAGCAAGAACCGCCAGATCGAGGGCGAGCTGGGGCGCTTCCGCCTCGACATGGGCAACGGGTACATGCTCCACGGCACCCCGCACGAGGACACGATCGGCGACGCCGCGACGCACGGCTGCATCCGGCTGTACGACGAGGACATCGAGTGGCTCTTCCAGCACGTGCCGGTCGGGACGCCGGTCTACATCTTCTGACGGCCGCCGGGCCGGCGCGCTAGACTCCGCGGGGCGGGCCTCCACCAGGGCCCGCCCCGCGCTGTTTTCCCCCAACCCCACCCGCATGGGAGCCGCCGTCACCGCCGCCCTCGTGGCCGCCGCCGCGCAGCGGGAGCGCGCGTTCATCGCGCACTTCGTCGAGCAGGGTGCGACCACGCCCGCGCACGCCGTTCCCCTCCCCGCCGGCGCCGATCCGACCCGCGGGGGTGTGCGGTCGTGGCTGCGGCGCGGCATCCTGCACCCCAGCCCGGGCGGCTACTGGTTCGACCAGGCCGCGTACGACGCCGAGCGGGGCCGAGCGCGCCGGGCGAAGGTCGTGGTGATCGCCGTCCTCCTCGCGCTGCTCGTCCTGGGCGTCCTGTTCAACCTGCTCCGGAGCCCCGGGGTGCCCGTCAACCTGTAGGGGCGCTGGGAACTCGCCGGCCGCCGTCAGGTCCCCCGCGGCTTGGCGCGGCGCGTGGGCGTGGCCGTGAGCGGGTCCTCGGGCCACGCGTGCTTGGGATAGCGCCCCCGCAGGTCGCGCCGCACGTCGAAGTAGCTCGACCGCCAGAAGCCCGCGAGGTCGCGGGTGACCTGGACGGGCCGGTACGCCGGGCTCAGGAGCTGCAGTGTGAGCGCTACAGTGTTGTGGCCGAGCCGCGGCGTCTCCGCGAGCCCAAACAGCTCCTGCAGGCGGACCGCGAGCGCGGGGGCAGCGGGGTCGGCGTAGTCCACCCGGATCCGCGACCCGGTGGGGACGGTCACGTGGGTCGGGGCGAGCGCGTCGAGCGCGGCCCGCCGATCCCACGGGAGCGCCGCGGCCAGCACCGCCGCGAGGTCCAGCGCCTCGACGTCGGCCCACCGGCGGGCACCGGCGAGGGCGGGGCCCAGCCACGCGTCGAGGGTGGCGACGAGCGCGTCGTCCGACCAGTCGGGCCAGACCTCGCCCCCGCCGGCGGCCGCCGGGAGCGCGCGGGCGAACGCCACGCGCTCGCGGAGGTGCCGCGCCGCGTCGGTCCAGGGGAGCGCGGCGGCGAGCCCCCGGGCGCGCACCGCCTGCCGGACGCCGTCGAGCAGGGCGCCCTGCACGGCGGCCGGGTCGGGCGCGGCGAGCGGGCGCTCGCGCAGCACGAGCGCGCCCAGCCGGTCGACCTGGCGCGCACGGACCGCGCCGGCGCCCGCGTCCCACGCGACCTCCTCCGCGCGCTCCACCTGCTCGCCCGCGTGCGCCTCCAGGTCGGGGAGCGTGAGGGGCGCCGCCAGGGCGATGCGCGGTTCCTGCGCGAGATCGAGATCCCGGCCAGCCGCGGCGCTCGGCCCGCCCGCCAGCTCCGCGACCGCCAGGTACGGCGCGCGGGCGAGCGGCTGCGTCGCGTCGAGGGCGGCGCCGCGGCCGTTGCGGAGGAGGAAGCGGCCGGGCGCGGCGTCACGCTCGCCCGCGGCGCGCCGCTGCGCCACGCGGTCCGGGTAGGCGAGGGCGAGCAGCGGGCCGGCCAGCGCGTCGTCGGCGGCGTCCCCGGGGCCGCCGGGTGCGCCACCGCCAGCGGGGTTCGGCTGGACGCGGAGCAGCGGGCGCAACCGATCGGCCAGGGCGCGGGCCTCGGTGCGGGCGCGGTGCACGCCGCCGCGGTCCACCGGCGTCCCGTGCACCGCCTGCGGCGGCTCCCCGGTGCCTAACACCAGCGCCAGCCGGAGGCGGACGTCGGCGTCGGGGCGCGCGCCTGGGCCGGCGGGCCCGTCGAAGGCCGACCGCAGGATGTCGCGCTCGCCGAGCAGGGCGGCCAGGGCGCACGCCACGCGGACGGCGCCGGGACCGAGCGCGCCGGCGCGCAGGACCATGTGGGCGAGGCGCGGGTGCAGAGGGAGGGCGGCCATCGCCCGGCCGTGGGGCGTGACGCGGCCGACGGTCGCGGCGTCGCCTAACGAACGGTCGCCGGCGCTTAACGCGCCCAGTTGGGCCAGCAGCGCGCGGGCGCGGGCGAAGGCCGCGGCCGGGGGCGGGTCGAGCCAGCGGAGCGCGGCGGGGTCGGAGACGCCGGCCGCCGCGAGCTCCAGCGCGAGCGGCGCGAGGTCGGCCTCCAGCACCTCCGGCGGCGCCTGCGCCGCGAGCCCGTGGTGCTCGGCCTCGGCCCACAGGCGGTAGCAGTCGCCGGGCGCGACGCGGCCGGCGCGCCCGCGCCGCTGCTCGGCGGCCGCGCGCGAGACCGGCACCGTGGCGAGGTGCGTCATCCCGCTCGCCGGCGAGAAGCGCGGCACCCGCGCCAGCCCCGCGTCCACGACCACCCGCACGCCCTCGATGGTCAGGCTGGTCTCGGCGATGCTCGTGGCCAGCACCACCTTGCGCGTGCCGGCGGGCGACGGCGCCACGGCGTCGTCCTGCGCCTCGGGCGGGAGCTGGCCGTGGAGCGGGAGGACGCGGGCGTCGGGCGGCAGTGGGCCGGCCGCGAGCAAGTCGGCCGTGCGGCGGATCTCGGCGGCGCCGGGGAGGAAGACGAGCACGTCGCCCGCGTGCCGCGCGAGCGCCGCGCGCATGGTCGACGCCACGGCTAGCTCGACCGCGTCCCGGCCGCCGGTGGGGCGGCGCGGCGCCCAGTGCACGGCGACGGGGAAGGCGCGCCCCTCGCTCGTGACCACCGGGGCGGGCGGCCCGTCGCCGCCTAACAGCGCCGCCACGCGCGCGCCGTCGAGCGTGGCCGACATGGCGAGCACGCGGAGGTCGGGGCGGAGCACGGCCTGCGCGTCGAGCGTGAGGGCGAGGCCCAGGTCGCCCTGCAGCGACCGCTCGTGGAACTCGTCGAACAGCACCGCGCCCACGCGCTCCAGGGCGGGGTCGTCGTGCAGGAGGCGCGGCAGGACGCCCTCGGTCACCACCTCGACGCGGGTCCGCGGGCCGACCCGGCTGTCGAGCCGGACGCGGTAGCCGACCGTCTCGCCGACCGGCTCGCCCAGGAGGTGGGCCATACGGCGTGCGGCGGCGCGGGCGGCGAGGCGGCGCGGCTCCAGCACGAGCACCGTGCGGCCGGCCATCCACGGTGCGCCGAGCAGGGCGAGCGGGACGCGCGTGGTCTTGCCCGCGCCGGGCGGCGCCTGGAGCACCGCGCACGGCCCCGCGGCGAGCGCGTCGAGCAGGGCGGGGAGCGCGGCGTCGATGGGGAGCGGCGGCCCCCCGGGCGGACGGCTCAGACGATCGGCGCCTCGCTCACGGGGCCGCCCAACGGCGCGTCGAGCGGGTCGGCGGACGGGGCGCGGTGGGCGTCCGCCTCGGCCGTGCGGCGCCGGATCGTGCGCACCAGCCTGGACACCGCCCAGACCACGAGCGCCACCGGCAGCACGTACTTGAGCAGGAAGAGCCCGAGCATCGCCGCCGCGACGGCCAGCGCGACGACCACGCCGGCCACGCCGAGCACCATGGCCAGCGGCAGGCCGATGACGCCGAGAAGCCCGGCGACCGGCGCGCCGACCACGGCGGCGACGGCGAGCACCGGCACGCCGAAGACCTTGAGCGCCGCCGCGCCCGGCAGGGCGACGGCGAGCACCGCGGCCACCACGCCGCCGAGCGAGCGCGTGGCGAGCCAGCGGAGCAGGAAGAGGCGGACGACGGTGAGCATGCGGCGGGCGGCGGGGGTCGGGACAAGTGGCGCGTCGGGCGCGCACGGTGCGAACGCGCAGCCTACGCGGGCCGGGGCGCCCGGGTGTCAGGGTGCGTCGGCGGTCCCGGCCGCGGCATCGCCCGTGCGCAACACCCCGGCCATGAACGACTCCCCGCCGCCGACCCCGCTCCCGCCCGGCCCGCCCCCGTTCCTCATGCCCCCCGACTTCCCGTCCGACGTCTGGGAGCGTTCGCTCGCCGATCTGGAGGGGCGGGCCGTCGAGAAGGGCGCGTTCGGGTTGGGGAGCACCGCGTGGCTGTCGCGGGCCTTGGTGTCGCCGCTGCGGCAGTTAGGCGCGCCGGAGCTGCGGCTGCTGCTCTCGGCCGGCCGCGGCCTCCCGTGGACGGTGCCGCTAGCGTTGGAGCGTCTGCTCCGCGAGCCGCTCGCCGCGGCCGACTACGGACCGGGCGCGCTGCTCACCGCGCTGTTCGCGGCGCTCGCCGAGTTGGATTCGGACGCGTGGGGCGCGGGGTGGCGCGAGCGGTTGACCCGCGTGGCCGACGGCGCCCGCGCCGCGCTCCCCGTGCTCGACCCATCGGCGCGCGCCGCGCTGGAAGCGGACCTCGACGTGGCACGGGAGCAGTTCGGCGTCTGACGCCTGAGGGCGCGGTCCGCAGCGACGGTAGTACCGTCAACAACAAGGTCAAGGACTTGGACGGGATTTACGGGATGGACGGGATTATGGGACTCTCGCGAGGGCGAGACGTTCTCGCCTGACAGCGGACCAAAAAATCCCGTCAATCCCGTGAATCCCGTCCAAAGCTCTTGACCTTCCCGGGCCCTGGCGTAACCGCAGCCGGGGCCCGGCGCGCGTCAGTGCTCCGGCCGCTCCAGCTCGGCGGGCGGCGCGTAGTCGCGGGCGTCGCGCCGCAGCGTCGCCGCGAGGAGGCCGACCGCGGCGGCGGTGCCTAACAGCACCCACGGCGTCGCGTCGGGCACGGGCGGCGGCACGAACGTCACGCCGGACGCGTCGGCGCGGGCGGGCTCGCGCACGTACCGCCCGCGCGGCGGGCGCGCGACCTGGTCGAAGTCCCGCGCCAGCGCCGCGAGGCCGTCGCGCAGCGCGTCGCCCTGCATGGGCAGGCCGTGCCCCGTCACCGCGACCGACGGGTCGAGCTGCGCCAGCCGCTGCACCGAGGCCCGCGCGGCGTCCCAGTCGGGGGTGTAGTAGCGCGGCGGGCCGCGCAGCTCGCGCGCCTGCGCGTAGACGGCCGACGCCGATTCTTGCCGAGTGGTGACGAAGGCGTCGCCGGCCACCAGCGCGCGGTCGCGGGCGCGGAAGAAGGACACGTGCCCCGGGGTGTGCCCCGGCGTCGCGTACCACTGCCAGTCGCCCATCCCCGGCACCGGCCCGCCGTCGCCCACGTCGGGGCCGGGCGCCCAACCCGCCAGCGGCCGCACGCGCCCCTCGAAGTGGAACGGCCCCGGCGGGAACAGCGGCGACGACCGGGCGAGGAGCCCGCCCCCCACGCTCGGATCCGGCGGCGGGTACGCGGACTTCCCGGTCAGATACGGCAGCTCCAGCGGGTGGGCGTAGACGGGCACGTCCCACCGCTCGGCCAGCGCGTGCAGCCCGCCCACGTGGTCGAAGTGGCCGTGCGTGAGCACGATCGCCGACGGCCGCGCGCCGCCGAAGCGCCGCTCCGCCGCCCGCGCGATCGTCCCCGCGAACCCCGGAATGCCGGCGTCGACCAGCACCCAGCCGCGGTCGCCCGCGTCGGGTTGGCCGAGGAAGGCGACGTTCACCAGGCCGCAGCGCAGCCACGCCAGCTCGTCGGCCGCCTCGATGGGCGCGCCGTGGTCGTCGCCCGGCGGGCGCGTCAGCGCGCCGGCCAGGTCCGCAACGTCGAACGGGTTCTCCACGGCGCGCCCCCGGTCAGCGACCGCGGACGCGGTCGAAGGCGTCGCGCACGGCGCCCTTCACCTCGTGCCAGGCGTGCGACGACGTGCCGCGCGCCCGGTCCCACCCGCGCTCCAGGTCGCCCTCGACCTCGTGGTACTCCCGGCCGCCATGCTGGCGCGCGGCGTCGTAGCCGTAGCGGTAGGCAGGCTGGTAGCTCTCGTAGCTGCGGTCGGCTCTGGCGTACGGGCGCCCCGCGTGCTGCTCGCGGAAGTGCGCGTCGTGCTGGCCCCACAGGTCGTCGCTGGCGTACTCGGTGTCGTGCATGCCGCCGGTGGTGCCCATGTTCAGGCCCTGGTTCCCCATGGCCATGTTGGCCACGCTGTCGCTCGGGTTGGTGAAGTCGGCCACGCGAACCTCCTGCGGGTGTGAGTTGGCGAGTGGGCCCGCCCCTGGGGCAAGGCGTGCGCCGCGGCGGGGCCGGACGGCCGCCCGCGCGGGCCCTTCCGCCCGGCGCGACGCCGCGCCAAGGTTCGGGCGTGCCCGCCGTCCCGCCTTCCACCCCGCCGTCCGCGCCCCGGGCCACCACCGCCCCCGAGCTGCGGCGCCACCTGCTCTTCCTCGTGCTCGGTGTGGTCGCGCTCGACGTCGTCGCCCTCCTCGCCCAACGCTGGCTCGGCGTGGACGGGTGGTCACGCGGGCGGCGGCAGGCGTTCACGGCCGTGTGGGTGGGGCTCACGCTCGTGGTGGTGAGCGTGTTCCTGGGCCGGATGCGCGCCACCCGCCTGCGCGCGCGCCGCGCCCGCGCCGCGGGGCGCTGACCGCGTGCCGGCCGCGCGACCGTCCGCCGGCCTGCTCCCGGGGCTGGACGCCCTGGCCGCCTTCCTCCACGACGCCCTCGGCGCCGCCGCCTACCCGGCCGACGAACGGGGCGGCGTCTTCCGCGCCGGCGACGGGCGGCCCGTCGCCCGGCTGGGCGTGGCGCTGGAGGCGTGGCCGGGGCTGGCCGCGTGGGCCGAGCGGGCGCGGCTGGACGCGCTGTTCCTGCACCGCCCGTGGCGGCTGGCTGCGGGCGTCCTGGCGGACGGCGTGGGCGTCCTGTGGGCGCATCTGCCGTTCGATGACGCGCTCACCACGAGCTACAACCCGCGCCTCGCGGCCGTGCTCGGCATGACGGCGCTCGCGCCGATCGGCCAGAAAGACGGGCGGGTGCAGGGGATGCTCGGCGACTGGACGCCCCGCCCGGCCGACGACGCAGTGGCCACGACGGCGGCGGTGTTCGGCGGCGCGGAGGCGGTGATCGCGGCGCGGGGCCCGGAGCCGGTAAGGCGCGTCGCCGTGGTGGGCGCGATGAACGACGCCCTCGTCCGCGAGGCCGCGGCGCGCGGGGCCGGGCTTTACGTCACCGGGCAGCTCCGCCAGCCCGCGCGCGCGGCGGTGGACGAGACCGGGCTGGCCGTCGTGGCGGTGGGGCACGCGCGGGCCGAGTGGTGGGGCGTGCGGGCGCTCGCGCACCTGGTGGCCGAGCGGTGGGGTGCGCTGACCGTGTGCGCGGCCCGGGCCGCACTCACGGTCGCCGCCGGGGTGGGGGCGGCGCTCGCCGCCACGCCGGGCGGCGCGTGGGGGCAGGCCGTCCGGGTGACCGTGCGCGACGCCGTCCGCGGGGAGGTGGCGGGGGCGCTCGTGCGCGTGCTCGACGCCAGCGGCGTGGCGGTGGCCGCGGGCGCGACCGGCGACGCGGGCGTCCGGCTCCTCGCGCTGCCGGGTGCCGGACGCTACCAGGCCCAGGTGCGGCGCATCGGGTACCGCCCGGTCACGACGCCGCCCTTCACGGTTGGCGCGGCGGACACGGTGGCGCTCCGGATGGACGCGCCCGCCGAGGCCGTCTCGCTGGCGGGCGTGCAGGTGACGGGGAAAGCCCGGTGCGACGTGCGGCGCGACCCCGACGGGCGCGACGACGCGACGCTGTTCGCGGTGTGGGACCAGGTGCGCACCGCCGTCGCGCTCTCGGCCGAACGCGCGGGGGCGGACGGCGGGCCGGGGCCGCCGCCCGTCGCCATCCGGCGGTACGCGGCGCGGGTGGCGGCGGACGGCCGCACCGTGCTCGCGCTGACCGGCTTCGCGCCGGAGGTCGTGGCGGCGCGCCCGTTCCGCGTGCCGTCGCTCCAGGCCCTCGCGGCACGCGGGTACGTCTGGCGGGCCGGGAACCGCGCGACCTACCTCGTCCCCGACGAGGACGTGCTCCTGTCCGAGGACTTCGCCCGCGACCACTGCTTCCGCCTGACGCGCGGCACTGACGAGGCGACGGGGCTGGTGGGCGTGGCGTTCGAGCCGGCGCCCGGCCGGCGCGTGCCCGAGGTGGCGGGTGTGCTGTGGGTGGACTCCACCCGCGCCGCCCTGCGCTACCTGGACTTCTGGTACGTGGACCCGGGGCTCCGGCCGAGCGCGCGCGGCGCGGGGCGCTCGGGGGGCGCGGTGCACTTCGCCCCGCTCGGCGGCGGGCGCTGGGGGATCGTCGGCTGGCAGCTCCGCGCGCCGACCGGCGGCGACGCGTACGTGGAGTTCGGCGGCGCGACGGACGCGGGCGCCGGCGCCGGGTCGCCCGCCCTGGCGCAGCTCCGCGCCCGGATGCAACCCGGCACACTGGCTGTCACACGGGCCGTGCGCGTGGCCCCTGCGACCGACACCACCCCCGGCCCGCGGGCGGGCGTGGCCGTCTCCGTCCGGCAGCGCGACGACGGCGACGCCCGCCGCGCCTTCCTCGACGCCTCGGGGCGCCCGGACGCGGAGGGCGCGCCGCGGTTGACCGACCGCCGCGTGACGCTCGACGCGGCGGGGCAGGCGCGCTTCGCCGGGCTGCCGGCGGGCGCCTACAGCGTCTACGTGGGGGATGACCTCACGCCCGCCGGCAGCGCCGTCGTCCACCCGGGCGCGGTCACGGCGGTGACGGTCGGCGCCAGGGCCGACACGCTCGTCGGGACGACGCGCGCCCGGCAACTGTGCGGGGCGCTGCCGGCCCGGAGCCGCGTCGTGTACGGCGTGGTGCGCACCGCGGACGGCCGGCCCGTGCCGGGCGCGACCGTGACCATCGCCTGGACCGCCCAACCCGACGAGCCGGGCGGGGCGCGCACCCGCACCGCGGCGGGCGGGGAGTACGCGTTCTGCCGCGTGCCGCGCGGCCTGCCGGCGACGGTCACGGCGGCCGACGCCCGCGGCAACCGGACGCGCGAGTTCGCCGCGGTACGCGGGGACGAGGGGCCGGTGGTGGAGCGGGCACTCCTGGTCGCGCCGCTCGGACTCGCCGACCTGGAGCCGCCACCGCCGGACGGCGCCCCGGCCGACAGCGCGGCCGCGTTAGGCCCGGTGGTGGTGGGCGTAGTGACGGACAGCGCAGCGGGCGGCGCGCCGCTCGCCGACGCGGTCGTCCAGTTCGTGACCGAGGCGACCATGCAGGTGGCCGCCACGGCGACGACCGACTCGTTAGGCCGGTACCGCGTCGGCCCGCTCCCGCCGGGCGTCTACCTCGCCGGGTTCATGCACCCGGCGCTCGACCGGCGCGGGCTGGACCAGGTGGCGGTCCGGGTCCGGCTGCCGGCGATGGCGGAGGCGCGGGTCCCGCTCGCCGCGCCCCCGCGGCTCCCGGGGGAGCGCCCCTAGACGGTTCGTCGTCCGCGGATCAGGCGCAACACGAACAAGAGCACGACCGCGCCGATGAAGGCGGTGAAGATGGTCCCCGCGAGCCCGCCGAACGGCGCGCCGGTGCCGAGCGCCGAGAAGAGCCAGCCGCCGACGAACGCGCCGACGATGCCGATGATGATGTCGCCGACCAGGCCGTACCCGGTGCCGCCCATGACCATCGAGGCGAGCACCCCGGCGACCAGTCCGACGATGAGCCACGTGAGTAGCGACATGCGTCCCTCCTGAAAGCCCGCGCCCCGGCGGCCGAGTGCCGCGGGGCGCGGCCCGTGGGGGCAACCGCCGTGCCCGGTCCCGCGGCCGGGGTCCGGGCCTACCATCCCCCCGGTCCGCCCCCGACATTTGGGGGCTTGCCCGCGGCGGCCGCTCGCGCCCCGCGCCCCGACCGAGCCCCTTCCCGAGAGGAGCGCCGCACCCGATGGCCACAGACACCCCGCCCGACGCCGCCAGCCGAACGGCGTTCGCCGGCTTCGACCTTGGCGCCGACTTGGACGCCGCCCCGGCCGCCCCCGCGGGGCGCCTCCGCATCCGGCGCCTGGGCGTGGTCGGCGCCGGCACCATGGGGAGCGGCATCGCCGCCCTCGCCGCGAGCGCCGGCCTCCCCGTCGTCCTGCTCGACATCCCGGCCGACGGCCCGGACCGCTCGGCGATCCCCAAGGGCGCCCTGCAGCGCGCCGCCAAGGCTCGGCCGGCGCCGTTCATGGACGCCGCCCGCGCCGCCTACGTCCGCACCGGCAACACCGAGGACGACCTCGACTTGTTAGCCGATTGCGACTTAGTCATCGAGGCCATCATCGAGCAGCCGGGGCCCAAGCAGGCGCTGTACGCGCGGCTGGAAGAGGTACTCAAGCCGCACGCCGTGGTGGCGAGCAACACGAGCGGCATCCCGATGCGCGTGCTCACCGCGGGGCGCTCGGACGCGTTCAAGCGCCGCTTCCTCGGGACGCACTTCTTCGCGCCCGCGCGCTACATGCACCTGCTGGAGATCATCCCCACGCCAGACACCGACCCGGCCGTGACGCAGGCCGTGCGCGAGTTCGGCGAGCGGGTGCTCGGCAAGGGGATCGTGGTGTGCAAGGACGCGCCCGGCTTCGTGGCCAACCGGCTCGGCGTGTACGGGATGAACCGCACGCTGCGCGCGATGGACCAGTACGGCCTCACGGTGGACGAGGTCGACGGCCTCACCGGGCCGCTGTTAGGCCGCCCCAAGAGCGCGACCTTCCGCACCGGCGACCTGAGCGGCCTCGACGTGCTCAAGCACGTGAGCGCCGGCCTCGCGCAGACCACCGGCGAGGACTTCGACCTGCCCGCGTGGTTCCACGCCATGGTCGAGCGCAAGCAGCTCGGCGACAAGACCGGCGGCGGGTTCTACAAGAAGGTCGGGAAGGACATCCAGACCGTGAACGTGCAGACGGGCGAATACGGCCCGCAGCAGCGGCTGGAAAGCCCGGAGCTCAAGGCCGCCCTCAAGGCGCCGCTCGCGCAGCGCATCGCCGGCCTCAAGGCGCTCCCCGGCAAGTACGGCGACTTCGTCCGCCGCGTGCTCGTCGACACGTCGCGCTACGCGCTGGAGAAGAGCGCCGAGCTGGCGTACGACGTCCCGAGCGTGGACCGCGCGATGGAGTGGGGCTACGGCCACGAGGCCGGCCCGTTCCGCGTCATGGACATGCTCGGCCTCGACTGGCTGCGCGGCGAGCTGCAGAAGGACGGCGGCCAGGTGCCGGCGCTCCTGCAGCAGGCCGGCGCGTCGTTCTACCGCATGGGCCCGACCGGCGAGGAGGTGCTCGGCTTCGACGGCCAGTACGCCCCGGTGGCGCCGATCGACGGCAACCTGCGGCTCTCGCACGTGGCCGCGAAGCCGGGCGCGGTGCTGCTGGAGAACGCCGGCGCCCGCCTGCTCGACATCGGCGACGGCGTGGCGCTGCTGGAGTTCCGCGGCAAGAGCAACACGTTAGGCAGCAAGGTGCTGGACCTGCTCGCGCAGTCGCTGGAGCGGATCGAGCGCGACGGCATGGCGGGGCTGGTCATCGGCAACGACGACCCCAAGTTCTTCTCGGCCGGCGCCGACCTGAGCGAGAGCACCGGCGCGGTGATCGCCGGGATGTGGGACGTCATCGAGCAGAGCATCCACCGCTTCCAGCAGGCGACGCAGAGCATCCGCTACGCGCCGTTCCCGGTGGTGGTGGCGCCGCACGGCATGACGTTAGGCGGCGGCTCGGAGTTCACGCTGCACGCCGACGCGGTGCAGGCGCACGCCGAGCTGTACATGGGGCTGGTGGAGGCCGGCGTGGGGCTGCTCCCCGGCGGCGGCGGGACCAAGGAGCTGCTCTTCCGCTTCACCAAGGAGCTGGAGCCGTACGACGAGGCCGACCCGTTCGAGGCGGTGAAGCGCGCGTTCAAGCTCATCGCCACGGCGCAGACGAGCACGAGCGCGCTCGAGGCCAAGGCGCTCGGCTTCCTCCGCCCGCGCCACGACCGCATCAGCATGAACCGCGACCGCCAGCTCGCCGACGCCAAGCGCCGGGTGCTGGAGCTGGCGCCCGACTACGTCGCCCCGATCCCGCAGACCATCCGCGCGTTAGGCCGCGAGGGGCTCGGCAACCTGCGCTACGCCCTGTTCTCGTTCGTCGAGGCCGGCCAGGCCAGCAAGTACGATCAGTACCTCGGCGAGCAGATCGCCTACGTGCTGTGCGGCGGCGACGGGCCGGCGCGCGTGGTGACCGAGCAGGACATCCTGGACCTGGAGCGCGAGGCCTTCCTCAAGCTGCTGGGCCAGGAGAAGACGCAGGAGCGGATCGCGTACACGCTCAAGACCGGCAAGCCGCTGCGCAACTAACGGAGACCCGAGACCATGCAAGAAGCCGTAATCGTCGCCGCGGCGCGGACCGCCGTCGCCCGGGGCAAGAGCGACGGCGCGCTGGCCCGGGCCGGCGTGCTGCCGATCGACATCTCCGCGCTCGTCATGCGCGAGGCCGTGCGCCGCGCCGGGGTGGACCCGGCCGCGGTGGAGGACGTGGCCTGGGGCTGCGCCATGCCCGAGGCCTCGCAGGGGCTCAACGTGGCGCGCCAGGCCGCGCTCGCCGCCGGGCTGCCGGTGGAGACCTCGGCGGCCACCATCAACCGCTTTTGCTCCAGCGGCCTCCAGAGCGTGGCCACCGGCGCGCAGGCCGTCATGGCCGGCATGCAGGACGTGGTCATGGCCGGCGGCGTCGAGATGATGTCGCAGGTGCCGATGAGCGGGTACCACACGCGCCTCCACCCGGAGATGAGCGAGAGCTACATCGGGATGGGCTTCACGGCCGAGCGCGTCGCCGAGCGGTGGAAGGTGAGCCGCGAGGACCAGGACGCGTTCAGCTACGAAAGCCAGCGGCGGGCGTCGGCCGCCATCGCCGAGGGGCGCTTCCGGGAGCAGATCGTCCCGGTGCCGGTGGAGTACGTGCGGTGGGAGGGGACGCAAAAGCACGTCACCGCGGCGGTGTTCGACACCGACGAGACACCGCGCCCCGAGACCACGCCCGAGACGCTGGCCAAGCTGCGCCCGGCGTTCAAGCCGCAGGGCGGCACGGTGACGGCCGGCAACGCGAGCCCCTACTCCGACGGGGCCGCCGCCGTGCTGGTGGTGAGCCGGCAGTTCGCCGACGCGCACGGCCTCAAGCCGCTCGCGCGCTTCGTGAGCTACGCGGTGGCGGGCGTGGAGCCCGACGTGATGGGCGTCGGCCCGATCAACGCGGTGCCCAAGGCGCTCAAGAAGGCCGGCATGGCGCTCGCCGACGTGCAGCTCATCGAGTTCAACGAGGCGTTCGCGGCGCAGGGGCTGGCGGTGGCGCGCACGCTCGGCATGGACCTCGAGCGGACCAACGTGAACGGCGGCGCCATCGCCCTCGGCCACCCGTTAGGCGCCACCGGCGCCAAGCTCACCACGCAGCTCGTCTACGAGCTCGGCCGCCGCGGCGGCGGGGTGGGGATGGTGACGATGTGCGTGGGCGGCGGGATGGGGGCGGCGGGCATCTTCGAGGTGTACGCGGCCTGAGGTCGCACGCGTCACGCACGCACGCGGGGCCCCGCCGGTCAGCGCCGGCGGGGCCCCGCGTGCGTCAGGCGCGCCCGGGTGTGTCGAGCGCGGCGACGGCCGCGCGCCAGACGGCCGGGTCGCCGAGGCGGACGGCCCGGTCTGCGCCGACGTTCTCCAGCAGCAGGCCGAGCAGGAGGACGCGGGACTCGTCGCTCCAGAGGAGTTTGCCGCCGACCATCTCCAGCTTCCCGGGCGTGAGGTTGTAGCGCTGCATCGCCTCCTGGCCCCACGCTCGGCCTTCGCGCCGAATCTCCCACGCGCTGTCGTCCATGTGGGGCGGTTCGTAGCCGTCGTCGTCGTCGTCCCAGGGTTCGGGGGCGGGCGGGGAGTCAGGGGGCATGGCAGGCTCCGGGTCGAGTGTGGTCGGCGGGCGCGACGGGCGCGGCGGGCGCAAACGTATCGCGATGCTCGACGAGCGGCCGGAACGGGGGCGTGCGCGTCGCGCCCCCGTTCCGCTGACGGGGTGAGCGGGCGTCGGGGCCGAACGGGTTGTCGCCCCGCGTGTACCAAGGGAGACGCGGCGCGACGCGCCACCTCCGCGCTGCGCCGCCGCGTTCGACCCTTCTCTACGCCGAGGACTCATGGCCGAAACCGCCACCCCCACGCCCGTCGCCCCGCTGCGCAAGAGCCACGACGAGTGGCGCCGCACGCTCGACCCCGAGACGTACCGCGTGATGTTCGAGGAGGCCACCGAGTGCGCCGGCACCAGCCCCCTCAACGACGAGAAGCGCCCCGGCACGTTCGTGTGCGCGGCGTGCCACAACCCGCTCTTCAACAGCCGCGCGAAGTTCGAGAGCGGCACCGGGTGGCCCAGCTTCTACGAGGCGGCGATCCCCGGGCACGTGGGGACGAAGACGGACCGCAAGTTCTTCATGGTCCGCACCGAATTCCACTGCGCGCGCTGCGGCGGCCACCTGGGCCACGTGTTCGACGACGGGCCGCGCCCGACAGGGCAGCGCTACTGCACCAACGGCGTCGCCCTGCGCTTCGTGCCGGACGGCGAGGCGCTGCCGGCGCTCGTGGGCTGACGCCGCGATGCGCCGCCGACGCCGCATCCGCCTGACCTTTCTCCTCGCCGGCGCCGCCCTCGCGGCGCCGGTCGTGCTTTCGGCCCAGGCGCCGCCCCCCGCGACTCCCGCGGTGACGCCCGCCGCCCGCCCCGCCGACGTGGCGAGCGTCGACGCGATCCTCGCAGCGCTCTACGACGTGATCTCCGGCCCCGCCGGCCAGGCGCGCGACTGGGACCGGATGCGGTCGCTGTTCGCGCCCGGCGCGCGCCTCATCCCCACCGGGCGTCGCCCCGACGGCGGCGGGTCCATGCGGCCGCAGGACGTCGAGCAGTTCATCGCCACGTCCGACCCCGTGCTGCGGATGACCGGCTTCTTCGAGCGCGAGGTCGCGCGGCGCACCGAGCGGTTCGGCAACGTCGTCCACGCCTTCAGCACGTACGAGAGCCGCCGCGCGCCGGGCGACGCCGCGCCGTTCGCGCGCGGCATCAACAGCATCCAGCTCTGGAACGACGGGCGGCGGTGGTGGGTGGTGACGGTCTTCTGGGAGGCGGAAAGCCCGGGCGTGCCGATCCCCCCGACGTACCTCCCGGCGCGGTGAGCGCGATCCGACCGCGTTACGGCGTGACCGCCGCGGCCCCCGCCGTCGCGCACTGCGCGTCCTGCTGCGACGTCACCCCGCTCACCCCCACCGCGCCGACCACGCGGCCGTTCACGGCGATCGGCACCCCGCCCTCGATCGGCACGGCGCCGGGGAGCGCGAGGAGCCGAGTGCCCCCGGCTGCGAGTGACGAGTCGAAGGCGCGCGTGGGGCGGCGGAAGCGGGCCGCGGAGCGGGCCTTGGCCTGCGCGATCTCCGCGCTGGTGTAGGCCGCGTCGTCCATGCGCTGGAACGCCACCAGCTCGCCGTGCGCGTCCACCACAGCGATGCTCACGTTCCAGCGGTTGCGCCGCGCCTCGGCCTCGGCGGCCGCGACCGCGCGCCGGGCGGCCTCCAGCGTGAGCACCGGCTGTTGGGCGAGCTGGGCGCGGAGCGGGCGGGCGGCAGCGGTCGCGACGAGCGCGGTGGCGACGACGACGGGGCGGAGGCGCATGGCGGGGCGGGCGCGGGGGGTTTGACGGACGGCGGGCGCGGCTGCACGATAGCGGTTCGCGCCGTCGCCGGCCTCCCGCTCCCGCCCGCCCATGCGTCACGCCCTCCGCCTCGTTCGCGCCGCGCTGTTCGTGGTCCTCGCCGCCGTCGCCGGTGCTGGCGCGCCGGCCGGCGCGCAGCCCGCCCCGGACGGCCTCCGCGTCGAGGTCACCTACCCCGCGGCACGCAGCCGCACGCCGCTCGACGGGCGGCTCCTGCTGCTGCTCTCGCGCGACTCGACCGCCGAGCCGCGCTTCCAGATCGCCGACGGGCCGGGGACGCAGCTCGTGTTTGGCGTGGACGTGGACGGGTGGCGCGCCGGCGAGGTGCGCCGCGTGGACGCGACCGCCTTCGGCTACCCGCTGCGTTCGCTCCGCGACGTGCCGCCGGGCCGCTACCGCGTGCAGGCGTTGCTCAACCGCTACGAGACGTTCCGGCTGGCCGACGGGCGCGTGCTCAAGCTCCCACCCGACCGCGGCGAGGGGCAGCAGTGGGCGCGCAAGCCGGGCAACCTCTACTCGACCGTGCGCACGGTGGACGTCGACCCGCGCGCCGGCGTGCTGCGCGTCGCGCTCGACACGATCGTGCCGCCCGTTGTCGAGCCGGCGGACACGAAGTACGTGAAGCACATCAAGGTGCGGAGCGAGCGGCTGAGCCGCTTCTGGGGGCGCGACGTGACGTTAGGCGCGCACGTCCTCCTCCCCGAGGGGTGGGACGCGCGGCCGAACGCGCGGTATCCGCTGGTCGTCAACCACGGCCACTTCCCGGCCGACCTCGACGGGTGGCGCACGACGCCGCCGGACCCGAACCTCGCGCCCGACAGCAGCGCGCGCTTCCAGCTCAAGGGCTACAACCGCATCCAGCAGCAGGCCGCGTACGACTTCTACCGCTGGTGGACGGGGCCCGAGGCGCCGCGCGTGCTGCTCATCGAGATCCAGCACCCGACGCCCTACTACGACGACTCCTACGCGGTCAACTCGGCCAACACCGGGCCCTACGGCGACGCCATCCAGTACGAGCTGATCCCCGAGATCGAGCGGCGCTTCCGCGGCATCGGCGCGGGGTGGGCGCGCTTCACCTTCGGCGGCTCGACGGGCGGGTGGGAGGCGCTGGCCGTGCAGACGTTCTATCCCGACGAGTACAACGGCGCCTGGGTCGCGTGCCCCGACCCCATCGACTTCCGCGCCTACACCGTAGTCGACCTCTACCGCGACCGGAACGCGTACTACCTCGACAGCCCGTTCAAGCGCACGCCGCACCCGGGGATGCGCAACGCCCTCGGCCACGTGAGCGCCACGCTGGAAGAGGCCAACCACAAGGAGCTGGCGTTAGGCACCCGGTCGCGGAGCGGCGACCAGTGGGACGTCTGGCAGGCCACCTACTCGCCGGTGGGGCCCGACGGCTACCCGGCGCCCATCTGGGACAAGCTGACCGGCCGCGTCGACACGGCCGTCGCGCGGTACTGGCGGGACCACTACGACCTCACGCACATCCTCCGCCGCGACTGGGCCACGTTAGGCCCCAAGCTGCGCGGCAAGCTGCAGGTGCACGTGGGCGACATGGACAACTACTACCTGAACAACGCCGTCTACCTGCTGGAGGACTTCCTGAAGGGCGCGAGCCCGCCGGCCGAGGCCACGGTGAGCTACGGCGACCGCGCCGAGCACTGCTGGAACGGCGACCCGACGCGGCCCAACGCGCTCAGCCGGCTGCGCTACCCGCAGATGGTGCTGCCGTGGGCGTTAGGCCGGATGCTCAGGACGGCGCCGGCGGGGGCGGACACGGTGAGCTGGCGGTACTGACGGCCGGCAGGTTGGGGTGGACGGGCGGGACCATGGATTCCCGCGTTCGCGGGAATGACGACTGCTACCGCCGTCGTCCCCGCGAAGGCGGGGACCCATGGTTCCGCACGTCACGCCGTTCCCACCATCTTCTGCTCACATCCGGAACAGGTAGCTCGCCTTCACGAAGAACCCGTCCCCTGTCCGCCGCAGCGTGTCGAACCGCAGCGCGTCGGGCTCGGTCATCGTCTCGCCGTAGCCGGCGAAGAAGACCGTGCCCGGCGTGGGCTGGTAGCTGAACAGCACGTCGCCGCGGAAGGTGTTGCTCGCCTGGGCGCCGAGCCGCGCGAAGCCGTCGCCGGCGCGGCGGAAGAGGGCGCCGTTGGTCCGCCCGTCGTCGCGCAGGCTGTCCTGGCGCGCGGCCACGTACTGCCCCACGAACCGCACGAACACCGGGCGCGCCACCTGGTACTCGGCGCGCAGCCGCGGGATCTGCCGCTGCCCCACCACGCTCCCGTCCGAGGGGCGCGCGAACCGCTGCAACTGGTAGGCGGCGTCGAAGCGGAGGCGGCCTGTGGGGCGGACGGTGGCGTTGCCCGTGACGAACACGATGTCGCCGCTCTGCCACTCGTAGAAGTTCTCGTCGCGCCCCCAGATCACGAAGGCGTTGGCCGAGAAGCGCCGGAACTGCGGGGTGTTGAGCGAGAGCACCCAGTCGCGGTTGGGGAGCACGGGCGTGCCGGTGAACGGCACCGTGTCGGCCGGGGCGGTCGCGGTGGCGGGGCGGGCGACGAAGGTGCCGGCGTACAGGTCGGCGTCGTAGCGGAAGCGCTCGAGCAGGAGCGAGGCGCCGGCCGTCCACCCGCCGCGGAGCTGCGCGTTGGTGTTGAGGTGCAACTTCTCTTCGAGCGGCCGCCCGCCGGCGGCGAACACGCGCGACTTCCACGTGCCGTCCACCACCACGTTGCCACCGTAGCTGAGGAAGGGCCCGCCGCGCGGGAACGCCGTGACGCGGTGCGTGGCCGCCGTGCGCGTGATGCCGGGGCGCGAGATGAAGCCCGACCCCGGGACGAAGTCCTCGCCGAGCCCGTAGAAGGAGTAGCGAAAGCCGAAGCGGCGCCCGTTGCGGTCGAGCGCGGCCTGGGCGAGCGGGCCGGCGCGCAGGGAGGCGCCGGGCACGTCGTCGCGCGTCGCACTCCCCACGAGCTGCGCGGTGGCCGTGTAGACCTTGCCGAAGACGAGCCGCGTGTCGAGGCCGGCGACGCGGTTGGTGGCGCGCCCGGCGTCGCGGCTAGTGAACACGAAGCCCGCGCGCGACTGCGCGCCGAGGTCGCGCTGCACGCGGGCGATGGCGTAGAGCGGGTGGCGCGCGGCGCCGCGCACGTTGGGCCCGGCGCCGGGGTCATCCACGGCGGTGAGCACGGCCACGTCGGTGCCGCGCACCTTGCCGCTCAGCTTGGCCGCGGCCGCGGGCTGCACGATGCGCCGCGTGTAGATCAGCCCGCCCGGCACCGCGAACTGCTCGATGCCGTCGAGGAAGAACGGGCGCCGCTCGGGAAAGAAGAGCGCCTGCCGCGGGTCGAACTGCACCTGCGCGGCGTCGGCCTCCACCTGCGAGAAGTCGGGGCGGACGGTGCCGTTGAGCGTGAGGTTGTTGGTCACCCCCCAGCGCACCGTGCCGCCGGCCTCGGGGCGAGCGGCGCGGTAGGCCCAGCCGGCCGGCCCGGTGCCGCCGTTAGGCACGGCGCCCGGGGCGCCCGTCGTCCGCTGCGTGAGCGACGGTGTGAGGTCGAGCACGAGCCCGCGGCGCAGGTCCGTGAGGCCGGCGAGGTGCCCGCTCTGGGCGAGGAAGCTCGCCGCGCCGCGCCGCGCCGGGGCCCACGAGTCCTCGACGCCCAGCCGCTGCACGCGGCGCAGCACGTGCACGCCCCAGCGCTGCACGTCCACCGATTGGTAGCGGAGCGTCTTGAACGGGATCCGCAGCTCGACCTCGTAGCCGGCGGGCGTCACGCGCCCGCGGCTCTGGAAGACGAAGTCGGGGCTCAGGTCGATGGCCTCGCGGGCAGAGGCGCCGGTGTTGGTCAGGAAGCCGCCCCCGCCGCCGGCCCCCGTCTCGACGAGCGTGCCGTCGATCTGCACGCCGAGCGGGTTGACGCCGAACGCCACGGCCTGGCGCGCGTCGTCGAAGGTCGAGAGGAGGATGGTGACGTAGTCGTCGGCGAGCACGCGGTCGCGGTCGCCGAGGGTGGCGTTGACGGTGCCCGCCGGGGCCTGGGCGCGCACGCCGAAGTGGATGGCCGTGGGCGACGTCCAGACGAGCACCTCGGTGCTGTCGGTCGCGGGCACGCCGTCGTCGGGCTGGAAGCGCGAGAAGCCCGTGAGGCGGGCCGCGCGGCGCCAGACCGCCTCGTCGAGCACGCCGTCGACGCGCACGTCGGCGTCGGCCCCCTCGACGCGCGGCGGGCGCACCTCGAGCTGGCCGGCGCGGGCGTTGTAGACGGCGCCGGAGTCGGGCGCGGGGGCGGCGGGCGTGGGGGGCGCGGCGAGGAGGGCGGCCGCGAGGAGAGGATGCGTCACCCGCCCAACATTGGCGTGCGGGGCCGCGCCCGCCAGCGCGCGCGGCGCTCCGCGAGGTCAGCGTGCTGTCCGGGTCCAGTCTGCGTCGGGTCCGCACGCGACGCGGCCCGCGACGCCAGACGAATCTGGCACCGCGGGCCGCGCCGGGGGTGGCTCGCCGAAGGGGGTGTTTTGAAGCCCCGATGTGCTTGCTACATCAGTTGGGTGGCCGGCCCCTCGCCTACCGCCTTCCCCGCACTGGGGCGTGACGTCCGCGAGATAGTGGATCGGTCCCCGGCTTCAAGAGAGTCGGGTCAAAACAGCGGTCCCTTCGACCAGCCGAACTGCGACGGAGTATAGCGAGTTGCGGGCCACGCCAGGGAGCCGTCACGCGCCCACGCGGCCCGTGCGCATGGTCCGCTCGGCCACGGTCCCGAGCGCTGCCACCACGGCGCCGAGCCCGGCGAAGCGGGGATCGGGCGCGTGGCCGGCGAGGTGCCGCGCGTAGATCTGCTGCGCGATCACCGCGAGCCGGAAGACGCCGAACACGTAATACCACGCCGCGGCGCTCACGTCGCGACTGGTGGTACTCGCATACGCCGCCACGAGTTCCGCGCGGCGCGGGCTCCCCGGCGCGGCCGTCAACCCCAGGCCGAGCGCGCGCAGCGCCGGCGGGTCGCCGGGCTCCAGCCAGTAGGCAAGGGCGGCGCCGAGGTCCATGAGCGGATCGCCCACCGTCGCCATCTCCCAGTCGAGCACGGCGCGCACGGTGGGGCGGCCCGCCGCGAGCGCGTCGGGGTCGAGGACGAAGTTGTCGTACTTGTAGTCGTTGTGGAGTACGGCGGCACGCGCCGCGGCGTCGGCCGGCTCCGCGG
>ERZ1066119.556-NODE-556-length-24798-cov-13.354242_pt1 | contig 24798 bp, 21 predicted proteins | sample MGYA00382766_ERZ1066119 | MGnify/ENA primary metagenome ERZ1066119 (study PRJEB33369, sample SAMEA5778349) | biofilm metagenome | biome: Industrial cooling water; feature: Water cooling tower basin; material: Biofilm | place: United Arab Emirates | collected...
CGTCCACCGCGCTGCGCGTGGCCGCCGGCGTGGCCGCCGCCCGCGCGGTGGGCGACCCCGGCGCCGTCCCCGCCGCCTGGGCCGCCGACTTCGACGGCGACGGCGACCTCGACGAGCCGCCCGCCGATGGCGACCCCGCACCCGCCACCACCCCGGCGTGGGGGATGGCCGCGCTCGCCGGCGCCGCGGCCACGCCGGGCGCCCCCCCGGGCGAGAACACCGTGCACGTGACCGTCGCCGACCGCCGCCTCGGCCAGCCGGCCACCTTCGAGGTCACCGTCGACATCCCCACGCCGGCCGCGGTGGGCGGCGCCGGCGGCGCGCGCGCCGCCCGCCTCTCCGACGTGGACCCTCGCGGCATCACGGTGCTCGCCCGCCCGGTGGGCGACGGCAGCGCCGACACGCTCGGCGCGGCGCTCAAGCTGGGCGACCTGCCGGCGCGCGCCCGCGAGCGGGTGGAGCGCGCCCTCCGCCGCGCCGTCGTCCGCCGCCTGCTCGACGAGCGCGAGCGCGACCAGCTCGCCGCCGGCGCCGCCTCGCTCGATGTGCTCGCCGGGGCGGCGCTCGTGCGCGCCGTGGCGGCGCTGGAGCGCGACACCTCCGCCCCCGCGGTGGCCCGCGTCCTCGGCCTCGCCGACCTGGCCGACGCGGCCGACGGCGGCGGCGCCGTCGGCGCGGCGCTGGCCGACGCCCAGACCACGCTCTACGCGCTCGCCCTCCGCCTCGCCCCGGACGCCCGCGCGGCGCTCGCGCCGGTGGCCTACCGGCTCGGCTTCTCCACGCGCGGCTGGCGGGAGCTCGGCGCGGCGGGCGGCGGGGGGTGAGGGCCGCGTAACGGATTCGCCAACAGGGGCGGGTTACATTGGGCGCGGGTCGTGCGGACGGAGCGCCGCCGCCCCGGTGTGCCGCCGCGCCCGCTTCCCCCTCCCGCCCCCGGCCCGCTCCGCCATGCCCACGGTCGTCTTCGCCGCGCCGTACCTGTCGCCGTCCGCCGCCCGCATGGTCACGGCCACGGCCTCGCTCCCCGGCGTGCGGCTGGGCGTGGTGTCGCAGGACCCGCAGGAGCACGCGCCGCCCGAGGTGCGCGCCGCCATCGCCCAGCACTGGCGCGTGGACGACGTCACGGACCTCGCCCAGCTCGCCGGCGCGGTGGACGCCATCGGCCAGCGCCTCGGCGCGCCCGACCGGCTGTTCGGCGCCTACGAGCAGCTCCAGGTGCCCATCGCCCAACTCCGCGAGCGGCTCGGCGTCCCCGGCCTGCCGAGCGAGACGGCGATGAACTTCCGCGACAAGGCGCGGATGAAGGACGTCCTGCGCGCCGCCGGCGTGCCGGTCGCGCGCCACGCGCTGGCCGACTCGGCGCACGCGGCGCACGCCTTCGCGGCGCGCGTGGGCTACCCGGTGGTGGTCAAGCCGCCCGCGGGCGCCGGCTCGGTGGCCACCTTCCGCGCGGGCGACGAGAACGAGCTGGACGACGCCCTCCGCCAGGCCCCGCCGCGCCCCGGCGACCCGGTGCTGCTGGAGGAGTTCGTCCAGGGCGACGAGCACTCGCTCGAGACGGTGAGCGTGGACGGGCGCGCCGTGTGGCACTCGCTCACGCGCTACTACCCGACGCCGCTGGAGGCGGTGCGCAACCCGTGGGTGCAGTGGTGCGTGGTGCTCCCGCGCGAGGCCGACGACGCCCGGTACGACGACATCCGGCGCGTCGGCGCGCAGGCGCTCCGGGCGCTGGGCATGACGACGGGCCTCACGCACATGGAGTGGTTCCGCCGCCGCGACGGCACGCTCGCGGTGAGCGAGGTGGCGGCCCGGCCGCCGGGCGCGCAGATCACCTCGCTCGTCTCGCGCTCCACCGACACCGACTTCGTGCGGAGCTGGGCGCGGCTGATGGTGGAGGGCACGTTTGACCCGCCGGCGCGCAAGTACGCAGCCGGCGTGGCGTTCCTGCGCGGCCAGGGGAACCCGAACGGCCGCATCCGCGGCACCCACGGCCTCGACCGGGTGTCGGAGGCCACGCGCGCGCTCGTCACCGACGTGCAGCTCCCGTACGTGGGGATGGGCCCGCGGCCGAGCTACGAGGGGGACGGCTGGGTGATCGTGCGGTCGCCCGAGACGGCGGCGGTGGAGCGGGCGCTGATGGACATCATCTCCAACGTGCGGGTGGAGTTGGCGTGACCGCGGCCGCCGCGTCCTATCTCGGCTGTCGTCCCGAGCGCAGCGAGGGACCTACTGGCCCTGGTGACGGGGCCGGTCTCGCCGGGGCGCCTCCTTCGCCGTGCAAGTAGGTCCCTCGCTCCGCTCGGGACGACAACCCTTGTCATCTCCCCACCCCTCATGAACGTCCTCTACCTCGCCCCCGGCTACCCCGACGAGCAGCCCCTCTTCGTGCGGGCCCTCTCGCGCCACGGCGCCCGCGTGTTCGGCGTGGGCGACGTGCCCGAGGGGCAGCTCCCGGAGATGACGCGCCGGCACCTGAGCGGCTACGTGCAGGCCGACATCCGCAACGAGGCCGGGACGGTGGACGCGGTGCGCCGCGCGGCGCAGGGCGCGCGCGTCACCTTCGACCGCGTGATCGCGCTCTGGGAGCCGGGCGTGCTGCTGGCCGCGCGGCTGCGCGAGGCGCTCGGCGTGGACGGGATGGGCTACGCCCACGCGCAGCTCTTCCGCGACAAGGACCTGATGAAGCAGGCGGTGGCCGCCGCCGGCATCCGCGTCCCCTACCACAAGCGCGCCACCACCGCCGACCAGGTGCGCCAGGCGGTCGAGCAGTTCGGCTACCCGGCTATCATCAAGCCCATCGCCGGCGCGGGGTCGATGGACACCTTCCGCGTCGACTCGCCCGCGGAGCTGGAGAAGGCGATCGGCCGCCTCGGCCACATCGACGTCGTGAACGTCGAGGAGTTCGTCGACGGCGAGGAGTTCACCTACGACACCATCTGCTCCGAGGGAAAGCTGCTGTACGAGCACGTGGGCTACTACCGGCCGCGCCCGCTGGTGGCGCGCTCGGAGGAGTGGATCAGCCCGCAGACGCTCTCGCTCCGCGACATCGACACCGACTGGGTGAAGGACGGCGTGGCCATGGGGCACGCGGTGAGCAAGGCGCTCCGCTTCGGCACCGGCTTCTCGCACATGGAGTGGTACCGCAAGAGCGACGGCGAGGTGGTGTTCGGCGAGATCGCGGCGCGGCCCGCCGGGGCGCGCACCGTGGACCTGATGAACTTCAACTCGGACATCGACTTGTTCGCGGGGTACGCCGAAGCCGAGCTGAGCGGGACCTTCTCGCAGTCCGTGTCGCGGGCCTACTACGTGGCCAACGTGTTCAAGCGGGCCGAGGGGCAGGGGCGGATCCGGCGCGTCGAGGGGGTGGACGAGCTGCGGCGGCGCTTCGGGGCGGCGGTCGTCAACGTCGACCTGCTGCCGGTGGGCGCGCCGCGCCGCGACTGGGTGCTCACGCTCATCTCCGACGGCTACGTGACCGTGCGCCACCCGGACAAGCAGCAGCTCTGGGACATGGCCGACGCGGTGGGCACCGACGTGCGGCTCTACGCCGCCTGACCGCCGGGCCCCGCCGTCCAGCGTGACCGACACGGAGGGACCCCCGGCGGCGCCGCCGCGCCGCCGGCTCACGCGCCGCCCGCCGCGGGCCGGCGCGATGGCCGTGCTGCGCGACGTCTACAGCCCGGAGCTGCACAACCACCGGGACGTCTACGTCTACCTGCCGCCGTCGTACGCCGCGGGCGACCCGGGGGCGCGGTTCCCGGTGATTTACATGCACGACGGCCAGAACCTGTTCGACCCCGCGCTCAGCTACTCGGGCGCGTGGCGCGTGGACCTGGCGATGGGCACGGCGGCGCGCGTGGGCTACGAGGCGGTGGTGGTGGGCGTGGCCAACACCGGCGGCTCGCGGATCGACGAGTACTCGCCCTTCTTCGACGACCGCGTGGGCGGCGGCGGCACGGCCGACCGCTACGTGGACTTCCTGCTCCACACGCTCAAGCCCAACATCGACGCGCAGTTCCGCACGCGCCCGGAACCGGCCGCCACCGGGATCCTCGGCTCGAGCATGGGCGGGCTGGTGAGCGCGTACGCGTTCTTCCGGGCGCCGCACGCGTTCGCCATGTGCGGCATCATGAGCCCCGCGCTCTGGTTCGCCGACCGCGCCATCCTGCCGTTCGTCGAGGCCGCCGACAGCCCGCCCGGGCGGCTCTGGCTGGACGTGGGCACCGGGGAGGGGGCGCGCACCGTGGCCAACGTGCGGCTCCTCCGCGACCTGCTCGCCCGCAAGGGCTACCGCGAGGGCGAGGACTTCCGCTGCGTCGTCGACCCCAAGGCCGCGCACAACGAGGCGGCGTGGGGGCGGCGGCTGAAGAAGGCCATCCCGTTTTTGTTAGGCCATTAACCACCCGGCCATGCACACCGAACACCACCGCTGGCACAGCCCCGCGCTCGACGGCAAGCCGATGGACCTGCTGGTCTACGGCCACGCCGGGGCCAAGCTGTTCGTCTTCCCCACCTCGATGGGGACCTACCGCGAGTGGCCCGACCGGCGCATGCCGCAGGTGCTCGGCGACCACCTCCGCCGCGGGTGGCTGCAGATGTACTGCCTGCACCACGTGCACGACGAGAGCTGGTACGAGGACTGGAAGCACCCGGGGAGCCGCGCGTGGCGGCACGTGCAGTACGACAACTACGTGCGCCACGAGGTGGTGCCGTTCAGCTACGCGCGCAACCCCAACGACTTCATCATCGCCACCGGCGCGTCGTTAGGCGCGTACGACGCGGCGGTGTTCGCGCTCCGCAACCCCGACGTCGTGCGGCGGCTGGTGGGGATGAGCGGGCGCTACGACATCACCAAGCTCACGGGCGGCTTCAGCGACCGCACGGTCGAGATGGTGAACCCGGTGGCGCTCGCCGCGGGCCCGCTGTCGGCCGAGCAGTACGCGGGGCTCCAGCGCATGGACATCATCATGGCCGTGGGCCGCACCGACCCGGCGCTCGACACCAACCGCCAGCTCTCGGGCATCCTCTGGGGGCGAGGGATCGGCAACGCGCTCCGCGAGTGGAACGGCTTCGCGCACGACTGGCCGTGGTGGGAGAAGATGATCCGCCTGTACGTGGGCGGGCACGACTGACGTCCGACCTCCGCGGCCGTTCGAGGGCGGGCAACTACTTTGACGGGATGAACGGGATTGACGGGATTATCGGATCCGCGTTCGGGCGGGATTGGCCCGCCTAACCGTTGCCCTGATCATCCCGTCCATCCCGTTCATCCTGTCAAAGTTCTTGATCGTTGTGGCGCCCGCCCCGCCGGCCGGCGCCCGCCCCGCGCGGCGACCACCCGAGACTTCCCATGAGCCACAAGCCCAAGAAGAAGGCGCGGACCGGCGCCGAGACGCCCGCCGCCCAGGCGCCTGCCGCCGCCGCGCCCGCGCCCGCGCCAGTAAGCACCGGCCCCGCGCCGGACTTCGCCATGCCCGACGTCTACGCGCCGTCGCAGCCGGACCACGCGCCGGGGAGTGAGCCGGCGCCCGAGGCCGGCCGCGCCGTGGCCGAGATGGCCGCGGCCGAGGCGCCGGCCGTGGAGGCCCCCGCCGTCGTCACGCCCACGCGCGACGCGCGGGTGGGGCTGTTCGTGGGGCGGGAGTGGAGCTGGCCGCCGGAGTTCCTGAAGGCGGTCGAGCGGCGGGACGCGGGGGTGGTCGCGGAGTTCGCCAAGATCGGCGCGCCCCGGTTCGACGAGCCGCCCAAGTACGACCTGCTCATAGACCGCATCTCGCACGAGGTGCCGGTCTACCGGACGTACCTCAAGCAGGCGGCGCTGCGCGGGTCGGCGGTGGTCAACAACCCGTTCATGTGGAGCGCCGACGACAAGTTCTTCGGCGCCTCGCTCGCGGACCGCGTGGGCGTGGCCAGCCCCAAGACGGTGGTGCTCCCCAACCGCGAGTACGTGCCGGGCATCGTGCCGAGCGAGAGCCTGCGCAACCTCGAGTACCCGCTCGACTGGCAGGGGATCGCCGACTACGTGGGGATGCCGTGCATCCTCAAGGACGCGCACGGCGGCGGGTGGAAGGAGGTCTACGTCTGCAAGACGCTCCCGGAGCTCATCCACCACTACAACCACTCCGGGCTCCTCACGATGATCGTGCAGGAGTTCATCGAGTTCGAGCACTTCGTGCGCTGCCTGGTGATCGGGCGCGAGGAGGTGCTGCCGATGAAGTACGACCCCAAGCACCGCAAGTACGTGGTCGAGCACGCGCACCTCACGCCCGAGCTCGGCGCCAAGATCGTGCGCGACGCGCGCGCGCTGTGCGGCGCGCTCGGCTACGACATGAACTCGATGGAGTTCGCCATCCGCGACGGCGTCCCTTACGCGATCGACTTCATGAACCCGGCGCCGGACATGGACATCTACTCGCTCACGCCCACGTACTTCGAGTGGGCGGTGGAGAAGATGGCCGACCTCGCCGTGCGCCTCGCCACGGCGGTGCGCGACGGCAAGCTGGCGCAGGTGGACCCGTCGTGGGCCGCCGTCTTCGGGGGCGCGGTCGCCCGGGGCGGCGCGGGCGCATGACCGGCACGCGCGCGCTGGCCGCCCCGGCCGACGCCGTCGCCGCGTACCACGACGCGCTGGGCGGCGCGGCCGGCGAGCAGCTCGCCGCCGACACGCAGGGGGCGCTGGAGGCCGGGCTCGCGCGGCGCGGGCTGGTGTTCGGGACGCGCGCGCTGTGCACGGTGCTCCGGCCGCGCCTCATCACGCCGCGGCAGTACGGCGTGCTCGCGGCGCGCGTGGCGCGGCTGGCGCGCGCGTTCGCCCGCGCGCACGAGGCGGCGCTGGCCGACCCGGCGGTGCGCGCGCAGTTCCGGCTGGAGGACTGGGAGGAGGCGCTGTTAGGCAGCGGCCCGCGCGCCGCCGTCCCCAGCCCCACCTCGCGCCTCGACGCCTTCGTGGTCGACACGGAGGGCGACGGCGGCACCTTCGCGCTCACCGAGGTCAACGGCGAGACGCCCGCCGGCGCCGCGTACAACGACGCGCTGGCCGAGGTGTTCCTCGACCTGCCGGCGGTGCGCGCGTTCGTGCGCCGCTGGCACCTCTTCCCGCTCCCCGCGCGCCACGGGATCCTCGACGCCATCCTGCAGGCGTGGCGGCGGTGGGCCGACGGCGCGGGGCGGGCGAGGGCGGGTACCCCGCGCGTCGCCATCCTCGACTGGGACGACGTGCCGACGCGGCGCGAGTTCACGCTCTTCCAGGAGCACTTCGCGGCGATCGGCGTCGAGAGCGTCATCGCCGACCCGCGGAGCGCCGAGTACCGCGACGGGGCGCTCTGGGTCGAGGGCGGCGCGGTGGACATCGTCTACAAGCGCGTGCTGCTCGCCGAGCTGGTGGAGCGGGCGGGCGTGGAGACGCCGATGCTTCGGGCCTGGCGCGACGGCGCGGTGTGCGTCGTCAACCCGCCGGACGGCAAGATCCTGCACAAGAAGGCGTCGCTCGCGGTGCTGTCGGACGAGCGGAACGCGGGGCTGTTCGATGCGGAGCAGCGGGCGACCATTGCCGAGTGCATCCCGTGGACGCGGGTGGTCGAGGAGCGGCGCACCACGCACGGCGGCCACGCGGTGGACCTCGTCCGCCACATCACCGACCACAAGGACCGCTTCGTCCTCAAGCCCAACGACGAGTACGGCGGCACCGGCATCGTGCTCGGCTGGACGGTGGATCAGGCCGAGTGGGAGCAGGCGGTGCGGAAGGCCCTCGCCGAGCCGTACGTGGTGCAGGAGCGGGTGGCCATCCCGTTCGAGGCGTACCCGAGCATGGAGGGTGGGCGGGTGCAGCTCCTCGACCGGATGATCGACACCGCGCCGTACGTGACCGACGGGGACGTGGTGGACGGGCTGCTCACGCGGCTGAGCACGGCGGCGCTCCTCAACGTGACGGCGGGGGGCGGGTCGCAGGTGCCGAACTTCGTTGTGGTGCCGCGGTAGGGGCGCCCCGCCCCCCTTCCCAAACCGCCCGTCCGCTGGCACGGTTCGGGTAGTAGAGCGCGCCAGGTCCCGCCCCCGGGCGCCGCGGCGCGCGCCCCTCCCTGCCACTCCCGCCGCCCGAGGTCCCCCGCGATGAAGCGCCCCTCCCTCACGCTCGGCGTCGAAGAAGAGTACCAGATCGTCGACCCCAAGACGCGCGCGCTCAAGAGCTACATCGGCCGCATCATGGAGCAGGCGCTGCCGGGCGACATCGACATGAAGCCCGAGCTGCACCAGAGCATCGTCGAGGTCGGCACGCGCCCCTGCCAGACGCCCGCCGAGCTGCGCGAGGAGCTCATCCGCCTCCGCGGCGCGGTGATGGGCGTGGTGGGCGAGGACGGGCTCACCATCGCCAGCGCGGGGAGCCACCCGTTCAGCACCTGGTGGGAGCAGGACATCACGCCGCTCGAGCGCTACGAGGGCGTGCGGCGCGACATGGGCGACCTGGCGCAGCGGCTCCTCATCTTCGGCATGCACGTGCACGTCGGGATCGAGGACAAGGAGTTCGCCATCGACGCGCTCAACTGCGCGCGCTACTTCCTGCCGCACCTGCTGGCGCTCACCACCAGCTCGCCGTTCTGGATCGGGCGCAACACCGGGCTCAAGAGCTACCGCTCGACGATCTTCCGCGGCTTCCCGCGCACCGGCATCCCGACGCGGCTCTCCGGGTGGGCCGAGTTCCAGGAGTACATCGACACGCTCACCGCCGTGGGGAGCATCCCGGACGGGAGCAAGATCTGGTGGGACGCGCGCCCGCACCACAAGTACCCCACGCTCGAGTTCCGCCTGTGCGACGCGTGCACGCGCGTGGACGAGGCGGTGTGCGTGGCGGCCATCATCCAGGCGCTCGTCTACAAGCTCTGGAAGATGCGCCTCGACAACGTCACCTGGCGCGACTATTCGTCGCGGCTGATCGACGAGAACAAGTGGCGGGCGATGCGCTTCGGGCTCGCCGGCAGCATGATCGACTTCGGCCGCCAGGTGGAGAAGCCGGCGCCCGAGCTCATCCGCGAGTTCATCGAGTGGTTCCTCGGCGACGTGGTCGACGAGCTGGGGACGCGCAAGGAGGTCGAGTACGCCTACCGCATCCTCGGCGAGGGGTCGAGCGCGGACCGGCAGCTCGCCACGTACGCGCGCACCGGGAGCCTGGAGGCCGTCGTCGACCAGATCATCGCCGAGACGGCGGAGGGGGTCACGGTGATCCCGCGGAGCGAGCTGCGCCCCGTGGACCGCCGCGTAGCCGACGCCCCCGACGGGCGCCCCCCCGGCGAGGCCGACCGCCGCCGCGACGGCGACGGGGACGCGGACGGGGTGGTGCACGTGCCCGGCCCCAGCATCCGCATCGGGGACCTGGAGCTGGGGCGGCCGTCGCCCCTGCTGGCCGGGGCCGCGGGCGTGCCGCCGCTCCCGGCGGCACCGGGCGTCCACTGACGGGGTAGATTCGGGGTCCCGCGCGGGCCGGCGCGTCACGCCGGCCCTGCTGCGTCGTCAGCCGTTCGTCCCGTCCCCCGACCAGGCCCCCGCCGCCGCGCCCCGCGCGCCCGGCCGGCGCGCCGAGAGGCCATAGACCGCATGACCGCCCCGTTCGTCCCCACCCGCCCCGCGCGTCGCGGCGCCGCGCGCCCGCTGGTGGGCGTGACCACGCAGACGCTGCACGCCATCGCCGGCATCCCCGAGGGGCTGCCCGACAGTTGGGTGATGAACAAGCGCTATGTGCGCGCCGTGCAGGAGCTGGGCGCCACGCCGGTGCTGGTCCCGCTGTTCGACGACGACGTGGACACGCTGCGCTCGCTCTACGAGCGGCTGGACGGGCTGCTGATCCCCGGCGGCGTGGACATGGACCCGGCGAGCTACGGCGAGGAGATCCTCCCCGAGACGGGGCGCCTGGACCCGGCGCGCGACCGCGTGGAGCTGCAGCTCGTGCGCTGGGCGTGGGAGGACGGGATGCCCGTGTTAGGCCTTTGCCGCGGGGCGCAGGTGATCAACGTGGCGCGCGGCGGCTCGCTCTGGCAGGACATCCCGTCGCAGTGGCGGAACCCGTCGGGCGGCGAGACGCTCATGCACGACTGCTACCCGACCAAGGGCTTCGCGCGCACGCACCACGCGCACGAGGTCGCGCTCACGCCGGCCACGCGCCTGCACGCGGCCATGCCGCGGCCGAGCGTGCCGGTAAACAGCATGCACCACCAGAGCGTGAAGCGAGTGGGCGATGGGCTGGTGGTGTCGGCCGTGGCGCCGGACGGCGTGGTCGAGGCCGTGGAGGCCGCGGGGCGCGACGAGCGGTTCGTGGTGGGGGTGCAGTGGCACCCCGAGGTGTTCGAGGTGCACGACCCCTACACGCGGCACCTCTTCCGCGACTTCATGGGCGCGGCGGCGGGGTTCGCGCAGGCGGCGTGACGGGGGCGTCCCGGTCGGGGGCGGGTCGGGGACCCGCCCCGACGGCGTTACCGCGCCCGTGGGGCCGGCGCGGACGACCCCGGCCGCGTCTGGAGGCGCTGGGCCTCCTGCAGGTGCGCCTGCACGCCGGCGGTGAGCTGCCGCACGTAGCCCGCGAGCGGGCCCGCGGTCACGCCCTGGCCTAACGCGCGCAGGTCGCTCAGCGCCTTCTCGTGCGCGGCCACCTGGGCCGAGATCCACTGGGTGTCGAAGTTGGGCGCGCCGCCCTGGAGCCGGGTGAGCGTGCGCTCCTGCTCGCCGATGGCGGCCCCCACGGCCTGGCGCTGCGCCGGCGTGAGGGCCGGCCCCGGGATCTGCTCCAGCCGGTTCACCTGCGCCTCGTGCTCGGCGCGGATGCGGGCGGCGAAGGCCTTGAGCGCCGGCGTGGAGAGGCGCTGCTGGCCGAGCTTGGCGGCGTCGACCTGCGTGGCGTTGATGAGGATGAGGACCGCGCGCGCGTTGGCCGGCGTGGGCGCGATCGTGGCGTTGGGCACGGCCGGGTTCACCGGGCCGCCGGGGCTGGACGGGCGCGCCGAGTCGGCCACGCTCGGCGCGACCGGGGCGACGGCGGTGCCGCGCTGGAGCTTGGCCGCGACCTCGGGCGACGCGCCGCCCCAGGCCACGGTGCGGTCGACGGCGCCCTGCGGGTTGAGCGCGCTCTGGGCGCCGGTGCGGGTCCCGGGCCCCATCGCGAGCGGCGACCCGTTGCGCGCTGCCGCGCCCGGCGCGTCGGCCGCGTTGGGCTGGTAGGCGGCCACCGAGCCGGTGGCGATCACGTCGCCGCCGGTGCGCACGGCGGGCACGGTCATGCGCCCGCGCACCTCGGCGTCGCTCAGCTCGCGCCCGGAGGCGTCGGTGTAGTGCGCGCGCCCGGCGGCGTCGATCCAGGCGCTGGCGGCGGCGTACGGGCCGCCACGAAAGCGGTCGCCGCCGGCGTCGCGCTGGGTGACCGTCGGCCCGGCGCCCACCTGCGAGATGGGGACGGTGGCCGGGAGCTGCATCCCGGTGTCGCCGCCGGTCACCCGCGGGTCGCTCTCGCCGGTGGCGCGCGCGGCGGCCTGGCGCTCCACGGAGTCGGCGGCGGTGGCGTCGTACGGGGCGCCGGTGGTGTCGCGGCGGAGCGAGGCGCCGGGGTTGAGCGACGTGGGGTTGACGGGCTGGCCGGGCACGACCGCGCCGGTGGCCGGCGCGCCCGCGGTCCCCGCGGCCGGGGGGTTCATCGCCGCGACCTCGGCGGCCGACGGGCGGGGGCCGCCGTCGTTGCGGCAGGCGGCGGCCAGGGAGGCGGCGGTGAGGGCGGCGACCGTGAGTGGGCCGCGCACGTCGGCGCGGCGCCGGGCCGGGGGCCGAGTGGGCTGCTGGGCGGACATGCGGGGCTCCTTGGGTTGGGGTAGCGGTCGCAGGTTCACGGGGCGTGCCAGCGCGCCGAGCGCGGCCGTCCCGGAAGCACCGTGACGCCGTACCGGGCGCCGTGCGCGTCTACGCCGCGACCCCTTCGTCTGGCCACAGCTCCGCCTGCGGCAGCTCCGGCTCCAGCCGCCGCCGGACCCTGGCCGCCACCCGGTCGATGGCCCGCGGGTCGTCCAGCAGGTCGTACTCGCGCACGTCGAGGCTCAGCACCGGCGCGCGGCGGAAGGCGAAGAACCAGCGCTCGTAGCGGCGGTGGAGCGCGGCCCAGTAGTCGGGGGCGGTGTCGCGCTCGGCCGGGCGCCCGCGCCGCGCGATCCGCGCCAGGATCACGTCCAGCGGGCCGTGGAGGTAGATCAGCAGCCGCGGCGGGCGGGCGGCGGGGGAGTGCAGCAGCTCGCCGTAGAGCTGCTGGTAGAGCGTCCACTCGGCCCCGCTGAGCACCCCGTCCTCCCACAGCCCGCGCGCGAACACCTCGGCGTCCTCGTACCAGGTGCGGTCGAGCACCCAGCCGCCGCCCTGCCCCCGGATGCGGCGCATGCTCTCGAAGCGCGTGGCGAGGAAGTGGAGCTGGAGCCGGAGCGCGTACGCCCGGCGCGACTCCGCGCCGCCGGCGTAGTAGGGCTCGAGCCACGGGTTGTCGGCCACGCTCTCGGGGGCGAGCTGGAGGCCGAAGCGGGCGGCGAGGGCGCGCGTGAGCGTGCTCTTGCCGGCGCCCACCATGCCGGCGACGCCGATCAACATGCGGACGGGTGGAGACGGGGACGGGCGGGACGGGGCGGGACGGCGCGCGTAGGCTCGCACGCCGGGGCGGGCGCGGCAAGCCGTTGACAACCGCCGCCGGGCGTCAGGCCGCCAGCCGCGTCGCCGCGTTGGGTTCGGGCTCCGGCGCCGCGCGCGCGCCGGCCCACGCCTCCAGCGCGTCCACCGCGGTCGCGCACAGCCGGCCGCCGCGGTCGCGGCCGATGATCTCCATCGCCGCACGGTGCGACATCCCGGCGCGGTACGGCCGGTCGGCCGTGAGCGCTTCGTAGACGTCGGCCACGGCCAGCACGCGCGCGCCGAGGTCCAGCCTGTCGGCCGGGAGGCGCCAGGGGTAGCCGGTGCCGTCGAGCTTCTCGTGGTGGGTGCTCGCCGTCCACGCGAAGTCGCTGAACGCGCCCACCTGCCGCAGGATCCGCCAGGTGTAGAGCGGGTGCTGCTCCACCGCCGCCCGCTCGGCGTCGCCCAGCCGCGCGGGCGAGTCGAGGATCCGGTTGCTCACGCCGAGCTTGCCCACGTCGTGCAGCAGCCCCGCGCGCCGCAGCCGCCGCCGCTCGGCGGCGTCCAGCCCGCACGCGCCCGCCACCCCGGCCGCGATCTCGGCCACGCCGGCGGAGTGGCGGAAGGTGTAGGGGCTCTTCGCGTCGATGATCTCGGCGAACGCGCGCGCGACCGCGTCCAGCCCCGCGTCGTCCACCCGGCGGAGCGCCTCGCCCGGCTCCAGCTCGGCCACGTCGTCGGCCGACGCGGCCCGGCCTAACGCGTCCCACCACGCCGCGTCGCCGCGCCAGCCGAGTACGCGGTCGGCGAGCGCGGGGGCGAACCACGTCCCGCGCCGCGCGCGCACCACCGCGAGCGCCGCCGCGGCGCCGCCGGCCGCGTGGTGCACCTCGACCGTCTGCGCGAGGTTGGCGATCTGCGCCAGCAGAGGGATCGCGTCGCCGCGGAGCCCGTCCGGGAAGCCGCCGCCGTCCCAGTGCTCGTCGAGCGCGCGGATGGCGTCGGCCGCGGCGTCGGGGAAGCCGATGGAGCGGGCGATCTCGGCGCCGCGGTCGCAGCGCACGGCGATGAGGCCGCGCGTCACGTCGGGGGTGCGGGCGATGCCGAGGAAGTGGTGGACCTTGGCGCGGAGCCCGCGGCCCCGGCCGGCGGTGGCCGCCGTGCGCACGGCCAGGCGCAGGCGGTCGTGCCAGTCGACGGCCTTCATCCGCGCCTTGGCCGGCCCGTCGTCGGTGCCGAACAGGTGGGCGAAGCGCGCGGCGTTGCTGGAGCAGCCGGCGTCCTTGAGCAGCACGGCGTAGTGCAGCGCCGAGCGCTCCTCGGCCCCGAGCCCCAGCTCGCGGGCGAGCCGGGCGGCGACCACGCACGAACGCAGCGCGTGGCCGGCGGGCTGGCCCTCGGTGAGGTCGAGGGCCTGGGAGAGGGCGGCGAGCACGTCGCTGAGGGCGACGACGGTGCCGGGCTGGGCGGGGGGCATAGGCGGGGGGGGCGGGGCGGGGGCGCGGGCTCACGGGGAGTGTCGGCACGCTGGCGCCCGCCTGCACCGGGGTCGACATTGCGCGCGCCCCGTCGCCCGCCGCCCCCTCTCGCCGCCGCGCCCGCCGATGCGTCCCGCCCCGCCCCTCGCCGCCGCCGCCGCCCTCGTCGCCGGCTTCGTCGCCGGCCCGTTAGGCGCCTTCGCCCAACCCGCCCCGGCCGCCGCCGGCCCCGCCTCCGGCCCCAGCGCCACCGACACCCGCCTCCTCGCGCAGCCGGCGGTGAGTGCGGAGCGCGTGGCCTTCCTCTACGCCGGCGACCTGTGGAGCGCGCGGCTGGACGGCGCCGACGTGCGCCGCCTCACGACCACCGGCGCCGACGTCGCCAACCCGGCGTTCCTGCCGGGCGGGCGGCAGGTGGCGTTCACGGCCACGTACGACGGCAACCCCGACGTCTACGTGGTGGACGCGTTAGGCGGCGAGCCGCGCCGGCTCACCTGGCACCCCGGCCCCGACCTCGTGCAGGACGCCACGCCCGACGGCCGCGGCGTGCTCTTCACCTCGGGGCGCGACAGCTACACCACCCGCTTCACCCAGCTCTGGCGCGTGGCGCCGGGCGGCGCGCCCGAGGAGCGGCTGGCGCTGCCGAGCGCGAGCAAGGCGGTGGCGTCCCCCGACGGGCGGCGGGTGGCGTACAACCCGTTAGGCACGGCCTTCGACCAGTGGAAGGGGTACCGCGGCGGGCGGGTGTCCCAGGCGTGGCTCTACGACCTCGCCACGCGGCAGGTGGAGAAGGTGCCGCAGCCCGCCGGGCGCGCCAACGACGTGCCCGTGGCGTGGATCGGCGACGACGTGTGGCTCCGCTCCGACCGCGACGGCGAGTTCAACCTCTGGCGCTACAACACGCGCACCCGGGCCCTCACCCAGGTCACGCGGCACCGCGACTTCCCGGTGGCCAACGCCAGCGGCGGCGCTGGCCGGATCGTCTACGAGCAGGCCGGCTGGCTCTGGCTGCTCGACCCGGCGACGGGCGCCGCGCGCCGGCTGGCGATCGGCGTGCCCGCGGACCTGCGCGAGCTACGGCCGCGGTGGGTGCGCGCGGCCGACTACGTGCGCAGCGTCGCCCCGGGGCCCGCGGGGGCGCGCGTGGCGGTAGAGGCGCGCGGCGAGATCGTGAGCGTGCCGGCCGAGAAGGGCGACCCGCGCTTGCTGACCAACACGCCGGGCGCGCACGAGCGCTCGCCGGCGTGGAGCCCGGACGGGCGCACGCTCGCCTACGTGAGCGACGCGAGCGGCGAGTACGAGATCCACCTCCGCCCCGTCGCCGCCCAGCCCGCCGCCGCCGGCGCGACCTCGGCGCCTAACGGCGGTGTGCGCGCCGTCAAGCCCGGCGGCCACGGCTTCTACTACAACCTCAAGTGGAGCCCCGACGGGCGCCGCCTCGCCTACGCCGACAACGCGCAGGAGGTGCGCGTGCTCGACGTGGCCACGGGGCGGAGCGTGCGCGTGGACGGCAACCAGACGTACGAGCCCTACCCGTCGGCCACGCTCGCCTACGACTGGAGCCCCGACGGACGCTGGCTCGCCTACACGGTCAACACGCGCCCGCTGGTGAGCCGGCTGTCGCTGTGGGACGCGGAGTCGGGGCGGAGCACGCCGGTGACCGACGGGCTGAGCGAGGTGTCGCAGCCGCAGTTCGACCGGTCGGGGCGGTACCTGTACGTGTTCGCGAGCACGGACGCCGGGCCGGCGCGCGACTGGTTCGCGCAGAGCACGCAGGACAGCCGGCGGACGCGCAGCGTGTACGCCGTGGTGTTGCGCCGCGACCTGCCCAACCCCGTCGCCAGGGAGAGCGACGAGGAGCGCGCCGCCGTGGCCGCCCCGGCGCCGGACTCAGTGGTGCGCGGCGACGCCGACGCGTTAGGCGCCCGCGCGCGGCGTTCCGTCCCGCGCGGGGGCGCCGCGGCTGACTCGGCCGCGCGCCCCGCCGCGCCCGCCGCGTTAGGCGCCACCCGCATCGACCTCGCCGGCATCGAGACGCGCGTGGTGGCGCTCCCCGTGCCCGCCGGCGCGCTCGACGACCTCACGGCGGGCGACGCCGGGCAGCTTCTGTACACGCGCGAGGCCGACGGCAAGCCGTCGCTCCACCGCTTCGACCTCGGCAAGCGCAAGGACGACGTGCTGCTGGCCGAGGCGTACGACCCGGCGCTCACGCGCGACGGCAAGAAGCTGCTCTACCGGGTGGGGCCCAACTGGTTCCTCACCGGCGCCGCCGCGCCCAAGCCCGGCGAGGGGCGGCTGGCGCTCGACCGGGTGGAGGTGCGGATCGAGCCGCAGGCCGAGTGGCGGCAGATGTTCGACGAGGCGTGGCGCGAGCAGCGCGACTGGTTCTACGACCCCGGGATGCACGGCCTCGACTGGCCCGCGGTGCGCGCCAAGTACGCGCAGTTCCTCCCCGCGCTGGCCACGCGCGCCGACCTCACGCGCGTGCTCCGCTGGACGGCGAGCGAGCTCGGCGTCGGCCACTCGAACACCGGCGGCGGCGACCGCCTGCAGGCGCCGCGCGCGGTGCCCGGCGGGCTGTTAGGCGCCGACTACGAGGTGGCCGAGGGCCGCTACCGCGTGCGCCGCGTCTACGGCGGCCTCAACTGGACGCCCGGGCTCCGCGCGCCGCTCACCGAGCCGGGCGTCAACGTGCGCGCCGGCGAGTACCTGCTGGCGGTGAACGGGCGCGAGCTGCGCGCCCCCGACAACCTGTTCGCCGCCTTCGAGAACACGGCCGACCGGCTGACCGACATCACCGTCGGCCCCCGCGCCGACGGCATTGGCGCGCGCACGGTCACCGTGGTGCCGCTCGCGAGCGAGGCCGCGCTCCGCAACCGCGCGTGGGTGGAGGGGAACGTGCGGCTCGTCGACAGCCTGTCCGGCGGGCGGGTGGCGTACGTCTACGTGCCCAACACGGCGCAGGAGGGCTTCGAGTACTTCAAGCGCTACTTCTACCCGCAGGCGCACAAGGACGCGATCCTGGTCGACGAGCGGCACAACGGCGGCGGGCAGGTGGCGGACTACTACATCGACCTGCTGCGCCGCCCGTACTCGGCCCACTGGGCGCTCCGGTACGGGGCCGACCTGCGCACGCCGGCCGCCGCGATCCCGGGCCCCAAGGCGGTGCTGATCGACGAGACCGCGGGCTCGGGCGGCGACCTGTTCCCGTGGATGTTCCGCAAGTACGGGCTCGGCCCGCTCATCGGCCAGCGCACGTGGGGCGGGCTGGTGGGCATCCTCGGCTACCCGGTGCTCATGGACGGCGGCATGATCACCGCGCCCAACCTCGCCATCTACACGCCCGAGACGGGCTACACGGTGGAGAACGAGGGGGTGGCGCCGGACATCGCGGTGGAGCAGACGCCGGCGGAGGTGGCGGCGGGGCGCGACCCGCAGCTCCTGGCGGGTGTGGCGTACCTGATGGAGCAACTGCGGAAGGCGCCGCCGGCGCAGGCCGTGCGGCCCGCGGCGCCGGACCGGGCGCGGGAGCGGGGGGCGTTGGGGGTGCCGGGAGGGGGCGGGCGGTAGGGCAACAACGGGTGAGGGCCACGCCCCAGCGAAGCGGCGCCGCCACGCCGCACGCCCCGCGCCCCCGCGCTAGCTTCGCGCGGGCGCGGTTCCCGTGGCCTCCCCGCTCGGCGCGGGAGCCCTGGACCGGGTACCCCATGCCCCGCTCGCCCGCACACCGGATCGCCGTTGGGCTCGCGACGCTCGCCGTCGTGGGCGCCGTGGCCTACCGCACCGCCGCCGAGCAGGTACGGTCGGCGGCGCGCGTGGCCGACACGGGGATCGGCATCGCGCCCGACCAGCTCGAGCGCGTGTTCGCGCCGTTCGTGCAGGTGGACGCGCGGCTCACGCGCATGCGCGAGGGCGTGGGGCTGGGCCTCGCGATCAGCCGCGACCTGGCGCGCGGCATGAGCGGCGACCTCACGGCCGAGAGCACGCCGGGGGCGGGCAGCATGTTCACGCTCACGCTTCCCGTGGCGTGACGCGAGCGGCGGCGCGATCCGTGATGCGGGGGCCGCGCCGTGGTGGTGCGGTCGCCGGCTCGGTCGGCTAGGTGCCGGACCGGACGACATGGGCCCGGGGCCCGGCGCGGGGGTGGTGGTCGACCGTGCTCGCCGCGAGCGGGGTGGCGCTCGTCGTCTACGTCGCGGCGCCCTGCGGGTCGTGGTGGGCGGTGGCGCGTAACCCTGCGGCTCGGGCGCGGGCGGCCGCCCGCGCGGCGTTCGCCGCCCAGCTCTCGGCCCGGTGCGACCGCCTCGGCACGCGGGCCGCGCTGCCCGCCCTCACCTGCTCGGCCGGTACCGAGGCCGAGGCCCTGCCGCTGGTGCCGCGCGCGTGCCTCGGGCGCGCGCACCACACCCTGCGCCTGCACGTGGCAGGCGGCCCGGCCCCGCCGCCCGACGGGCGGCCGAACGCCGCCGCCGCGCGCGCGACCTTCGGGCACATCGCGGCCGCGCTCACGGCGGCCTTCCCAGAGGACGCCGGGCTAGTCCCGGTCGCCCCGGCCGCCGCCCCCGCACGGGGCGGCACCGCCCCCACCGACCCCGACTTCGAGGGGCTGCGGGCGCTCGGGTTCCGGGACGTGGAGGTCCTGCACGACGACCGGCTGCTCGGCCGCTTCGTTCTCGGGCGTGCCCCGGGCGACCGGATGACAGGCCGTCAGGTGATCGGCGGTGGGGGCCGGTGACCTACCGGTGACCGGCCGGTCGGCCCGACGGCGCCCCGCCGCCGGTCGAACCGGGTCTCAGCGGGGCCCGGGCAGGTACCCGGCTTGGGGGCTTCCCGGCACCGGGGTTGAGGCCAGTTCCACGTCGGACGGGTCGAACGATGCGCCGTCCGCGGGCGCCGGGGCCGGCGCGGTGTCGCCTCGGTCCATCCACGGCATCGGGCGGCGCGCCAGCCGGTCCTCGTAATAGGCCACGACGCGCGGTCGTACCGACGCCTCGGTGTCGCCCACCGCCGCGCGGAACGGCGCGTAGCGCGCCGGGTCGCCGGCCACCGCGAACCACCACCACGCCTCGGCCCGGCCGCGGTGCGGCGCCTCGACGCGGCACGCGTACGCCCGGCCGCCGTCCACGAAGTCGAACGCCCCATCCATGCTGACCATCGGCACTGCTCCCGGAAACGGGTGAACCGCAACCTACCACCGGGGACCGGATTTTGCTTAGGGTTTTAAGCATTTGGACCGCGGGGACTTCATCGGCGCTGCCGGCGACGCCGTTCCCGAGGAGCGCGTCATGCCACCACGACGCCCCGTCCCGAGCCCCCCGCCCATGCCTGACGCCCGCCCGCACGCCATCTACGAGCAGTACGAACACACGCCGCTTTGGCGCGCGCTCGAAGGCGCGCTGGCCGACCTGGAGGCCAGCCGCGAGGTCACGGTCGGGACCGCCCCGCGCTACGTCCTGGGCTACCTGTGTCAGGAGCTCGCCGCCAAGTGGGTCGTCACCGGCGCCGCCCTGACCCGTGATCGGTGACATAGTTCGCGTGCGCCGGGGCGGCCCCGGGCGGTGCCCACCCCTGGCAGGGACACCGCGGGCGTGGCGGTGCGGACGCGGGCCCGTTCAGTGAGCCTGGTCGGGGCGGGCCGCGGGGCGTCTGCCCGCCGCTCGTGGTCGACGGCACCGGGCGCTCCGACAGGCGCGTGGGCCGGTCGGCCGCGGCCCCGGCGACCAGCATCGCGTGCGGCGACCGCCCGCCCCCGCCGCCGTGACTGACGTGGGGCCGGAAGCCTAGCGCCGCCAGGCCTCGCGGACGTTCTGGCCCTACGCGCTTGCCATCCGGGGGTCGATCTCGCGCGAGGTGGCGCCCGGGGTGCTCGGCTTCGGCGCGTTCGCGGTACGTACCGTGGTGGCCGTCGGCTCGGCGCGGACGCGGCGGGGCGGCTGCACCGGTTCGCCTTCGCCCAGCTCGACCACGAGCGCGCGCGGCTCGTCGACCACGGGGGCGGCTGCGAGCGCATCCTCACGACGCCGCTGCCGCGGGTGTACGCCATCACCGTGCGGCGCTTCCTCGCACCCTTCCTCGCCACGCTGCCGCTGGCGCTCCTGGGCCAGCTCGACCACGGGTGGCTGGTGCCGCTGGTGATGATGGCCGTGGCCTACCCGCTGCTCGCGCTCGACCGCATCGGCGAGGCGCTGCAGAACCCGTTCGCGACCGGCAAGGTGAACCACCTGCTGCTCGACGCGCTCGCGGCCACCATCGAGCGGAACCTGCGCGCGCTGCTCGACCCCGCCTCCGCGGGCGGCGTGCCGCCGCGCATCTGCGCAGCCCCCGACCGGGCGGGCGTGTAGAAGGTGCCGAGCATCGCGACGAGGGACGCGGCCCCCAGTCACTCCCCCGTCACCCTCCACCCCGACGCGGATCATGCCACCCGGTCGGTTGGCCAGACACACTCCCACCGCAACCAAGGCCGAGTCGCCGAGCGCCGCGCGCCCTTGACCTCGAGCTCGTACGGCTCGCCGCCGGCGATGAGGACGCGCACGTCGGCGTCGGTGGGCATGCGGCCGGCGCGGGTTCGGGGATTGTTCGGACTGGACCGCTAAACGTAGAGCCACACCCATCGCGGTCAACTCGGTCGGCCGGCGCCCGCCTCCCGCCCCCGGCTCCCCCACTCCCACAGCCCGAACCCCGCCGCCTTGGGCAGCGGGTGCCCCACCTGCCGCGCCAGCAGCGCGATCTGCCCCCGGTGGTGCGCGTCGTGGGCGACGAGGTAGCCGAGGAAGCTCACGGCGTCGGGCTTGAACCCCTTCACCTGCCCGGTGCCCGCCAGCGCCGCGGTGAGCAGGGCGGCCAGCGCCCGGTGGCTCGCGCCTAACGCCTGGCCCGCTTCGGCGCGCGTCACGGTCTCCTTGTCCACCGCCGCCGGCACGGGCGCGCCGGTGGCCTTGAGCCACATCCCGCGCACCGCGTGCATGTGCGCGGCGATGGCGGCGATCGTGCGGCCCTTCCCGCCCGGCGGCGCGGCCCGCCAGGCCTCGTCGCTCAGGTGTTCGAGCAGGTACTGGTTGACGCGGTCGTTCGTCGCCCAGGCCTGGAGCAGCGCGGCGGCGGGGTCGAAGGGGGGCGGGGCGGGGGGCACGCGCGGGGCCGGGGGGCCTACAGTGTGGATCCGCCGCCCGGTAGCCGGACGCGCAGGAAGTGGGTGCGCTGCTCCATCGGCAGCGCGAGGAGCCGCCGGATCTGTTCCCGGAGCGCGCGGTCCGACTCCAGTCGCAGCGCCGACCACTCGCCAGGTGCCGCCGCTTGCGGCGCCGCCGTCGAATCTGACGTGGATTCCGACGCGAGCGGACCGGCCACACGGCCGGGTTCCGTCCTCCGCTTACCGCCGCTCACGCCGCGTCGCCCCGAGGTCGTCGGCGAGCGCGCGAAGCTTCTGCAGATTGCGCGGCGTCTTCCGAAACATGAAGTCGAAGTCCAGCGTCGTGACCGGCGCCCCCTGGAGCGCGGCGGCGGCGTTGCCGATCAGCACGACGTCGAGACGCTGGCGGGCGAGCGCCCGCGCGACCGCGGCCAGGACGGGCTCGGCGTTCATGGCCGTAGCTTAACCCGCCGCCCCCAGCCCAGCCCCCCGTGCTCCTCGCCCTGCTCGCCCTCGTTCTCGTCGGCTGCGTCGCCCTCGTCCCGCTCGGCCTGCCGGGGACGTGGCTCATGCTCGCCGCCGCGCTCGGCTACAACGCGCTCCCCGGGCCCGCTCACATCGGGTGGGCCGCGCTCGGCGGCGCAGCCGCCGTCGCCCTGGTGGGCGAGGTGCTGGAGTTCACGGTCAGCAAGCGCTACACGGAGCGCTACGGCGGCAGCCCGCGGGCGGGGTGGGGCGCGATCGCCGGCGGGCTGGTGGGCGCGGTGGTCGGCGTGCCGGTGCCCATCATCGGCTCGGTGATCGGGGCGTTCGTGGGGGCGTTCGCGGGCGCGTACCTGGCCGAGCGCTCGCGGCTCACCGCCGAGGGGCGCGTGGCGCACGCGCCGGCCACGCGCGTGGCCACCGGGGCGCTCGTGGGGCGCGCGGTGGCGGCGGCACTCAAGACGGCGTGCGCGGTGGTGATCGCGGTCTGGCTGCTGCTCGCGGCGTGACGACGTCCGGGTCTGGCGGCGCCGCCGGCCGCGCGCTCCTCGCCCTGACGGCGGTCGCCGCGTGGGCGGGGCTCGGCGTGCAGTGGGCGGCGACGCAGGCGCGCACGGGGCGCGTGGCGGAGACGGCGTGGGTGCTCGCCGCCTTCTTCACGGTGCTCACCAACCTCCTCGTGGCGGTCGTGGCCACCGCCGCCGCCCTCGGCGGCCCCGGGCGCGTGTCGCCGCGGGTCGCGGGCGGGGCGACGCTGGCGATCGTGCTCGTCGGCGTCGTCTACCACCTCCTGCTGCGCGGGCTCCTGGAGCTGAGCGGCGGCGACCTCGTGGCCGACTGGCTGCTGCACACGGCCGTGCCGGTGCTCATGCCGCTGGCGTGGCTCGCGGGCGTGCCGCGCGGGGCGCTCACGCGGCGCGACCCGCCGGTGTGGGCGCTCTACCCGCTCGCCTACCTGGGCTACGCGCTCGCGCGCGGCGGGGCGACGGGGCGCTACGCCTACCCGTTCATCAACGTGCCCGCCGCGGGCGCCGCGCGCGTGGCCGTGACGTGCGCGGTCATCGCCTTCGCGTTCGTGGGGGCGGGGTACGGGCTCGTCTGGCTGGACGGGCGTCTTGCTGCGCGGAGTGCGAACGGGCGGGCCGCGCGCGACGTTAGCATGCCGTAGCGCGGGCCGGCGTCGGCGGCCCGCCTCCCGGCCGCCTTCGTCCCGCCCGCATGCGCCACGCCCTCGCCGCACTCCTCCTCGCTGCCGCCGGCGCCGCCGCGGCGGCCGCGCCGCTCGCCGCGCAGACGCCGCTCGCGTCGCCCAGCGCCCCGCAACCGGGCGGCACGACGCAGCCGGGCGGCGCGCCGGCCGCGCAGCCCGCGCCGGCCGACGCGCCGCCCCAGCCGTCGGTCGACGCCTACCCGCTCCCGCCGCGCCGGACCAACAAGCCGCCGCTCCACGGCCGCCACTGGATGGCCGTCACCGGCAAGCCGCTGGCGGCGAGCGCGGGCGCGCAGATCTTCGCCCGCGGGGGCAACGCGGTGGACGCCGCGTGCGCGATGTTGGGCGCCGCCACCACGATGTGGGACGTGCTCTCGTGGGGCGGCGAGACGCAGGCGCTGATCTACAACCCGCGCACGCGGCAGGTGGTGGGCGTCAACGCGTTAGGCGTGGCGCCGAGCGGGGCGACGCCCGAGTTCTACCGCGCCAAGGGGATGCGCTACCCGCCCGAGTTCGGCCCGCTGGCCGCCGTCACGCCGGGGACGCCGGGCGGGCTGATGACGATGCTGGCCGAGTACGGCACGATGACGCTGGAGCAGGTGCTGGCGCCCGCCATCAGCATGGCCGACGGCTACCCGATCGAGGCCGAGACGGCCAACAGCATCGAGCGCAACAAGGCAAAGATCAAGGAGTTCCGCTACTCGCCGGCCGTCTACCTGCCGCACCGCGGGTCTCCGTTAGGCGGCGGCCGTGAGGCCCCGGAGGCCGGCGAGGTGTTCCGCCAGCCCGATCTGGCCGCGACGCTGCGCAAGCTGGTGGCGGCCGAGCGCGCGGCGCGGCGCGCGGGCAAGGACCGCAAGGCGGCCATCTACGCCGCCTACGACCGCTTCTACCGCGGCGACATCGCGCGCGAGCTGGTGCGCGGGGTGCAGGAGGAGGGCGGGCTCATCACCCTGGCCGACCTCGACCGGTGGCGCGTGAAGATCGAGCAGCCGGTGAGCGTCGACTACAAGGGCGTCACCGTCTACAAGCTCCCCATCTGGCAGCAGGGGCCGGCCATGCTCCAGGCGCTCAACCTGCTGGAGCAGAGCGACCTCAAGGCGATGGGCTACAACAGCCCGCGCTACCTCCACGCGGTCTACCAGGCGATGAGCCTGAGCTTCGCCGACCGCGACTTCTACTACGGCGACCCAAGCTTCAGCCCGGCGCCGCCTACGGAGGGCCTGCTGAGCAAGGCGTACGCGCGCCAGCGCTGGGCGGCGGTCAATTGGGCGCAGAACGACCCGAACATCCGTCCCGGCGACCCGTACCCGTTCCAGGGCGGCACCAACCCGTTCCGCGACCTGCTCGCCCGCTGGACGGTGCAGCCGGCGCCGGACTCCATGGCGCGGAGCGGGCAGCAGGACCGCGTCTCCACCACCACCAGCGCCCTCCCCGATTCGGCGTTCCTCGCGCAGTTCCGCGCCGGCACCACGAGCATCGAGGCGGCCGATTCGGCGGGGTGGGTGGTGAGCATCACGCCGAGCGGCGGGTGGGTGCCGGCGGTGATCGCGGGGCGCACGGGCGTGGGGCTCAGCCAGCGCGCCCAGAGCTTCGTGACGCGCGCGGAGGACGGGCCGTTCAACGTGATCGCGCCGGGCAAGCGGCCGCGCGTGACGCTCACCCCCACGCTCGCGCTCAAGGACGGGCGCCCGTTCCTGAGCTTCGCCGTGCAGGGCGGCGACTCGCAGGACCAGAACCTGTTGCAGTACTTCCTGAACGTGGTGGAGTGGGGGATGACGCCGCAGCAGGCGGCCGAGGCGCCCAACATGAATTCGTACCAGATGCGCTCGAGCTTCGGGGCGCACGAGTCGCGGCCGGGGCGGATGCTGGTCAAC
>ERZ1066119.557-NODE-557-length-24784-cov-14.394112_pt1 | contig 24784 bp, 25 predicted proteins | sample MGYA00382766_ERZ1066119 | MGnify/ENA primary metagenome ERZ1066119 (study PRJEB33369, sample SAMEA5778349) | biofilm metagenome | biome: Industrial cooling water; feature: Water cooling tower basin; material: Biofilm | place: United Arab Emirates | collected...
CGCGGCTACCACGTCGGCGGCCGCTCGCTCATGTGGGGGCGCCAGAGCTACCGCCACGGCGACATCGACTTCACCGCCAACGCGCGCGAGGGCGTCGGCACCGACTGGCCCATCCGCTACGCCGACATCGCCCCGTGGTACGACCACGTCGAGCGCTTCGCCGGCATCTCGGGCACCCGCGACGGCATCGAGGTGCTGCCCGACGGGCAGTTCCAGCCGGCCATCCCGCTCAACTGCGTGGAAGAAGCCGCGGCCGAGAAGGTGAAGGCCCGCTTCGGCGGCAAGCGGCGCATCATCCACGGGCGCGTCGCCAACGCCACGCTCAAGCTGCCCAACCGCAACCCCTGCCAGTACCGCGACGCCTGCTGGCTCGGCTGCCCCTACGGCGCCTACTTCAGCACGCAGTCCAGCACGCTGCCCGCCGCGGCGGCCACCAAGCGCCTCACGCTCAAGCCGTTCTCCATCGCCACCGAGGTCCTGTACGACAAGGACCGCAAGCGCGCGACCGGCGTGCGCGTGCTCGACGCCGTCACCGAGCAGACCACCGACTACACGGCCAAGGTGGTCTTTTTGTGCGCCTCCGCGCTCAATTCCACCTGGCTGCTGCTGCGCTCCGCCACCGACGTCTGGCCCGGCGGCCTCGGCAGCAGCAGCGACCAGCTCGGCCACAACCTCATGGACCACCACTTCCGCATCGGCGCGTCGGGGCGGATGGAGGGGTTCGACGACAAGGTGAGCTACGGGCGCCGGCCGACCGGCTTCTACATCCCGCGCTACCGCAACGTGGCCGGCGACAAGCGCGACTACCTGCGCGGCTTCGGCTACCAGGGCGGCGCGAGCCGCGACGGCTGGTCGCGCGCGGTGGCCGAGCTCGGGATCGGCGGCGAGTTCAAGGACACCGCCGCCGAGCCGGGGCCGTGGCGCATGGGCGCCACCGCGTTCGGCGAGATGCTCCCCGACCACCGCAACAAGGTCACGCTCGACCAGACCAAGAAGGACAAGTGGGGGCTGCCGGTGCTCGCCATCGACTGCCAGATCTACGAGAACGAGCAGCGCATGCGGAAGGACATGGGCGTCGACATGGGCGAGATGCTCGAGGCCGCCGGCGCCAAGGACGTCAACGTCTACGACGGCGACTACGCGCCCGGCATGGGCATCCACGAGATGGGGACCGCGCGCATGGGCACGAGCGCGCGCAACTCGGTGCTCAACAAGCACAACCAGGTGTGGGACGCGCCCAACGTGTTCGTCACTGACGGCGCCGCCATGACCAGCGCGTCGTGCGTGAACCCGAGCCTCACGTACATGGCGCTCACCGCCCGCGCGGCGGACTTCGCCGTGGCGGAGCTCAACCGCCGCAACCTCTGACCCGGGGCCCCCGCGATGCCAAACGATACGCAGTCCCCGGCTGGCGCCCCCGCGGGCGAGTCGCCCGCCGCCATCACCCGCCGCGAGGCGGTGTGGCGCGTCAGCGCCCTGCTCGGTGGTGCCGCCCTCGTGGGCGGCAGCTCCCTGCTGGCCGCCTGCGAGCGCGGCGACCGCCCCGCCGCCGTCGCCGACGGCCAGTACAAGCCCGTGGGCGAGTTCTCGGCGCAGGACGTCGCGCTCCTCGACGAGATCGCCGACACCATCCTCCCCACCACGGCCAAGAGCCCGGGCGCCAAGGCCGCCGGCGTGGGCCCGTTCATGGCCCTCATGGTCACCGACACCTACCGCGCCCCCCAGCAGCAGGCCTTCCGCGCCGGGATGAAGCAGGTGGACGAGGCCACGCAGCGCGCCGCCAAGGTCGGCTTCCTCCAGGCGACGCCGCAGCAGCGCCACGACGTGCTCGTCGCGCTCGACCGCGAGGCCAAGGGCTACATGGACCGGCGCGACCAGGCCATCGCCGCCGCCGCCTCGCGCGGCCAGCGCGTCGCCACCGGCCCGCAGGCCCCGCCCGAGGGCACCTCGCAGGGACAGGCCGCCGCCGGCAAGCAGGCCGCCGGCGACTCCGCCGACAAGAACCTCAGCGACCAGCGCCAGGAGGCCGCCGGCACCGGCGAGGCCGCCAGCGGCACCGTGGCCGCCGACGCGCCGCCGCACTACTTCCGCATGATGAAGGAGCTGGCCCTGCTCGGCTACTTCACCTCGGAGACCGTCGGCCGGCTCACGACCAACATCAGCGGCAAGCCCACCGAGCGCTACGTCGACACGCCCGGCCGGTACGACCCGTGCCTCCCCTACACCAAGGGCGAGGCGGCCGTCCTCCCGCACGCCTGACGCGCCGGCCGCGCCTGACGCGCCGGCCGCACGAGCCCGCCTACCGGGCTCGCACGGCCCGCCACCGCCCGCGCACCACGCCGGCGGTGGCGGCCCCGCGCGTCTCGTAGCGCCCCACCAGCGTGTCGCCGCGCACGGCCGCGCGGAACGTGCCCACCACCGTGCACTCGCACCCGGCGTCGTAGTACGGCTCGGTCTCGAGCGCCAGCCGGCCGCCGGCGTACCGGCCGAGCGGCACCGGCACGCGCACGGCCGCGGCCGGCGCCCGTCGCCCGCCCGCCGCGAACGTGCTCGCGCGCGGCGCCACGTCCAGCGCGAGCGCGCCCGTGTACGCCCCCGCGCCGGCGTCGGACAACCACAGGGCGAACGCCTGCTGGCGCCCCGCGCCCGGCCCGTAGGTCCCCACCCAGCGCGCCGCCCGCCCGGCGCCCGCCTCCGCGGCCCCCGGGGACACCAGCGTGGCCGGGACCACGGCGCGCGCGACTTCTCCCGCCGAGCTCACGCGGGTGAGGCGGCGGCCTGCCAGTTCCGCGTCGGCCGGGGCGGGCAGCGGCGCCACTGGGCCGCTGGCGGCCCGGGCGCACGCCCCGGCCCCCACAGCCAGCGCGAGGACCACCGCCGCGAGCGCACGACGGTGGAAGTCGGCGACGTGCAGTCCGCGGGTCGGCAGGACGGCAATTCGGGAGTCGAGCATGCGGCACCTCCCTCCGAGGAAGGAACGGGTGATGTAGCTCACTGTGCTACAGTTTCGGACGCAGGTTGGCGCAAGACGTGGTCGACCACCTCAGCCGGCGACGGGCAGCGAGTGGGCGGGCAGCGGGTCGGGGGGGCGCGGGTCGAGCGCGCGCGACCGCACGCGCTCCGCGACGGTCGCGAGCGTCACCTCGCCGAGGACCGCCTCCAGCGCGTGCTCGGCATCGTCGAAGATCTCGCCGAGCACCGGCTGGACGGCGCAACTCACCGCGCACCCGGGGTTGCCGCCGCTCGCCGCGAAGGCGAACAGGTCGCCGGTCTCGACCGCCCGCCACACCTCGGCGAGCGTGATCTCGTCGGCCGGACGCGCGAGCCGCGCCCCGCCGTTGGGGCCCATCTGCCCCACCACCAACCCCGCACGCCCCAGCGCCTGGAAGAGCCGCCGGATGGTCACCGCGTTGGTGCGCACGCTCGCCGCGATGCGCTCCGACGACACCGGCCCCCCGCCCGCGATGGCGAGCAGCCCGAGCGTGTGCACGGCGACGGCGAATCGGGCGCTGAGAGCCATGTGCGTAACAGTAGGTGCTACACTACCGCCGGTCAAGCCGGCGTGGAGCCGTCCTGGTCGGGCACCGGCATCTCGGCCTCGGCCGCGACGCCGGGCCAGGCGTCGGGGCTGTAGCGGGCGAGCGTGCGGAGGTAGCGCACGCCGTCCGCGCCGTGCGCGGCCCGGACCGCCGCCGCCCCGCGCGCCACCGCGTCGGCCGCCGCGTAGGGCGGCTCGAGCGCCTCGTCCATCACACCGTTGGCGTGGCGGACCCCCGCCTCATCGAGGAAGGTGCTCTGAATCGCCGGCTCCAACTCCACGTACAGCAGGTGAAGTAGGTCGAGCTCGTCGTGCGCGGACTCGGCGTTGAGGCGCACCACCTCGCGCGCCAGGCGCTCGGCAGGCCAACCCTGTAACGTGACCGCGCGGAACCCGCCGCCGCGGGCGACGAGGCGCTGGACGTAGGCCGCACGAGCCTCGCGGCGGGACGCCAACGCGTGGGTGACTAACGCCAGGCGGCGCGCGGCCGGCAGGGTGCGGTACGGGGAGGTGGAGGTGGGTGGCATGACGGGGAACCTAACCAGCGCCCGATACCCGTCAGGGCCGGTGGCGTCGTGTAGCTGGTGCACGAAACATGTAGAAGATGCACACGGATGTAGCAGTACCCGCTGCGCTACCACTCAGCGAATGTTTCAGCCGAGTGACACTCGTCACGACTGAGTTCATGTCGCGAGCAGATCTGACCGATACGCAGTAACGTTGGGAGTACCACGCCCATGACCGGGTCTCGGCCCGGGTGGGCGTGTCCCCTGCACGGCCTCCTCGTTCGACCTCAGACCGCCGACCACTGGAATTGCGCGTTCCAGGACGGTCTCCCCCGTTGGTGCCTCGCCCCGCCTCAAACCGGTCTCGCCCGTGTCACCCAACGTCGCTCCGCTTCCGCGCACCACTCGGCCGTCCGGGATGCCGGCCATCACCTACTCGGGCGCCGCACCTGGAGTGACGCGCGCCGGCGTCGACCCGTTGCGTGGGAGTTTCGCGGAGTTTGCACGCCCGACGGGGCCGGACCTGATGGAGCGGACGGCGGCGATCGTCCCCTGGATCATGGCGCGACGCGAGGCCGAGGTGTGGCCGTACGCGCGCGCGGTCGCCACGGCGCCGGGTGCCACCACGCTCGCCGAGGGCGAGACGGGCGAAATGCGCGAGGGGCTGAACTTCGCGACGCAGGACTACCTGTCCCTCGCGTCGCACCCGGACGTGCACGCGGCGGCGGCCGAGGCGCTCCGGCGCTACGGCGTGCACAGCGGCGGCTCCTCGGCGCTCCAGGGGCGGTCGGACATCTCGCGGCTCCTGGAGCGGGAGATCGGCGAGGTGCTGCAGGCCGAGCACGTGTCGCTCTTCTCGTCGGGGTGGGGGGCGGCGTTCGGCGCGGTGACGGCGCTCGTGCGCCCCGACGACCACATCGTGATGGACCGCCTGGCGCACGCCTCGCTGCAGACCGGCGCGGCCGCGGCGACGCGCAACATCCACCGCGTGGAGCACCTGAGCGTAGACGCGCTGCGCACGGCGCTGGCCGAGCTGCGCGCGGGTGACACGACGAACGGCATCCTCGTGATCACCGAGGGGCTGTTCTCGATGGACTCGGACTCGCCGGACCTGCAGCGCATGCAGGCGGTCTGCCGCGAGTTCCAGGCGACGCTGTTCGTGGACGTCGCGCACGACTTCGGGTCGCTCGGCCCGGGCGGGACGGGGCACGTGGGGCGCTGCGGCATGCTGGGCGACATCGACATCGTGATGGGCGCGTTCAGCAAGACGTTCGCGTCCAACGGCGGGTTCGTGGCCAGCCGGCACCCCGGGGTGCGCACGTACATCGAGGCGTACGGCGGCCCGTTCACGTTCAGCAACGCCCTGTCGCCCATCCAGGTGGCCACGGTGCGCGAGTCGCTGCGGATCGTGCGCTCGGTGGAGGGCGAGATGCGGCGGGCGTCGCTCATGACCAACGTGCGGGCGCTCCGCGCCGCCGTCGAGGCGCGCGGGCTCAAGTGCCTGGGCGACCCGTCGGCGGTGGTGCCGGTGCTGATCGGGCACACGCCGCTGGCGCGCGTGGCCAGCGGCGGCGTGCTGCGCCGCGGGCTGTTCGCCAACCTCGTGGAGTTCCCGGCCGTGGGGATCCGGGCGGCGCGCTTCCGCATGCAGGTGCAGGCGGACCACACGCCGGCGCAGGCCGAGGCGGCCGCGGGGCTGATGGCCGACGCGGTCGAGGAGGCGCGGGCGGCGCTGGACCAGGCCAAGACGACGCGGCAGGGGGCCGCCGAGCGGTCGTCGCGCGCGGCCTAACGCCCGAACGCCGCGCGCGGTCTGGCGGTCGCCGGGCGGCACGGCGGCGGCGTACGAGGCGGCGGCGTACGAGAACGGGGCGGGCACCGATCGGTGCCCGCCCCGTTTGTCGTACTGCGCGTGGCGCCGGGCGGGGCCCGGCGCCGCGCGACGGCCTTACGCCTGCTGCTGCAGCTTGCGGCGGCGGGCGAAGGCGCCGAGCATCGCGACGCCGGCGCCCATGAGCGCGTACGTCGACGGCTCGGGGACCACGTTGGTCGTGATGAGGCCCGAGAACGAGACGATGTCCGTGGTGCCACCGCTCGTGACGAGGGACGACACGGCGCCCGACGTCGTGTTGTTGAACTGGGCGGTGAACGACGCGTTGAAGCTGCGCGCGCCCACGATGCCCGGGCCGGTCACGGTGCCGAACACGTTGAAGCCGGCCGTGACGTTCGGGCCCTGCTGCGTCAGGAAGATCGGGCCGAACGTGCCGCCCGTCGTCGTGCCGCCGTAGGTGAACGTGTAGCCGCCGAGCGACAGGAAGGGCACGGCCTGCGGCGCGAAGCCGGCGTTCGACCCGGTCAGGTCGCTGATAGGGCCCGTGGTGCCCAGCGCGATGCCGAAGTCGTTCAAGAAGGCGATGGCCGTGCCGGTCGTGCCGCCGATGGGCGCGAAGTCGACCTCGAAGCTGCCCGGACCAGTGCCGGCCAGCTGAAGCTGGCCGCTGACGTTGAGCTCGGTGGCCTGCGCGCTGGCCACGACGGGCGTCGCGACCGCGGCCGCGAACGCCACCGTCGCAACCCCGGCGGCCTTGCTGATGAACGTGCGAGTCAAGAGTACACCCTCCCCTGGGTGGCTACAGCACAGATCGTCGCCCGACTGCCTTAGTGCAGGGGTGACACCCGTGTGCCGGCGGGTGGCCACGATTCCCGGTCGTAGCCCGAAGCTCGTGCGCCGCATTCCCAGCGTCCCACCGGTCTGCGCGGAACGCGGCGCGCGAGTCCAGCAATCGGCCGGGATCTACCGGCCGCCCAACAGCCAGGCTGGGCAATATTATCGCACCAGCCGTTGACGCCAGACACTCAGACGCGGCCGGCCACCCTGGGGTAGCCGGCCGCGTACCGAGGTACCACTTACGCCTGCTGCAGCTTGCGGCGGCGGGCGAAGGCGCCGAGCATGGCGACGCCGGCGCCCATGAGCGCGTACGTCGACGGCTCCGGGATCGGCGACACGGTGATCAGCCCCGAGTAGGTGACGATCGGCGTGCTGGTGCCGGTGTCGATCGAGTTGACCAGGGCGCCGATGGTCGTGTTGTTGAACTGGGCGCTGAACGACGCGTTGAAGCTGCGCGTGTCAGGGAAGCCCGGGCCGGTCACGGTGCCGAACACGTTGAAGCCGGCCGTGACGTTCGGGCCCTGCTGCGTCAGGAAGATCGGGCCGAACGTGCCGCCCGTCGTCGTGCCGCCGTAGGTGAACGTGTACCCGCCGAGCGAGATGAACGGGGTCGACTCGGGCGTGAACCCGCTGACCGTCGCGTCCAGGTCGGCGATCTGGCCGGCCGTGAAGAGCGGGATCCCGAAGTTGTTGTTGAACGCGAAGATCGTCCCGTTCGTCCCGCCGACGGGGACGAAGTCGATGATCAGCGTGCCGCCCGTCGGGTTGGCCGTCGGATCCGGATCCGAGATCTGCGCCTGGCCAGCGACGTTGATGGTCGTGAACTGAGCCTGCGCCACAGCGGGCACAAACGCAGCGGCCGCGAGCGCGATCGTCGCGATCCCGGCCTTCGTGAAGAACGAGCGAGTCAAGCGAACACCCTCCCCTGGGTGGCTGCGGCGCACCCCTTCGCCCCCACCCCATTGTGGGCGGCGACTGTGGTGCGCCAGCGTACGGCCCCGATTCCCGGTCAGGACCTTGGTGGACGCGAGGCGCCCTTTTGTGGCTCCCGCGCCATACATAATGGCACGACCCGGCAGATTTTCAATGCTTTGTCACATCTCTGCTCCGTCACGACTCGCGCCGGTGCCGGCTGTGGCAAACGCCCCACACTGCTGGTGCGCCAGGACCGTTGCAGGCGTCCCAACGCCATCTGCCGCAGAAGAAGTGCCACTGTCTGGCGAGGCGCGAGGGCCGTTGTGCAGGTCCAATGCCATTCACCGCCCACTGTGTCGACCGTCACTCGACGGCGTTGACGGCAGGGGCCGCTGGCGGGTGGATCCCGTCGCACAACTGTTGCGCTCGATCCCGCGCGGCCCTCGCCCCGCACTCCCGCACCCCCTTGCCCGCCGTGTCCGACCTGACCACGCCCTTCCCCCTCGACGCCGCGCCCGCGCGCCGCGCCGCCGACCGCGCGACCGACCGCGCGACCGATCGCGCCGCCGACCGGGCGTCCGACCGGCCCGCAGGCCCTGGCGATGGGCGCGTGCCGCGCCCCGACCGCGCCCTTCACCTCCTCCTCCTCGCCGCCGAGCGCGAGTCCCGGGTTGGGGTCACCATCTGCGCGGCCGGTGTCACCGTGAGTGGACGCCTAGTGAGCACCCGTGCCTTTGGGCGGGCGCTGGCCGACCAGTTCACCACGGTCGGCGGGATGACGGAGATGGACCCGACGTTCGCCGAGTCGCTCCGCGACCTGGTGGACGACGCGATCGACGTGGCGCAGGGGGACCGCCGCGCGTCGCCGGACGCGGCCGCGTACGAACACGCCACGGCCTTCGTCAACGTGGCCGACGCGCGCGTGGTCACCGGCGCCGGTCTGCTCCCCGCGGGCCGGTCCGGCGTCCTCTGGCGCTGCCGGGTGGCCGACGTCCAGGGCTGGGCCCTCGGCGAGCTGACGGGCGGGTGACCCGCGGGTGAGGGGCGGATGACCGCCGGCCCCGGACTCTTCGACCCGCTCACGCTGCGCGGGCTCACGCTGCGCAATCGCGTCGCGGTGAGCCCGATGTGTCAGTATTCCAGCACTGACGGCTTCGCCGCGGACTGGCACCTCGTCCACCTCGGCGCGCGGGCGGTGGGCGGCGCGGGGCTGGTGCTGCTCGAGGCCACCGCGGTCACGCCCGAGGGGCGCATCTCGCCGTGGGACCTGGGGCTGTGGGACGACGCGCACGTGCCCATGCTGGGGCGCATCGCGGCGTTCGTGCGGGCGCAGGGGGCGGCGGTCGGCGTCCAACTCGCCCACGCCGGCCGCAAGGCGAGTACGCGCCGCCCGTGGGAGGGGCGCGGCGTGATCCCCGCGGCCGAGGGCGGGTGGACGCCGGTGGCGCCGAGCGCGCTGCCGTTCACCGTGGGGGACGCGCCGCCGCACGCGCTCACCCTGGAGGAGATCGCGGGGGTGGTGGCGGCGTTCGGGGCGGCGGCGCGGCGCGCGGTGGCGGCGGGGATGCAGGTGGCCGAGCTCCACGCCGCGCACGGGTACCTGCTGCACCAGTTCCTCTCCCCGCTCAGCAACCGCCGCGACGACGCGTACGGCGGCGGCTTCGACGGCCGGGCGCGGCTGACGCTGGAGGTGGCGGCGGCGGTGCGGGCGGCGTGGCCCGAGGGGCTGCCGGTGTTCGTCCGCGTGTCGGCCACGGACCACGCGGCGGGCGGGTGGGACGTCGACGACACGGTGGCGCTCGCGCGCCGGCTGCGGGCGTTAGGCGTCGACCTGGTGGACTGCTCGTCGGGCGGGCTGGCGGCCGGGGCGCGCTACGCCACGGGGCCGGGCTACCAGGTGGGGTACGCCAAGCGCGTGCGGCGCGAGGCGGGGGTGGCGACGGGGGCGGTGGGGCTCATCACCACGCCCGCCCAGGCGGACGCCGTGGTGCGCGCCGGCCAGGCCGACCTGGTGCTCCTCGGCCGCGAGCTGCTTCGCGACCCGCACTGGCCGCTGCGGGCGGCGCGGGCGTTGGGCGCCGCGGTCCCCTGGCCCCGACAGTACGAGCGGGCGGCCGACTGAGGTCGGCCGCCCGCTCGCTCGTGTCCTACGTGTCGTGTATGTGAGCGGCGGCGCGCCGGCCGCGGGTCAGGCGACGAGCAGGTCGGCCGGGCGGGGCGCGGCCGGCGCGTCGACGGTGAGGCGCAGGAGGGCGCGGGCGTTCTCGTCGCAGGTGCGGCCGAAGCCGGGGGCGAAGAGGAGCTCCCCGCGGCGCCGGGCGTCGAGGTAGCGGCGGGCGTCGGCGCGGACGCTGGCGGCGAGGGCGCCGGGGGCGCCCTTCTGGAGCGCCTGGCCCGCGGCCAGCATGCGGCCCGCGAGCGCGGTGCCGACGTCGCGCGTCACCGGCGCGGTGGTGGGCGGGAGGGCGATGCCGAAGAGCTGCAGCATGGGTCGGGGCGGGCAGAGGGTGGCGCCGCGCCCGGCCGACGCGGAGGCCGGCGGGGGCGGCGGGGCTGCCTGCTGGTAGTGCAAGCCCGGCCCCCGGCCCATCCGCCGGGGCGGCAGCGTGCCGGGCCGCGCGCCCTGCCAGCCGCGCACCCAGGCTGCCGCCCCGGCGGGCGCCGACGCGCGGTGTCCTCGCCCGAACCCGTCCCGTTCTCGTGATGCCTACCCGGCCACGATCGCGTCCGCCTCGACCTCGAACAGCATTCCCGGGTCGATGAGGGCGGCGACGACGACGAGCGTGGCGGCCGGCCGCACGTGACCGAGCGCCTCGGCGTGCGCCCGCGTCACCTCGCCGGCGTGCGCGGCGTCGGTGACGTACAGGCGGGTGCGGACCACGTCGTCCGGCCGCGCGCCGGCCCGGGCGAGCGCGTCGAGCACGATGGCGAGGGCGCGCCGGGCTTGCGCGTACGCGCCGCCCGGCACCACGCGCCCGTCGTCGCCGAGGCCCGTGGTGCCGGCGACGGCGACGAACGGGCCCACGCGCACGGCGCGCGCGTAGCCGGCCGTGGCCTCGTAGGGCGCGGTGCCGGCGAGGTGCGCGCGGTCGGCGGTCCACGCGGGCGGCGGGGTGGTGGGGCGGTCGCTCATGCGAGGGGTTGACGAGGGAGTGGTCAGCGGGCGAGGAAGGCCGTGCGCGCCGTCCACAGGGCGAGGCCGGCCATGACGGCCGCCGTCCCCGCGCCGGCCGCGGCGAGCCACGCCGGGTGCCGGTAGCCGCCGACGAGCGCGGGGCGGCGCGCCGCGAGGAGCACGGCCGCGAGGCCGAGCGGCAGCACCCAGCCGTTGACGGCGCCGGCGAGGACGAGCGCGCGCACCGGCCGCCCGACGGCGAGGAAGACGGCCGCCGAGAGCACCACGAAGGCCACCACGGCGGCGCGCGGGCGGCGCGCGGCGGCCGGGAGCACGCCGCCCAGGAACGACGCCGACGTATACGCCGACCCGACCACGCTGGTGACCGCGGCAGCCCACATGAGGAGGCCGAAGAGCCGGCCGCCGGGGGCGCCGAGGGCGAGGCGGAAGACGGCGGCCGGCGGGTTGGCCGGGTCGAGTTGGGCGCCGCCGGCGACGACGCCTAACGCGGCCAGGAAGAGCCCGACGCGCACGAGCGAGGCGACGCCCACGCCGAGCGCCGCGGCGCGCGTGGCGCCGGGGACGGCGGCCGGCCCGCGGGCGCCGGCGTCGAGCAGGCGGTGGGCGCCGGCGAAGGTGATGTAGCCGCCCACCGTCCCGCCGACGATGGTCACCACGGCCAGCGGGTCCACCCGGAGCGGGAGGACGGTGCGGAGCGCCGCCTCGGCGAGGGGCGGGCGCGCGGCGACGGCCACGAGGGCGATGAGCGCGAGCATCACGAAGCCCGCCGCGGCGGCGAAGCGGTCCATCGCGCGGCCCGCGTTCGGCAGGAGGAACAGGGCGACGGCGAGGGCGGCGCTGAGCGCGGCGCCGGCCGGCACCGGGAGCCCAACGAGCGCCTGGAGCCCAAGCCCGGCGCCGGCCACGTTGCCGACGTTGAAGGCGAGCCCGCCGAGCACGACGGCCCACGCGAGCACCCGGCCGAGTCCGGGCAGCACCGCGTCGGCGAGGGGGCCGGCGGGGCGGCCGGCGGCCACGAGCACGCGCCACACGGTGAGCTGCGCGGCGAGGTCGAGCAGCACCGAGCAGAGGATGGCGAAGCCGAAGCTGGCGCCGAGCTGGCCGGTGAACACGGCCGTCTGCGTGAGGAAGCCGGGGCCGACGGCGCTCGTCGCCATGAGGAAGGCCGCGCCCACGGCGGCGGCGCGGCTACCCGGCGTCGCCCCGGGCACCGGGCACGTGGCGGGACTCGTCGCCGGGGCCGTCGGTCTGCTCGCGGAGCGTGCGGAAGAGGGCGGCGAGGTCGGCGCGCGAGTAGTTGGCGTTGAGGCCGCTCGGGTTGGGGAGCACCCAGACGCGGGCGCCGGCCAGGGGCTCCGGCTGCTCGCCTAACGCGGCCTTGGGCCGGGCGAAGGCGGTGCGGTAGGCGCCCACGCCGAGCACGGCAAGCACGCGCGGGGCGAAGCGCGCGACCTTGTCGGCGAGCGCCCGGCCGCCTGCGACGTACTCCTCGGGGCGCAGCTCGGCGGCGGTGGCGGTGGCGCGGGCGACGACGTTGGTCACGCCGTAGCCGCGGTCGAGCAGGAGGCGCTCCTCGCTGGGGTGCAGGCGGCGGTCGGTGAAGCCGGCGTCGTGGAGGGCGGGCCAGAAGCGGTTGCCCGGGCCGGCGAAGTGGTGGCCGCTCCACGCGGTGTAGAGCCCCGGGTTGATGCCGCAGAACAGGACGCGGAGCCCCGGGGCGATCACGTCCGCCACCTCGCGGTCCGCCGCCGCGAGGAGCTCGGCGCGGGTGGGACCCCGGGGTGGGCGGGGGGCGCGGGCGGCGGGCACGGGCGTATGTTAGCCGCATGTCTGCCCCCGCCGCCGCCACGTTCGCCGCCGATCCACGATACCCCATCGGTCACTGGGCCGCCCCCGACGCGCGCCCGGAGACGGCGGCGCGGCTGATCGACGCGATCGCCGACGCGCCGGGCCGGCTCCGCGACGCGGTGGAGGGGCTGGATGACGCGCAGCTCGACACGCCGTACCGCGACGGCGGGTGGACGGTGCGGCAGGTGGTGCACCACGTGGCCGACTCGCACGCCAACGCGTACGTGCGCGTGAAGCTCGCGCTCACGGGTGACGCGCCGACGATCGCGCCATACGACGAGGCGCGGTGGGCCGAGCTGCCCGACGCGCGGCTGCCGATCGAGGTGTCGCTGGCGCTGCTGGACGCGCTGCACGCGCGGTGGGTGGCGCTGCTGCGGGCGTTAGGCCCGGCGACGTTGGAGCGGCCGTACCGGCACCCGGAGCAGGGGCTGGTGCCGGTGCGCACGGCGCTGGCGATCTACGCGTGGCACGGGGCGCACCACGCGGCGCACGTGCTGGCGCTCAGGGAGCGGATGGGGTGGTGAGGCGGGGCGCCGGCCGGTTCGCGCCGGCGAGCGGGAGGCCGGCGGGGTTCCTGCCGTTCGCCGTGGGGTACTTCCAGTTGGCGGGCGCGCTCACGGCCCTGCTGGCCCTCGCGGCGCCCGTGGTCGCGCCGCCTCGGACGTCGGCGGGGAGCGTGGCCACGGTGATGGTGTTCGGCGGGCTACAGGCGGCCGCGTCGTTCTGGATCGCGTGGCTGCTGGAGCAGCGGCGCCCGTTAGGCGCCTACCTGACGCTGGGCATGACCGGCTTAAGCCTGGTCCGCGCGCTCGCCGCGGGCGGCGGCGCGCTGGACCTGGTCCTGCCGGCGCTCGGCCTGTTCGTGGCGTTCGGCGCGTGGCGTGAGCTGGAGACGGCGGAGGCCGGCGGCGACGAGGCTACGCGCCGCCCGCGCCCTCCAGCGCGACCTCGCACAGGAGGGACGGCGCGTCCGGGTCGTCCACGTCCAGCACCACCCACAGGCGGCCCGCCTCCGGGCCAGCCGCCACGCCCTCGGCCTTGAGGGCGAACGGGGTGCCGTCGGCGTCCACGAGGGGCGTCCAGCGCGCCGAGCCGTCCGCGGCGATCAGCCCGAGCGCGGAGCCGGCGACCGGTCCGTCCTCGATCACGTCCGTGCTGGACTCGGCGGCGGCGAGGTAGAGCACCCCGCCGTCATCGCCCCACGGCATGGCGTCCGTGAAGCCGAGGCGCTCGCCGCCTAACGCACCGAGGTCGTAGCGGACGACGCGGCCGACGGGGGGCGGGGGGGCCGGCGCGGCGGCCAGCAGGTAGGCGAGCAGCGCGTCGAGCGGGAGGTCGCACGTCGCGCTGCCCGCGCCGCCGGCGCCGTTGCCGCGCGCGAACAGCCGGACGACGTCGCCCGACCCCGTGGCCACGCGCGCCGCGCCCTCCACGTTCAGCTCGGCGCCGGCGAAGCCGGGTTCGGCGCGGAGCGCGGCGTAGAGCGCCGAGGCGTCGGCCAGCGTCACCTCGGCCTCGGCGGCGGGGCGGTCGGCGAGGCCGCGCACCACCGCCACCCGCTCGCGCGCCTCGGTGGCGCCGGAGCCGAAGCCGAGCAGCACCGGCGCGCCGGTCGCGGGGTCGGGGACGGCGAGACACGCCTCGAGGTCGAGCTTGTGGTGCTTGTTCCCGCGCGTCGTGTCGAACAGCCGGCGACCGCCCACGCCCGGCGGCAGCGCGACGGCGTCGGCCAGCGCCGTGGCCGGGTCGACGAGGGCGACGAAGTGCGCGTCGTCCTGGACCACGGCCAGCCGCGGGCCGGCGGGCGTGCGGACGACGGCTGCGCCCGAGCCCGCGCGCACGTGCGCCGGGCGGTCCTCGGCCGGGTCGGCGCCGGCGGCGTAGGTGAGTGGGCGCGACGCGACCACGCGCGCCCGGAGCGCGGGGTCCGGCCGGGCGACGACGAGGCCGGGGCGGGGCGCGGTCACGGGCCGACGCTCACGGGACGACGCTCACGGCCCGACGCTCACGCGCGGGCCGGGCCGCCGCGGCGGGCGCCCGTGCCGAGGTCTACGCCCGCGCCGTCGGCGTCCACCTGCGTGCCGGGAGCGACCTCGGCGCCGGCGTCCACGCGTGCCCGCCGGCCCACCACGACCAGTTCGGCGTCGTCCCCCGCGGCGCCCACGCGCGCGCCCTCGCCCACCTCGACGTGCGTGTCGAGCACGGCGCGCGTGACGCGGGCGCCGCGGCGGACGACGCCGGCGTGCAGGAGCACGCTGTCCCGCACCTCGGCCCCCTCCTCGACCACCACGCCGGGGCCCAGCACCGAGCGCTCCACCAGGCCGGCGACGTGGCAGCCGGGGGAGACGAGGGCGTCGTCCACGCGCGCCGAGCGGGTGTGGCGGGCGGGCATGTGCAGTTGGGCGCCCGTGCGCAGCGGCCAGCGCGGGTCGTCGAGGGCGAGCGGGCCGCCGGGGGCGGCCAGCTCGGGGTCGAGCAGGTCCATGTGCCCCTGCCAGTAGCTCGGCACCGTGCCCACGTCGCGCCAGTAGCCGGTGTGGCGCCAGCTAAAGGCGCGGCCGCGCGTCACGAGGGCGGGGAGGAGGTGGTGGCCGAAGTCGTCGAGCTCCGGGGCGCCGTCGCCGTCCTCGTCGGGCCGGTTGTGGGTGAGCTGGTCGAGGGTGTCGAGCAGGGCGCGGGCGTCGTAGGCGAAGATCTCGGTGGCGGCGGTGGTGCCGAACGGGTCGTCGGACTTGTAGCGCCAGTCGACCACGCGGCCCGTGGCGTCGTCCACGCGCGCGAGGCCGAAGCGCGACGCCTCGTCCGCGGGGACCTCGGTGGTCACGAGGGTGACCTCGGCGCGGGCCTCGCGGTGGGCGTCGAGCACGTCGCGCAGGTCGACGCGCTCGACGTGGTCGGCGCTCGTCACCACGATCTCGTCGGCGGCGAACTCGCGCAGCAGGGCGCGGTGGCGCCAGAGCACCTCGGCGTTGCCGCTCGCGAATCCCTCACCGTGGCCGCCGGTGAACGGGGGCATGACGCGGAGCCCGCCGCTGTTGCGGTCGAGGTCCCAGGGGCGCCCGTTGAGGAGGTGCTCGTTGAGCGCGTGCGGCTGGAACTGCTCGATCACCCAGACGTCGCGCAGGTGCGAGTGGACGCAGTTGGTGAGCGGGAAGTCGATGAGCCGGTAGACGCCGGCGTAGGGGAGCGCGGGCTTGGCGCGGTGCTGCGTGAGCGGGCCGAGGCGCGACCCCTTGCCGCCGGCGAGGACGACGGCGAGGGTGCGGAAGCGGGAGGGCATGGGCGCGGGGCCTGGCAAGCTCCCTGCCGGCGGGGCGCGGGCTGGACAGGGGGCGCCGGTGGTGCCAGCGTGGAGGGTCTTCCGGAGGTGCCGATGACCGCCGTGCTCGCCCCGCCCCACACCTGACCGGACCCCGCCATGGCCACCCTCGCCGCCCCCTCGCCCGCCGCCGCCCGCCCCCGCCACGCCGTGGGCGCCGTCGAGCTGCACCCCACCTACCGGGTGGACGTGCGCGACCAGCCGCCCGACCTCTTCCGCGACGTGAGCGCCACCGACTGGTCGGCGCTGCGCTGGGACAAGGTGGCGCGCCCCTACACGGTGGAGCGCTGGAGCGCGGACAAGACGGCGTGGGAGCGGGAGCACGGCCAGCCGCTGCCGGTGCTGGAGGGGTGGAAGCGGTTCAACGCCAACTTCCACGCCCTGTTCGCCACCGACGTGCCGGCGGCGCAGGCGCGCGCCCGCGACGAGCTCAAGGCCGCGTTAGGCGGGATGGACGTGCACGGCGCGCGCGAGGCGGTGGAGGAGCTGGTGCAGCTCGCGGTGTGGAACAAGATCCACCGCGTGGAGGACGCGGTGTGGGACCCGCGCGGCAAGCGGGCGCTGTTCGAGGGGCTGGACCTCCGGCGCCCCAAGATCCTCTTCCTCGGCAGCGCGGAGGGGTACGAGGCGATGCAGCTCGCGGCCATGTACCCGGGCGGGCACGTCGTGATGGTGGACTACGACCCGTTCTGCCGCGACGTGCGGTTCGCGGAGTTCCCGGAGCGCTACCCGTTCCTGGGCACGGACGCGGCGACGGGTCACAAGCGCGTCTGGTATAAGGACGAGCTCAGCGTGGACTTCGAGGTGAAGGACATCCGCGACCTGGACTACGGCGCGGAATTCGACGTGGTGCTGAGCGTGGGGCTCATCGAGCACTTCCCGGACGCGTACAAGCCGCTGGCGTTCGACTTCCACCGGCGGTTCGTGAAGCCGGGCGGGTGGGTGGTGATGACGACGCCGCGCGACCAACTCCGCAGCCGCGCCTACTACCACCTCATGCGCGACCGGCTGAACTTCGGGTACCGGGAGCTGATGGACGTGTGGCAGATGGGGCTGTACGCGCACGAGAACGGGCTCGACATCCGGCGCGCGGGCGTCATCAAGGCGCACAACGGGCTGGTGTGCAAGGTGCGGCAGACCGGGCGGCAGACCGGGCGGCAGACCGAGCGGCGCGCGGCGTGAGCGGCGTGAGCGGCGTGCCCGGCGGCGTGGTGATCCGCCCCGCCGCGCCCGCGGACGTGCCGCTCCTGCTGGCGTTCGTGCGGGAGCTGGCCGAGTACGAGCGGGAGCCGGACGCGGTGGCGGCGACCGAGGCCTCGTTAGACGCCGTTTCACAACCGGTGTAACTGCCTGAGGCAGACCAGCGCGCAGGCGAGGTGCAGCCACGCGCGGTGCACGGCCACGAGCCGCTCGTACCGCACGGCGAGCCGGCGGTACCTGGCCAGCCAACCGAACGTGCGCTCCACCACCCAGCGGTGCCGGCCCAGCCGCGTCTTCGACTCGACGCCGCGCCGCGCGATCCGGTGCTTGATGCCGCGCCGCACGCACGCGTCGCGGCAGCGCCGGTAGTCGTAGCCCTTGTCGGCGTCCAGCTTGGCCGGCCGGCGGCGCGGGCGCCCGCGCCGCCCGGTGCGCACCGGCGCCGGCGCGTCGAGCATGGGCTCGAGCATCCGGCTGTCGTGGACGTTGGCCGCGGTCACCGCGGCCGCGAGCGGCGTGCCCCGGCGGTCGACGAAGAGGTGGTGCTTGGAGCCCGGCTTGCCCTTGTCGGTCGGGTTGGGGCCGACGTCCCGGCCCCCCCCTTTGCCGGCAGGCTGCGGCTGTCCACGGCCCCCCGGCTCCAGTCCAGCTTGTCGGCCGCGGCCAGCCGGTCGAGCATGACGCGGTGCAGCCGCTGCCACACGCCGCGGCGCTGCCACTCGCGCAGCCGCCGCCAGCACGTAACCCCCGACCCCCAGCCCAGCTCCGTGGGCAGGTACTTCCACGCGACCCCGGTGCGCAGCACGTACAGGATGCCGTTCAGCGTCGCGCGGTCGTCCACCCACGGGCGGCCGCCTTTCGGCTGCGGCCGGCGCCGGGGCAGCAGCGGCGCGACGGCCTCCCACAACTCGTCGGTGACCAGCGGCTTCATGCACGGCTGCTACCCCGCGGCGTCCGCTAGGTTGTGCAACCGTCTCTAACGAGTCGGTCGCCGCATCCTCGTCGAGCGCGGCGGCCACGAGCTTCGCGCGGTTGACGGTCGGCGGCATCCCCATCGCCTGGTGCCAGTCGACCGCGCTCCGCGCCGCCTGGCCGAAGAACACCTCGACCTGCCGCTCCGCGCCGGCGGCCCACACGGCCACCGCGCCGCCCGGCGCCACGCCCACGATGAGCGTACGGTACGTCCCGCGGCCGGACGGCTCCTCCCGGCTCGCGAACCCCTCGCGGAAGAGCTGCTCCAGCCGCGCCGTGGGGAGCGCAAACCGGCCCTCGTACACCGCGTCCTCCAGATAGGAGAAGAAGCGCACGGTGAGCGAGTCCGGCAGCGGCTTCCGCTCATCCCCAACCACGTGGAGCGACACCTCGCGCCCCCACCCGGCATGGATGGTGGCCGGCGGGATGTAGAGCGCGCCCTCGCCCGGGAACAGGAAGTCCCCCGCGACGATGCGCATCGGGCAGCCGCGGGGGGCGCTGTTGCTGGCCAGCCACTCGTATCGGGTCATGCCGGGGGTGGGTCGGTCGGGGGCGGAGGCGGACGCGCCTGGGAGGGGGGTGGCGAGGCCCGGACCGGCGCCGTCGCGCCGCGCGCCCGCGACCACGGCGCCCCCCGCGAGCAGCGCGCCGAGCACGCCAAGGGCGAGGCCGCGTCGGCGGGGCGCGGCTGCGGGGGCCGAAGTGGAAGTCGGGGTCGACATGGGCGGTGGGGCCCTCAGCCGGAGAACACGATCCGCCAGGGGCGTGGCGAGCCCGGGGGCATGTGCGGCGCCATGCCGGGGGTCGTACTGAACGAGATGTGCAGGAACCCGTGGCGCAGGTCGCGCAGCGTGGGGTCGGGGTCGTCTTCCCAGTAGCGCGCGGTGGTCGGGCGGCCGCTCTTGGCCTCCGCCTCGATGCGGGCGCGCCCCGGCACGCCCTCGGGGTCGTACTTGGCCGCGAGTTCGGCCCTCCGCACCGGGACGCCACGCTCGCGGAACCAGTCCGCCATCAGGTGGAGGGGGATGAAGCTGTACGCGTTGCGCACGACCCCGCGGTTCGCGGCGAGGCGCGCGTCGATGGTCGGCCGGAAGCCCGGGCCGTACGGCGTGGCAAACGTCTCCCCGGGGATCTCGGCCCGGTACGCCAACTCCGGCCCCTCGGTCGTGCCGAGGTACCACCCCCGGGCGAGCAGGAACCGGGCGATCGGCAGGGCGCCAGCACCGGTCACGAGCGTCTGGTCTTCGGGCCCGGTCAGGTACCCGCCGCCCACGTCGGAGTGCGCCCCGGGGAGGTACACCTGTCGCCCCTTGCCGCCCGCGCTTTCGATGGTGGTGAGCCCGAATCGCGTGCGGTACTCCTCCGCCGCGGCGAGCTGATAGACCGCGAGGGCCTGTCGGATCGCGTCGAGCCCCAACTCGGTCACGTCGTTGTCGTACGACGCGAGCGTCACGCCGTGCGACGAGACGGTGTCGAACAGCCCGACGGCCGGCACGTCGACCTGGCCGACGGCGTACCCCATCGTTTCGAGCCACGACCGCAGCCGCCGGAAGCCGCGGGTGCCGTCCAACACGCGCTGCACGCAGTGACGCGCCGCCGCCGCGCCGCGGCTGAACCCGCACGTGTCGACCGATACGTGTTCGAGGTAGGTGTCGGACGCCGGGAACCGCCGGCTCAACTCCGCCACCGCCTGGCGCAGCCCGCGCGACACCTTCTCGCGGACGCCCGTCGACCCGGTGCCGGTCCCCGCGCCGAGGCGGCTGTCGGTGTATCCGTCGGTCGTGCCGATGCCCTCGGTGTACACGCGCAGGTAGGCCGTGAACCCCGCGGCCGTCGGCTCGACGTTCTCGAAGAGCCGGACCACGTTGGACAGGTCGTTTTCGTAGCTGGCCGTCGGCCCGGGCACCGTGTTGCGCATCCACCAGTAGGTGCGCGTGTCCCCCTCGCGGTGGCGAACGTTCGCCCGGTTGTTCCCGGTGCCGTCGAAGAACAGGCTGATGCGCACCCGAACCCGGCGCCGGTCGGGGGGCGGCTCCCCACGCGCCCGATCCCGGCCCTCCCCGACCTGGCTCACGCCCCCCTCACCCGAACACGTTCTTCTTGTTGTGCCAGAGCGTGTCGGCCAGGCGGCACACGTTGCGCGCCTCGAACTTCACGTCGAACGAGTAGGTCAGGAACTCGCAGACGTCGCGGTGCACTTGGGAGATCACGCCGCCGTGCGTGCCCGGCTCGTCGCCGATGCTCTTCGCGTACTTGGCCGCCTTGACCATCGGCATCTGGCCGTCGGTCTTGACGGTCGTCGGGCCCTGGGACGTGTCGGTGGCGCGCCCAACGTTCGTGAACGGGACCGGCGACGGCGTCTTGCACACGTCGGGGAACACGGTGCTCGACCCGCCGCTCTGCGTGTGCACGATCCCGCGGGTGTTGGCGAACGTCGTCTGGGCCATGAGGCGGGCGAAACGGGAGAGGGTCGCGGCGGCGATTCGTGGGCGCCGCGGGACACGCGTGGTGCAAGCCGCGGTCCGGCCCGCCGTCGCCTTACGGGGCGGGGGGCTCGGCCTCGGGGTCCGGCGTCCCGGCGGCCGGCCCGTTAGGCGCGCTGGCGACGAGCCGCCCCGTGTACGTCTCGGGCGGCTGCAACGCGACCCCCCGCAGCCCCGCCGCCCGGAGCACGTCCGCCACCGGCTCGCTCACCACGAGCAGCCGCCGGTCCTCCGCGAGCCGGAACAGGCCGAGCCCGCCCGCGCGTGCGGGGTCCACGCGAAAGGGCGCGGCCGGCGGGCCCACCTCGTCCGGGCCGTCCGCGACGTCCCCCCCAAGGGGCGAGGCGCAGGCCACCGCACCCACCACGTTCGCCACCCAGTACTCGGCGATCACCCCCCCGTCGCCGTACTGTTCGTCGACGAGCGCCGGGAAGTACTCCACGTTGTCCACCCCCGCCGCATCGAGCGCCTGACGCATCCGGTCGGAGACGAACGGGCACGGGAACTCGAGGAAGTCGCTCGGCGCGGTCTGGGCGCTGGCGAGGGTCACGCGGGCCGGGCGCGCCGGCGGGACCATCGGCAGCCCGAGGCGCACGGCGTCGAGCGACAGGTCGTCGGTGAACGCGACCCGCCACCCGTCGGGCCGCGCGTCCTGGCGGAGGAGGAAGTAGCGCACGCGCGGGCCCCGCCGTCCCTGCGGGTCAGCGGTCGACCACGAACTGCTCGACGCGCGCCTTGCGGAGCGGCACCTCCTGCCCCGACGCCCGCACCGCGACTCCCACCCCGTCGGAGGCGCCGGTGAACGCGAGTTCGACGGCGCGCCCGCCCGCGCCGACGCGCGCGAACGCGGCCGCCGCCTCCTCCGCGTCGAAGGTGACGTGGTACGCGCGCCGCGCGCCCGGGTCGCGGAAGGCGAAGAACTGCGGGACGGGGCGCGGGAGGCGCGCCTCCGCGGCGTCGAGGGGCAGCGCGAGGCGGTCCCGCTCCCCGTTGAGGAAACTCAGCGCCGCCCCCCCGCTCGGCTGGCCCAGCCCGGCGAAGGTGGGCTGCCAGGGGTAGCGCGTGCGGTAGGCCGCCCAGCGCCCGACCGGCACGGGGGCCGCCGACGCGGTCCGGACCATCGGGTCGGACTCGGCGGCGTCGGCCACCTCGTCGGCGACGAACTGCCGGCGATCCGCCGTGGCCGGCGCGTCGAAGGCCTGGTGGAAGTCGATGTCCGCCGGCTCCGCCTGGCCGAAGAAGACCTCGACCTGTCGGTCGCTGCCGGACACCCACACCGCCACCGCGCCACCGGGCGCGACGCCCGCGACGAGCGAGTTGTACGTCCCCCGCCCCCCGCCCGGCACGTCGCGCGCGAACCCCTCGCGGAAGAGCCGGGCGATGCTGTCGCGCGGCAGCGCGAACCGGCCGCGGTAGAAGCGGTCCTCGAGGTGCGAGAAGAACACCACGTCCACCCGGTCGGGGAGCGGAACCGGCCCGTCGCCGACCACGTGCAGCGACACCTCCTTCCCCCACCCGGCGTGCAGCTTGGCCTTGGGGATGTAGCGCGAGCCGCCCGCGTAGGCGAAGTCGCCGCCCACGATCTCCATCGGGTAGCCGGCCGGGGCGCTGTTGCTCGCCAGCCACTCGTAGGCATCCATGCGGGTCCGGGCCGTGACGGGGGAAGGGTCGGAAGCGGAAGGACCGCCGGTCCGGGCGGTCGCCGGCGGTGATGCGCCGTCGCACGCGACGAGGGCGGCCGTGCACGCAGCCACCCCGACCGCCGCGCGGCGAGCGTCGCGAAAGGCGCAGTCGAGGGCGTCGTGCAGTGCGTCGTGCAGTGCGTCGTGCAGTGCGTCGTGCAGTGCGTCGCGCAGGAGGGCGCGGAGGCGCGGGCGGCTACCCATTCGTCCAGATGCGCCGCTGCGGGCGGCCGCGCCAGTCGGCGAGACGCACCGCGTGCGGGTGGACCAGCCCGCCCGCCGCCGACTCGGCGCGGAACGACACGTGGAGGAAGCCGTTGCGCAGCACCGCCAGCCCCGTGCTCGGCCGCTCCCAGTAGTCGGGCGTCCGGTCCTGCGCGGTCAGCGCGCGCTGTTCGATCTGCGGCCCCCACGGGATGCCGTCGGTCGTGTACACGCGGAACAGGCGGGGCGCGATCGGGATCCCGCGGTCTCGCAGCCACCGGGCCATCAACCGCCGCGGGATGAAGGTGTAGCGCGTCGGGAGCGGGCCCCGCCGGGTGGTGACGCGGTCGAGCGTGGCGCGCCGTGGGGGGATGAGGGTCGGTCCCCGGCCCGCGGTGAACACCAGCTCCGGGCCGTCCATCCCCCCGCGGAACCAGCCGCGGGCGAGCATGAACTCCGCCACCGGCCGGGCGTACGACCCGCTCATCAGCGGGTTCCGCACCTCGGGCGCCCCGTCGCGGTAGCCGCCGCCGACGTCGGAGTGCGCGCCGGGCAGGTACACCTCGGTGCCCCGCCCGCCGGCACTCGCGATGTTCGTGAGCGAGAAGTTGTCCCGGTACTCCTCCGCCGCCGCGAGGTGGTAGACGGCCTGCGCGTGGCGGATCGCGTCCAACTGCAACTCCGCGACGTCGTTCGCGTGGCGGATGCCGTAAGACGAGACGGTGTCGAACAGCCCCACCGCGTCCACGTACACGCGGCCGACCTCGAACCCCAGCGCCTCGAGGCGGTTCTTGAGCCGGAACGCCGCCCACCGGTGGTAGAGCACCTGGTGCACCGCGTGCCGGGCCGCGGCCGCCCCGCGGCTGAACCCGCACGTGTCGACCGCGACCACGTCGAGCCGGGTGTCGCGCGGCTGCAGGGTGGTGCGTTTGGAGAGCTGCGTCACGGCCTCGGCGATCCCGCGCTCCACCTTGCGCACGACCCCCGTCGTCCCGGTGCCGAGGGCGAACCCTTCGGTGTCGTCCGCGCCGCGGGTGGTCGTCCCGATCCCCTCGGTGTAGACGTGGAGGTACTCGTCGAACCCCTGCGCGCGGTCGAGCACGAGCCGCTCGATCTCCGCGACGTTGGACGCGTCGGCCTCGTAGCTGTCGTCGCCCGAGCTGTGGCGCCGGTACGTCGGCGACCGGGCCACACGCTCGGCGGTGTTGGTCCGGTTGTTCCCGGTGCCGTCGTAGAACAGCGAGATGCGGAGCCTCACCCTCCGCCTCCCAGTCGACCGCACCTGCTCGCGCGCCGTCCCCTCGCCGACCTGGCTCATGCGACGGCGCGCCCCGTGGCGGCCACCGCCTGGCCCGATCCGCGGCGCCCGAAGCGGCGGGAGTACCCACACGTCGTCGTCAGCCTCACTCTCCTGCCCTCCGCGGCTGGTTCAGGACCCGGGCCCCACCGCCCGCGCGCCAGCTGGCCGCGGGTTGCAGGGTTCACGCCGCCACCACGCCGAGCGCGGCGCGCGACCCGTCGTCGGAGGAGGCGTAGACCAGCGCGGGGCTCCGGCGGTAGCGACCGGCCATCCCCAGCGCCGCCAGCCCGGCGAGCAGGGGGCCGCACGCCGCCCCGGTGTCGCCCGCGCAGTCGGCCGGATGGTGCATCCCGTGCTCGGGGTCGAAGGCGGCGCGGCGGCGCAGGTAGCTAACGCCCCACTCCTTCCCCCAGTGCGACTCCCCGGTCATCGAGGCGTAGACCTCGCGGACGGGGAGCGGGAGCGCGCCGCCGTCCACCAGCGCCGCCACCGCGGCGGCGAGCCCCTCCCCGCGGTACGGCGTCTCGCTGTAGAGATGCCCGGGCTCCACCGCGGTGGCCGCGGGGGTGAGCATGGCGAGCGGGCTCGCCCCCGTGCGTTGGGCGGTCGCGCGGGTGGCCAGCAGCAGGAACGCCGCGCCCTCGCCGGGGACGAAGCCGTCGGGGTCCATCGAGAGCAGGCGCGAGGCCTGCTCCAGCCGGGAAAGCGTGTAGAGGTCGCGGTAGCTGTCCACGCCACCGGCGACCATGTAGGTGGCGTGGCCGGCCCGAAGGAAGTCGGCGGCCGCGTGGAGGGCCGCGAGCCCGCCCGCCCGCCCCGCGTGTGACGCGTCGCTCCGCCGCACGTCGATCACCCCGCCGTCGCCCGAGGCCGCGACCTGGCGCGCGAGCTGCGCGACCATCCGCGGCCCGTCCGGGGCGCGGCGCTGCGCGTTGAGGAGGTGCGCCGAGGGGAGCGCGAGGACCAGGCCCGGCGGCGGCGCGCCGGGCGGCACCGCGCGCAGGCACTCGGCG
>ERZ1066119.561-NODE-561-length-24600-cov-10.243308_pt1 | contig 24600 bp, 25 predicted proteins | sample MGYA00382766_ERZ1066119 | MGnify/ENA primary metagenome ERZ1066119 (study PRJEB33369, sample SAMEA5778349) | biofilm metagenome | biome: Industrial cooling water; feature: Water cooling tower basin; material: Biofilm | place: United Arab Emirates | collected...
CGGCGCGATCGAGCGCTCCCGTGTCCTGAAAGGCGAGGGTGGCGAGAACGGACAGGATCATGGCTGGCTCCAGGGCTGGCCGGTGAAGGCGAGGGTGAGGATCACGCGCGCGCCGCCAGCGCGGCTGGTCGCAAGCTGCAGACGATGGGTGGGCATGTCGGCCGCCGCCAGCGCGTCGAGCGCGGCACGCGCGCGGTCCGCCGCGAGCATGACGCCGGCGGTCTCGCCGACGGTGGCGGAGCCGGTCACGGTGACGGTGACACGCGGATCCCGCAACGCGTCCGCGGCCCAGGCGATCAGCGGGGCGGCGTCGTTCAGCCGGGCGGAGCCGGGCGCGAAATCGGCGGCGACGGCCGCGACTGCGGGCGCGATCTCCTCCGCGCCGAACCGCGCGCGCAGCGAGGCCGCGACCGCCTCCCGATTGGCGCTCGCCTGGATCAGCACGACGAAGCCGAGCAGCAGCAGCGCCAAGTCGGCGAGCGTCACCAGCCACAGCGGCCGCTGACCGGGCGGCATCAGGGGATCGCCCGTCATGCCGCGTGCGCCTGCCGCAGGCGGGGCGCCTCGCGCTCGGCGAGCACCATGAGCGGGCGCACGAGGCGGCTGCGCTCGAACGCTTCGATCCTCGCGCGTCCCGCCAAGCGTTGAGCAACAGGTTGCAGCAGCAGGTTGCCGAGCAGCGCGCCGTAGAGCGTCGCCAGGAGGGCGACCGCCATCGCGCCGCCGATCGCCTGTGGGTCGCGCATTCCAGCAAACATCGCGGCGAGACCGATCAGCGTGCCCACCATCCCCATCGCCGGGGCGGCCTCGGCAGCGCCGCGCCAAGCGTCGACGGCGGAGGCGTGCCGCTCGAACCGCGCTTGGCGGCGCTCGTCCATCAACGCGGCCACGTCCTCCGGCCCCGCCCCGTCGACGATCGCGGCGAGACCGGCGGCGAGATCCGGGTCGGAGATCACGGAGTGATCGAGTGCGATCACGCCGTGACGCTTGGCGATGCGCGCCTGCGCGGCGAGCTGCTCCAGCAGCGGGTCAGCCGAGAAGCGCGCGCGCCATAGGTGGCGAAGTGCGGCGAGCGCGCGCGCCAGATCGGCGGCGGGCGTCCGCAAGACCATGGTCAGCGCGGTCCCGCCGCCGACGAGTGCGAGCGCCAGGGGATCGTAGAAGGTCGCGAGCTGCATCGCGCGAGCCTCTGCAAGCGGCGGGCCAGATCACTCCTCCCGTGATGCCGGCCTCGGTGCCCGCATCCACCGCGCGCTGCGGAGGGGCCTCGCGGAAAGGAGCCTCAGCCTCAGACACTGCGGCCCGGTGGACCCCGGAATGAAGGTGGGGTGACGAGGAAAGGGCGGCAATGAGGGGCACGGCGGCCGGCAAGCCTTTGCCGTTTCGCCTGCCGTGCCCCCGGTCCGTCAACCTGGACCGGCAAAACCATGCGGCAAACCCATACTGGCACGCTCATTGCTTTTCCCGGCCCGACGCCAATCACGGCGAGGAGGCAGGGATGGCCGGCAACGATCTGTTCGGAGTGCATGGGACGGCGCTTGCGGTGCGCTCGGCCCGCATGGGCGTGCTGGCCTCCAACATCGCCAACGCCTCCACCCCCGGGTTCAAGGCCCGCGACATCGATTTCCGCCAAGCGCTCGCCGCGGCGGGAACGGACGACGGCATCGCGGCGGCGACCAAGTATCGCCTGCCGCTCCAGACCAGCCTCGACGGCAACACGGTGGAGCTCAGCCAGGAACAGACGGCCTTCGCCGAGAACGCGGTCCAGTACCAAACGACGCTGTCGTTCCTGAACGGCCGCATCAACACGCTCACCCGCGCGCTCAAGGGAGAATAAGGATGCCCAACCAGCCGCTCACCGTGATCCAGGTCGCCGGCCGCGCGATGACCGCGCAGCTCGTGCGGATGAACACGACCGCGTCGAACCTCGCCAACGCCGGCGGCGTCGCGAGCTCTGCCGACGCCGCCTACAAGACCATGAAGCCGGTGTTCCGCACCCAGTTCGACCAGGCGACCGGCCTGGCGACCGTGGACGTGCAGCGGATCGTCTCCGCTGGCGAGGCGCCGACCAAGCGCTACGACCCGGCGAACCCGCAGGCGGACAAGGACGGGAACGTGTTCGAGGCCGCCGTGGACGAAACGCGCGAGCTGGTCGACATGATGGAGACCGCGCGCGCGTACCAGAACAATGTCGAGGTGATGCAGACCGCCAAGTCGCTCGTCATCGACACATTGAAGCTGGGCCGCTGATCATGGCCGCCGCCAACGCCTTCGACACCGCACTCCAGAACCTCGGCATCGCGCGCGCCAACCAGGGCGTGACCGTCGCGCCCGCCTCCGCGCGCAACCAGACGCTGGGCCAGGCCGACTTCCTGAAGCTGATGACGGCGCAGATGCGGAACCAGGATCCGTTCGATCCGGTCGACAACACCCAGATGGTCGCACAGATGGCGCAGTTCTCCTCGCTCGCCGGCATTACCGAGATGTCGTCGACGCTGAAGGCCATCGCCGACAAGCTCGGCGCGACCTCGGCCAGCGAGGCCATGGCGTATATCGGGCGCACCGTGCTGACCGCGGGCGACATCGCGTACGGTCGCGTGAAGGCCGACGGAACCGCCGGCGGGATCGCCGGTGCGATCGAGCTGGACGCGGCGGCGACGGACGTGACCGTCACGATCAGTGACGCGCGCGGGCAGATCCTGCACAGCCGGAGTCTCGGCCCGCAGTCCGCCGGGACGATCAGCTACGACTGGGACGGCAAGGACCTGAACGGCGCCGATGCGGGTGTCGGTCCCTTCACCGTCCGCGTCGCGGCGCAGAACGCAGGCAAGGCGATCGGCGCGACGGGTCTCGTCTGGGCGCCGGTCGAGGCCGTGTCCACCGCCGGCGGCGCGCCGGTCCTCTCCGTTCCGGGCCTCGGGTCCGTCCCCGTCACCGCCGTCCGCCAGGTCGGCTGATCCGCTTTCCAGGAGTAACACGCATGTCCTTCTACACCTCGCTGTCCGGCCTGCAGGCCTCGCAGACCGACATGTCGACCATCGCGCACAATCTGGCGAACGTCGGCACCAACGGCTTCAAGAAGAGCCGCACCGAATTTGCCGACGTGATCGCCTCCTCGGTATCGCTGTCGCCGACGCAGATGGTCGGCTCGGGCACCGTGGTGAAGGGCAACATCCAGCAGTTCGGCCAGGGCAACCTGATCCAGTCGGCGAACACGCTCGACCTCGCCGTGTCCGGCGACGGCTTTTTCGCGGTCAAGCCGGCGCTGGACTCTTCGCAGGTGAACTTCACCCGCAACGGCGGCTTCTCCGTCAACAGCGACCGCTATGTCGTGGACGGCAACGGTTCGCATCTCCAGGTCTATCCGGTGGACGGCTCGGGCGCGGTGGTCGCGACCGGCATCGATTCGGCGGTCAGCCTGCGTCTGCCGGCGACCAGCGGGCTGGCGCAGGCGACGGGCGCGGTCACCATGTCGGTGAACCTCAACGCCAATTCGGCCGTTCCGGCGACCACGACCTTCGATCGCTTCGACCCGACCAGCTACAATCAGTCGACGCAGACGACCGTGTACGACGGGGACGGCAACCCGCAGACGCTGACCAACTATTTCGTTCGGACGTCCGCCGGCGGTTCCGGCAGCAGCTGGGCGGTATATTCGTTCGTAGGGGATCGTCAGCTGACCAGCGGCTCCGGCGCGAGCGACCGCATGACGCTGTCGTTCAACAGCACGGGTGCGCTGACGGCGGCGCCGACCCCGACCAACTTCGACCCGTTCACGACGGCAGGGTCGACCACGTCGCAGCAATTCTCCTTCACCTTCGGCGCGGACACGACGCAGACCGCCAACCCGTTCAACGTCGGCGCGCGCAGCCAGGACGGCCGGGCGGTCGGCCAGCTGCAGGGCGTGACCGTGGACGAGCGCGGAGTCGTCAAGGCGGCGTTCTCCAACGGCGACACCCAGGCGGTCGGCCAGGTGATGCTCGCGAACTTCTCCAACCCGTCGGGGCTGCGCCAGCTCGGCAACAGCTATTGGTCGCCGACCGGCGTGTCGGGCGACGCGCGGCTGGGCATGGCGGGGGCGGGCAGCTTCGGCAATGTGATGTCCGGCACGATCGAGCGTTCCAACGTGGACATCACGGAGGAGCTGGTCGGCCTGATCGCGGCGCAGCGCAACTTCCAGGCGAACGCCAAGGCGCTCGACACCGCGAGCCAGGTCTCCCAGACCATCTTCAACATCCGGTCGTGAGCGAAGGAGCGGCGGCGGGGTAAGCCATGGACAAGCTGGTCTACACGGCGGCGACGGGCCTGCGCGCGCACATGGCGGCGCAGGCGGCGATCGCCAACAACATGGCGAACGCGTCCACCATCGGCTTCCGCGCCGACCGCGTCGCGTTCGACCAGGTGCTGCTGAAGGGCGCCGCCGGCGAGCTGGAGGCGCGCACGCCTGCGACCGAGGAGGTGCGCGACGCCGATCGGACGCAGGGGTCCGTGCAGCAGACCGGCCGCCCGCTCGACGTGGCGGTCGCGGGCGCGGACGCCTGGCTGGCGGTGCAGGCGGCGGACGGCGAGGAGGCCTATACCCGCCGCGGCGACCTTCAGGTCACCGCGTCGGGCGTGCTCCAGACCGGCGACGGCTTCATCGTCCAGGGTCAGGGCGGTCCCATCACCCTGCCGCCGTTCAGCTCGGTCAGCATCGCCGCCGACGGCACCATCGCCATCGTGCCGACCGCCGGCGGCGAACCGCAGACGGTCGACCGGCTGAAGCTCGTGTCGACCAAGGGGTCGGATACGGTGAAGGGGCTCGACAACCTGCTGCGCGTGCGCGGCGGCGGCGCGCTACCCGACGATCTGGACGCGCGCGTCCAGGCGGGCGCGCTCGAGGGCTCGAACGTCGACATTGCGCAGGCGCTGGTCGACATGATCGAGAACCAGCGCTCCTATGAGGTGACGGCCAGCCTGATGCGCTCGGCCAAGGACATGGACGAAAGCGGCGCGTCGCTGATGCGCCTGCCGACGTAAGGAGAAGAGACATGGGTTCTGCAGCGATGCACATCGCGCGCACCGGGCTGGACGCCCAGGACATGCGCATGCGGGTGATCTCCAACAACCTCGCCAACGTCAACACGACGGGGTTCAAGCGCGACCGCGCGGCGTTCGAGACGCTCGCTTATCAGGTGGTGACCGCCGCCGGCGCGATGAGCACGGCGGAATCGCGCTACGCCGTCGGGCTCAACCTCGGCACCGGCGTGCGCGTGCAGGGCACGGCGCGCATCGACACGCAGGGCGCGATGAACACGACGGGCAACAGCCTGGATCTCGCGCTCGACGGCGACGGCTATTTCCAGGTGCAGCTGCCGGGCGGGCAGCTCGGCTACACCCGCGCCGGCAACTTCACCCGCTCCGCCGAAGGGCTGCTGGTGACCGCCGAAGGCTATCAGCTGATGCCCGGCATCACCGTGCCGCAGGGCGCGACCAACATCACCATCGGCCAGGACGGCACCGTGTCGGCGACCATCGCCGGCCAGGACGCCGCGCAGGACATCGGCCAGATCCAGGTCGCGAGCTTCCCCAACGGCGCGGGCCTGCAGGCAACCGGCGACAATTACCTGCGCGAGACGGCCGCGAGCGGCCCCGCCAATCTGGGCGTCGCGGGAGTCGAGGGGCGGGCGACGATCCGCCAGGGCATGTTGGAGGCGTCCAACGTCAATGTCGTGCAGGAGCTGGTCGACATGATCGAGTGCCAGCGCGCGTACGAGGTGAACTCGAAGATGATCCAGTCGACCGACGACATGCTCAAATATGTGAACCAGAACATCTGATGCGCGCGCTTCTCATGTCCTGCGCCGTCGTGGCGGCGCTCGCGCCGACGCCGGCGGATGCGCGCAAGCGGCAGGCGCCGCCCGAGTTCGCGGCCGCGCGCCCCGTCGTGCCGGTTGCGCCGCGTCCGGCGAACGGGTCCATCTTTCAGGCAGACGCCGGGTTCGCCGGCTTGCACGAGGGCTGGCGCGCGCGCCGTGTCGGCGACCCGCTCACCATCGTGCTGGTGGAGCGCACCGCCGCTACCAAGTCGGCCAACTCGCAACTCGACTCGCGCGGCGGTTTCGGCCTGGTGCCGCCCGCAACGGGCCCGCTCGCGCTGTTCGCGCCCACGGATGCGACCGTCAGCGGCAACCGCAACTTCCGCGGCGGCGGCACCGCCGATCAGGCGAACTCGCTGGTCGGCGAGGTCTCGGTGACGGTGGTCGAGACCTATCCCAACGGCACGATGCTGGTGCAGGGGCAGAAGCGGGTCACGCTCAATCGCGGCGACGAGTTCGTCCGCATCCGGGGCGTCGTGCGCATGGCCGACGTCGACCTCAACAACCGCGTGCCGTCGACCCGCGTCGCGGACGCGGAGATCGCCTATACCGGCAAGGGCGACGTTGCGCGCGCGAGCCGGCAGGGGTGGCTCAGCCGATTCTTCCAGGTGCTGTCGCCCTTCTGATGGTTAGCCGCTCGGTAACCATCTCCCGCTAAGGATCGCCGCCATGCACCGATTCCTCCTCGCCCTGTTAGCCGCGCTTGCGCTGGCCGCACCCGCCGCCGCCGAGCGGATCAAGGACCTGGGGGCGTTTCAGGGCATCCGTGCCAACCAGCTCACCGGCTATGGCGTCGTGGTCGGCCTGCCGGGCACGGGCGACGACAATCTCGAATATACGGTGCAGAGCCTGAAGGCGGTGCTGAGCCGCTTCGGCCTGCAGATGCCCCCCAACATCAACCCGCCCGCCAAGAACGCGGCGGTGGTGATGGTGACGGCCGAGCTGCCGCCCTTCGCCAAGCCCGGCCAGCGGCTCGACATCACGGTCGCGGCGATGGGGCGCGCCAAGTCGCTGCGCGGCGGCGCGCTGATCCTGACGCCGCTCTACGGCGCGGACGGTCAGATCTATGCGATGGGGCAGGGCAACCTCGCCGTGGGCGGGCTGGGCGCGGACGGGCTCGACGGCTCCAAGATCGTCGTCAACATTCCCTCGACCGGCCGCATCCCCGAAGGCGCCACCGTGGAGCGCGCGGTCGCGACCGGGTTCGGCGAGACGGATACGCTCACCTTCAATCTGCAGCGGGCCGACTGGACGACGGCGCAGAACGTCGCGGGCGCGATCAACCGCGCTTTCGGCGCGGGTGTCGCGCAGGCGGTCGACGGCGTTTCCGTCTCCATCCGGGCGATGCCCGGCGTCCAGGCGCGCGCGGCGATGATGTCGCGCATCGAAAACCTGGAGGTCACGGCCGCCGAGCCGCCCGCGAAGGTGATCGTGAATGCGCGCACCGGGACCGTCGTCATCAACTCCGCCGTCCGCGTTGGCCCCGCCGCGGTGACGCATGGCAAGCTGACCGTGCGCATCGACGAACAGCAGCGCGTCGTGCAGCCCGCCCCGTTCAGCGACGGCGAGACCGCGCTGGAGCGTCGCTCGGGCGTCTCGGTCGAGGAAGAGAAAAGGCCGATGTTCCTGCTCGCCCCCGGCCCGCGGCTCGCCGACGTGGTCAAGGCGGTGAACGCGATCGGCGCGTCGCCCGCCGACCTGGTCGCGATCCTGGAGGCGCTCAAGGAAGCGGGTGCGCTCAAGGCGGAGCTGATCGTCCTATGACCGGCGTCAACGGCATCGGCCCGCGGCTCGACCGGCTCGCCACCGCGGACAACCTCCAAAAGGCGGGTCGGCAGTTCGAGGCGGTCTTCACCGGCATGATGCTGAAGAGCATGCGCCAGGCGAAGCTTGCCGAACCGCTATTCGATTCCAAGGCGGTGGATACGTTCCGCGAGATGCAGGACGCGCGGCTCGCCGAGACCATGGCGGAACACCAGCCAATGGGCATCGGCAAGGCGATGACCGAGTTCCTGGCGCGCGGCCGCTCGACCCTGCAAGCCGATGTTAACCCGCCCGCGTCAGACCCGCCGGCATGAGCGACCTGCTCTCCATCGGAGCCAGCGGCGTCCGCGCCTATCAGTCGGCGCTGACGACCACGGGCGACAACATCGCCAACACGGGCGTGGCCGGCTACACGCGCCGGACCTCGGTGCTTGCCGAGGTGACCGCCGTCAATGGCGTCGCCGGCCGCAACCTGCAGGGCAGCGGCGTCACCGTGACCGGGATCGCGCGCCAGGGCGATATCTACCGCGCCGCGGCCGTGCGCACGGCGGGAGCCGATCTGGCGCGGACCGAAGCCGGGGCCGTCTGGCTCGAACGGATCGAGACCTCCTTGACCGGCAGCGATCTGGGGGCACGGCTGACCAGCTTCTTCGGCACGGCCCGCCAGCTCGCCGCAGATCCGACCTCCGAACCGCAGCGCGCGGTGCTGCTCGAGAACGCCAAGGCGCTGGCCGGAGCATTCACCACCACCGGCCGCACCCTCGACCAGTCCATGGCCGAGCTCGACACCGAAGCCTCGCAGGCGGTGGGAGAGCTCAATTCGCTGGCGGAAGCGCTGGCGCAAGCGAACGACGGGCTGGGGCGTGTCGGTGTGGGTGGGGCCGCCGCGGCCCAGCTCGCCGATCGGCGCGACCTGATCCTCGAACAGATGAGCGCGTTGTCGGACATCAACGTCGCGATCGACACGCTAGGGCGCGCCACGGTGACGATGGGCGCGACCGGGCCGACCCTTGTCCGCGGCAGCGATGCCGGCCGGGTCAGCTATGCCCGTGCAGGAGGCGCCGTCACACTGACCTTGCAGAATGGCGGCGCTTTCCAAGCCTTTACGCCCGTGGGCGGCTCGCTTGCAGGCTTGACCGAAGGCGCGGGACGGATCTTCGATACACGCGCCTCGCTGAACGCGCTCGCCCTCGACTTCGTGGATGAGGTGAACGCGATCCAGGCGGGCGGCCGCGATCTGGCGGGCTTGGCCGGCCAGCCGCTGTTCAGCCTCGCCGACCGCGCCAATCCAACCGCGATCCAGGTTTCGCTGACCGATCCCCGCGGCATCGCTGCCGCCGCAGTCGGGGGCGGAGTGCGCGATAGCGGTAATCTGCAGCTCCTGGAGAACATGCGCGAGGCGCATGGCTGGGAAGCGGGGTTGACCCGGCTGGTGACCGGCAACGCCGCGGCGCTGGAGCAGCGCAAGCTGGTGGCCGGAGCCCAGATCGCGATCCGCGACGGTGCGGTGACCGCACGCGATCGCCTGTCTGGCGTCGACCTCGATAATGAGGCCGTCGAGCTGATGCGCTTCCAACAGGCGTATCAGGCGTCCAGCCGGGTGATCCAGGTCGCCCGCGACATCATGCAGACGCTGCTCGAGATCCGGTGACCGCGATGCGCATTTCGTCCAGCCTCTTCTACGATCGTTCGGCCGACGCAATGGCGCGCCTGTCGAGCCGCGCCGACGCGCTACAGACCCAGATCGCGACCGGAAAGCGGCTGGCCAGCCCGTCGGACGACTCGTCCGCGTACAGCCGACTGCAACTGATCGCCCGCGACACGGCCGACGCCAGGGCGACCGCGAGCAATCTCGATACGGCCGCGGCCGTGCTGGCGCAGGCGGACAGCACGCTGACCGACATCGCCGCGCAGATCCAGCGCGCGTCCGAATTGGCCATCCGTGCGCGCAGCGGCACCAACGACGCGACTTCGCTCGCCGCCATCGCCGACGAGATCGACGCGATCCGTGACCAGCTCGCGGCGCTCGGCAACGCGACCGACGCGCGCGGGCAGCCGCTGTTCGGCGGCCGGGCCGGAGAGGCGGCGGTGACGCTGGACGCGAACGGCGTCGCCACTTTCGCGAGCACCAGCCCCAGCGCGATCCCGACCCAATCCGGCCAGTCCGTCCAACCCAGCGAGAGCGCCCAACGCGTCTTCGCCTTCGGCGGCACCGACCTGTTCGCGACGCTGGCGGATCTGTCCGCTGCGCTGCGCGCCGGCACCGATGTGCCCGCTGCGGCAGGACAGGCGATCACCGATCTGGGCCGCGCCTCCACCCAGGCGCTGACGGTCCAGGCCTCGCTCGGCGCGCGCGCCGCGCGGGTGGAGCTGGAGCAGGCGGCGCTCAGCGCGGCCGATATCGACCGCGAGGCGGCCCGCTCTGCGATCGAAGACACCGACATCACGGCCGCGATCACCGAGCTGCAGAAGACGATGACCGTGCTGCAGGCGACCCAGGCCAGCTTCGCCAAGCTCCAGGGTCTCACCCTCTTCGATTATCTGCGATAATTCGCTTCCGAGCCGCCTGGTTAACCCCGCGGTGACCTCTCCCCGCTAATCCGTGAGACCAGGGTCGAGCCGTCGCGGACGGGTCGTCTGCGGAGTGTTCGATGTTTCCTGCGATCGGTCTGGTTGTCCTCATCGCGATGGTGTTCGGTGGTTTCGCCATCACCGGAGGCGCGCTCGGCCCGGTGCTGCACGCGCTCCCGCATGAGATGCTGATCATCGGTGGGGCGGCGGCGGGCGCTCTGATCATCGGCAATTCCGGCGCCGAGCTGAAGGCGATGGGCGGCGGGCTCGGCAAGGTCTTCAAGGGGCCGCGCTACAAGAAGCAGGACTATCTGGACGTCATCTTCCTGGTGTCCAAGCTGATGAAGATGCTGCGGACGGAAGGTCCGATCGCGCTGGAGCCGCATGTTGAGGACCCCAAGTCGTCGGCGCTGTTCGCGGAGTATCCGCGGCTGCTCGCCGACCACACCCTCGTCAATCTCATCGCCGACACGCTGCGCCTGGTCGTGGTCTCGTCGGGCACGCTCGACGTGCATGCCGTCGAGGAGGTGATGGACAACGCGATCAAGACCCACCACCACGAGGTCGAGGGCCCGCACACCACGCTGCAATCGCTCGCCGACGCGCTGCCCGCGCTCGGCATCGTCGCGGCGGTGCTGGGTGTGGTGAAGACGATGGGCTCGATCGACAAGCCGCCGAGCGTGCTGGGCGGCATGATCGGCTCCGCGCTGGTCGGCACCTTCCTGGGCGTGCTGCTGGCGTACGGTATGGTCGCGCCGCTCGCCAGTCGCCTGAAGCAGGTGATCGACGCCGATGCGGCCATCTACCACGTCGTCAAGCAGATCATCATCGCCTCGCTGCACGGCCACCCGCAGCCGCTGGTGATCGAAGCCGCGCGTTCCGGCATCAAGCACAAGAACCAGCCCGGCTTCGCCGAAGTGTTCGACGGGCTGCGGGGTAGGTAGGGATGGCCGCGCGCGCGCCGCACGGCTCCAACCAGCCGCCCAAGATCGTCATCGTCAAGAAGATCATCGCCGATGGTCATGGCGGCCATCACGGCGGCGCGTGGAAGGTCGCGTACGCCGATTTCGTGACCGCGATGATGGCGTTCTTCCTGCTCCTGTGGCTGCTCGGCGCGACCAACGAGAAGCAGCGCAAGGGCATCGCCGATTACTTCGCACCCACGATCATCGACACGCGCGCGCTGGGCATGGGCGGCAGCGGGATGTTCGGCGGCGAGTCGGCGCGTTCGGACCTGAACATCGGCGAAAAGGCGGGCCGTTCGAGCGAACAGGGCATGGCGACCCCGGTCACGGGCGCGGGTGGGGCCAAGCCCGGCACCGGCGACAAGGGCTCGCTCCGCAATGCCGACAAGGCAAGCTTCGAGCGGACCCGGCGACAGGTGACGGACGCGATGCGGCGCTCGAGCGAGCTCCGCAAGCTGGCCGCGCACGTGAAGTTCGTGATGACCAACGAGGGTATGCGCATCGACCTGGTCGATAATGCCGATTACTCGATGTTCGCCGTCGGCACCACCATGCTGGCGCCCGAAGCTTCCGAGCTGATCGGCAAGATCGCAGACTCGATCGCGGCGACCGACAATCCGATCATGATCCGCGGCCACACCGACAGCCTGCCCTATGGCGACCCGCGGGCGATGAACAACTGGATGCTCGCGACCGGCCGCGCCGAGGCGACGCGGCGCCGCCTAGCGCTGGGCGGCACGCCGGAGCGCCGCTTCGCCCGGATCGAAGGCGTGGCGGATCGTGAGCCGATGATCGCCGACGATCCCGCCGACCCGCGCAACCGTCGCGTCGCGATCACGCTGCTGTACCGCCAGGCAAGCTTCGGGAATTAGGGCCCGCCCCGGCCCGCAGCCGGGGCGAGCTCAGGCGTCAGCCCTGCGCCGGCTCCGCGGCGGCGGCCTTCTTGCGGCCGCGCCCGCCGCTCGCCGGCTTCGCATCGGCACCCCCGTCGCCCTTCTTCTGTCCGGGCTTCCGCCCCAGACCGATCTGCTTCGCCATGGCGCGCCGGCTCTCCGAATAGTTCGCCGCGACCATCGGATAATCCGCCTTCAGCCCATAGCGCTCGCGATACTCGGCCGGGGACAGCCCGTGCGTCGCGAGGTGACGGCGCAAGGTCTTGTACGGCTTGCCATCGATCATCGAGATGATGTGGTCCTTCGACGCCAAGCTTTTCCGGACCGACACCGCCGGCGTATACTCGCCCTGCGGTTCGCTCGCCGGCTGTTCTTCGGCCGAACCCAACAACTTGGACACCGTCTCGTGCATCCGGCCGAGAAAGGCGGGGACCTCCTCGGCCGAGGTCCGGGTATTCGGATTGCCGAGCCAAGCAATGGTCAGCTCGGTGGCAAGCTCGACGGCGTTCAGATCGGTCGTGGTGTCGGCCATGAAAAGTTATCTCCTGCTCTAGTCAGCCCATTACGGAGGCATTGCTAGACGTGCAACCGTCATCCCTTGCTCGGTTCGTCCAAAGCCCAAGCCACGTGGCCGGCCAAGCGAAGTTTCGTGCTGCCAGGCTTCCGGCTGTTGATCCAAGTTGGTGAGTTCGTTTGGAACAGGTCGCGCGGCAAAGTTGTTGTTAATGCGAGGTTCAGCGCTCCGAGTGCGGCTGAAGTCGCTCGGGCTGAGCGGGCGTGCGGGGTGATCTCGGGCAAGGGGGCTGCCGCGTGAATTATGTGCCGCTGATGTTCTCGCCAGCACCGTCCCGCGATGCGGCGGTGCTGCGCGACTCGCTCCTGAGGTCTCCCGGCGACCCGCTCGAGGAAGAAACGGCGGCGCAGTTGACGGGCGTACTGACCGAAATCCAGCGCTTGCAAGCGGCTGACGAAGTCCTCGTCGCCTGGCATGATGCGGGCGCTACGCCTGTCTTCCTGTTCGGGGACGGGTCTGCCCAGGCGCGCTCCGATGTCGAGCGCGAGATGGTCGCCTGTGCGTCGGAGGTGGCCGCCACAGGATCGACCGCCCGGTCGGAATGGCGGGATTTACAAGGCGTCGATGCCGGACTGCTCCTCACCACGACCATGCCGGCGCAGGGTGGCGTTGTCACGCTCACCTCCCTGTTCCGCCGCATGGGCGCAAAGACCCGGCTCGAGGCCCGCGACGCCCTGACGCGCTTACTGCCCCTGGTGCAGCCGCTCTTCTGGATGTGGGGCCTGCGCCGACGACTGGTCGCGAGGCTGCGCGGACTGACCGTAGCGGTCAACAACACCGGTATCGGCATCATGCTGGTCGACCGGCAGGGCCAGGCCGTGTTCGCCAACGCCGCCGCCGAGGCGATGCTGGACGACAAGGACGGGCTGCGGCTCAATGGCGCCATGGTAGGCGGCGGCAAGCTCGCCGACACCATGCGCCTGCGCGCGGCGATCGAGCATGTGATCGAGGCGGATCAACCATGGACCGGTGGAGTCTCGCCGGTCGTGGCGCTGAGCAGGCGCGACCGCCGTCCATTGCTGGCAGCGGTGGTTCGCGCCGACGGGCCGCCCGCCGATCATGGCGCGCCCGCCGCCGTGCTGTACCTGTTCGACCCGGAGCAGGATCTATGCCGCCTGATCGAGCCGGCGTGCAAGCTGTACAAGCTGTCGCCGGTGGAGACGCGGCTCACCTGTCTGCTCGCGGACGGCGTATCCTTGGCGGAGGCGGCCGAGCGCATGCACGTGCGCGAGCAGACCGCGCGATCCTACCTCAAGCAGATCTTCGGCAAGACGGGCACCAGCCGGCAAGCCGAGCTGGTCTGGCTCATGCTCAAGAGCTCGGTGCGGACCGCGCCCGGCTGCCGCACGGAATTCGTCTGATCACCCCCAAATGAGGGGGCGGGTTTATCCCGTCCCGGGGGAGAGGGCTCCCAAAGGAAGCGGATAGCTGACCGAGTGCCGATCCGGCGCCGCCCATCGCTGAAACCGCTTGAGGGGAACAGTGCGGCGAAGCTCAAGAGAGGAAGCTCGACTATGAAATCCTACCTGCTCCAATCCTGCTCCGTCGCGGCGGTTCTGCTGGCGGCGCCCGCGGTCGCCCAGACCGGCACGCCCTCCACCACGACCACCAACACCACCTCAAGCGCATCGGGCGGCCAGAATGCGGCCAATGGGGGTTCCACCGCCACCACCGACAACTCGGCGAACGGCAGCTTCAACGACTCGTCGAACCAGGGCAACGATCAGAGCCAGGCGAACGGCAACGGCAACGACAGCTCGGTGAACACCGCCGACAGCGGCAACGACAACAGCAGCGCGACCGGCGCGGACTATGCCGCCAACAACGGCAGCACGTCCAACAACAACTCGGACAACAGCGACCGTTCGGACAACAGCTCGGCCACGGGCGCGGCGATTGCCGCCAACAATGGCGGCACCGCGTCGGACAACACTAACAACTCCACCAACGGCAGCAACAACGGCGGCAACGACAGCTCGGACAACAGCTCCGCCTCCGGGGCGCTGTACGCTGCGAACAACGGCAGCTCCGCCGACAACAATTCGACCAACACCGCCGATAGCGGAAACGATAATTCCGATCGCTCGGATAACAGCTCGGCGTCCGGCGCGCGGGTCGCGGCCAACAACGGCGGCACCGCAACCGACAACACCGACAACCGCGACCAGTCCACCAACACCTCGGCCACCGGCGGGCGCTTCGCGGCGAACAACGGCGCGACCGTGACCGACGCAAGCGACAATAGCACGACCAACACGTCGGCGACAGGTGGGCGCGTGGCGGCCAACAATGGGTCGACCGTCACGGACAGCAGCGACAATTCGACCAACACCTACAATGTGGCCGATAGCGGCAACGACAATTCCGACCGCTCGGACAACAGCTCGGCCATGGGCGCTCAGGTCGCTGCGAACAACGGCGGCACTGCGTCCGACAATCGGAACAGCTCCACCAACGGCAGCTTCAACGACAGCTCCGACAATTCGGACCGGTCGGACAACAGCTCCGCGTCCGGCGCGCAGGTCGCGGCGAACAACGGCGGCACCGCGACGAACAACGTCGACAACTCGACCCGCAACTCCAACAACGACAACTCGGACCGGTCGACCCGCAATTCGAACAACGACAACTCCAACCGGTCGACCAACGTCGCGAACAGCTACAACGACAATTCCGCCCGCTCCGCGACCGACACGGCGACCTCCACCGGCTCGGCGCGCACGAACAGTGTGTTCGGCGACAATGCGATCGTGGCGAGCTCGAACCTGTCGAGCTATGTCACCGGCACGTCCGTCACATTCGCCGGCTCGACGGGCGCGGGCGGGACCGCGGACAACTCGCTGAACAACAGCGGGTCCACGTTCCAGAACTTCGCCGGCATGCAGGCGCTCAATCAGAACACGGGCGCGAGCGCGTCGCAGAACGCGAGCGTCAACGTGGCGGTCTCGACCCGCGACGTCTCCTTCTGACCTCTCGGGACCGGCGGCGTGGTGCGTCGCCGGTCCTCTTTTTTTTCCCGAGCGCTCCAGGAGATAGGCCATGCGCCTCCGCTTCGTCCCGATCGGCCTTCTCGCCCTCGCCGCACCTGCCTGGGGGCAAGACACGCCCTTTGCGGCCCCGCCCATCGCCGACGGCGCGCTCAAGGAAATCGCCGGGCGCGAGGACACGAACCAGGCCGCGATCGCCAACCAGACGGCCGGCGTGGCGCAGAACAGCGTCGGCGACAACAGTCGCACCGGCGACGCCCGAATTTCGGACAACGCCTTCCAGAACCTGCAGGGTCTGTCGATCCTGAACGTGAACACCGGCAACAACGTCGCGATCAACGCGGCGATGAACGTCACGATCTCGTTGAGCCAATAGGCCCAGATGCGCGCGCTGCTCCTCGCCCTGTCACTGACCGCCTGCGCGGCCGAGGTGTCGGGCGGGCCGCAATTCGTCGGCGGCGGCTCGACGATCGGCGCCTATGACGTCCCCATCCGCACCGTCGCCGACCAGCGCTTCGCCGGCGTCGTCCGGCAGCGCTACGATTTCAGCTGCGGCTCGGCCGCCTTGGCGACCCTGCTGCGCTACCACTATGATTATGATGTCGAGGAGACGCAGGCCTTTCGCGGCATGTGGGCGCGGGGCGACCAAGCCCAGATCCGCCGGCTGGGTTTCTCGCTCCTAGACATGAAACGCTGGCTCGCCAGCCGCGGACTCCCGGCGGACGGTTACAAGGTCACGCTGGAGCAGATCGCCCAGACGGGCGTGCCCGGCATCGCGCTGATCGCAGTGAGGAACTACCGCCATTTCGTCGTCGTAAAGGGCGTGCGTGGCGGCGAGGTACTGCTGGGCGACCCGTCCAGCGGTCTGACGGTCATGCCGGTCGCCGAGTTCAAGGCCGCGTGGAACGGCGTCTATTTCGTTCTTGCCGCCGAGCAGGCGCGCGCCAAGGCCGGGTTCAACCGGGATCGCCAGTGGCTCGCCTATACGCGCGCGCCGGTCGGCGGACCCTTTTCGGACCCGGTCAGCCAACAAGCGCTGCTGTTGACCGCGCCTTTCTACCGGGAAATCTCATGAACGCCGTTCTCCTCCTGCTGACGCTGCTTGCCGGGCAGGCGCTATTCACGGCCGAGCCGCTGCCGGACCAAGCGCTCGCTGAGCAGCGGGGCGGATTTCGGCTGCCCAACGGGGTCGATGTCGCGCTCACCATCCAGACCCAGACCTCCGTCAACGGCGCGCTGGTGCTCAGCACCGTGTTCCGCGCCGACCAGGGCGCCCCCAGCGTGACGGTGTTCACCCCGAAGCCGGGCGAAGTGGTCGCGGCGCCACCTTCCGCGCCTGCAGGCGTGGGCTCGGGTTCCGCCCCGGTTATCAGCTTCGACGCGCGCAGCGGGCTTCAGGTCACGCCGGGAACGGCCGGCCCGGCCCTCAACGTGGCGGGCGGCCGTCCGACGGTGGACCAAGCTGCGCCGGCTGGCTTGCAACAAATCGATGTGAGCGGCGCGGGCGTCGTTACCGACGCGGGGCAAGTCGCCGCCGCGCGGGCGGGCGCGGTCGACACAGTGCAGCTGCGCGCGGGCGATCTCACCGTCACGCATCTGGTGGGCGGCGCGTTCGGCTCCGCCATCGTCAATTCGGCGAACGATCGCGCGATCGACACGCAGACGAGCTTGATGATCGATCTCGCCAACGCCGGTCCGGACGTGGTCGGCTCGGCGATGCTGCGCGTCCAGGACCTTGGCAGTGCGGTCAGCGCCATGCGCCTTCCATGAGCGGGCCTGAGCAGGGGATGATGCAATGAGGAACGTGCTGATCGGGGCTGCGGCCGTGTCGACGCTGCTGGCCGTTCCCGCCCAGGCCCAGCGTGCCGAGCGTCGCCCTTCCGTCCAGAGCCAGCTCGACCGCGCCATGACGCTCATCGTCGAGCAGCAGCGCCGGCTGGATCAGCAGGCGGCCGAGATCGTCGCCCTGCGGCAGCAGGTCGAGGCGCGCACGGTCGCAGCCGCAGAGGCTTCACCGGTCGCCGCCACGCCGCGCCAGCCCGCGGTCGCAGCGGCGCAGGGGGCCGCGCCGGGTGGTCCCGACGTCGCCAGCGTCCAGCAGCCGCCGCTGGAACGGATCGGCGAGGCGCCGGCGGACGAGGACCGGCCGATCGAGCTCGCGGTGCTCGACGCCCAGGGCAGCGTGGTCACGCGGCGCGGCCAGCTGACCGGCGAAATCCAGCTCGACTACACGCGCGCCGACCGCAATCGCGCGCTGTTCCGAGGCGTCGAACTCGTCCAGTCGGTGCTGGTCGGCGTATTCGACATCAATGAAAGCCGGCAGAACATCTTCAGCGACTCCTTCATGCTCCGCTACGGCGTGACCGACCGGCTGGAGCTCGGCGTGCGCGTGCCGCTGATCTATCGCACCGACACCAGCGTCGTGACACCGATCCGCACCACCCCGACCGGACCGCAGGACGGCATCCCGAACTCGATCAGCGGCGGCAACATCGGCGACATCGAGCTGACCGCGCGATACCAGCTGATCGACGGGCGTCAGGGATCCCCCTATGTGATCGCCAATCTTCAGGGCGTGCTTCCGAGCGGCACCAGCCCCTTCGCGGTGCCGCGCGACGATCTGGGCCGCGCGCTTCGGGTCGCGACCGGAGCCGGCTTCTACGGCATCTCGCCCAGCGTCACCGCGATCCTGCCCAGCGATCCCGTCGTGCTGTTCGGCACGGTCGGATATACCTTCAATCTCGGGCGCGCGGTCGACACGGTCATCCCGCCGCTCCGGATCCTGTACGTCGATCCCGGCGATGCCATTTCGGCCAGCGCGGGCGTCGGCATTTCGTTCAATCAGCGCACGACCCTCAACCTGGGATATGCGCACAGCTGGGCGTTCGGAACCGAGACCCGCACGCGAACGATGACGGGGGTAGAGCGCGAGGTCACCTCGCGCGACCTGCAGATCGGGCGGCTGCTGTTCGGCGTGACCTACCGCGTCACCGACCGCGCCAGCGTCAACTGGTCGGTCGAAATCGGCGCGACCGAAGACGCGCCCGACGTCCGCACCGTGCTGCGCATGCCGATCGTGCTGCTGACAGGGCGCTAAGCGCGAGCTCTCAACCCAACACGCCCGCCATCGTCCCCAACGGAGCAACGCCCCGCCGCGCGCACGAGCGTCTCGCTGTTCCCCGGGGAATGGTGCCCAGAAGAGGACTCGAACCTCCACGACCTTGCGATCGCCAGCACCTGAAGCTGGTGCGTCTACCAATTCCGCCATCTGGGCACGGGGTAGGGGCGCGCCTCTAGGGCGGGGGCGTGAGTCTTGTCAACCGGAACAGAGGCGGGCAGGGGCGCGCGATGCACTGGGCAAGGAACTGGCGATGAAGGACAAGTTGGTGACCGTGTTCGGCGGCTCCGGGTTCATCGGCCGCTACGCCGCCCAGGCGCTGTTGCGCGCTGGCGCGCGGGTGCGTTTCGCCGAGCGCGATCCCCGGCGCGCGTTCCACCTTAAGATGCTGGGCGGGCTCGGCCAGACCCAGTTCGTCGCCGCCGACATCACCCGGCCGGAGACGGTCGTGCGGGCGGTGGAGGGTGCGGAGGCGGTGGTGAACCTTGTCGGCATCTTCGGACGCGATATGGCGCGGGTCCATGTCGATGGCGCGCGCGCCGTGGCCGAGGCTGCGTCGCGCGCCGGTGCGTCTGCGCTGGTGCATGTGTCGGCGCTCGGCGCCGATCCGCAGTCGCGCTCCGCCTATGGACGCACTAAGGGCGCCGGCGAGCAGGCGGTAGCCGCCGCTTTCCCGAACGCGACCATCCTCCGCCCGTCGACCGTGTTCGGGCAGGAGGACCAGTTCCTCAACCGCTTCGCCCAGATGATCGCGCGCCTGCCCGTCGTGCCCGTCCTCCGCCCGCAGGTCCGCTTCCAACCGGTCTTCGCGGCCGATGTCGGAGAGGCGATCCGCGCGGCGGCGGCCGATCCCGGCGAATATGGCGCGCGCACGTTCGAGCTGGGCGGGCCCGACCGGCTGAGCATGATCGAGCTGCAGCGCTGGATCGCCGAGACGATCCATCGTCGCCCGGCCTTCCTGGAGCTGCCGGACGTTGCGGGCGCGCTGATCGCCCGGATGGGCTTCCTGCCGGGCGCGCCGATCACCACCGACCAGTGGCTCATGCTGCAGCAGGACAATGTGGTCGCGCCCGAGGCGGCCGGACTGGAGGCGCTGGGCGTGACGCCGACGCCGCTGGCGACGGTGGCGCCCGCTTGGCTGGTGCGGTTCCGCCGCCGCGGCCGGTTCGAACGTCGCCCCGCGCGCACGGCCGACCTGTCGGCGTGAGCGAGCTGCTGACGGCCGTCATCCTCGGCATCGTCGAGGGGGTGACGGAGTTCCTGCCGGTCTCCTCGACCGGGCATCTGATCCTCGCCACCAAGCTGCTCGGCTACGACGCGGAGCGCTGGGCGGTGTTCAACATCGCGATCCAGCCCGGCGCGATCCTGGCCATCGTGGTGCTGTACTGGCGGACCTTCCTGGCGGTCGGCCGCGGGTTGCTGCAGTGGGAGCCGGGCGCGGTCGCGTTCGTGCGCAACCTGTTGATCGCTTTCGTGCCCGCGGTCGCGCTGGGCCTGGCCTTCGATGACGAGATCGAGGCGCTGCTAGGGAACGCGGTCGTGGTCGCCTGGGCGCTGATTATCGGCGGCGTGGCCATATTGCTCGTGGAACGGCTGGCGCGAACCGACAATGTGCTCGGCATCGCGGGCGTGTCGGTGGGGCAATCGGTCAGGATCGGACTGGTCCAGTGCCTGGCCATGATCCCGGGCGTCAGCCGTTCCGGCGCGACCATCATGGGCGCGATGGCGATGGGGGTGGACCGCCGCACGGCCGCTGACTTCTCCTTCTTTCTAGCCCTGCCGACGCTGACCGGAGCGACCGTTCTCCAACTCTGGAAGCACCGGGACGCGGTGGGCCCCGATGATCTGCAGTTGATCGGGGTCGGCTTCGTCGTCTCGTTCCTGGTGGCGCTGGCCGTGGTGAAGGCTTTTATGGCGGTGGTGACCCGGCACGGGTTCGGACCCTTCGCTTGGTATCGCATCGTAGCGGGCGCGGGCGCTCTGTTCGCCTTACAGGCCGCATAGGTGTTCATCCGGACCTATTTGCTGCAGCTCTGGACCCTTTGGAGACGGATGGCCGTTCTAGCTACGCCTGGGTAGGACAGTATAACTGACTAGTGTCTTGGCAGCGGTGGTGCTAGGCGCGACGCCATCGTCACCTTCCGCGCGAGCGCACGCCAATGGCCGCCGATCACTTGCTCCAGTTCGTCGGCCGGGATCAGGCCTACCCGGCCAAGCGTGCGGCCGGCGAGCGGGTCTCCGACTTTGCGGAGATCGCTCCGCGTTATGCGGTGCCCTCGGCCGAGGATCAGGCCGGTCGCTGCTCGCAATGCGGCGTGCCATATTGCGCGGTGCACTGTCCGCTCCACAATCATATTCCCGACTGGCTGCGCCTGACCGCCGAGGGGCGGCTGCGCGACGCCTTCGAGCTGTCCAACGCCACCTCGACCATGCCGGAGATCTGCGGCCGCATTTGCCCGCAGGACCGGCTGTGCGAGGGCAATTGCGTCATCGAGTTCTCCGGCCACGGCGCGGTCACGATCGGCTCGGTCGAGCGGTTCATCACTGACCTGGCGTGGGAAGAGGGCTGGGTCGAGCCGCTGGTGCCCGGTCCGGCGCGCGGCCAGTCGGTGGGCGTGATCGGCGCAGGGCCCGCCGGGCTGACCGCGGCCGAGTATCTGCGCGTGGACGGCTATGAGGTGCACGTCTACGACCGGCACGACCGCGCCGGCGGGCTGCTGACCTATGGTATTCCCGGCTTCAAGCTCGAGAAGCCGGTGGTCATACGCCGGATCGAGCGCCTCGCGGCGGGCGGCATCCACTTCCACCCCGGCTTCGAGGTCGGCCGCGACGCGACGCTGGACGAGCTCCGCGCCCGGCACGACGCGGTGCTGATCGCGACCGGCGTGTACCGCGCTCGCTCCCTCGACGTGGCCGGCGCCGACGGCGACCATGTGGTCGAGGCGCTCGACTATCTGACCGCGTCCAACCGCAAGGGCTTCGGCGACGACGTGCCCGCGTTCGACCACGGCCGGCTGAACGCGGCGGGCAAGCATGTGGTCGTGGTCGGCGGCGGCGACACCGCCATGGACTGCGTCCGCACCGCCGTCCGGCAGGGCGCGGCGAGCGTGAAGTGCCTCTACCGCCGCGACCGCGCCAACATGCCCGGCTCCCAGCGCGAGGTCGGCCACGCCGAGGAGGAGGGCGTCAAGTTCGTCTGGCTGGCCGCCCCCGAGGCGGTCGAGCCGGGTGGCGTGCGCGCCAGCCGCATGCGGCTGGGCGCGGCCGACGCGAGCGGCCGCCGTACGCCGGAACGTGAGCAGGGCGAGGCCGAACTGCACCGCGCCGACCTCGTCATCAAGGCGTTGGGTTTCGACGCTGAGGATCTGCCGACGCTCTGGGGCGCCCCCGGCCTGCCGGTCAGCCGCTGGGGCACGGTGCTGGTCGACGCGACGACCATGATGACCGGCCTCGACGGCGTGTTCGCGGCCGGCGACATCGTCCGCGGCGCCAGCCTGGTCGTCTGGGCCATCCGAGACGGCCGCGACGTGTCGGCGAGTATGCACGCATGGCTGAGGGCGCGGGCCTCACGGGAAAGGAAGGCGGCGTGAGCGACCAGCGCGAGCGCCTTGCCCGGGAGGGCATGTACCGGCCCGAGTTCGAGACAGACGCGTGCGGGGTCGGCCTGGTCGCCGCGACGGACGGCAAGTCCTCGCGACGCGTCGTCCAATCGGCGATCGACGCGCTGAAGGCGGTGTGGCACCGCGGCGCGGTCGACGCCGATGGCAAGACGGGCGACGGGGCGGGGCTGCATCTCGACCTCCCGGTGCGTTTCTTCGACGACGCGATCGCCGCGTCGGGGCACAGGGCCAAGCCGAACCGACTAGCGGTGGGCATGATCTTCCTGCCGCGCACCGATCTCGCCGCGCAGGAGACGTGCCGCACGATCGTCGAGAGCGCGGTCATCGAGGCGGGCTACACCATCTATGGCTGGCGTCAGGTGCCGGTGGATGTCGGCGTGATCGGCGCCAAGGCGCAGCTCACGCGGCCGGAGATCGAGCAGATCATGATCGCCGGCCCGCTGCCCGACGAGCAGTCGGCGGCGGAGTTCGAGAAGGATCTGTACCTGGTCCGCCGCCGCATCGAGAAGCGGGTGATCGCGGCGCAGATCCAGGGCTTCTACATCTGCTCGCTCTCGTGCCGCTCGATCGTCTACAAGGGGTTGTTCCTGGCGGAGAGCCTGTCGGTCTTCTACCCCGACCTGCAGGACCAGCGGTTCGAAAGCCGGGTCGCGATCTTTCACCAGCGTTATTCGACCAACACCTTCCCGCAATGGTGGTTGGCGCAGCCGTTCCGCTGCCTCGCGCATAATGGCGAGATCAACACGATCCGCGGCAACAAGAACTGGATGCTCAGCCACGAAATCCGGATGGCCTCGATCGCGTTCGGTCATCATTCTGAGGACATCAAGCCGGTGATCCCGGCGGGCGCGAGCGATACCGCCGCACTCGATGCCGTCTTCGAGGCGATCTGCCGCGCCGGGCGCGACGCGCCGACCGCCAAGCTGATGCTGGTGCCCGAATCGCTGGTCGAGAACGGCGATACGCCGGACGCCCATGCGGCCATGTACCGCTATCTCGCCTCGGTCATGGAGCCCTGGGACGGACCCGCGGCGCTCGCCATGACGGACGGGCGCTGGGCGGTGGCGGGCATGGACCGCAACGCGCTGCGCCCGCTGCGCTACACCCGCACCATCGACGGGCTGCTGATCGTCGGTTCCGAGAGCGGTATGGTCGTCGTGCCCGAGAGCACGATCATCGCCAAGGGCCGGCTCGGCCCCGGTCAGATGATCGCTGTCGACCTGGACGAAGGCGTCGTGCTGGAGGACCGGGCCGTCAAGGACCGCATCGCCGGCGAGGCGGATTATGCCGCCCGCATCGGCGAGTTCATGACGATCGCCGACCTGCCCGCGTCGGAAACGGTCGTCCGCTACTCGCGCGCCGAGCTGCTCCGCCGGCAGGTCGCGGCGGGTCAGACGCTGGAGGACATGGAGCTGATCCTCGCGCCCATGGTGGAGGGCGGCAAGGAGGCCGTCGGCTCCATGGGCGACGACACGCCGCTCGCGGTCATCTCCGACAAGCCGCGGCTGATTTCCCAGTTCTTCCGCCAGAACTTCAGCCAGGTCACCAATCCGCCGATCGACTCGCTGCGTGAGCGGCACGTCATGTCGCTCCGGACGCGGTTCGGAAACCTCGCCAACATTCTCGACGCGGACGAGCGGCGCGAAGCGGTGCTGGTGCTCGACTCGCCTGTCCTGACCGGCGCCGACTGGCAACGCCTGCAATCGCATTTCGGGCGCGGGGCGGCCGAGATCGACTGCACTTTCCCGGCGGACGGGGGGCCGGAGCAGCTCCGCATCGCGATCGCCCGCATCCGCGACGAGGCGGAGGCGGCGGTGCGCCAGGGCCGGTCGGAGCTGTTCCTGACCGACGAGGCGGTGGACGCGGACAGGGTCGCCATCCCCGGCGTCCTCGCCGCGGCCGCGGTCCACACCCACCTCGTTCGGCGGGGCTTGCGCTCCTACGCCAGCGTCAACGTCCGCACGGCGGAGTGCCTGGACACACATTATTACGCGGTGCTGATCGGCGTCGGCGCGACGACGGTGAACGCCTATCTGGCCGAAGCCGCGATCGCCGACCGGCACGAACGCGGGCTGTTCGGCGACCTCTCGCTCGACCAGTGCCTCGCCCGCCACCGCACCGCGATCGAGGACGGGCTGCTCAAGATCATGAGCAAGATGGGGATTGCGGTGATCTCCTCCTATCGCGGCGGGTACAACTTCGAAGCGGTGGGGCTCAGCCGCGCGCTGGTGAACGACCTGTTCCCGGGCA
>ERZ1066119.562-NODE-562-length-24567-cov-10.160942_pt1 | contig 24567 bp, 24 predicted proteins | sample MGYA00382766_ERZ1066119 | MGnify/ENA primary metagenome ERZ1066119 (study PRJEB33369, sample SAMEA5778349) | biofilm metagenome | biome: Industrial cooling water; feature: Water cooling tower basin; material: Biofilm | place: United Arab Emirates | collected...
TCGGGATATAGGCCGACACGTCGCCCGCCTGCGTCTCGATGATCGGCAGCGCGGTGAGCGACCCCGCCCCGTTCTCGTCGTTCATCTTCGCCGCGCGCTCGAGCAGGCGCGAGTGGAGGTAAAACACGTCGCCGGGATAGGCCTCGCGGCCCGGCGGACGGCGCAGCAGCAGCGACATCTGGCGATAGGCGACCGCCTGCTTCGACAGGTCGTCATAGACGATGACGGCATGCATGCCGTTGTCGCGGAAGAACTCGCCCATGGCGCAGCCGGTGTAGGGCGCCAGGAACTGCAGCGGCGCCGGGTCGGACGCGGTCGCCGCGACGACGATGGAGTACTCCATCGCGCCATTCTCTTCGAGCGTCTTGACGAGCTGGGCGACGGTGGAGCGCTTCTGCCCGACAGCCACGTAGATGCAGTAGAGCTTCTTCGACTCGTCCGTACCCTTGTTCACCTCGCGCTGGTTGATGAACGTGTCGATCGCGACGGCCGACTTGCCGGTCTGGCGGTCGCCGATGATCAGCTCGCGCTGGCCGCGGCCGACCGGGACGAGCGCGTCGATCGCCTTAAGGCCGGTCTGCACCGGCTCGTGCACCGACTTGCGCGGGATGATGCCCGGCGCCTTCACCTCGACGCGGCGGCGCTCGGTCGCGGCGACCGGCCCCTTGCCGTCGATCGGGTTGCCGAGGCCGTCGACCACGCGGCCGAGCAGGCCCTTGCCGACGGGGACGTCCACGATGGTGCCGGTGCGGCGCACCGTGTCGCCCTCGCGGATTTCGGCGTCCGAGCCGAAGATCACGACGCCGACATTGTCGGCCTCCAGGTTCAGCGCCATGCCCTGCACGCCATTGGCAAACTCGACCATCTCGCCCGCCTGGACGTTGTCGAGGCCGTAGATGCGCGCGATGCCGTCGCCGACCGACAGCACCTGACCGGTCTCGGAGACCTGCGCCTCGTTGCCGAAATTGGCGATCTGGTCCTTGATGACCTTGGAAATTTCCGCGGCGCGAATGTCCATTGTGTTCCTTCCAGCGGCCTGGCGGAGGCCGACGACTTGAATATGGCTTTGGACGGCTCGGACGCCAACGTCTTCCGAACCGCCCTACGCGCCACCTGAGATGACGCAGAAACAGGCAAGTTGCGCCAGGCGGTCCAGCCCGGCCGCGTCTCGATCCCGGCGGATCAGACCCGTGCGCGAGCGCCTGCGGCGCGCGGCTCCGCTAACAGCACCGCGCCGCGACTTCAAGCGAAGACGGCGTTGAAAGGGGCGGCCAGGCGCTGGTCTTAATTTTGATCAGAATAAGAAGTCACGTCCGGCGCCGTGTCGCATCCATACAATATGAACGGATCGTTAATCCATAAGGGTAGGCACCACGCGACACGAGTCGCGCGATCGTACGTGGGTCGCATCGAACGAGCCAAGGACCGGCATGCCGCCGGCCTAGCCCTAACCGGGGGACACACGATGAAACTGCGACATCTACTCATTACTGCCTCCGCGCTGATTTACGCCGGCGCGGCCCATGCCGGTCCATTCATTCTGGACGGCACCGACTCCGACGATCACGGTTCTGCGAGCGGAGGCGTCAACCTTGACGGATGGGAGTACATCCAGAAGGCGCTACAGAACCTGGCCAGTTCGAGCGACCTGACCAAGACGCAGAAGAACGTAGCCATTCTGGGTGCGACGAGTTCTGCCCTGGCCGCCGCGCAGTCGGCGATCAACGGAATGGGCGGCGGCTGGACCTTCACCAGCTATGCGGGTGCCGCAGGGGTCAACAACTTCTTCACGAACACTTCAGGATCCAGCCTGCTCTACATCGCCAGCGACGGCGTGACGGGCGGTACGACCAGTGCCATTAGTGCGGCCCTGCTGGCCAATGCCAACAACATCGACACCTTTCTGGGCCAGGGCGGCGGCCTATTCTCGATGGGACATGATTATAGCTGGCTGAGCGCGCTTGTGCCTGGGCTGACCATTACGGGGACGTCGGGGAACGGCCAGTCGATCGCGCTCACGCCGGAAGGCAACGCTGCCTTCCCCGGGCTAACCAACGCCGACCTGAGCACTGGGCCGTACCACTACACTTTCAGGAACACCGGTGCCATCCCGATCCTGGCGCGGGAGGCAACGGGGGTCCTGGCGCCCGTCATCATCGGCGGTGCGGCCGGCAACATCACCAACCCGGGCACGGGTGCGGTGCCGGAACCGGCGACCTGGGCGATGATGATCATGGGCTTTGGCCTGGTCGGAGCGTCTCTGCGACGTCGGAGCACCTCCGTACGCTTCGAGACGGCCTCCGCCTGATCTCCCGCCCGCCGGCTTCGGCCGGCAGGCATTAGGACCCTCAGAATACGCACAGTGTCGTCGTCCTAACGGGCGGCGACATTTTGCAATTTGTCCTTCACCGAGATCAGTCTCAGCAATCCGGGCTCACCTATTGCAGCGCCTCAGCCCTTCATCGCGGTGGCGAGCGCGTTCAGCCGGGTGCGGATCGAACTGTCGATCATCTGTGAGCCGATGCGGACGACCAAGCCGCCGAGCAGGTCGGGATCGACCGAAAGATCGACGGAGACTTCGCGGCCGAGCCGGAGCCGCAGCTGCTGCTTCAGCTCCGCCACCTGATCGTCGGTCAGCGGGTGGGCGCTGGTCACTTCGGCCGTCGCCTCACCGCGATGCCGGGCGGCGAGCTGGCGGAAGGCGCGGATGATCTGCGGCAGCGCGCCCAGGCGACGGTTCTCGGCGAGCACGCCCAGGAAGCTGCGGGTGGTCGGGTCGACGCCGAGCTGGCCGGCGGTCGCGAGCACCGCCTTGGTCGCATCCCCACGCGCGATCAGCGGGCTGGTGGTCAGCTCGCGGAACTCAGGCGACTGGTCGAGCGCGTCGCGGACCGCCGTCAGGCTGCGCTCGACCTCAACGATCGTCTTGCCCTGCTCGGCCAGTTCGAACAGCGCGAGCGCATAGCGGCCGCCCAGGCTCGCCTGTACGCCACCGCCAGAAACGCTGCTGCCGCCAATGCCGCTGGATGCCTCCACGCGAGTCCCTGTCCTGCCGCCAAAAGGTTCACGCCCAAGCAGAAACGGCGGCGCAGATACGCACCGCCGGCTGGGCTGGCGGGCGGTTAGCAAAGGGCATCCAGCAGCGCAACCCGGGCGGGCGGCTCAACTCAGACTGCGCCCCAACCACTGCAGCGGCCCGACGAAGAGCAGGACAAGGATCAGGATATTCCACCAGCGTGCGCGCACCCAGATCAGGGAGAGAATGGCGGCGAGGAAGACGTAATCGCTTCCGAACGCCGCAAGCGCGCGCCCAAGCGGCTGCCCCGCAGCCATCGCGGTTCCCGCCTCATGCGCGATCGCCCACGCAAAGGTGAGCGCGAACAGACCCCACGCGTAGCTGCTTTCCGCGATGTAGAACCGCCTCAGGTCCAGACCGTCTGCGGGCACTTCGTCCGGCAGCACCGCCGCCGCAAGCAGGACGGTCAACACGAGCTCCACCAGAAGCGGCAGGAACGCCCCGATGGTGAACGGCTGCCCAGGGGGCTGCGCCGCTACGGACCACCAGGTCCGGACCAGAAGCAGCAGCACCAGCGCCGCGAAGGCCAAGGGCAGCACATCCCAGTTCACCCGATGCCGCGCGCGCAAGATGCGATGAAGGCTGACGACGAGCTCGGTCACCCCTACCCCGACCAAGATCGAGACGAAGACGAGCACATGTTCCAAGCCGACGAGGCTAGCAGGGGAGCCGTAGCCCGCAAAGCTGTGTCGCGGTCGTCAACCCGTGGTGCGCGTCGTCGTGCTCGTCCGCTTCGTGGTCGCCGGCCTCACCTTGCCGTCGCCGCCGCGCGGGCCATGCGGTACGCCGCCGCCGCTCGCCCGCTTGATCTGGGCGGGCGTGCGGCCGGTGGTCTGGGCGGCGGGCTTGCCGAGCCGCGGGGTCTTTCCGGTCGAGGAGGGGGCACGCTGCTGCGCCGCGATCGGCACCGCGAGCGACAGCGCGGCGACCGCTGCAAAGGTCTTGGCGAACGGCATCCATGCTCTCCTGCGCTTTGACCGCAAGCGCCGGGACGCATGACGGCGTTGTTCACGCTACGAACGGCGGAGCACAGGAGCCGTTCCCATGGTGGATACCCCCGACAGCACCCATGATCGGCGCGTGATCGACGCCGACGCCGCCTGGGCCGCCTTCTCGCGGCGGGACCGGGCGTTCGACGGCCGCTTCGTGGGCGCGGTGAGGACCACCGGCATCTATTGCAAGCCGAGCTGCCCCGCCCGCCATCCCAAGCGCGAGAATGTCCGCTTCTATCCCACCCCGGAGGCGGCGCGCGCCGCAGGGTTCCGGGCCTGCCTGCGCTGCCGGCCCGACGAGGTCGGCCGCGACCGTCAGGCGGTGGCCGAGGCGGTGCGGCTCCTCGACGCGGGCGCCGACCCGACGCTGGCCACGCTGGCCGCCCGGGTCGGCTATGCCCCGCACCATTTCCAGCGCCTGTTCACGCGCGCGACGGGCGTCAGCCCGGCCGCCTATGCGCGGGCGCGCCGGACGGCGGCGGCGGCGAGCGCTCTGGAAGAGGAGCCGAGCGTGACGGACGCGATCTACGCCGCCGGCTATTCGGGGCCGAGCCGCTTCTACGCCGACGCCGAGCGGCTGGGCATGCGCCCGAGCGTCTGGGCGCGCGGCGGCGCGGGGGTGACGATCCGCTGGACGGTGGCGGCGACCAGCCTGGGGCCGCTGCTGGTCGCGGCGACCGGGCGCGGGCTGTGCCGGGTCGCGTTCGAGGAGGACGGGGCGGCGCTCGCCCGGCGCTTCCCACGCGCGACTGTCGAGCCGGGCGGCGCGGCGCTGGGCGAGTTGGCGCGGCGCGTGGTGGCGCTGGTCGAGTCGCCCGAACGCGATCCCGAGGGTGCTTGGGACCTGCCCCTCGACGTGCGCGGCACCGCCTTTCAGGAAGCGGTGTGGCGAGCGCTCAAGGCGATCCCGGCGGGCGAGACGCGGACCTATGCCGAACTCGCCGCCTTGGCGGGCCGCCCGGACGCGGTGCGCGCCGCGGGCACGGCCTGCGGGGCCAATCCGCTCGCGGTGGTGGTGCCCTGCCACCGGGCGAAGCGCGGCGACGGCACGCTGGGCGGCTATGCCTATGGGCTGGAGCGCAAGGCGGCGCTGCTGGCGCGGGAGGGCTTTGATCCTCCCCTGCAAGGGGAGAGATAGTCACCGCGCCGGCGTACAGCGATAACTCAGCTTCTCGTTGGGCAGGCCCGGCAGGGCGGCGCGGATCGCGGCCTGCGCCTCCGCCAGCTTCGCCGGGTCGGCCCCGCAGGCGTCGGGCGCGGCGAGCCGGCGCACCCGCGCCGCGTCGCCCGCCGAGAGCAGCCAGCGCGTGTCGTCGAGCCGCCGGGCGAGCGGATCGTAGCGCCGGACCGACACGACGCCGCCCTCGCCCAGCGCGATCCGCTGCCAGCGCCCCTCGACCTCGGCCCAGCCCCCCTCCGCGGTGCAGCCCTTCCCCTTCCAGTCGAGGCTCGCGTTCTCGGCGGTCGAGACGATCACACGACTGCGTCCGGGATCGAAGGCGCAGGCGAGCCGGCCGGCGGGAACGGGCGCGGCGGCGGGCGCCGCTTCGGCGAGTTCGGGCGGCGGCGGGACCGCGCCGGGACGGTTGACGAAGACCAGCACGCCCGCGGCCATCCCCGCGACGCCCCCGGCGAGCGCCCACCACTGCTCCTCGCGCCGGCCGAGGAGGTGGAGGAACCCCGCCCCACCGACCGCCAGCGCGCCCAGCACCAGCAGCAGCCCGGCCAGGCCCATGACATTCTCGCGCGTCCGCGCCGCCGCCTCCCCCGCCGCGATCAGCGCCTGCTCGCGCTTCAAGCTCGCGGCCGTAGCGGCGTCGCGACGGGCGGCGGCGGCCTCCGCCGCGCTCTCGGCGTCCGCCTGGGCGTCGGCGCGCAGGCGCTCCTCCATCGAGGTGCAGGGCAAGCCGGAGGTCGGCGCCCGCTGCCCCGCCTCGCGCAGAAAGGCCATCACCTCGCTGGCGGCGATCGCGAAGCCGAAGCTGGTGTCGCCCGCCTCGTTGCGGGTGATGGCGGAGTTGACGCCGACCACGCGCCCGCAGCGGTCGAGCAGCGGCCCGCCGCTGTTGCCCCGCGCGATGGCCGCGGTGTGGAGCAGCACCTCCGTGCCCGCGAGCCGCCGGCGGCCGGAGAACACGCCTTCCGAGCGTACCGGCGCGACCGGGCTGATGTAATCCGCCGCCGAGCGGGCGGTGGCGAGGTCGACATTTCCCGGATAGCCGAGCGCCACCAGCCCCTCCCCGTCCGTCATCGGCCCGGTGAAGAGCGCGGCGGGCGGCAGGCGCGCGCCGCCGAACTCGATCAGCGCCAGGTCGCGTTCCGCGTCATAGGCGATGAGGCGCCCGCGCCAGGACCGCGCGCCCTCCGACGGCACCACGCCGATCAGCACGTCGTCCGGATAGCGCGCGGCGAGCTCCACGACATGGGCGTTGGTGACGATGCGGTTGGGCGCGACCGCGACGCCCGAACCATGGCCGAAGCCGATCACCTGGCCCTCGACCGTGGCGATCGTCACCACCCTGACGACGCTGCGCGCCGTCGCGCCGATGTCGTCGGCGCGGACGGCGGGGGTCCAACAGGCCAGACATAGCAGCAGGATCCGGATCAGCCGGCCGCACCCGCTCCATGCACTCGACGCCCGGCTTTCCATCCCGCCCCTATCGGCCCCGGCACGCACGGTCGCAAGGCGCGGGCGGGCTACTTCTTCTCGGCCGCTTCCTTCGCGTTCGCCGCCTTCTCCAGCGCCTCGATCACCGAGGGGCCGGAGGCGCCGCCGTCGATCAGGGCGATCGCCCGCCGCGCCTCGCTGTCCGCGCCGGCATGGGGCGAGTAGGCGAGCGGCGCGAGCACCGCGCGCGCTTCCTTGGTGCGATCGGCCTCCAGCTCGCTCCAGGCGACCGCGACCCGCAGGTCCGGGCTTTGCGGCGACAGCTCGAGCGCGCGACGCAGGCCCGCCACCGCGTTGCCCGTCGGCGGGATCCCCTGGACCACATAGCTCGCATGGAACGCCTGCAGCGCGCCGGGGTGGTTGTTGTTGGCCCGGTTCGCCTTCACGAACCAGGACCGCGCTTCCGCCCACAGCTTCGGGTCCGTCCCCTTCGCCTTGTGCGCCCGCCGCAGCCGGACGTGCCCCTTGTAGAGCAGCGCCTGGACCGACTTCGGATCGGCGGCGAGTGCCCGATCCGCGGCCGCCTCCGCCTCGTCGTCCTGGCCGGCGTCGAAGGCCATCTCCGCCAGCCAGCCCTGCGCCACCGGGTCGTCGGCTGGAAGCTTGGCCCGGCGCGCGCGGGCCAGCACCGCCGCGGCGGTGCGGTCGTCGACGCCGCGGGTCGAGACGATGCGCTCGTCGATCAGCGCGCGCTCGCCCGCCGTCAGCGGTCGCACGTCCACCGGGAAGGTCGGCAGCATGGAGGCCGGGATGCGAAGGCCCCTGAGCTTTCCGCGCATGTACCGCGCCAACTCGCGGTCGAGCGTCCTCAGGTCGCCGAACGCCTCCGTCGCCGCATCGAGCGGCGGCTTGCCTGCCGCAAAGGCGCGCAGGTAGCGCCCGAGCTGCCCCGCGCGCTCCTTGCTCATGGTCAGATAGTGGGTCAGCAGCCAGCCCCGTCCGTAAAGCTGGTCCATCTCCAAGTCGGTCATCCGCTCAGGCGGCGCGAACAGCTTGGCGAGGGAAAGCTGGTCGCTCGCGTAGAGCCCGTAGCTGCGGTGGTTGGCCGCGTGGCCGAGCTCCACGAAGTCAGGCTGCACGTTCGCGGTCGCGACCAGCTCCGCATAGCCCTCCGAGTACCAGGCCGGGAACGCCATGTCGGTGTTCCCGAGCAGGAAGTGATGCGCATACTCGTGGAACAGCACGGTTTGCGGCTTGAGCGAGAGCGCGTCCGTCCCGTCGCCGCGACGCGGCGTGAAGGCGACGGCGCCGGTCGCGCGCGGCAGGTAGAAGCCGGCGACGTCGGCGCAGCGGCATAGACGCTGCACCGCCGTCATGTCCCGCAGGACATACAGGGTGAGCGGGTTGGCGGCGATCTCGTCAGGGTCGCCCGCGCCGTAGACGCGGCGGATCGCGCCGTCGAACAGCTCCAGCCTGGTCGCGAGCGCCCGCAGTTCGGCCGCATCCGTGTCCGAATAGATGACGAAATGCCGCGACCTCGCTTGCAGCCACTCGGCAGACGCAGGCGCGGCGATCACGCCCATCAATGCCAGCAGCCACCCCCTCCAACCCATCCTGCGCTCCCCTTTTGCCCGAAGCGTATCAAGCCGCGAGCCGTCCCGGAAGTGGACGTGGTTAGGCATTCCTAAAGGCTTGGCCGGTAGCTCCCGAACCGCTCAGGAGGATGGTCAAGGCATGAGTGCGTTCGGGCGGCGTAACAATGGGATGGGCGGGGGCATGGGGGCTCCGCGCCCGGCGTTCGGCGTCGCGCGGCCGATGCAGGGGGGGCCTGCGCCCAAGCCCGAGCCGGAGGCGGGCGCGCAGTTCCCGCCTCTGGACGCGCTGCCGCTGCCGGGCGAGCCCGACGCCGCCGTTTCCGGCCCGACCAGCGACGCGATGCAGCGCCTGGCCGACCGCCAGGCCGCCTCGGGCGAGGCCGGCAACAGCCGGTCGGAGGGGTTCGAGGCCTCGATCCACCGCATCAAGGAGCAGGTGCTGCCCCGCCTGCTGGAGCGGGTCGATCCGGAGGCCGCGGCGACGCTCGGCAAGGACGAGCTCGCGGAGGAGTTCCGCCCGATTATCGGCGAGGTGCTCGCCGAGCTGAAGCTCACCCTCAACCGGCGCGAGCAGTTCGCGCTGGAGAAGGTGCTCGTCGACGAGCTGCTGGGGCTCGGGCCGCTCGAGGAGCTGCTCGCCGATCCGGCCATCTCCGACATCATGGTCAACGGCCCCGAGCAGACCTATGTCGAGCGCAAGGGCAAGCTGGAGCTGGCGCAGATCCAGTTCCGCGACGAGGAGCACCTTTTCCAGATCGCCCAGCGGATCGTGAACTCGGTCGGGCGCCGCGTGGACCAGACCACGCCGCTCGCCGACGCCCGCCTGAAGGACGGCAGCCGCGTCAACGTCATCGTGCCGCCGCTCTCGCTGCGCGGCACGGCCATCTCCATCCGTAAGTTCTCCGCCAAGCCGATCACGCTCGACATGATGGCGGGCTATGGCTCGATGTCGCCGAAGATGGCGACCGCGCTCAAGATCGCGGGCGCGAGCCGGTTCAACGTCGTGATCTCGGGCGGCACGGGCTCGGGCAAGACGACGATGCTGAACGCGCTCTCAAAGATGATCGACCCTGGCGAGCGCGTGCTGACGATCGAGGACGCGGCCGAGCTTCGGCTGCAGCAGCCGCACTGGCTGCCGCTCGAAACCCGGCCCGCCAACCTGGAGGGTCAGGGCGAGGTCTCGATCCGCGACCTCGTCAAGAACGCGCTGCGCATGCGCCCGGACCGCATCATCCTGGGCGAGATTCGCGGCGCCGAGTGTTTCGACATGCTCGCCGCCATGAACACCGGCCATGACGGCTCCATGTGCACGCTCCACTCCAACAGCCCGCGCGAGGCGCTGGCGCGTATGGAGAACATGGTGATGATGTCGGACATCAAGGTGCCCAAGGAGGCGATCAGCCGTCAGATCGCCGACTCGGTCGACCTCATCATCCAGGTGAAGCGCCTGCGCGACGGGTCGCGCCGCGTCACCAACGTGACGGAGGTGATCGGGATGGAAGGTCCGGTGATCGTCACGCAGGAGTTGTTCAAGTTCGAGTATCTGGACGAGTCCGCCGACGGCAAGATCGTCGGCGAGTACCGCTCCATGGGCCTCAGGCCCTACACGCTCGACAAGGCCAAGCAGTTCGGCTTCGACCAGGCGTTCCTGGAAGCCTGCCTGTAGGCGCAGAACGGCCTGCGCCACGATGGCGCAGGGCTCGTGCAAGCTCGGCCGGCCTCGGCAAGCCGAGGACGGACGACGCGGCTTCGCCGCGTCGTGCTGCTTTCAGTCGATCTCGCCGGCGGCGATGCGGCGGAGGCGTTCGGTGAAGGCCGCCTCCGACCGGCGCTGGTGGCGGCGCGCCATCCAGCCGATCCCGCCGAAGCCCAGCACCAGCATCGCCCAGGTGGCCGGCTCCGGCAGGCGCGCGGACGGCGTCGACGGGGTCACCGCGACCGCGCGGGTGAGGAGGTTCGACCGACCCGCAGGCGCGTAGCTGAGCGTGCCGCCGACCGGTCCTTCGGAGGAGGCGTTGTGGATGGTGAGCGCAAAGCCCTGCCCACCCCGCCCGGCCGGCGAGTAATCCGCGGAGACGATCGCCAGCGTGTCCTGCGCGCTCTGATAGCTGAAGCTGACCGGCGCGCGGTACGGCAGGCTGGCGCTGTTCACGACCACCCCCGGCCGATCGAGCGCGGTCACGGCCGGATCGAAACGCACGGTGACGGAGCCGGATACCGGCCCCGCGGCGCCCTCTGTCGCGAAGTTGTAGGTGCGCGTCACCACCGCCGCACCCGCCGGCTGGGCGAGCGCGAGCGCCGCCACGGCGGCCAGCATGCGCGTTCTCATCAAGGCCGGACGATCGTCGGCGTTCATCACCCGTTAAATATCGCGCACATCGGTCGCGTACACAAGCGGGACGGCTCCGTTCCATGTCCCAGCCAGGCACAGGCCGCGCGGACGAAGCCCCGAACCCTCAACCGCTACATTTTCTCCTGTGGCGGCTTCGGTTCCGTGGCAGCAAGTCTGCCCGCAAGGCGCGAGCTTGCCCGCGCCCAGGCCGGCTCAGGCGAAGCTCACCCGCGCCACACGGCGACGCGCGCACAGGGGGCCCGCCGATGGAGCCGAAGTTGCCGGCCGCGGCGTAAGCCGACCAGCTCTCGTCTCGTAGAACAGGATCGCCAGATCGCGGATCGCCGGGCCGAACTGTCCCGGAACGGGTCCGGGGGGCGCTATTCGCTCAGCCGCTCCACCTTTTCCTGCAGCGCCTTCAGCTCCGCGCGCAGCGCGGCGATCTCGTCGTCCTTGCCGGCATCCGGGCTCGCCTCCGGCTTGGTCCGAGGCTTGAAGGCCTGCGCGGCGGCGTCGAGCATCGCCATGTTGCGCTTGGCGATCTCGGCGAACGGCGAATTGGCGAAGGCGCCCTCCACCGCCGAGCGGAATTGTTCCTGGTTGCGCCGGAAGCTCTCCATGGACGCCTCCAGATAGCCGGGCACGACCGCCTGCATCGAGTCGCCGTACAGCGCGATCAGCTGGCGCAGGAAGCTGACGGGCAGCAGCGTCTGGCCGCGGCCTTCCTCCTCCATGATGATCTGGGTGAGGACGTTGTGGGTGATGTCCTCGTCCGTCTTGGCGTCCACCACCCGGAAGTCGCGCCCCGCGCGCGTCATCTGCGCCAGATGCTCCAGCGTGATGTAGGAGGACGTCTCGGTGTTGTAGAGGCGACGGTTGGCGTACTTCTTAATGGTCACGGGCGCGCCCGTGTCCTGACCCCTATCCCCTTGTTTCTTCATGGTCTCGACGCCCCACAATTGCGTAGGGCACGCTAGGCCGGATGATCTTGCGCCGCAACACGGCCGCTATCTTCGGCCGCTCCGGAACCTCTGTTGCGAAACTGTCACATTAATCGAAAATGAACCTCTCGGCCCGCATCGAAGCCCCGATTGCAGTTGCAAGACCCCGCCCCGCGCCGCCATTCGGCACTGTAAGCGCCCGAGTAGACGGCGCCTTGTTCTCTGTCAGAGGGTTCCCAAGATGAAGTTGACCTCGCTCCTCGGCGCGACCGCGCTGTTCTCGTCCATGGCGGTGCTGCCCGGCGTGGCGCACGCCCAGGCGACCCAGCCCGCCGAGGCGAACCAGGCCGGCGGCTCGACGACCGACACGACCGACTCCGTCAACCAGATGGGCGCGGTGACGACGCAGGCCGATGAAGACACGAATACCGTCGTCGTGACGGGTTCGCGCATTCGTCGCCCGAACGACGACTCGCCCATCCCGATCACCACGGTCACGCCGCAGGACATTCTGTCTCAGGGCCGTATCTCGGTTGGCGACGCGCTGAACCAGCTGCCGCAGCTTCGCACGACGCTGGGGTCCCAGAACTCGACCAGCGGCCTTGGCGTTCGCGGTCTGAACTTCCTCGACCTGCGCGGCCTGGGTCTTGCCCGCACGCTGACCCTGATCAACGGCCGGCGTCAGGTTGGCGCCGATATCATCAACGGCGTGTTCTCGGGTCGCGGCGCGTCGGTGGATATCAACACTATCCCCACCGACCTGATCCAGCGCGTGGACATCGTGACCGGCGGCAATTCGGCCATCTACGGGTCGGACGCGATCGCGGGCGTCGTCAACTTCGTGCTCAACGACAGCTTCGACGGTCTGCAACTGCGCGGTCAGTCCGGCATCAGCCACTATGGCGACGCGGGCAACCAGTATGTGTCGCTGCTGGCCGGCAAGAACTTTGCCGACGGCCGCGGCAACATCGCGATCAATCTCGAGTTCGCGCATCAGGAGGATTATTATGCCTCCGGCCGTCGCAACCTGCGCCAGAACGATGCTTTCCTCGTTGTCGATACGGACAGCAACCCGAGCGACGATGGTGTGCCGGACCGGATCTTCTTCCGGGATATCCGCAGCACCACGGGCGGCTATAACGGCCTGATCGCGTTCAACTACGCCAATGCGGGCGCGCCGTGCGGCGTGGGCGGCAACGGTCAGGCGTTCACCTGCAACTTCCTGTTCAACCCGGCCGGCGGCCTGGGTGCGCAAACGGGCCTGCGCGTCGGCATCGGCCCGAACGGCAGCTTCATTGGCGGCAATGGCGACAACTTCCGCGAAGGTCAGGGCCTGGTCCTGTCGCCCGACCTGAAGCGCTATGTCGCCAACTTGATCGCCCATTTCGAGGTGAGCCCGGCGTTCGTACCCTTCGTCGAGGCCAAGTATGTCCGTACCGAAGCGTTCGGATCGCAGAGCGGGCCGTTCTTTTCCCGCGGCACGACGCTCGGCGATGCGCTGCCCGGGATCAACGATTTCGCGGGCACGTTCGATCGCTCGTTCGCCAACGGCACCTTTGTCGGTGGCGTGCTGCAGCCGACGAACGTGAACCGGGAAGCCGTCCGGCTGGATAACCCCTATCTCTCCGACGCGGCTCGGGCGACGATCCGGGCACAGCTGATCGCGGCCATCAACTCGGGCGTGAACCCGAACACTGGTGCCGCCTATGGCACCACCGCCAATGGCCTGGCCAACCAGGCCGCCGCACTGGCGCAGGTGAATGCGGGCACGTTCCGGTTCGCGTTCCGTCGCGACTATCTCGACCTCGGCAACCGCGACGAGCAGATCCGGCGTGAAACCTATCGCGCCGTCGTCGGCGTCCGCGGCGAGTTCAATGACGATTGGCGGTACGAGATTTCCGCCAACTACGGCGAGCATCGCGAGAACAACACGATCACCAACAACGTGGCCGCCTATCAGCGGTACGTGCTCGCGCTGGATGCGGTACGGCTGCCTTCCGGCCAGATTGTCTGCCGCGCGCAGGTGGATCCGCGCTACCGCGGTGCCGGGGTCGCCGGTGATGCCGCGCAGCTTGCCGCAGATGTGGCCGCCTGCGTGCCGATCAACCCGTTCGGCGTCGGCAACATCAGCGAAGCGGCGCGCAACTACCTCCTGGTGCCCACCCGAGCCGACGGCAGGGCCACCCAGTTCGTCGCGACCGGCTTCGTGTCGGGCGATCTCAGCCAGCTCTTCGAGCTGCCGGGCGGGCCGATCGCCTTCTCGGTCGGCGCCGAGTACCGTCGCGAGACGCTGGCCTACAACATGGATGACCTGACCTCGCGCGGGTTCAACTTCTACAACGCGTTGCCGGACTTCTCGGCGCCGGCGTTCGAGGTGAAGGAAGCGTTCGGCGAAATCTCGATCCCGCTGGTCAAGGACGTATTCCTGCTGGAGGAGCTGACGCTCAGCGGTTCCGGTCGCGTAGCGGACTACAAGGGCGGGGCCGGTACGGTCTTCGCCTATGGCGGCCAGGTAACCTGGCGTCCCGTGCGAGACCTGATGCTGCGCGGCAACTACTCGCAGTCGGTGCGTGCGCCCTATATCGGTTCGCTCTACACGCCGCAGGTACAGAACTTCACCCCGGCGCCGAACGATCCCTGTGCGGCGCGTAACCTCGCTACGGGCTCCGCGACCCGGGTCGCCAACTGCAACGCGGCGGGCCGTCCCGCCGACTTCGACTATGTCTATCAGGGCTCGCTGGAGACCCGCTCTGGCGGCAACCCGAACCTGCAGGCGGAAACATCCAAGTCGATCACGCTGGGCGGCGTGTTCCAGCCGCGCTTCATCCCGGGCCTGTCGATCTCCGCGGACTATTACGACATCCAGGTGGATGACGTGATCGCCAACGTCGCGGCGCAGACGATCCTCAACCTGTGCTACGACTCGGCGACGCTCAACAACCCGTTCTGCTCGCTGTTCCAGCGTGCGGGTGCGGGCGGCGGTCCCAAGGGTGAGCAGCCCTTCCGCATCCTGGAAGGGTCACTGCTGATCTCGAGCACCAACTTCGCGAAGTTCAAGACGCGCGGTATCGACGTGAACGCGGCGTACAACCGTCGTTTCGACTGGGGCAACATTCGCATCAGCGGCGTGTACACTCACGTGATCCAGAACGATCAGTTCACGAATCCGGCGGACCCGAACTTCAAGAACACGCTGACGAAGGAGCTGGGCAACCCGCAGGATCGGTTCAACATCTCCACGGACGTGAAAATCGGTAAGCTGACCTTCGGTCACACCCTTCGCTGGATCGGCAAGCAGTATCTGAACACGTTCGAGGACTATAATCCCCTGAACGGGCAGCCTGCCCAGAACACCGACTATGCCGACCTGCGGGAGTATCCGATCGTCGCCTACCACGATCTGCGCGTGGGCTACGATATCACCGACAGGTTCAACCTGCAGTTCATTGTCGTGAACGCGAACGACGAAGAGCCGCCCTTCGGTCTGACCGGTGTCGGCGCGGGCTCGGGTATCTACGACAATCGTGGTCGTTTCTTCACGCTGCAGGCGACGGCAAAGTTCTGATCGTCTGAGCTTTGAAGACTGCGAGGGCCGGGGGTTCGCTCCCGGCCCTTTTTTTTGCGGGCGGCATGGCATAGAACGGGCATGGCGATGCCTCCGGTGGATCAGGCTCTCGCGCTCGCGGCCCAGCGCAGGTCGCAGGATGCCGTCCAGCTGCTGACCGCAGCCGGCGATGCCGGCGACGTTGATGCGTTGATGCAGCTCGCCATGTGGCGGTTCGGCGGTGAGCACATGCCACGCGATCTGGCGGCCGGGCGCGACCTTGTACGACGAGCGGTTGCGATCGGTCACGTCGACGGTGCGCTGATCGAGGTGGCGCTGACCGCGAATGGCAGCGGCAGCCCGGCCAACTGGCAGGCCGCCTTGGCGCTACTCCGCACAGCCGCCGCCGGCGATCACGTCGCGGCGCGTCATCTCAAGCTCCTGGCCGCTATGGCATTGGATGACGATGGGGAGCCGCGCAGCAGTCCGGCCGGCGAACGGCTGTGCGATGCGCCCGAGCTGACTCGCTACCCGCGTCTCTTCACCCCTGACGAGTGCGCGCACGTCGCCATGGCGGCGCAGGATCTGATGGAGCCCTCGTCCGTCCTCGATCCGGCGACCGGTCGGCGGATCGCGCACCCGATCCGTACCTCCGACGGCGCGGTGATCGGCCCCACGCGAGAAGACCTGGTCATCCAGGCGCTGAACCGGCGCATCGGGGCGATCAGCGGCACGGCCGTCCAGCAGGGGGAGCCGCTGGCCGTGCTCCGCTACTCGCCCGGCCAGCAATATCGCCTTCACCTTGACACCATCGCCGGCGCGGCAAACCAGCGGATCAAGACCGTGCTCGTCTATCTAAACGACGGCTATGCGGGCGGCGAAACGCAGTTCCCGACGCTTGGCGTCACCGTGCGCCCGCGCGCGGGCGATGCGATCGTGTTCACGAACACCCTGCCGGATGGCCGTCCGGACGAGCGCGCACGCCATGCGGGCCTGCCGGTGACGCAAGGCGCGAAGTGGCTCGCCACCCGCTGGATCCGCGCCGCGCCGATCAGCCCGTGGGAGATCGGCTAACTCCAGCGCCGCGCGTAACGCCCGCCAAGGCTCGTCAGCAGTTCGTATTGCGAATGGCCCGACGCCGCCGCCGCGTCGGGCAGGGCGAAGTCGATCGCGACCCAGTCTCCCTCTCCCAGGTCCGGCGCGGCGCTCGCGTCGATGGCGACCAGGTCCATCGACACGCGCCCGATCACCGGCAGCCGGGCCTCGCCCGCCCACGCCCAGCCCCGGTGGGAGAAGCCGCGGAAGTAGCCGTCGGCATAGCCGATGTTGAGGATCGCCACCTCCGTGTCGGCGCGCGCGGTCCAGGTGGCGTTGTAGCCGACGCTCTCCCCTGCCGGCACGCGCCGGCGTTGCAACACCTGCGCCTCGGGCCAGGCCACCTGCCGCAGCGCGCTCGCCAGCTCGGCGCGGGGCACGCCGCCGTAAAGCGCCAGCCCCGGCCGGGTGAGGTCGAAATGGTAATCCGGCCCCAGCGCGATCCCGGCCGAGTTGGCGAGGGAGTACCGGCTCGCCCGGACCGCGCCGCGCAAGGCTGCAAAGGCCTGCTGCTGGCGCGCGTTCATCGGCGACTCCTCGTCCGCGCAGGCGAGGTGGCTCATCAGCGTGTCGATTGCGAGCCCATCCAGGAGTCCGCCGCGCACCTGTTCCGACGACACGCCCAAACGGTTCATGCCCGTGTCGACCATCACGTCGCACGGCGCCCCGCCCGCGTCCCGCCAGCGCGCCACCTGGGCGGCGGTGTTGAGCACCGGCCGCGCCCACCCGCCCAGCGCCGCGGCCATGTCCTCCGCGCGCACGCCATGGAGCACGGCAAGTGGCAGGCCGAGCGGCCGCAGCGCTTCGGCCTCCGCCCAGGTCGCGACATAGAACTGCCGGCACCCTGCCGCGGCCAGCCGCCGCGCGACCTCGACCGCGCCAAGCCCATAGCCGTCCGCCTTCACCGCCGCGCCGCAATCCGCGGCGCCGCTCAGCCGCTGCAGCGTACCCCAGTTGTGGACAAGCGCCTCGCCGTCCAGGCGCAGGCGCAAGGGTGGTTGGATCATCTCCCGCCCGCTACTGCCTCCCGCGTCAGGCGGCTAGGCGGGACCAGTCACGAACGCGCAGAGCTTGTTGCCATCCAGGTCGCGGACATAGGCGCCATAGAAGGTCGGCGTGCGCTGCCCCGGCGCGCCCTCGTCCTGCCCGCCTAACTCCAGCGCCTTGGCATGGAAGGCGTCCACCTCCGCCCTGGAGGGCCGGTGCAGCGCCACCATCGTCCCGTTACCCGCACTCGCCGGCCTACCGTCGAAGGGGCGCGTGATCGCCAGACAGGGGTCGGCCAGGCCAGTCCCGTACATGGTGTAGCCGTTGTATTCGGGATCCTCCATCAGCCGGGTTGCGCCGACGCTTCCGAGCAGCGCGTCGTAGAACGCCTGCGCCCGCGCGATATCGCTTACGCCCAACGTGACATAGCCGATCATTCACCCCTCCTGTCCGGTGCACTCCCCGACGCGCTTGGAGTCGACCGCCATCGCCATGCTCATCGCCCCCTGCGGCGCGTTGGCCATGCCTTTCCCGTCCATGGTCATCGCGAGCCTGAAGCTGTCGGGCGTGTAGTCGCCTTTCATCGCGATCGTTGCCCCGCCGCCCTGCCCGCCGCAGGTCATCTTCGCGTCGAGCTCGCCATCGCCCATCCGGAAATGGTCGTAGCGGCAGCCCTGCCGGTCCTTGCCCGCGAAGAACTCTGCCGCCGGCTTCTTCGCCTGCTCGGGCGTCAGGCAGCTCGCGGACGTGCGGCCCGCCATCGCCTTCTTCATCCGCTCGGCGAGCTCGGCGGGCATGCCGGGAATGTCGACCTTCTCGATCCGCACGGTCGACTCCCAGCGGCCCGGGTTCAGCATCTCGGATGCGCCGCCGGCCTCCTTGATCTTGGCCTGCACCTCGGCGACGGACGCATTCTCCGCCTCCACCTGCGCGCCCGATCCGCAGGCGGCGAGGAGCAGCAGGGGCGCGATCAGGGCGGGTTTCATGCGCGGTCCTTCGATTGCGAACACTTGGGCAACATCCCATATTCAGGGGCTATGGCAATCCAAATCCGCACGTCGCTGGCCGAGCCGGAGACCGGGCCCGCCTTCGTCCCCCATCGCCCCGCGCGGCCCGACAAGGTGGAGGGCGGCAAGCGCTTCAAGCTCGTCTCCGACTATACGCCGAGCGGCGACCAGCCGGGCGCGATCGCCGAGCTGGTGGCGTCGGCGCGCGCGGGCGAGAAGGACCAGGTGCTGCTCGGCGTCACCGGCTCGGGCAAGACTTTCACCATGGCCAAGGTGATCGAGGAGATGCAGCGCCCGGCGCTGATCCTCGCGCCCAACAAGATCCTGGCCGCGCAACTCTATGGCGAGTTCAAATCCTTCTTCCCGGAGAACGCCGTCGAATATTTCGTCAGCTACTACGATTACTACCAGCCCGAGGCCTACGTCCCCCGGTCCGACACCTACATCGAGAAGGAAAGCTCGGTGAATGAGTCGATCGACCGGATGCGGCACTCGGCGACGCGCGCGCTGCTGGAGCGCGACGACGTCATCATCGTCGCCTCGGTCTCCTGCCTCTACGGCATCGGCTCGGTCGAGACCTATTCGGCGATGATCTTCGATCTGAAGAAGGGGCAGAGCGCCGATCAGCGGGAGATCGTGCGCAAGCTCGTCGCGCTCCAGTACAAGCGCAACGACGCCGCTTTCGCGCGCGGCAATTTCCGCGTGAAGGGCGACACGCTGGAGATCTTCCCGTCGCATTACGAGGATGCGGCCTGGCGGGTGAGCTTCTTCGGCGACGACATCGAGGAGATCGTCGAGTTCGATCCGCTCACCGGCAAGAAGATCGCCAGCCTCAACTCCGTCCGCATATACGCCAACAGCCACTATGTCACCCCCGGCCCGACGATGAAGCAGGCGGTCGAGGCGATCCGGCACGAGCTGGCCGAGCGGCTGAAGGAGCTGGAGGCGGAGGGCAAGCTGCTCGAGCACCAGCGCCTCGAGCAGCGCACCAATTTCGACCTGGAGATGATCGCGGCGACGGGCAGCTGCAACGGCATCGAGAACTATAGCCGCTTCCTGACCGGCCGTTTGCCCGGCGAGCCGCCGCCGACCCTATTCGAATATCTGCCGGAGAACGCGCTGCTCTTCGTCGACGAGAGCCATGTGACGGTGCCGCAGATCGGCGGCATGGCGCGCGGCGACCATCGGCGGAAGATCACGCTCGCCGAGTACGGCTTCCGCCTGCCGTCGTGCATCGACAACCGGCCCTTACGCTTCAACGAATGGGACGCGATGCGCCCGCAGACGGTGTGCGTCTCCGCGACGCCGGGCGGGTGGGAAATGGAGCAGACCGGCGGCGTCTTCGCCGAGCAGGTGATCCGCCCCACCGGCCTGATCGACCCGCCGGTCGAGATCAAGCCCGTCGAGGAGCAGGTCCAGGACCTGATCCAGGAGTGCAAGGCGACCACGGCGAAGGGATACCGCACCCTCGTCACCACGCTGACCAAGCGCATGGCCGAGGACCTGACCGAGTATATGCACGAGGCGGGGATCAAGGTCCGCTACATGCACTCCGATGTCGAGACGCTGGAGCGCATCGAGCTGATCCGCGACCTCAGGCTCGGCGTCTATGACGTGCTGATCGGCATCAACCTGTTGCGCGAGGGGCTCGACATCCCCGAATGCGGGCTGGTCGCGATCCTGGACGCGGACAAGGAGGGGTTCCTCCGCTCCGAGACGTCGCTGATCCAGACCATCGGCCGCGCCGCGCGCAACGTCGACGGGCGCGTGATCCTCTATGCCGACCGCATCACCGGATCGATGGAGCGGGCGATGAACGAAACGCGCCGCCGCCGGGAGAAGCAGGAGGCGTACAATCTGGAGCACGGCATCACGCCCCAGACGATCCGCCGCACCATCGGCGACATCATCGCGCATGTCGCGTCCAAGGACGGCGTGCTGGTCGAGATCGATGAGGAACGGCCGCACATGGTGGGCCACAATCTGCGCGCCTATATCGAGGAGCTGGAGAAGAAGATGCGCAAGGCCGCGGCCGACCTGGAGTTCGAGGAGGCCGGCCGGCTGCGCGACGAGATCCGGCAGCTGGAAAGCGAGGAGCTGGGCCTGCCCGTCCACGAGCAGAAGGCGCCGCTGATGGGGCGCTCGAACGAGGGCAAGCCGGGGACGCGCAAGACGCGCTTCGGCAAGAGCCAGCAGATCAAAGCGCGGCGGCGGGCCTGATCGTCGCCGCGCCCATGCGATCAGGCCAGGGCGAGCGTCCCGCGGCGGCGGCGCAGCGCTCCGCCGACGGTGCCGAAGCCAATGACCATCATCGCCCAGGTCGCCGGTTCGGGCACGGCGCCGCCGACGGAACGGACGTCGAACTTCAGGTTGTCGAACGCGACCCCGGCGGGGTCGGAGTTGAAGATGCTGATGCCGCGGATGTCGTTGATCCCGCCCACGCGCTGAAAGCCATAGAAGGCGCTGCCAAGGCCGCTCAACGTGATGGTCTGGATGAGCGAGCCGTCAGCGCGGTAGAAGCCGACCGTGGCGGAACCATTATTGCCGCCGACCAACTGAAAGCCGAATTGCGACTGGTCGGAACTGAACAACGCCGCGAAGGATCCCTCGCCGATCGCGTCGACGGATGGGAAACCCTCAGGCCCCAGTCCCGTCAGAACCTGCGTCCCGCTGTTGGTGAAGATGTTCAGATTCTGTCCCGCCGCGCCGACCTGGAGGGTCAGGCTTCCGCCGCTGGGGGCGCCGCTGAGGCTGTCGAAGCCGCCGGACGTGGTGGTGCGCGTCTGACCGACGAAGCGCTCGGCGAAACCGACGCCGTTGGAGAAGAAAATGCCGTCATAGTTCGTGCCGGGCGACCCCCCACCCGGGACATCGTCGAAGGTCACGAGCTGCGTGCCCGTCAGCGTGCCGTAATCGACTTGCGAGATCTGCGCCTGCGCGGCCCCGGCGGACAGGCCGAGGGCGACGGCGCCGAGAAGAAGAGCTTTCATCGGATCGGTCCCCCTTTTGCATCAGCATGGAGCGACCCTGGGCGTTCAGCCTCTTTGGACGGGTTCTAAACCGAACGCGGAGGCCGGGCAACGACGCCGAGTCCCATATCGGAACGGCGCAGCCCGGACCTGCGTGGCGACGATCAGCCCGAAGTCATTCCTCCGCCCCGAACAGCGCGGGCGCGGCGTCGGCGAGGGTGCGGGCCTGGCGGGCGTCGCGCGAGGCTTCGGTCTTGCGGCTGCGGTCGGCCATGGCGGTCCAGGCCGCCTCGGCGCGCAGGCAGCGCTCGCGGACATTGTCGAGTTCGGCCGCGTCCGCCTCCTGGCGGCAGCGGGCGGCGTGGGCGTCGTAACTGTCGCTGTCGCGCATGGGCGGGCGCTCCTCTTCGCGCGAATGGGACGGGCAGGGTAGCACCGATCGGCGCCCCCTGCCCTCAACCGGATCAAGCTGCTTAGCCGGCTGACGCGGGAGTAAATCCCGCAAGCCTGCCCCGGCGAAGGCCGGGGTCGGACGGCGCTCGCGCGCCGCCGGCCGAGCCCGCCTGAAGCCTCGGCCTAGCTGCGCTAGGCCTTAGCCGGCGGTCTGCAGGTTGACCGCGGCCATCTTGCCGCGCCGGTCCTCTTCCAGCTCGTACTGGACGCGCTGGTTCTGCTGCAGCGTGATCATGCCCGCGCGCTCGACGGCGGAGATGTGGACGAACGCGTCCGTGCCGCCGTTGTCGGGGGCGATGAAGCCGTAGCCCTTGTCGGCGTTGAAGAACTTGACGGTGCCGATGATGCTCATGGGAGCCTTCCTTTCATGTGGGCGCGCGCCGAAGAGCCGGCGCGGGCCGGGTGCCGTGGCTGCAGGGAAGGAAGGAGTCGCAGAGCGAGAACCGTCGATGTGCGACTGTAGCGGGGCTGATGTGGGGACGAGGCGGCCCGGATGCAAGGGCGGCGGCGCTCCGCCGGGGGCTGACGGGCCGCGGCGCACGGGGCGGAAGGTGCCAAAGGTTCCGCACATCGCGATCATTGCGGGTCGGAAGGTCACGCGAGGTCACATTGTCCAGCGGGTGCCGGACGGCCGTTCGGCGCGGCATCGACGCTCCACAAGTAGAGGACGTGGAGGCGCATACGCTGCGCCGCGCGAGGGCGGCTATGGGGTGGAAGGGGCAAGCGCGCATGGACGGTCTCGGCGAGGGATGCGGGCCGGACAGCTATGCGACAGACAGGCGTGTAGGACAGCCTTTTCTCAGGAGCGAGCAGAGCCGCGCCGCCGGGCGTCAGGCCCCTATCACCACCGACCGCCGGCGTCCTCGATCGCCCGGAGCAAGGCGCGCTTCGACGCCGTCCGCCGCTTCCCCGAATTGCGCGGCATCACCGGCTCGCCCAGCGCGGCGCGGCGCTCCGCGAGCGCGCGGCCGAACTCCGCCATGTCCACGATGGCGGGCTCCTCACCGGGCCGGGATGTCGTCGATGCCCTAGCCCCCACAGCTTTCGTCGCGGATACGCCGCTCAAGATAGGCGCGGTCGAGGCCGGGGTGAAGCGCGAAGAGGATGGCGGCCTGTTCGCCCATCTCCGGCGCGGCGCCGCTGGCATATTGGCCCATCCGGTCGGCGATCAGGTCCTCAACGGAGAGGATGCGGAACGGAACCGCGCCGCCGCAGCGCCTCGCTAAGCTCGGCCAGCTTGCCGCGAGACTTGACCACTCGCCCCCGGGCATACACGTTCCGTGTATGCCCCTACCCGGCTTTCCTCGCATCACCGTCGATCCCGCAGTGTGCGGCGGGCGGCCGGTTGTGACCGGCACGCGCATGCGCGTAACCGACGTCCTCGAAATGCTGGCGGGCGGCGCGACTTCGGCGGAGATCGCGGCGGACTTCCCCTATGTCAGCGAAGAGGACGTCCGGGCCGTGCTGGCCTATGTCGCCGCGCATTTCGATCACCCGGTGGTGCTCGCCGCCGAATGAGGTTCCTCGTCGACGCGCAGCTGCCGCCGACGTTTGGTGGGGTGGCTGGTGCGGCGCGGACACGAGGCGGCGCATGTCGGCGAGATCGGCCTGATCGCGGCCGACGATGAGCAGATCGCGGCGCGAGCCGAGGCGGATCGCGCGGTGCTGGTCAGCAAGGACGAGGACTTCGTCAGGCTGCGTCTGCCGGACCGGTACGCCCTGCTGTGGCTCCGCCGCGGCAATACGACCAACCGCGCGCTGTATGCGTGGCTAGAGCCGCGATGGGGCAGGATCGAGGCGCTGCTGGCGGCGGGCGAGCAGCACGTCGAGGTCAGGTAAGGTCTACCGCCAAGCTAGTCCGCTCGACGGGCTATCTCGGCCCGACGGCGTAGTGCGGGGCCGCCCGCCGGTGCGTGGCGTCGCGAAGCGGCAGGTGACGCTGCGGCTCGACCCGGACGTGATCGACAAGTTCCGCGAGGGCGGGCCGAGGTGGCAGGGGCGGATAACCAGGCGCTGCGGAAGGCGGTAGGGCTTACCTGACTGGCGCGCGCCCTCGTCAACAGCCGAACTGCATCTTACTAACGTCAGCGAAAGCATCATCTGAGTCGCTGATCCGCCCCATGCCCTAGTTTGATTCCCTCTTCGAGGCGCATGCGCAACAGCGCCGCGCGCGCTAGTACCAACAATGCAGGTCTAGCGGCGCGAAGGTCAAAATCCGTAATCTAATTAGTTACGAGGTCTGGCCATTATTTCGTGTACATCTTAATGAGCATCGAACTTATACTGTTCAGCGTCTGCGTAAGATGCACGTTTTGCGCCTTAAGTTCGGCAATTTCCTTCAGAATAGAATGCTCAAGATTAACAATCTCACGAGCATTCTCCTGAGCGGAAGAGGGGCCGCCGGGCTGCCCGGCGGCTGCCGAGGACAGGGCCTTGCCTACCCACGCATTTATCTTCATTCCACTACGCTTTGCTGCCTCACGCGAAACTGCTACCGTCTCTTGCGGCAAGCTTTTGATTGTCCAATCACAGGACTGTGTTACATCACGTTCTTTACTACCCTGAGCATGTCCCCTGTTAGATCGAACATGCCGCTTGGCCCCCAACGGCTGCACGTCGGACATGATAAACTCCCCATGTGAAAGCACCCCGGAGAGGGTTACTGCCATAACCCGGCTAGGATGCGATCCGTTCCATACGCGTTATCCACGGGGGATAACAAGCCATGAAAGCGTAAAAGAAACCTAAATAGGGTACTTTTTGTACCCGAAAGGTTGACCTGGCGAGGTACACGCCTATGTACCTCGAAAAAGGGGCGCAATGATGGACGTTTCCGATGAAGAGCTGGCGACTGAAGTCGACCGAGCCGTATGTGAGACGAGAGTGGCCCTCGGCAGGCTGGCTCTCCAGCGATGCCTGACTCCCGCCCTTATGGGCTTGTCCACCTTGCTTGATCGTATGGAGGTGG